>Ga0070730_10002451_pt1 | contig 16848 bp, 10 predicted proteins | sample Coa_R1_3_FD_66447 | JGI IMG/M metagenome (GOLD analysis project Ga0070730, IMG submission 66447) | Surface soil microbial communities from Centralia Pennsylvania, which are recovering from an underground coalmine fire - Coalmine... | ecosystem: Environmental > Terrestrial > Soil > Unclassified ... | reverse complement strand
CTTTATGCGCTTTCTGCATCCGGACGGCTCCTATGACAGCGACGGAAATAATGCGCTTACCGATCGGGCCGTCACCAATACAGACAATCGCTATAACATTCGCGTAGACCACGATTTTCGCGACTCCGATCATGTGTTTGTGCGCTACACGCGAGTTCCGGTAAGCGGCCTTCGTTATGATTTCTTCGGCCCAACCTCGCCCGCGAACCAGATCGCTACCGACACCATTACCTCGCAGAATGCCGCCATCAACTACACCCACACCTTCGGCGGCAGCCGGGTGAATGAGCTGCGCCTAAGCTATCTGCGCAGCGACCGCTTCCGCGGGCCCACGGCAGCCTCGCTCAACAAAGACTATGGCGCCATGCTGGGATTAACGCCTGCGGTCCTGGGGAAGGGTTTCCCGACCTTCGCCTTTGGCCAGGGACTCTCTTCCATCGGCTCTGGCGGAAACCAGGCCGATGGCGGACGTTCGCTCGATGTGAATTTCGGCGTCGGAGACGACTTTTCGATGCTGCTGGGGAAACATACGATCAAGTTCGGTGGTGAATGGCGGGCCCTGCAGCTCAACCGCCTGGACGATTCCGACCTGTATGGTGGCCAATACAGCTTCAATCGCAATCTCACCAATAACGGCAGCATTGGCGGCAGCTCGCTGGCCAGCTTCGATCTCGGACTGATTTCAACCTATGCCATTCGCTCTGCCCAACCTTTCTATTACCGCTGGAAATATCTCGGCCTCTATGTCCAGGACGACTGGAAGGTGCTCTCCAAACTCACCTTGAACTTTGGAATGCGCTACAACCTGGAGACGCCACGCAAAGAAAAGAATGACCTGCAGGGGACAGTGTTTCCCGGCGTCCCGGGTACGCTGAATGGCTTGGCTACCAGCGGCGCCTTCCTGTTTTCCGGGCACAATGGGCTGGCGGAAACGCTGTGGCCGACCAACTACCACGGCTTTGAGCCGCGTGTTGGTTTTTCTTACGCACCAGTGAGCTTCATGACAGTGCGCGGCGCTTATTCTTTGATCCACACGCCGCTGAGCGGGATCGGCAACAGCGTTGTTCCCGATCTGGCTTCCACCCCGCAGAGCATCGGGGGCGCGCAGGGTGGAACGGATCCGGCTCAATGGGTCAACTACATCACCAATCCGGTTTCAACCAGCGGAAGAGTTCCAACTACGCTCACCAGCGGACCGCTGCTCAGCTTCTCGTCTACCGGCGCTTTGCCGTTTGTGAGCCAGAGCGACGCCGTTCCCTATGTGCAGTTGTGGTCATTCTCGCTGCAGTTTCAGGTGGGTCCGCGTACTGTGATTGAGACTTCGTATTCAGGCCAGCATGGCATCCATCTCTTCTCGGAGCCTGTTGATGTCAACGTACCTCCCTTGAACACACTGCTTGCCGATATTGCATCGCACCAGAATTTCACCGCTCGCAATATCCCCAACCCGTACTACCCTGGCACCAATATGATTCTGATCGAGTCTCTGCGTCCCTATCAGCAGTTCTATAACAACCCCATCATGAGCGCCTACGACCGTACTGCCAGCTCCCACTACAACGCCTTCTACGCCAGAGTACAACACCGTGCTGCCGCCGGGCTTACGCTGTTGGGCAGCTTTACCTGGTCGAAGTCGCTGGACAATGCCTCTTCCGGATCTCTGGACTCGACGGTCACAGACGTCTACGGCTTCGCGCATCCGCAGCTCCCTTACACGCTCAACGGAGAGCGTTCACTTTCGACCTTCGATACTCCGGTTCACGTCACCGGAGCTTATACCTGGGACCTGCCCATTGGAAAAGACCGGGTCCTCAATCTGGGGAATGGTTTGTTCAACCAGCTTTTCGGCGGCTGGAAGACCTCAGGAATATTCTCGGCGCAGTCGGGTTATCCCCTTTGGGTTGTGCTTGGCACTCCCGGTTACTTTGTTTCGACAGCAGCCGGCAGCACAAACATCGGAGGTAACGGTACAGCGATCCAGGATGCCTTCTTGCGTCCCAACATCGTTCCGGGTCAGCCGCTGATCAATCCAAATTGGCGTAGCGATCCATTTGGGATCAACGGTGGCGGGTATTTGAATCCGGCTGCCTTTGCCGTGCCCGGATCGGTGAACAATCCTGCTCTGGGAGACGCGCCCCGCACCATGGGCAATGCTCGCAACCCGCGTACCATCTACTACGACCTCAGTCTGCGCAAGAGCTTTTCCCTAGGGGAACGAGTCAGGCTGCAGCTTCGCGGCGATGCCATCAATGTATTGAATCACGCCAACTTCTTTTTAGGCTCCGGCTCGACCTCCCAGCACACACTGACATCGAGCCTCAACGCCGCGACCGGGCAGTACAACCTCAACACCAACTTCGGAGACCTCCAGGTAACTGGAGGCAGAACCATAGGACTTGGGATTGAGATAACGTTTTAGTGATACAACAAGCAGTCAGGAGCTGCTTCATAATCAAAGTGGATAGCAGATTCGAGACAAGTATCGGAGCATGATTAAAGAGGTTGCGGAAAAACTCAATTTCCGTGCGATCTTTCGGAGGGCACAGCTTTAGCTGTGCCGTAAGTCGTTCAGAATGTGAAGTTATGTCCTATTGCGCCGCTTGCGGCGCACGGTGGGAGCCCCGGCTTTTAAGCCGGGGTAAGGCTCGCAGAGTTTTGGGCTTAGCCCCGGTTTCTTTACGGTAGGACATTATTTATAGCTCCCGTGTTTTCTAAGAGCCGCGATGAAAAGCAGGCGAGGTAAGCGTTGATGAATCCGTTCACGATAGGCCTGATGTTAGCCAGCGCCACCTCCCTCTCCAACGTGGTGATGGACGTGACCCGCAAGAAGGCCCTGAGCGACCATGACCTGTTGCGAACCACTTTCTGGATCCGCTTCACCGTAGCTGCTGCTCTTACCATCATGCTGGCCGTGCGATGGTGGAGCGGGGTAGTGCCCGCCATCCATCCTGACGTCAGCGCCGCCAGCTTCTCCATCGGCGCCTCGCCGCGTATTTCTTATCTGGTGTACCTGCTTGTGGATACGGCATTGGTGGCATTCAGCGTTCTGCTCTATTACCGCGCGGTGCAGGTTTCGCCGCTCTCGCTCACCATTCCGTTTCTGGCGTTTACCCCGGTCTTCCTGCTGCTTACCGGCAATGTGATGCTGGGCGAAATACCGCCTTTGCTCAAATCGGAGGGTGTGATCTTCGTGGTGCTGGGTTCCTTGCTGATGCACCGCGAGGCGTTTCGCGCCGGCATTTTCGAACCATTCAAGGCCGTGCTCCGCGAGCGCGGCAGCCGTTACATGCTGGCGGTGAGCTTTATTCTCTCGCTCACCAATCCTCTCGACAAAAAATTGGTGATGATGTCCGACGCTTTTTCTTACGGATGGGCGTATGCCATCATGCTGCTCCTGTTCTTCGGCATCCCGTTGCTGATGCGCCGCGGCGCTCCCGGCAATGCCGCGCCGCTGGCCATCAAATGGATTCCCCTGGCGGGTCTGTCAGACGCGCTCACCCTGCTGTTGCAATTCGAATCGCACAACTACATCGATGTGGTCATCACCATCAGCCTCAAGCGGGCCGGGATCATACTGGCGGTGCTGGCGGGATGGCTCATCTTTCACGAACGCCAGATCGCAGACCGGCTCATCGCCTCCGCCGTCATGCTGGTAGGCGCGGTGATGATTTATCTTCCTCTGACACGCCAGCAGCAGATCGTGCTTACCCTGGTGACCCTTGCAGGAACGGCAATTGCGCTTTACCTGACGCGGCAGCCGGGCGCGCGTCAGCCGGCGGTGCCGGCGAAACTTGGAGCCTGAACGGAACCATAACTATGTTACGGTGTGCATTTGTCGGCTGTGGCGGCGTGGCAGAACGCTATTGGCCGATCTACCGCAGCCTCGACTTCGTCCAGGTGTCCTTCTGTATTGATATTGACTTGCCGATGGCGGAAAAGGCCGCTGCCTATTTTAAGAAAGACGGCATTCCCGCCACCGTGACAGCCGACTTTCAAACCGCCCTCGAACCCGCCGTTGATATTGTTGTGCTCAACACCCCCAATCACATGCATCGCGAGCAGGCGGTTGCTGCGCTGGCGGCGGGCAAGCACGTGCTGTTGCAAAAGCCGATTGCCGCCACCCTCGATGACGCGGTCGCGATCGTAGAAGCCTCGAACCGAGGGCGCGGTCGCTGCGGCATCTATATGAGTTACCTCGACCAGCCGCTGATGCACGACCTGGCGCGCATGTTGCGCGAGGGCTGGTTCGGCGATCCGGTAAAACTTTGTGGCCGGGTGATGCATCCCGGTGGGCTGGCATGGTCTGCCCGTGCTCAGCAGGGCGGACGAATTTGGCGGGGCTCAGTCGAGCAAACCGGCGGCGGAGGTTTCGTCCAGTTGGGCGTGCACCTCATCCATCTGTTCCAGTGGATGACCGGGCGCTCGGTTACCCATGTCTATGGCGTAACCCGCAACCTGCACTGCCCCAACCTCGAAGGCGAAGACTCGGCTTCTGCAATATTAGAGCTCGAAGGCGGCATCACCGCGACTCTCGACCATGCTTGGAGCGCGCGCGGCGAAGAACTCTCGATTCACGGCACAAAAGGCTCGGCCACCTATGTGAGCAATCGCTGGCTTTTGCTCGAAGCCGGCGCCGCTCCCTTTACGGGAATGGTGCTTCGCGCCAACGCAAAGCTGGAGCAGCTTTTGGAGATACCGGCTCTCTCCATGGGCGACAATCAGCCGCTCAACCAGCACCGCATGTTTCTGGAAGCCATCCGCGACCGCAAGGAACTTCCCGTGCCCGTTGCCGCCGGACTCGCTGACATGGTTGTGGTGCGGGGTTTTTACGAGTCTGCGGGAACCCGCGCTCGAGTCGATCTCAAAGATTTGCAGGCTCGCCTGGGTATTCGCAGCATGGAGGTTCCCGCGTGAGGCTGGGCATCGTCTCCGACGAATTGCATTTCGACTTCCGGCGCGCCGTACAGCAAGCCGCCAGGTTCGGCATTCGTTCGTTTGACCTGCGAATGCTGCGCTCCGGCCGCATCCCTTGCTGCGCGGCTGACGAACTCCGCGAAGTCGAGCGGATTGTCCGCAACGACAATCTGGAAATCACCGCCCTCTCTCCAGGTTTGTTCAAACACGCGCGCACGTACCAGGATTTTCAGGTGGAGATGCGCGAACTGTTTCCCCCCGCAGCCGAATTGGCCGTGCGCTGGCGGGTCCACACGCTGCTGGTGTTTGGTTTCGAGAAGACGAAATCCCAGGGAACGCAGGATCGAGAATCGATAGCCCGGGAACATTGGAAAGAGCGCGGAGAGTGGCTGGCCGAAGCCGCCGCTGCCGCGAACGCACACGGCCTGACGCTGCTGCTTGAGCCCGAGCCCACCTGCTGGGCAGACACAGGGACCCACGCGGCAGAGATGATTCGCGGCAGTCGCGCGGCCAATCTTTTCCTGAATTACGATCCTGGGAACTGCGCGTGGCAGCAGGGAAAAGATCCCACCGGCGAAGTAACCCGGTTCATCGATCTGATACGGCACCTGCACGTGAAAGATATTGTTGCCGGCGACCCGGCGAGCGCGCCCATCTGGGTGGAACCCGGCCGGGGCATCATCAACTACGCCGCGCTTTTTCACATCCTCAGGCAAAGCGGATACAGTGGCCCGGTTGTGCTCGAGCCGCACCTTCCGTTGAGCGACGGCCTATTGAGCTCTTCCGTGAGCGCCGTCAAGCGGCTCTGGAAAAATGCTTCTGGCCTCGAGGCTGTCGCAGGGTAAATATCTGGCATGCCACTGGCACTTCATCTTCCGCGTAAGAATGGCACCTTTTCCCAATACAAGCTGAGTGAGCGCATCCTGCCGCGCGTGAGCGGGGTAAAATTTCGCAGCCGGGTCGCCTATGCTGCCGCCCACGTTGTGCTCGACCGGCGCCGCACTCGCGATCCCATAGCTGCTCCGGTGCTTGATTGGGAGGCGACTCTCGCCTACCGGCGCTATCTGTGGTCACTTGGCTTCGGAGTTGCAGAGGCGATGGATACCGCGCAGCGCGGCATGGGACTCACCTGGGAGCTGGCGCGCGAACATTGCATTTCAACAAATCGTGGCCCATCATTAATTCCCGGAGGTGTGTTTCCCTAAAGCGCATCCCAGGATGCGCTCCAACGTCTTTGAAAGTTCGTTGCCTGAAGTAGCGCCGGCGTCCCGCCGGCTGCCTGTGGGCAGGCCGTCAAAATTCAACTTCTATCGAGGCTCATCAAGACAACTTCGACACTACTTCAGGAAGCGCCGTATATCATTGAAAATGAATGGGTTAACTCTAATTCGACTACTTTCAGTAACAGGGGGTGGGGCGCACTACTTTACACCCTTGAGAGCCACACTTGAGCGGGTGGGTTGCGAAGAGTTCAAAATCTTCTCATCGCTCAGCCGCACTAGCGGCACCGCTTTGCCGTTTGCGCGCTCGTCATAGCCGGCATCCATTTGGGCCACAGGATGCACCCCGCGCTGCACGGTGAGTTCGAGCGGCGTAGCCGGGCTCGCCCACGTGAAGTGATTGCGTTCTCCGAGCTGTGTCGCCGCGAAATGCTTTGCCGCGCAGTGCCGGTCGAAATGAGCCAGCGAATTGCGGCGGTCTTCCATCGCCAGCGTGAATGAACATCCGGCTTCATTCACATCAGACCAGTGCAATGCCTGCTGCTCCGCGGCCTCGAACAGCACAAGATCGAGGTGCGCGGCGTTGGCCTCGCGCACAAAGCGAAGGCTCGGATCAGATTTTCCAAAGGTCGCAGTACGGATCTGAAGCCAAAGCATACAAGAGCCGGTGTCAATGGAAATGCGGCTCGAGAAGGGAAGCGGCGCGCTCGTGTCTTGCGCCGGCTTACCATCCACAAGCATCCGCCACTCTGGTTGCCACACGGGGAAGAGGAACTGGGCGCAAAGCCGCGTTAGATGAAAGACGCCATTCCGAACAGGGTCGAGTGATGGATGCTTATCGCCTCCGTTGGAGCGGAAGGCAATCGCGCCGAGCACGCAACCCGCCTCTTGCACTGCATAGAAGAGTCCGGAAGCGAAGTCGTAGTCGTCTTTCATGACGCGCAACTGCATGCATTGCGGTGGCCGCTGCGGGCCTCCCCAGTATGCAATGAGCGGACGGCGTTGCACCCAGAAGTCAGAACGATTTGCCGAACCCAGTGAGAACGCCGGCGTCAAATAAGTTGTGCCCTCAATCGGCAATACCGGAACGTCTCGTTCCGATATCTTCAGGTTGTCAACCAGCTTTTGCCCGCTCACAAAAATTTCACGATGCTGGTGGCTTCGCTCCAGCCGCAGAAACTGCGGAAGCAATCCCTTTGAGCACTTGTAAGCAAGCAGGACCACGTCCCCGCTCTCGCTTGGAGGGTTGGCTCGAATCTGATCCATGGTGAGAAACGCAAGCTGGTTGCCGGTAGCCTTCTGCAGCCACAGAGGAGAGCCCACATCATTGGAGTATGCCCGGCTCATAGGACCGGCAAACTGCCGCGTGGGTGGATGCCAGTGCGCGGCGAGATGCATCCAGATACGTTCGTGCATGCGTTCGGTAATTGCCAGCGCCTCCGGATTGTGCACGAAGGTCAGAATGCGGGTAAGGTTCTCAAGGGTTACGTGCGCATATGTGGGGCTGTTGTATTCGGCAAAACTTCCCGATTCATCCACTGTGGCCGCGACTCGCCGTATGCGCTCCAGGGCATACGAGGTGAGTTCTTTATCTTCGAGCAGTTCGGCTGCGGCAAGCGTGACAAAGCTCCCCTGCACAGCAATATTGGTGTAATAAGGAGTAACGTTCCGGCGCTGGATGGCATACGCCGCTTGCCGGATCGCCTCGCGCGTACGCTTGGCCAGTTCAGCCGGCAGCTTCTGTTCGTGCCTGAACAATGTGACCAGCAGTAGCGCGCCGTTAAAGTCTGCCCAATTCAGGTCAGCGGCAGACATCTTAGCCAATGGTTCTTCCAGGTAGTAAGGCCAGATGCCGCACCAGCGGCTCTTAGGATCGGTCTCCTGCAACTGTAGATCACGATCCAGCACGTTCAACGCCCGGTCGTGCCGGGCAGCGTCTCCAGATTCGAGCAACATCAGGGCATACTCGAACGAGTCACGCGTGGGATGCACCACCATGTTGCGCAAGCTTGACTGGTAATTGTACTCAGGGCCACGATGGGCTGAGAGCAGGGAAGCCTTGGCATCATATTCGCGGTCCCAGTGAGCGAGCACGCCTTCCAGCACAGCGCGGTCCCAGGCCGGCGACCAGCCGCCGGATGGTCGGGTTTGCGGTGACTCGCACCAGGCGACACTGCCCACGAGCGGCGCACAAAGGCCATAGCCGATGGTCTGAATAGCGTGGCGTCGCGTGATCTTCATTTTTTTCTCACCATAGGATATTTATTAACGTTGAAATGGCCCTTGCCGTTTCCTGCTGATTGTACAAATCGTTATTAAATCGTGATTTTTGCGCCACACCCTCGCTCCATGATCCCCCTACTAATATTAGGGCTGGGGACATAAAGTGTAAATGGACAACCTGCTCAAATTGGTGTACTTTTTGAAACCGTGCCTCGGGCAATCTTTCTACCCAACACGGTCGGAGACCTGGTCCGCGATCCGCAGACCTTCAGCCCATTCCCTGCAGTTGGCGGAGTGGATGCGGCGCAACTGGAGCAATGGATCCGCGCGGTGCGCATCGAAGCCATCTCTGCCATCGAGTGGAAGTGGCGGGAAAGTTGGAAGGTTGGTCCTCGGGTCATTAACGATTCCATGTGGTTTTGGTTCGAACGGGGAAGCGGCTGGGGATGGACAGGCACGCGCAGCAACAGATTCCACTATAGCGCCGGAGACACGATGTTGATTCCCCAGGGTGTGGAGCACTTTGTGGGGCAGGATGAGAAGGTAAACACGCACCTGATTGCCGTCCATTTTCACGCTCATGTTTTCGGCGCCATCAATATGCTCACCATGCTGGGCGCGCCCGCCCACATACGCGCAAGCGCCGATGGATTTTACGGTATCAACTCGAAGCTGCTGGCGCGGGAGTTTGCCGTTAAAGCGCCCGGCTGGCGCACCATCATGGATACCGAAGTGACCTCTGTCTTGCTGCGTATTCTTCGCACCGAAGGGCCGCGGTTCAAGGTAAACACCGGGGCTGCCTCCTTGTCGCAACTCCCACGGGTGCTCCCTGTGTTTGAATGCATCGAGAAAAATCTCGGAGACCCAGACCTTGCTGTCGCCGACCTGGCCAAACGAATCTACCTGAGCGAAGTGCAATTCCGTAAGATATTCAAGCGCATCACCGGGACGAACCCGGTCTGCTTTCTGCAGCGCCGCCGCATCGAGCGCGCCTGCGTTCTTCTCCGCACCACGGACCAGAGCATAGAATCCATCGCAGAATCCTGTGGATTTTCCGATCCGCCCTTCTTCCACCGGGTATTTAAGGGCTGGACTTCAATGACTCCCAGCCAATACCGGCACGGACGAAAGCTGTGAAAAATCCATATAAAAGGCGGTTTTCTCCATTGCAGATGGCCGCTGGTGCGCAGTAAAGTCTATTCTTGGATTGAGTGGCGAGACTATCGGTGAAACTCACACGACGAGAAGTCATTTCTTCCATTGCAGCAGCCTTCATCGCTCCATACGTTCCCACAATTGCATTTGGGCAAAGCGCTCGGCCACCGGCAGCCCAGCCGTGGTGGAGCGCTTATTGGATGGGTTCATCGTATTACCCCGAGCAGTGGCCGCATGAGCGTTGGGCCGAAGATTTTGCCAAGATGCGGGAGATCGGTTTCAACCTGGTGCGCATGGGCGAGTTTGCCTGGGCGTTCTTCGAGACCGCGCCTGGCGTCTTCCATTTCGACTGGATGGATGAAGCCGTCAATCTGGCATCCAAGAACGGCATCTCGGTCGTTTTGGCCACGCCTACCGCGGCGATTCCACCCTGGCTGCGCAAACTACATCCTAATGTGCTGGGCGCAAACGAGAGTGGACCCTTTACCTATGGCGGGCGTAAAGGATTTTCCATCGACAGTCCTCCGATGCGCGAGGCTGCCGAGCGCGTGATCATCGCACTGGCACGCCGTTACGGGAATAATCCAGCGGTGGTTGGCTGGCAGCTTAGCAATGAACCCGGCTTCCCATTTATGAACTACGATCACTATGCGCTGCTGGCCTTCCGTGACTGGCTCAAAGCGCGATACCACACTATTGAGCGTTTGAACACCGCCTGGGGCGGCGCGCTATGGAGCAACCAGTACAGCGACTGGGATGAAATTGAATTTCCGCTTAACTCCGCCGAAGGCGGCTGGCGCCCCGGCTCTCGTTTGGATTACCGCCGTTTCTTTTCCAATTCGTTTCTGCGCTGGCTGACATTCGAGGCCGGCCTGGTGCGGCATTACGCGCAAAAACAGTTTGTATTCACGAATTGGCCAGATACCCGCTGGTCGGTGGATGTCTTTGCCGCTGCCGCCCTCACCGATGTGACTGCCTGGGACAACTACACTTCCATGCCTGGCGATGGCAGCTTCGAGGCGCAATTCTATGCGGGAATGAACCATGACCTGAGCCGGTGCTCGCGTGAGGACCAGCGCTTCCTGGTTTCGGAGCAATTCTCGCAGGCTCCTCCCAATTCGGAGGCGAGCGCGGTTCGGCTGCAGACCTACATTGATCTGGCACACGGCTCAGCCGGCACCATCTATTTCGAGTGGCGTCCTCCTCTGGGAGGCAACGAAAGTGGTTATGTCTCCGTGCTCGAGCTTGACGGATCCTATGGAACCGCTGCTCCCCAGTTCCGTCGCATGAAGTCGGAGTTCGCGCGGCTGGGACCGCTGCTGGCCGACGCTGTCACCCATTCCGATATTGGCATGATTTTTTCTTACGAGAATGAATGGGACCAGGGATTCTGGGGCGGCAATACATTTCGCACCACTGCCGGTTACGACGGCGAGTTCCAGAGGTTCTATTCGGGCGCGAAGATGCTTCACAGGAATATTGATGTCATTCCCGCCGGGGCCGAACTGTCCCATTACCGGCTGCTGGTGGCGCCGGGTCTTCGCATGGTGTCAGATGAGGCGGCGCAGCGGCTTGTTACATATGTCCAGCGCGGGGGCATTCTAGTAATCGATCAAAAGGCGGGAACACGCGATACCGATGGCGGTTTTCGCGAAACGATCGAGCCCGGGGTCTTTGCTGAAATTGCCGGTATCCGTGTTCCCGGCGCGGGAAAACCGCGCGCTGACAAACAATATCAACTCACATTCGGATCGAACGAAGATGGTTTTGTAGCTGGGGTAATGGAAGGCATTGAACTGCACGGGGCGGAGGTTTTGGCCACCTTTCGCGGGCACGGCATGGAGGGCAAACCTGCGGTCACTCTGCATTCTTCCGGGAACGGATACGTAGTATATGTAGGAGCCAACTCCTCGGACCAGGCATTCTATAACCGGCTGTTTCTGTTTCTTGCCGATCGTTTCCACATTCCGCCAATCCTGCCCGCTCCCGCCGGCGTAGAGGTGGTAAGCAGGTCCACCGCAAGCAGGGAATATATTTTCCTTCTCAACCTGACCGACACTTCGCAAATCGTTGAACTTCCCGGTTCCAGGTATGAACTTGTCAGCGATACGCATGTGAGTGGCAAACATGTGCTGGCAGCATTCGATGTGGCGGTGGTTGAGATTGAATTATGATTCTTGGGAATATAGGAATCAGCGGGTCTGTTAGATAGGTAAGGAGCGAAGTTGCCAGCCAACGACGTCCCAGGTTTCCATCGAATAGCGCAATTGACGTCGTGCTTGTGTCCTTGTGCTGTGCTGCGGTGTTTGTTTGTCGGCGCTTGCGGCAGACAACATGAAACATTACCGCGGCAAACCATTTCACGACAGCGTGTATCGGGGCGGGCCGCAGAAAATTCCAGGACGCATTCAATGCGCCTACTATGATTTCGGCGGCGGCGCCTCACCGTGGCCCGGGAAAAATAACTGGCTTACGGGTTCTTTGTGAAAATAGCCTGGTTTGCCGTAATGTGGTCCCATTCGTAACGGGAATTCGGCCTGACGTTATGCCATAAGGAACGCGACATCATCGAAAGTGCACCTTCGCCTCAACTGACATCCCTTGACGCAGCAGGTGATTCGCATTCTCGCCTGGATCGAGCACAATCCTGACCGGCACGCGCTGCACGACCTTCACATAATTTCCGGTAGCGTTCTCCGGCGGCAGCAGGCTGAAGCGCGATCCGGTGGCGCCGCCCATCGCGTCCACGTGGCCGCGATAGTCGTCATCGAAGGAGTCCAGGTGAATCGTGACCGGCTGGCCGGGACGCATCTTCTTTAACTGTGTCTCTTTGAAGTTGGCGGTGATCCAGACATCATCCACCGGTACGATGGTGAGAAGCTGCTGTCCCGGCTGCACACGCTGGCCTATCTCTACGGATTTGCGTCCGACGATGCCGCTGACTGGAGCAATTATCTTTGTATAACTAAGGTTGAGTTCCGCGGTGGCGAGCTGCGCTTTGGCCCGGTCGGCGTCAGAGGTCGCGGCTTCGGCTTTGGATTGCGATGAAGCAATCTGCTCGGGAGCAGACTGCGCCGCCAGAAGGTCGGCCTTGCGTTGCTCCAGGCGGCTCTCAGCCTGGTCAACGCCTTGCTGCGCGGCTGCGTAGTCGGCACGCGCGACATTTACCGCATCACGGTCGGTTGCTGATTGAGTAGCAATGCGGTCATATTCCGACTGGGAAATCTCGCGTTTTGCCAGCAGACGCTCGTAGCGTTGCCGGTCGGCCTCGGCGCGAATATAGTTGGCTTCCGCCTGTGAGACCCGCGCCTGGGCGGCATCGAGCACCGCTTTTTCGGACGCAATGGAGTCGGCCGCTTCATTTACCGCTGCCCGTGCCACCTGCAATCTGCCGTTGCTGCTGGAAGAGGTCACCACAATGTCCTGCCGGGCAGAAGCCGCGCCGGCCTGAAGGCGCTGGTATTCGGCTTGAGCGCGGGCTCGATCGGCCTCGAAATCTGCAGGATCAATCTCTGCCAGCACCGTCCCAGCAGTCACGTAGTGATCGTCGAGAACATCAGGATTCACACTGATGATGGTGCCGCTGATGCGCGCACTGATGGGATCGAGATGTCCATCTACCTCGGCGTCATCTGTTGATTCGTAAGAATTCAGATAGATTCCCAATGTCACCACGGCTGTGACCACAGCGAGAAGCACTAGCACTGCGAGCAGCGGATGCTCTTTCACAACTCTGACAACTTTTGGGCGTTTCTGGGGAGCCTCCTCAGGCTGCGCTGCCACCGGCTTTGGCGCCGCCGCTCTAGGCGGCATGGAGGTGACACTGTGATTGCCATCTTCATGGTCATGAATTTTGGTTTCGGGTTCAAGGGTTTGGGTAGCCATGGTTATTTGCCTCCTAGATATTGAGGTGCATCTTTTTGTACCGTACCCAGCGCACGCAGCACTGCCAGCTTGGCCAGGTTGTGGGCGAAAAGGCTGGAGATGTAGTTCTCGTTCGCGGCCGCCAGGTCCTGTTGGGCCTGCACTACTTCGAGGTTGTTGGTGACTCCATTGGCGAAGCGATCACGGGCCTGCTCCAGGGTCTTCTGCGCGAGCTGATTGTTGTTTTCGGCAACGTGGATAGCGTTGTCTGCCGCGCCCAGATCGATAAAGGCGTTGCGCACCTCATAGTCCACGCGGCCCACCAGGTCAAAATACTCGGACTGTCTGCGATCAAGTTCGGCGGAGCTCTCCTGAATCTCAGAACGAATCCTGCCCCCGGTGAAGATAGGTAGCGAGACCGTCGCTGCTACCGTGTAGGTCGTATCCGAGTGGCGGAGTGTGGTACCAATGGCGCCGTAGTATCCGTTGACGCTGATCCCGGGAAGGCGCTGCAACTGAGCTGCCGTCTTATCCAACGCAGCCGCCTGCGCCGCTGCTTGTGCGCTCTTGAGATCGGCGCGGCTTTGCTCAGCGTGTTTCAGAGCTGTTCCCAAATCGGGACCGTTCCAGGGCCGATACGGTGCAGCCGTCGTGAGGTTGAACTGTTGCCCCTCGGGCAAGCCAATCAGGCGGGCCAGAGTTAGTTTGTCCTTTTCCCAATTGGCCTCAGAGACAGTGACCCGCTGCTCATCGGTCTGGCGCTGTACTGTAGCGCGAAAGCCGTCAATCTCGGGCGAAAGCCCGGAGCGCACCTGATTGACTGTTTGGTCTTCAAGCGTACGCGCGACTTCAAGCTGCGCTTTGGCGGTCTCCAGGCGCGCCTGGCTGGCGATTACCTGCAAATACGCTGTGCCCACAGCCAGCACTACAACATCACGCGCGTCCGCGAGTGAGTAGCTGACGGCTTCGGCATTGCGGCGAGCAGCACGCAGACGATAAGCAGTATCAAGCGCCAGGCTGTTCTCAGAGAACGTTACGTAACTTTCCTGGTAGCTGAATTGTCCGGTCGAGGCGGGGATGCCGGGAATTTTCAGTCCTATCGCCACACGGTTTAATTGATCAAGGTTCTGCCGCAGCAGGGCAGAGACGTTTGGCAGCAGCGCAGAAAGAGCGCGCAGCCGCTGGGCTTGCGCTTGTCGCAGGGAAGTCTGATTCTCAATTACGCCGAGGTTCGACCGTACTCCACGTTCGATGGCTTCTTGCAGTGACAGATCAATGGGATTGGATGTGGCCTGCCCGCTGGGTACGCTGCCGAGAAAAGGGTTCTGCTGCTGTCCCGCCAGAGAGCTCGGAGTATTGCTGTTGGCAGCAGGGTTGATGGTGCGCGGGGTTGAGATGCTGCCCAGTTCAAATGACGGAGAACTCTGCTGCGCCGCCGCTAGAATCGGCAAACCCACAGCGAGAACGACTTGATACAGGTATTTCAAAGCCTTTTCCTTTCTCCCCAAGCGATTAGTGCCCTGCCGCCGCGCCACCGCGGAATGGTTTGATCATCAGCGCCAGTGGCACGCCAACCAGAGCAATGATTCCCAGCAGCCAGAAACAATCCAGCGATCCCAGCATGGCGGCATTCTTCTCTGCGATCGCGGAGATCAATCCGTACGCCCGCTGCGTAGCGTCGGCGGTGCTTGCTCCCATGCTGGTGAAATATTGCGTTAGCGAGTCCAGCGTCTGGCGGAAGCCGCTGTCAGCGGGCGTGAGATGCTGCGCCATCACGCTGTGGTGAAATTGTGTGCGCCGTTCCAGCATGGTGGTAACGAAGGAGACGCCAAAACTGCCGCCCAAATTGCGGAACAGGTTTGTGATGCTGGAAGCCTTGTTGTTCTTCGCCAATGGTATGTAGGAATAGGCAAGCTGGCTGACCGGGACAAATAGAAACGCCAGGCCCAATCCCTGAAACGCCCGGGCCAGTGCAAACGATTTGTAGTCTGCGCCCGGCTCGAACGAGGCGAAGTGCCACATAGCCAGGGCCACGATCAGGAACGAGGCAAAGATCATCTTGCGCGCTCCGATCTTGGGCAGAAGCTTCACTACCACCGGCGCCAGCGCCACAATCACAAACGCCCCCGGCCCGAGCACCAAGCCTGCATCGGTTGCGCTATAGCCATAAAGACTTTGCAGCATTTGGGGAATCAGCACCGTGCTGCCGAAGATGCCGAAACCAAAAAGAAAGTAGAAGATATTTGCCAGGGCAAAATTCCGGTCCCTGAATAATTTGATCTCTACCACCGGGTCGCGATGGCGCCACTCCCACAGGGCGGCGAATAGAAGCGAGAGCACCGCCACAGTGAGGAAGACCATGATGAAGTGGCTCTCCAGCCAGTCTTCACGTTGTCCTTTATCCAGGACGATCTCCAGCGCTCCGAAACCAAGCGCAATAAGAGAAATGCCTATGTAGTCAATGGAAAGTCTTCCCTCGCGCCGTGCCGCCTTCACTTCTTCGACAAACTGTGGAGGATCAGAGACCAGCCGGCTGGTAAGCAGCAGGCTGATGATGCCGATCGGTATGTTAATGAAGAATACCCAGCGCCAGTTGAGATTGTCGGTAATCCATCCGCCCAGCGGTGGGCCAATAACAGGCGCGGTCACAATTGCCATGCTGTACAAAGCGAATGCGCCGGCGCGCTTGGCCGGAGGAAAAGTATCCACCAGGATGGCTTGCTCCACCGGCGCCAATCCGCCTCCGCCAATTCCCTGAAGGACGCGGAAAAATATGAGCAAGCCAAGACTGGGAGCAATTCCACAAAGAAGCGAGCTGGCCGTAAACAGCACGACGCAGGTCATGTAGTAATTCTTGCGGCCGAAGACGCGGCTAAGCCATGCACTCAACGGGAGCACCACCGCGTTGGCCACCAGGTAACTGGTCAGTACCCAGGTGCTTTCGTCGTAGCTCACAGCCAGCCCGCCGGCGATGTGGGGGAGGGCCACATTGGCAATGCTGGTGTCGAGCAACTCCATGAAGGTGGCCAGCGTCACCGTGATCGCGATCAGCCAGGGATTGATGACTGCGCGTTCCACCTTCTGTGCCGCCAATGGCGCAGCAACCGGCCCTGCTAATACTTGCGTGCTCATTCCAGCCTCCGGTTCTTTCGGCGTGTACGCCGTAAACCAGCAATGCGCATAGGATGCTTACACCGTAAACCTGGATACAAAATAAGTGGCACAAATTAAACACTATTTAAAGATGAAGCTATTCGAACTGTTTGCTGAGTGTAATGATCATTTCCTGCTTGAACCGCTCAGGATCAACATACTGGCATGATTTGGGGGCCATGATCAGCGTCGAAACCACCCCGAAGACACCGGTCCGAAGCAGGTGGGCCGCTAGTTCAACATCTATATCCAGCCCTTTGGCTTCGGCGCACTCGCGCACCGCCGCGCGTAAACGGTCCATGGCGCGCTGGGCAATCGC
>Ga0070730_10002450_pt1 | contig 16848 bp, 22 predicted proteins | sample Coa_R1_3_FD_66447 | JGI IMG/M metagenome (GOLD analysis project Ga0070730, IMG submission 66447) | Surface soil microbial communities from Centralia Pennsylvania, which are recovering from an underground coalmine fire - Coalmine... | ecosystem: Environmental > Terrestrial > Soil > Unclassified ... | reverse complement strand
TTCAAGCTCTGCTCGAGCTGCAGAGCGCATAGGATGTCAGCGGAACTGCGCGACCGGATTTACACCATCTCGCGCGACATGACCCATCCTCGAGTACTTGGACGCCACTCTTCTGATAGATCTTTGGGATGAGTTAGTCATTCCCAGGGAACTGCGAGAACTCTGGACCCCGGTTGTCGCCGCCGCGGCGGGACACGCAGAGCGGTGACGAGGACGGGCGGAAGGAGTTTCCGTCGTCCTCCGTTGCCAGCACCGCCCGAGATCTTGGGTTGTCGTTGCTCGACAAGCGCTATGCGGGAGTCAGACGCCTTCGTCCCTGGATGCGGACGTTCAAGAGCGGATCATCCGCCGACGAGCGCGGTTCGACGGTTAGGACGACTCTTACGCCCATGGCGTCGAGCATCTCCAGAAGCGTCACGACTGTCGGATTTGAGTCGTCTGATGTCAGGGATCTCGAGATAGCCGACAACTGCTTACCCAAACGTCGAGCAACCTCGGATTTCGATATGTTCATCGACGACCGTAGGACTTCAATTGATGAAACCAGTTCAGCCGCAGCTGTGACCGCCCTGACCTCATGGTCAAATGCCTCCCTTGCTGGACCGGTTGGATACCTCTTGGATAGGTACTTCTCCCAAGCCGCTCCCCGAGCTGTTTTCTTCATGCGGCCAATCTTAACACCTATGTTAAGGTCCAACGAGGTATTCGACAGCTAGTGTCAAGGCAATTGCCATGGACGGTCGAGTTCTACCTTCACTCAGACCGTTCGGCCCCAGCGATCGACTTCCTCGGGCGTTGTCCGGTGGCTGGAAGGATTGAGGCTATCGCCGAAGCGGTTCGTGGGTATCCGCCGCCGAGTTTCCCGCCTTCCCAGATGTGGCACGTCATGTCGGGCACCATGAAGGGTCTCTACGAAATCAGGGTGCGCCACCGACAGACGTTGCATCGCCTCTTCTGCTTACTGGATGCCAATGCAGGCTCGCACGGACTCAGTGGGCCGGCGATGGTTCTCATTTCGGGTGGAACGAAGTCTGTCGGTCAAGCGATGCCGACCGACGTGTATGCGGAGGCGGTCGCTTTTCGGGACCGCTACAACGCGACCACGCCGAGACCTGTCGTCGGGTGACTGCTGGCGAGAAGTTGCACGACCACCACAGCGTCGCGGGTTCGGGCATGACGTTTGGCTTACCAGCCCCGGGGTGCTGGAAGCTACTGATAGCAGAGGGTTTATCAGCAGCATTGTGACCGCCATGACAGCACCCAAACGCCCGATCATCCCGCATCGAGACAGATCCTGTTGGCGATCACGAATTCTGAACAGAGCTGATCACGAAATCTGAACACTCCCGAGTAGGGCCGGGGAGGTTTAGATCGCCGTCCACCAATGAGGTCTCGCTGCCAGGCTTCGGGTGTTTGCAGCCCACGCCTCAGCAGGAGACCTCGCCATGCAGTCTGGAGTAACGCACGTGGAAGTGAAAGCCCTACATCGCCTGGGATGGACAGTGAGCGCCATCGCTAGAGAGTTCGACCTCAGTCGGACCACCGTGTACAAGGAGCTGGCCAGTCCGGCCCCACGGACCTACGGTCCGAGAGCCAAGGTGCTCTTGCTCAATGAAGCACAGCTCGCCTTCGTCCAGCGTCGCCTGGCTGCCTGCGCCGAGATTCGTGGCACCGATCTTCACGCCGAGCTGCGCCACCAGTACGGATACGACGGTAGCTACCCGGAGGCTCAGTCATCCTCACGTCAAACCGCGGCTTCAGCGACTGGGGTCAGGTCTTCGCCGACAGCGTCGTCGCCACTGCGATCGCAGACCGTCTGCTCCACAGCGCTACGGTGGTCAACATCCGCGGCCGCAGCTATCGTATGCGCGCTCATCAGGACCAGCCTGGAGACGCTGCCGGAGATAGGAATGCTCGATAAGGTGCCATGGGGCGTTGTATCGACGGCCTGGCAATCGCAGAAGGGCCGACCGATATGAGGCGAGGTTTGCTTATCGGCGTCGGAGCGGTGACCTTGCTGATCGCGACGTGGTTCGTTGCAACGGAGACTGGCATGCCAACTGGTGGCCTATCGCGCGACGCCGCCATCGCTAAGGCCAAAACCTATGTCTCCTCATCCACTCCTCCCAGAGAGGAGGGTTCCGTCGCTGGCCCATACCTCGTGCTCGGATGGACCATTCGCGATGCAAGGAATCCCTTTGCACTGGTGTGGAGGGTCACCTTCAACGGAGTGTATGAAGGGCATTGTTTGCCGTCGGAGGTCAACGTCTGCTTCCCGGCAACGACTGCCACCGTAGTCATCAACTATTTCAACGGCGACTTTCTTACTGTCTTCTACGACCGCTAGCCCAATAAAGAAGAAGAGGAGGTGATGCTAAGGTTCGCCTGGCCGGGGAGTGTCCAGTTTTCCTGATCACGAGCGTTCAGGATTCGTGATTGCCAACAGATCCGTCGCCCTCAACCTAGTCATGAGCCGAGAAAACGACTCGCGATCAGACTGATCCCGCCAACGATAGCCACGGCTGGGCCGACGAAATGAATCAAAACGTAAATAGGTCCGTGACCCGGATAGGGTCGAATCCACTGATAGGCTAGGTAACACTGCTGTCGAAACACCAAGGCCAGAAGACCAAGAGCAACAATTCCCAGTCCAACGTAGACGGGTGCATCCTCAGGCGACGCTCGGCCCGAACCACTTATCGCGAATACGAGATTCATGGTGCTGTCACCCGCAGCACCACTTAGGAGAGACCGCTGAGCTAGGAGGCAGACCGGACAGTACTCGCGGCGTCCGTCTTGGTCACCTTAGTCAGCACTCGGTGTTCCATCCGTGGCTTGCCGATCTTGGGCGGCTGGGTAGAGCGCTGAGGCGTCGATCAGCCTTGATCTGCGCTGTTGTTGTTGTCCTTAGTCATCTTTGCAAGGATACGGCGGCAAGAGCCGCGGTGCCGATAGTGACGGCCAAGCCGACGAGGAAGGCGATCGCCTTTCGCCGCAAGGCTCTGTCGTTAGCCTGAAGCGAGCCGTGTGCAGGCTGGCCGAGCTGGCCCGACCACCCACTTGTCGAGGTTGCTCGGATCGGTGATGACGAGCGTGCCTGAGTCAACCGCTACGCGGCCCACTAGAACCCGTCTTAATGGCAGGGCATCCTTGGAATGGGTGAAGGCGAGTGATTCCGAACCCTACGCGGTTAACTGTCTGGGACGTGACGTGGAAGTATTGATCGACGCGCTGGGCGGTCTAGATGTGACCGGGGACGTCGTGTCAATCAGCGGCGGCCGCTGGTATCGCGTTTTCCGTCCGAAGGTCATACGGCTCTAGAGGTCTTCGCTGAACCGAAACGCCTCCAACAAGCCCGCGGTTGGGTCGGCGCACTTATGCCGATCTCCCATGACTCCTCGGAGCGGGTACAGCAGGCCGTGCACGACCGGGTCGGAGGTGAGATCTCATTCAGCCATGGCAATCCCGGCTTCATGGCTGCCGTGTCACTCCCTGAGGAGGGGGTCTACGAGGTCTACGCGGAAGTCGAGGACACTGCACAGGGCACGTTGGTGAGGTCGATCACCGTCGCCGTTGTGCCGGCCTGACAGCCGCCCGGGGAGCCCGAGATTCACCGCGTCGGGCGTTGCCCGCATCCGGATAGCTTTGCTGGATTGAAGTTGCTCCTAGTAAGTTTCCAGTTATCAGCATCAGCGGTTCCGTTACCGGGCGTCAGCGAGGGCGACTTCAAACACAGCGCGCCGCGGAAGATCAGGATCGATCCAGTAGACGGATATCGAGCTTACGACCACAGTGAAGTCAAAGTTCTTAGCTGACGCGCTCTCGAAAGCACGCTCGAGCAAGGTTCGATCGGTTGTGCGGGCCAGCGTGATGTGTGGCACGTACCTGGCCGGTGCGAACGCTTGCAGTTCGTCCCGGTACAAGGCCCGATGCATGCGAGCGAGTTCGTCTGCGCCGGCGACTATGTTGAGAAACACATACTCGTCTTCTACCATCGACACCCCTATGCAGGAAGCCACGAAGGCCCTGGATCTTTGTGCGACCCGTCTTACGTGATCGTGTAGAGCTGACATCGCCGCTGCGCTGTCAAATGGGTACACGAGCGTGATGTGTGGGGCGATCAGCATCACAAGGGGATCGAACTGCTCCCTGATCGTTTGGACCGCGGGTGGGAGGCCAGACGGAAACGTAACGATGGCTCGGCGCCTACGAAGCTCGCTGGGCACGAGTTGATTCTGCGCCGGCTAAGGCTGCGCGCCTAATGCACGCTGGGGCCGGCTACCGATAGCTGCCAATTATCAGCATCATCCATCGCAACCCGTCCGATCAGCGACCAAACGATCGAAAGGATCAGAGCCTCGCCAATAGATCAGTCTTCTTAGCTTCGAACTCAGCCTCGGTGAGGATTCCCTGATTCTTAAGTTCGGCAAGCTTCCTCAGCTGATCTGGGATATCGATCGGCGGCGGTGTGAAAGTTACTGCGGCAGGCTGGTTTGCTTCCCGGACTCGCTCGCGAATAAATGTCGCAACCCTCTGGAAGGTAGGCTCCTCCTTCTTCGTAATTGGGATGATGTTCGGAGCCTCCCAGGATCCGCCCTTGCCTGTTGCCCAATAGGATCGCTCAGGCCCTTGCACTCCGCCGGCTGAAATCTCGAAGGAACCAGTAACGATCGACGCGCGGACCTCGACGGACGTGATGTTTCGATAATCGAAGCTCGTCACCTTCCCTCCCAGCGTCTGTCCTGTCCGCCAACCGACCTTGATAATCAACGCGCGACGATCGGTCAGCACCAATGTGGCGATATCGCTTACGCCGTTTATCTGCGCCAACACTGGTTCGCCTGGGCCAAGGCTCTTCGTAAGCAGATCCTTCGCTCGCCCGTGGAGCTTGTCCATGGGCAGTGAGCCATCGTGCGCCATCTTTCCCTTTCGTCTCGCCATCTCATCAAGCTTCGCTTGACGCTGAGCCTTCTTTTGCTCTTCATCGACCCGCTTCGCTTCTGCCTTTGCCAGCTTGTCGGCTGATTTCCGGTCCTCCTCAGCCTGGCGCTGTTGATGCTTAAACATGTCAGGCGACGTTGGCGCAGGTGCAGGCGCTTCCGCAGCCGGTAACCATTTCGATCCGTCCCACCACCACTGGTGATCATTGGACCATTGAGGTTCAGTACTGTCGTCGGGCATGGCTTACCTCCGAGGGTTTGCAGCAGTCTAAACCGGACCGGGTCGATTAGCCACGAGCCGTGGAAAGGTTCTGCCAGCAGAGTCCTGGACTTGCCGGCGCTAACGATTCCAAGCTCTTATCAGCATCATGCGCGACCTTTCCCCTTCAGGAACGCTCGGTTCGTGCTTGGATTCAGAACCGGGCGGCGTGAGGATCACAAGTGGAATCGCGCGTCTAATCTGCGATTGGTAGCGGTCGTATTGAGGCCAAAGCCTGGTCACTTCCGGCCAGAGTCGGCTCCGCTCTTCGGCCGAAGCCACCCGAGCCTTAGCCCGAAAGCGTTTGGTGCCAACCTGCACCTCGACCTCAGGAATCGCCTTCAGGTTGAGTAGCCAGGCAGGCGGGGTGTCACTCCCGCCTTTTGAACCGACTACGACGTAGCGGTCTCGATCACGGTGATATAGGAGAGCCGCGGTGCGTGGCCGTCCGGTCTTTCGTCCGGTCGTGTGTAGCAACAGCATTGACACCCGGCCGAACTGCTCGCCGATCCGACCGCCGGAGAGCTCGTAGATGAACTGGTGGGCGGCCAGAAACCGCAGGCCAATAAGACGGTCGAACGTAGTCATCGGCATGAGCTGAGTGTAAGGAGGCCTGATTAGGCAGGCGGAATCGTCGCAAGCTGCGGTAGGGCTCAATAACAAAGTGCTACCGATAGGGGGAGACTTAACAGGAGCAAGCGGGGTGCGGGCATGGTGGCAGAAGGCGGCTATCGACGGTGAATGGTGGGGATGCCCTGGGGCTGACTCTCTTCTTCTTGGGCGGACCGGGTCCACCGGAGACCTATCTGACCACTAACCCGCGCTGGAAAACCCCGGCGACGGTATCCGTCGGATCTCATCGCAGCGCTAGTCCATGAGCGACCGCCCATAAGCCGAGCTGAGCTCTCGACCGAATTCCAAGCTTGTCTCTGATCCGATCGAGGTGACCTTCGACAGTGCGCTCCGAAAGGAAAAGCTTCGCGGCAACATCACGGTTTGACAGGCCGCTAGCCACCAGCCGAAGCACCTCCGCTTCGCGCTTGCTAAGAGGCTCGATCGACTCGCCTGGCGGGGCTTCGCCGAGCGCGTAAGCGATAGCTTCATGGATGCCCATAGTCTGTCCCTCAACCCAGGCTTCGTCGTAGGCGCGGCCCAGCTTAGTGCGACAAAGCTCCTTGCATCGCTCGAGCTCTGCGGCCCAGAAGCGCTGTTCGCGATACGAGTACTCGTGGGCAAGACGATCATGGGCAGCGGCAAGCCTGACCGCCCGCCGATAGTCAGCTCGAGTTGCCGCCGCCCGAGCCAGGCCACCAATAGGCACAATCGCCTCCTCCTCGTTCTCGCTTTCGACCACAAGCTCAATCGACTGGCACCAGGATCGTTCGGCCGCGGCAGTGTCGCCGCAGCCGAGTTGAGCATTGGCGAGGCTCTCGGTCGAGTTGGCGCGGCCCATGGGTCCGCTTACTCGGGCGTCTATTTCGACTGCTTCGCTAAGGAGCTTCAGTGCCTGGCGGAAATTACCTCGTTCGAGTTCCAGGCAACCGAGATTGTTCTTGACCATCGAGGTCAGTTCCGGACTATTGAATTCGAGCGCGACCTCGAGAGCCGATTCGTGAATCGCACGAGCACCACCCAGGTCGCCTTGCTCTTGTTTGGCGTTGCCAATCATGGATAGGGTGAAACCAACCTGGATTGGGTCGTTTTCCTTCGCCAGTCGCTCGAGGCGACGCTCGCAGTAGGACACCGAGGCGTCGAAATCTCGCGCCAACCATGCCGCGCCTGCTGCGGCACCCATCGCCCACGAGGTGACTGCGCCCAGGTCTGGCGCTCGCGCTATTAGGTCATCCATCCACACCCGCTTGCGCTGGACGTTCCCGGTGGTCGCCTGTAGGAATGCCACCGCCATCGGCATTCCGAGGTCCTCGGTGTTGTCGCGCGCCCACCTCAGAGCTGCCCACATGTTTTCTGTCTCTCTACGCTTCCAGCGGTTGTCCGCCGGGGTGATAGGTTTCGGCAGGGGAAGTGGCGTCGTGACGACCGCGTTTGACCTCGCAAAAAGCTCTTGATTGAAGTATTCGTAGTGGCGGCGCCCGATATCGAGCGCCTCACCTGACTGGTTCAGCTTCGTCTCGGCGTAAGCCAATTGCGACTCAAGCAGGCGGTAACGTGTCACACCGTCCGCAACCTGGACAACCATCACCATCGACTTGTCTACAAGGCCGGCAAGTATCTCGACTACGTCGCCCCGTAGGCCGTCCGCACAGACCGCCCTGACGGCATCGATCGCAAACCCACCTCGGAACACAGCCAGTCGGCGAAACAGGGTCGCCTCCGGGTCGTCGAGAAGCCGGTAGCTCCAGTCGATCGTTGCCAACAGAGTGGCGTGCCTAGGATCCCGCGATCTGGTCATGAACAGCGACCAAATGGGCTCCGCAATGCTGCTCAGCAGTTCGCCTTCAGACATCAGATTGGCGCGTGCCGCTACCAGTTCAATCGCAAGCGGGAGGTCATCGAGTCGTCGGCATATCTCAATCACGACATCCCGATTGGTAGCAGCGACGGCAAACGAGGATTTGACCAGCTTTGCACGCTGCTCGAAAAGAGAAGCTGCTTCGGCGGAGCTCAGCGGCGATAGAGGAAACCGGAGCTCTCCAGGTACGCCAAGCGGCTGCCGGCTGGTCGCGAGAACAGTCCAAGTCTCATTGGGCCCAAACGCGGATTCGCAGAAGTGGGCGCATGCATCGATCAGGTGCTCGCAGTTGTCGAGGATGACGAGCATCGTCCTAGGCGTGAGCCAGGCAGCGACTCGAACGGTGGCGTCACCAGAGCCTTCCAACCCCATTGCGAGGGCGATGGTCTCGGCGACCTGGCCTGGGTCGTCAAGGGAAGCCAAATCCACCCAGCAAACGCCGTCCACCCAGCGATCTGCCGATCTAACGGCGAGTTCACCCGCAATTCGCGTCTTACCAGCACCGCCAGGCCCTATGAGCGTGACTAAGCGATTGCTAGCCACTGCCTTGTCGAGCAACTCAAGATCTGATGCTCGGCCGATAAAACTCGTCAAGTAGGTGGGGCGGGCGCTGCGCCCTGGGCTGCCACGCGTCGCCATAGATGTGGCCATTTTCGCCTGTGTTGGGGACAGTTGGATTCGAAGTTTTGGCCCGCGGGGGGTCGCTCGACCGGCAGGAACGGCTCCCTGCCTGGTCGTAGTCGATCCTCCAGTCGCAAGATCACGACAGCTGAGCAGGTATCGGATTCAGGTACCGTGCAGAGCCTCTTTAGGTGTTTTCCACCTTTAGTGCCGCTCGCCTAGACCGATAGCTTCGATTCGACGGCTCGCGAACAGAGCCGAATAGAAGAGGAGACGACGCAATGAACTCCAGGACAGCGCTGCGCGGATCGTTCGTTTCGAAGCAGATGGTGGCCATCGCGATGGTCATCGCTGCAATCGTTCTCGGCGTCGCTGCCGCGATCACCGTACGGCAGCTTGCGCCGGCGGCTTCGTCGGCAACGGGATACGACGCAGTTACCTTCTCCGCCGGCCCGGCATGGGACGACAGCAACCGCCACCACGGCACACAGTCGGTCGGCGGATCGCTTCTCTCCACATCCGGATTTCGAGAACCGAGTGACCAGCGTGGGGGTCCGCGGGACTAACTGGCAGGGCTACGCGTCCTGGAAGGGGGCTCGAAAGGGCCCCTTTCCTGCTTCACGTGGTACCCTTCGGCGGTCGGCCTCCATCTCAGCCGGCGCTGTTCGCTAATCGGTGGGGATGCGGGGTAGATATCGACAGCTCAGATCGTCAGATTGATCCTTAGAACGAAGTCTTATCGCAAGCAACTGCCTGCTGACTGGGAGCTCGTCACAAGAGGGTTTTATTGTGGGGACGTCCACGCAGTTCGTTTGGGCGCCGTTCGGACGGCTGCCGGAGTGATCGTAATGAGTCCGCATCGTCTTTTAACCTAGTCGGCGGTGGGAAGGAACGCCAAGAAACGCAGAAGGCGCATGGAGGTGGCCTCCGCGGTGCCAGCCACGCAAGTGCGCTCGGATCATCCCCGAACCGACAGCGAGAGGGACAAATCGATTCGTCGTGGTCGCGCGTATGATCGACAGCTCCTTCAACGAGGGGCGAGGCTCGCTTACCGGATTGTGGAGGATCAGCCTTTTTGCTGGATGTGCAACCGATCCTCTGGCCGCCGAGCTAAGGAACACATTTTCCCCCAATGGCTGTTGGAGCGGCTCGGGGCGGCCAATGAGCTATTCGCTCCAACCCACTTCGACCTGGCAGGAAGACTGATAAGCAAGCGTGGCCCCTTTCCGGCGTCATCTCTGTTATCCGGTGAGACGTGTGAAGCTTGCAATCATGGGTGGATGAGCCGGCTCGAGGCGGCATTCGAAGAAGTGCTATTCATCGATCGCGGGCAAACTTGGTCGCCGCAAGACCAAAAGACGGTGGCGCATTGGTTCGCAAAGACAGCGATCGCAATTAATGTTTCTCAGAATTACCGTCTCCTCGTGCCGGCTCACGAGCGAAACGTTGTGGCTGCTGGCGTTCCACCTGGCTTCGAGGTATATGTCGCACGAGCAAGGAGCCACCGCACTCATCTTGATTTCAAGCAGGGGTGGAATATGGGAGGGTGGCTTATCCCAACGGACGAGATTGAGAGGATGATGCGTTTGGCCGAGCGCTGCTATCGGTGCGCAATCCGAATCGACGACCTAATCGGTCTCGTGATATATGCGCCACCCGACACCTGGCTAGTTCCTAAGTCCGATTTCACTAGGATATGGCCCCCCACCGGCAAGTCATTCATCAGGACGAACCTGCCTGATGTTGAGTGGACGGACGATTTCTGGTTGACTCCGCGGGCACCGATCGGCGCGACAGTAGTGCAGAACTCCTGATTAATGCAAATTATCGAGGGGTGAGCCTATCGCGAGCAGTCGGCGGCGCAAACGACCCCGCCCATATACGGCGCAACTACTTCAGGGAACCATGTCCGGTAATGGTTCCGGCAGTGTCGGAGTCGGCGGTATATCAGGTCTGCCATTCGCGTTCCAGTTGGTCCAGCTGTAGCGCCTGTCGAGCATCGCTGTCCAGTACGTTTCCCAGACGGTGACCCATGGCTGACTCGAGGGCAGTTGTGGAACGCCGCGCCACTCGAAAGAAGTCGTGTGCGTGAGGGGGTCAGAACCTACCTCAAACTGATCGACAACGCCTACGCGACCGATGAGGTTGATCGGCACGCTGTCCGCAAACGCGACAGGCAGTCGAAACTGATGTCCATCGAGAGTGGCCGTGACGCAAGTTATTTTCTGCCAAACCTTTGCTCCGTTTGCAACCCCGAATGCCATAGGGACACATTGCGCATCCGGCACTCCAAGCCTAGGCTGCTCTACGTTGGTAACTAGCGTCGTGACGCTTGCTCCCGTATCCCAAATGCCGCCGATCAGGGCAGGCGCTCCACTGCCGAACTCGACGAGTAGGACAGCCGTAGGTGCAGGAGCGAATAAGCCAGGAAGCTGCGCCCACCCGAACTTAACCACTTCCGGCGCGTCGGCTACGCGTTATAGAAGGAGAGTGCTGTCGTCTTTCGGGACTTGCATGATGACGACTTCGCGCAGGTCGGTACCCAGCTTGCTGAGAATAGCTTTCAGCTCCGCGAAAGTGTCTGCCGAGGCGACCAAAGTGCCGCACTCGTTCTGAGCGATCCACATTCCCGCGTACTTGGTCAGGTCGACTATTGCGACAGCCATGTGGAACCCTCGTTCTGACATGCCAACCTAAGCCAGGTGCTTGGGTTTCTCAAGCGCCTGGTGGATCCGTCAACTTGCCGAGACAGGATCCGATTGTGGACCACTTCGTTCATTCCGTATAGATACCTACCCATTTTTCTTCCGTCTGGCTACCTCGCGAACTGGCGTCCCAGCACCCTCTGAGCGAAGTGGTGACTGCCCTTCGGCCGAATCTCGCAGCTGCGTCAAATAAACGGCCGCTTGGTTCTGGAGCTCGGGACTCAATCCAATGAGTGCCTGGAAGGCCAGCGCAACCGCCGGGCTGGAGTCGCCGCCGGCGTATCCGGCCAGGCGAAGCAGGCGGTCGAACGGCAAGCCATAAACCTCTGCCACTCTGAAAAGAACGCTCGGGGAGGGCCGCAGGATTACGCCTTTTTCGATCTGCGAAAGGTGAGCGTTGTGAATACCGGTACGACGAGCGGCTTCCCGGAGGGTCCAGTCTCGAGCCTTCCTCGCTTCGGTCAGAGTTGTACCGAGGGTCATGGGACTCCGGGCGGCGAACGGTGACCGACTGTGCTAAGCTGGTTAGCAGCTAAGGCGATTAGCATGCCTAAATCATAGCTGGAGGAACGAAGACCCATGCCACAGCAGTTCGAGATTGAGATTGTGCACGGCATCGATAAGTCTCTGGTCGTCACGGAGTCTGAGTCACTCCAGCAAGTCAAGCTGGACGCCATGAACCTGTTTGACATTCCAGCAACTGAAGCCAACCAATATGTCCTGCGTATCAAGGTTCAGGGGCAGGAGCAACAGCTCAACGAGAGCGAGACTGTAGAGCAGGCCAAGCTCCATCCCGAGCAGAAGGTCATCCTAGCCGCAGGCGCGCCGTTCGGTGGCTGCTGAGCCATCCGGCACCGCCCCCGAGGAAGCCTCGAAGCGCCTAGTCGCTGCGGAATTCGATTTAGTAGCGGAGCAGGCGCCACTGTTCGGTTGGGAAGCCCAATCGGAGGACCGCGGTGACTTTCTCGCGATATATGTTCGGATTGTCAAGTCAGGCGGCCGGACTTTCGTCCTGCGACTGGAATGCGATGACTATCCGCGCCAAGCGCCCCTTGCCCAATTCGTCGATCCTGCCGGGTGGACTGATCCGAAACGGAAGGACATCGTCGACGCGTCCTATTTCCCGCGCGGTAGTTCGATTGCAGAGCGAGGTATCGGGTATCCGGTCATGTGCATTCGTGGACACAGAGATTACTATGCGGGAGGCTGGCATCCTGGCTGGACTAATCCGCCGCATGACCTCGATCGCATCTCCCAATTCATAGTTCACGTGAACCATGCCCTTTCAACCATTTGGTCGTAAGCGCGGCTCGCCGCGCCCAGGCGCTCCGGAGACAGAACCATTTTCTGCGTTGCGCGCGTTCGGCGTAACGCCGGTCAGACGAGTATCGCTTGGACGGCGCAAAGAGTCATACCGGTTCGACCGTCTTTTTTCCCATTCGATGGCAGTCGACTACAGCGTCATGCTCCTTCGTGGAGCCGGAATCTACGGCAGAGAGAAGTTCTTAGTGTGGGGTGGATTCCTCTCGGGCAAGAATGCGGTGGTTACAACGGTGATTAGTCCTCGAACGACTGGCGCTGAGTCACACGGTGAGGTCCCTGCCGATGTTGTGGCCCGTGTCCTCGAAGCTCTTGAAGCGCGTGACTTAGTTCCATTGGCGCAACTCCATAGCCATCCGTTTGAGGCGTTCATGTCCGAGGTCGATCGGCAACGGCCACTCGTTGCCCTGAGGGGATTCTGGTCTGTAATCGTGCCCGAGTTTGCGTTCGGGCCTACTGAAGATCCTCCGTCCTGGTCTATATACGAGTTTGAGCGACACAGAACTTGGCGGGTGCTCGATCCAAACGAGATCGCTCGGCGCCTGGTGATCGACGATTCGATCATTAAGGTTGATTGAGTTGCTCAGGATCACACCGCGATATCTTGAGATGCTAGATCCAACGAAGGATAGGACTCGCCGGCTATTCGAACGTTTAGGCATTTCGAGCAAGGACCTGGACAGCGTCGATGGCATCTCCCTGGGAATCGATGTCAAGACCAATACGTACTCCCGCCTACTTACCGCATATCACTTGCTTGACCTGACTCTGCGTTTGCAGCCACTTGTCTCCGACGTGTTCGTTGAGGGTCTCGACGAGGCAACAATCCGAGACTTAGGCCAACGGTTTCCCTGTGAAGTATCCGCAGGTCCGCCCGTTACCGACGTAGTCATTGCCGTCGGCAACCCCAGCGCCAATGCCGACGCGAGTGTTGACGCGGCAGGTTGGACGGGGGCATTTGGAAGCAACGCCGGCGCGGATGATGATCACAATCCCTTTGGTGCCTTGGCCTTCGCTGGACTGGCGGCAGGCGAAGTGTTCAAACTGGCCTTTCTGGCGCAATATCCAACCCGGAATCTTGCGAAGAGGTTCGTCTTGGCGGCGGGACCTTTCTCCTTCTGGGACTACAGTAGGACCTCCTTAAGCCCGACGCTAGAGGATGTTGAACTCGCCGCGGTTCTTGTTGGCGTTGGCGGAGTAGGTGCAGCTGTGATAAACGCGTTCGGGGAGCTCGGCCCGCGCTTGAGCGGGACAATCACGTTGGTTGACCCTGATCACCTCGACATCTACAACCTGAATCGAACCCTTTACGCAACAGTTGAAGAGGCGGTCCGTGGCGAATTGAAAGTGGTCGCTGCCGCACGTTCACTTGCCTCTCGGTCAGCCGTTGAAACAATCCAAGTTGGCCGCCCCTATCGCGACTTTGCCATGTCAGTGGGCACTCGAAGTGAGCGACGGTTTTCCCTTGTCATATCCGGCGTGGACCGAGACGATATTCGATGGGAGGTTCAACGTGATCTCCCCTTGGTTCTGATAGATGGCGCGACCGGTAGCCAGGCAAACTGTCGTGTCGAACGAATCCGATTCGCCGAAGCAGGCTGCCTCGGCTGCAGCAGGCCTCCGCAGGGGGAGGGCCCTATGAACCCTGATGAGTGTGACGCGCCTCCCGATCCAGTAGCACCTTCGATATCATTCGTTTCGGCCTTGGCAGGTACACTGGCTGCGGCTGAGGCGGTAAAGTCGTCGCTCGGAACTGGCGGATTAGCAGGATATTTTGAGCACAGCTTTGTATATCCTCCAAACCCAGAGATGACCGGCATCCCGGCCCGACGATCAGACTGTCCCGTGGGTTGTTCCGATCCAAGGGTGATTGATGCGTTTCACGCAAAATGGGCTAACTGACCACTAAGCATCTGACCTTTTCAGCGCGTACCTGACGCGCCTCAGGCCCGTTTGACTCGATAGTTTCGCCCAGGCCGCTCTCAGGGCTTCCTTTCTTGAGGTCAGAGGCGTTCCCGGCTCTTCTCAGTCCCGTTGGTATGCGAGCGTGGGGCTTTATTCGATCTGGGCTGGCGAGGCTCGGCGATGCCGGATTTTGCGACAGCTTCTGATACATCATTCATTGCTGCGTCGAATTCCAGTCCGCTTAGAAAGCTTTGCAGGACAAATGGCAAGAGGAGCGATATGAGAAGCAAGCCTGCCAGAGGGGCGGAAACGCCAAACAGAATCGAGACCGGCGACCAGCCGTGCCAGATGCGCACGGACGCCAAGGCGGGGCCAGCCAATATGCCCACGATTCCGACAACCCCTATGAATGCCGCTCGCAAAGCCAGAAGCCTCAACATCTTCCAAATGGCCATTGGTGCCACTGCGGGAACGGCATCCGGTAGCAGCGTATCCATGGCAGCTTCTGCCTCTTCTCCTTTCGCCTCGGGCGGCAAAACGAGGTTTTCGAGCTCGAGCGCCTCGGTCAAGATTCGCCACGAGCCCTTGGGTGGGCGGAGCCGCGAGAAGGTTGTGCGTGTCAAATTGGCCGCGTAGAGCGGCATAGTCAGGAGCCAAGCGCCCGACAAGGCTAAGATCGCCGGAAAGTAAATCAGCGTTTCTTCGCGATAGGTCGGAATCAGAATGACGCCGCCGAAGCCGATTATTACGTAACCCCGGTACGCCCATTCGAGAGCTCCAGCCTTCGAACGCTCTTCGATTAAGCCAGCTTGTTTAAGAACGGGTGTGCCGATCCGTGCCAGCGCACGCGACATGGCCCAACTGCGAGCCAGGCGACGCCAAAACGATGCAATCTGTGCCACGAGTAGTCGAACAGGGCGCGTCATCCGTGACATGTAGCCATCAAGCGTACGAGGGACGCATCTCCTCTGTCTCGCCGGTGTAAGCCGCCTTGACCCGAAAATCCTCGTCTACGCCGCTGCCGGCGTCAATGTGACCCGGTAGCCAAGTCGCTCGAGCCTCTTCACGCTGTGTCGGACGACGCTCTGCTGCTGCCGCTCATCGAGGAATGCTGCGCCCAGGTCCTCGAAAATCGTGCCGTCGCGCAGCAGGTGGTAGATCACGATCAACAAGCTGTGCGCGACGGCGACCGCCGCCCGCTTGGTGCCGCGGCGGATCTTCAGCCGGTTGTACTGCGCAGCGAAGTAGCTCTTGTGGCTACGAGCTGCGCCCCAAGCGGCTTCGACCAGCGCGGCCCGTAACCAGGGGTTGCCCTTGCCGGTCCAGCCTGACCTGCTCTTGCCGGCGCTCTCGTTGTTGCCGGGGCAGACCTTGGCCCAGGAGCTGATGTGGCGGTGGGTTGGGACGCGGCTCATATCGACGCCAATTTCAGCCAGAATCTGCTCAGCCGAGCGGCGTCCAATGCCCGGTAGTCGCATGACCTGCTGGATGGCCGGCTCAAAAGGGCGCATCCGCTCCTCTATCTCGACGCTGAGCTCTTCGATCTGGTGGTCGAGGAACTCGATGAGGTCAAGCTGGTGGCCGAGCAGGTAGCGCTGATGGTTGCCCATGGAACCTTCGAGCGCCTCTTCCAGCTGAACCCGCTTGCCGCGGAGGCTGCCCTTGGCCAGGTTGGCCAGCTCAGCGCTGTCCGTCCTGCCTTCGACCATCGCCTTGAGCATTGCTCGGCCTGACTTACCCATCACATCGGTGACCACATCACCGAGCTTGACGTTGGCACCCTCCAGCAGCTTCTGAACACGATTCACCAGGTTGTTGCGCTGCTGGGTCAGTGACTTCCGGTAGCGAACCAGCTCGCGCAGTTCCCGATGTCCGCGGTCAGGAATGAAGCTGGCCTTGAGTAGCCCGTGTTTCAGTAGGTCGGCAATCCACTCCGCATCCTTCACGTCTGTCTTTCGGCCCGGCACAGCCTTGATGTGGTGGGCGTTCACCACCATGACCTGGAGCTCAGTCAACTCGAGCACGTTGAAGACCGGCTTCCAGTAGACGCCCGTTGACTCCATCGCCACATCGGTGATGTCAGCCTCGCCCATCCAGTCGGCCAGCGCCAGCAAGCCTCGTGTCGTTGTCGGAAAGGTGCGCACCTCCTTGCGACCAGGTGTGAGGCGACACGCGACCACCGTCGCTTTGTGGACATCCAACCCGCAGCACCGTTCGTGTACGACGTTCATGGCGTCGCCTCCACCGCGTTGGTCGGCGGGTGGACTTCATGTTCAAAGAACTTGACCCTCGTCCTGGCATCACTTCGATGCCGGACAACTCTCGATGCCTACCAGTCCACCAGGCTCAGATTATCTTTCGAGCTCGCGGCATCAAACGGAACTACGAACCTTGTCGCCGCCGCACCTATTTTCATCGCTCTCGGTGCCGGCGTCTCGCGCCGGAGGCGCGATTATCTTGTTACGCCGAAGGCGTCGTTTGTCGGACATTTGTCGGTGATTGTCGGCCTAACGGCGGACACGTCATTCTCCCGGTAGGCGGACAGAAAACTCCCGGCTGGCGGACACCAAATCTCCCGGTGGACGGACAGCAAAACTCCCGTTCCTGAACGCCCGAGCGCTTCCATGG
>Ga0070730_10002449_pt1 | contig 16851 bp, 11 predicted proteins | sample Coa_R1_3_FD_66447 | JGI IMG/M metagenome (GOLD analysis project Ga0070730, IMG submission 66447) | Surface soil microbial communities from Centralia Pennsylvania, which are recovering from an underground coalmine fire - Coalmine... | ecosystem: Environmental > Terrestrial > Soil > Unclassified ... | reverse complement strand
CTGTAACGGGCAAGGCGCATTACCAGTCGCGAAACCAGTTCACCGCCCACTGTGTCAGACCCCGCCTCTTTGTTCGTTTTACTGATTGTCTTCAGGCAACGGTGGCAACGGGCCTTTAGCCGATCAATCACCTGAATTTTGCATTTGCGACAAACAACCTTCATGTCTTTGACGCGATCCGAACGCCCCGGCATATAAAGATTTTCACCCGACTTACATTCAGGACACTTAAGAGGCAGATTCACCGCCTCCAACTCTCCAGCCTCATTCTGCTTCGTAAACGGAAGCCATTCCGTAATGGGGATCAAATCGCCACATCCGTGAACGAAAACGAATGGGAGTTGCCGGACTCGCGGCTTTTGACAATGCGCGCATATCAGGGGTGAAGACGAATCGCCTTTCTTCTTGGAAAAGATAAGCTGTCCGCAACCCTGACAAATCAGCGCCGTAGAAAGCACGGAAGCCGCGACCGCACTTGGGAGTCCGATCGTGTATCGCTCAGGTTCATGACGGGGATCGGGAAACTCCCTGTCAATCATGCCGCCTTTTGCTCGCCATCGGTCGAACAAATCAGCCATTTCATTGAGCAGGACCGTTTTTTGATCTTCGTCCCACGAACTTGACAGTCGAACGGTGCTCAATTGCACGATCGCCAATCCATCCTCCCAATCCACGGTGCGTTGAGGGAGATAGTTGAATAGCAACTGCGAAACGCCACGCTGCATAGCCGGCCATTTTTCGCGCTCGTTCGAAACTCCATCGCCGTCGAATGCATTCTGTTGCTGGTCTGTCTTACTCATCCCTTTATAAAGCGCCGCAACGCGCGCGCCTCCTCCTTCGTTGCCGCTGTAATTTCCGCCGCGTCATCGACATCTCTGAGGCTATTCATGGCTCCAAGGTGCATATTCAGCCCCTGTGGCAGACCACCCCGTCTTCGGACTGCGTTGACGATTGAGCTGAATGCGTTTCGTGTGCGAAGAGAAAGACGATTGCGATATCGATCAGGTGAGGGCGCTTCCACACATCCATACGCCCGTGCCATCCAGTCAACGATGGTGCCTGCCGACAAAACATCCCCCACAAATGCGGCGTAGGCGTCTTGCACGTGTTCCACAGTCGAAATTGGTTTACCGATTGCCTTTGCCGCCGGCCCCATTAAGTAGCCGCACAAGATACCGGGCACCGTTCTTTCGAGCGCTGGCTCCGGCCACCGTGTTACGGCGGCGGGATCAACTAGGCGATCCAGATATAGATGAAACTTGGCGAATCGATCGAATATGCTGCGATCTCGTTCGCTTTGGGGTGTCGCCACGAAGAACGACAACCCAGGAAATGTACGGCCCACGCGAGCCGACGCTTGGATATACTCCGCAACAAGTCGAGTAAAGCCAGCAAAAACAATCACGTTGAACCGGTCAACGTCTACGCCATGACCGATGATGTTTGTTGTAACGATGCCTCGCGTTCGGGTGCTCGGATCACCTTTCGGAGAGTTCGTTTTGAGTTCTTCCATCGCCGTGATCATCTGCCCAACGTCAACGCCACCATTGAACATGTCCACAATCAGCTCGCCGTGGCCTGGAGAAAGCTCTTGTAGCTCTTTACGAACCCTCGATTCGATGGCCTCCGCGACCTGATCGGAACCCTTTCTGGTGAGGACATACGTCAGTGCGAGTTCGTAAAGAAACACGAGCTCCCGCACCTCATCATTTGACAAAAGTCCAGTTCCGTATCGGCTCCCTGCTCGTTGAGGATCGTCTCGGAACATGTCACGTGCAATCTGCACTTCTTGGTAAAAAATCGATAAGGTCTTCGTGACTGCCGGTGTGTGTTTGCGTCCAACGCCGAGGATACCGACGAAAATCCTGCCTATTTTTTCCGAGCTCTGGCGATAATAAAAGGAATCGTAGGCTTCAGGACCCGGTGCCGGGAACTGCCTGGCATCTCGCAGGTAAACCTCCCACGCATGTCGTCTGAAGTCCTGGATCGTGGCAGTCGCACCAATAATTTTCCACGGCAATGAGCCGATGCTTCGTGCCAACTCCATAGCGCCTGTCTCATAGTGCGAATCGAACGTTCCGAGTTCCTCGTTAAGCAAGTGCAGCTCATCCTGGATCAACAAAGCCGGAGAGGGGTCATGAAAAGGCCTGAGCTCGAGCCGCTCCCCCCGACACGTAACTGGCTTTCCGCCCCGCCCGAGTTCCTCCGCAGCCTCGCACACAAGTTTGTTGTTATTTCCGAATGTTGCGCCATGCGTGCGGCAGACCAAATCGAACCGGCCCATCAAATTCAAAAACCGTTGGTTCTGCCCGAGGAACGCAAGTTTATCGACCGTTGAAACGATCACTGTCGGTAGGTATCGATACACGTCCTGATCGGTCACGTATATCGGAAGCCGCTGCGTTCCGCCGTGGCATTGTGGATTAGAACATCTGTGCTCGATGACGCGCGGCTGCGAAGCATAGCTAAGGTTGACATCTGCGGAGCAAAACGGACACTTAAAGACTTGCTTCAGGCGTGGGTCCACGCCGTATTTCTCAAACCTTGCGTGCATCTCGGAAGAGATCGCGTTAGGTGTCACACTGCTACCTACCAAATACCCAATGCTGAAACGCGCCCCTTTAATTCCCTGTGTCTGGCGAATCTGCTCAGCCGCAGCCATCGTCCGGCCCAATCGTTGGAGTTGCTGAAACGTCAGCAAACGAAGGGGATACCTAACAAACGCTGTTGTCCCAAGCCGCTTGCCTCGTAGCCTGTCAAAAAACGCTTGCCACAGGATGACTCCCAAGAACGCTTCGGTCTTGCCTCCGCCAGCCGCGAACCAGAGGAGATCGACTACGTTATCCTCAGTCCTCGACAGTTCAGGAAATTGCCGAGCCGCCAATTCCGGCACAACCGACACGATGAAAACGATTTGAAAAAGTCGCCATCGTTTGTGGGTCGATGCCGCCGCCATCGAAGCGTTAACAAGCCTGAAGGCACGTAGGACGGACTCATATTTGGGATCTTCAAAGACATCAATTCCCCTTTCAAATCGTGAGATTTCACGGCCAAACCGCTCACGAGCATCAATGGCTTCTAAACGCTCATTTCCGGCCAATGACGCAATCTTGGGCTCCCAATAATCGTTGTCATATTGCCCCATCGCCCTGACCAGCGTCCTCAATATAGGAATGGGGTCCTTTTCCAGTGCAGTAAATGTCGGATCGGCTCCCGGCACCTCGCGGGCTTCAAGCCTCGGCACGACGGTCAACGGCACACTATCAACCGCCATCGTCAGCAGTCCATCAGTACTGGACGCCTCGATATGCGAATTGATGCCCACCGCCGACATATTTCGGTTGTAACGGAAGCTCGCGGGCAGTTCCTGGAAGATCATGTCCCGATGCACTGCGGCGGGCACCGCAGACGCGATCCTGATGCCATACAAATTCGGGTCAATGAATTCGGCCTGAACCGGTCCCGCAGGTGTCGTTACGTTAACCAAGCGCAGAGCGATTCGATGGAGTGAGGGCTCAGTTGTAACGGAGATCAGTCGCACATCCAAATTCGCGGACCAATTGGGTGAGAATGTGCCAGTAGCTAGATGCTGCAACCGTCCGTCAAATGTCGCACGATCCTTCAAGTCTCCTTCTGAGAAATGAATTGGGCGACTGCTCGGGTAGATGGATGCCCGCTCTTCATCAGAGATGACAAATGCGAACTGCGGTGCCACCGCAATCACGACTTTGCGGTGGGTGATTAACGCAGGGACTGGAACCGGCACGCGGAATGCCGGGATGTTTACTCGAATCCACACAGGAACGGCTCCCTGAAGTCTCTGCCCCGGCGCACCGGCCGGAGCGGGCCGTTCTATGTGCCACGAGCCGAAGCTCTGCTGTTCGTCAAATGTGGGAAGCACTCGCAAATACACGTGAGCCGACACTTCCACATCAAACGTGCCAACTTCCGCGAACTCCCTCGCATCTACCATCCACTCGAGCCCGATGGCTGTTTGCTCATAGGCTGAGTCCTGAGGCAGGTCGGTGGCAGCTTCGTCCTCGCCCTGGGCCGCACGCTCTCCGAGCGATCGGGGAGTCAGAAAGCCAGCCAGAACAAATTCATCGGGTCGAGTGTTGACAATCCGAGCACTCTTATCGTCGCACCCCTTCGCGCGCTCGCGAACACAATCTACGAGGCTAGTTGCAAAGGCATTCAGAACCTGATCATTCAACGACATCACTGCCTCCGGTTGCTGCAATAGTTACCTCGTCGACTGTCGCAACTCGGGCTGCTGTTATCAATTCCCTCGTTTTGACTCCCCAGTCGCGCTCGATCCTTTGGAGGGTCGGGGCGGCGAGTTGGCCCAAATATGCACCCCGTATTGCCCGTGCCAGATCGCGCCCAACATTTCTGTGAGCGACGCGAAGTTGCCGAATTTCTTTAAACCAGGCATCGAGAACTTCCCTCGGGACAGCCAATTCAATGGCTTCGGCGAACGCCCTGAACCAATTTAACCGCTCCGGAACAGATGCGCCCTCCGCCGAGGGAGATTTAACCCATGCTCTTACCGTGGTAACGTCAACGTCGAAACCGCGCTGACGAAGTAGCCTCGAAATCTTCGTTGGTGTTAATTGCTTCTCGGAACAAAACGTGTTCACGAGCTTAAGCCACATCTGCCTTGTCGAACTCTGCTTCTTGTATTTGCCATCATCGACAGCACGGAAGGCAGTCTCAGAAAAGGCGCCCCTCGAATCCTGTTCGACAACTACGACCTGATCACCCGGTTGGAGGTCCTTTGCGGCGGCCGATTGCAATCTGAGGATGCTTCTTCCAAGAACGGCAAATCTCGTTTGAGCCTGCACCTCCATCGACGAACCATCGGCAAAATCGATCAGCACTTGATCCGATCCGCAAACAACGTGCTCCCGCCCAAATTTGATCGGGACGAGGGTCGCTTGCCTGAAGTCTTTGAAACTTGCGAGGGATACCGTATCCGCTTCCCGAACCGCATGTTCGGTCAGCACATCGATCAACGCCGAAATCGCTTTCTGGACCGATTGCGGCAACCACGAATTGTATTGCCTGAAACGTGTCTGTAAATCCCAAATCGCAATCCGCGCTTCGATCGGATCAACGACAAAATGAATTCTCGTCGCCCTAGATGCCAAGGCGAGGTCAATTGTGGTGGAGCCGAAATATCCGGCTGAAATGCATGTGTCATACTTGGCGATTGGCAAGATATCGAATGCGCCTTGAACGTGAACACCAAGCATCGCCAGCTCTGCTTCGGACACGCCGATAACATCAGATAGTTCACGCTTTATATCTTTGACTGTCCCAGGCTTCGCGACTACAAGGACGCTTTTCGCCTGATCGTCATTCAATGCGGCCTGAGTAACCGTTTTTCGCCTTTCTTCATGCGCATGCACATTGTCTGTTTCCCGCTGGATTAGCCGCGAGCAATCATTTAGAAGGTCGATGTCCTGTAGATCTCCTGTTCGACCATGCTCGAGGAGTCTTTGGAATCTCACGACCTCGTGCGGTACGCTCGACGACACCATCTGTCGGGCAGCCCACCACGCGCGGCGGCCCAACACAGCGAGCGCCGCAAGTTCCTTTGACCTCTCCTCGATTCCCTCAAGACTGAATGAGAGTTCCCGCTCTGCGCTGATTCTGTCCTGGCCAACAGGAAATGCCTTTGCGCCTATTGAGAGGACGTGATCGGTCAAAACCACAATCCGATCGCTGGTATTGGGTCTGACGTTAAAGCCGACAAACGCGAGATCTGCTGGACTGGCGGCTAATACAAACAGCGGAACTGTCCCTCGTAATGCTTCAATTGCCGACGCCAAGAATCGTGCCGTTCTGCGCCCGCGAACATTCTGCGCGTTGATGATCACCGCGTCGCATTTGCGAAGTTCCTCGTAAGCTGGCTTTTCGAGTGTGAGTTCTGCCGGAATAAGGATCGTTGGCCTGAGTTCACCGCGGGGAACTCGTTTTCCGACCACGCGGCGTGTTCCGCGTTTGATATCGCCCGATGGCAACAGACGATCAAATGAGATATACGACTGGGCGGGTAACGAACCTCGAAACCTCCCCGCCACCTGCTCCCAGTCCGGATGACGAAGGTCTCCTGTTAGGAGCTCGTTGCCCGCCGCGCGGCAAATTCGCGCCGACTGCCGTGCGAGCTGAGATTCTGAAACCGAATAGATCGATTCTGCGCTCAGATCCCAATCGGCACCTTGAAACGGCATGATTGCCAAATAGGGCGTGAGCGGAAGATCCTTAACCAACCCCGGCCAACGCAAGTGCAAGTGCGCCGGCAACAATCCCGACGCACGGATGGGACTCCAGAGCGAAAGTACAGCAACACAAGATCGACCACTAACAGCATCGCCCAGCGGGGAAAGCAGAGGTCGCAGATATTTATCCACATCTAGTGGTTTTGCCTCCTCGATCTGTGCCACCACTGTCGCCATTGATCACCACATCGACGAATGCTTTATTTGCGCTTCGGTCCCGGGCTGTGGAGAGCAGAGAGTTCGAAGAACCTGTCCGCTATCTGAAAAGCCGCATGACTGTTGCCTGCAACCAGTTGAGAGACAGCGGCTTCGAGCTTCTCGCGTCCATTGTTGGTCGTCCGAGGTCTGGGAAGCTTGAGTGAATGTAGATCTTTGGGCTCGTATTTCACCAATCCATCAGGATATCGTCGCCCGAGCTTCGTAACCTGTTGGCGGCAATAGGACGTTAACAGGCCCAGAGCCCAGGTTGCTTTTTCCTGTTGTCTCATCCGCTCTAGAACCCGAACGACGTAGAGGGTGTTAGAAGCCGATAGGTCCTGCATCGACCGTAGCGAGATCCACGGTCCCGCTTTGGCCATTCCGCTCAAAAACCCGTCGCACGGTTCGATCATAGGCACGTCCCACCAATGTTCACGAGAGCGAAGCTTATACCGTTTTAAGTCACACATCCGTTCGCCGAGCTCAAGATATTGCTGGACCGCCAGCGTCTTTTGTGCCCGCTTGCTTGGCTTGAATAGCCAAACGCGCTCGCCGTCGGCCAATAGGCGATGCCAATCACTGGAGCGGAGAAAGGCCGACTTCAGATGGCGTGCCTTCGAAAGGATCGGCGTCACAGCGCCGTCCGGCAACGAATGCTCTAATCGCTGCTCCTCCGTTAACAGAAAATACTGACTGTCACCGGTTACGCATCCGATTCCAACACTGAACACATCTCCCAGTCTCACCACATCTTTAGGCTCAGTTCGTTCGGTCCAATTCGGCCCGCAGCTAATCGGCTCTTTTTTCCTGACCGTGAGGGACTTGATGAGCTCCTCCGGAGCCGAATACTCAAAATAAGCGGTTTGGCCCTTTCTGGCCCCATAGCCGCGCGCGACTAAGACTACACACCCCTCACTCACTGTTTCGAAAAGCGGCTTTAGACACCGATGCACCTCGACCGAGCAAAAAACATCAAAAATCCGTTGCTTGACCGCGCCTGCGTAGTCCGCATATTCCCACGCAGCCGGAAGAACGAAGGCCAAGTCGCCTCCGTCTTTCAGCACCTGCAGAGAACCCGCGAGAAAAGCGCACCAATAGTTAGAATTTAACCGAAATGAAGCGCTATCAAGTTTATTGAGGGACAAAATCGGTTTTTGAAGAGCCCGAGATAGGCGCTCAATTGGGACATATGGAGGGTTCGCGATGATTTTGTCGAAACGGGCGGTTGTCGAGGGCAACCAACGGAAAAAATCGACGCCCCGCACCGTATGTGCGGAGCTATCAAACCTGCCGCGTGTACTCTCAATGTCCAGAGCGACGATACGATTCTTTCGAACTCCTCGAGCCCGCAGCGCCTCAACGAAGGCTCCTGGCCCGACGCACGGATCTAACCATTCAACATCGCGACCACAGTGGATCGCCGAAACCATCGCCTCAGCAAGAGACGGCGGTGTGTACACCTTACATTCTGACGGCGGCAGCGGCATCATATTGAATCCATGCCTTACGCAGCCTCTGTCACTTGGTTTGGGTGCGTAACCCGAAGATCATTAAAACGGTGGGAATCCCGTATGTTAATCGTTAGCAGCTGGTTGACGGACGCCGTGAACATACATGCTTGCCGCAAGCCGTCCATCGTGGACCTACACGCCTCGGCCATCAATCATGATCCTGATAGAGACCTTCGCGGGTGAATACCTCATCCGGGAAGAGAGGGATCTTGGCAGAAAATTGGGCGAGTTCCTGCAACGTGCGCTCGAGCTGGACGCCGTGCGCCGCCGCTTGGTGTTTCAATTCCGCCTGGGCTTCCAGTTTGATATTGATAATGATCGACATAGCCGACCTCTGTTTGTCGCCCCTGCTCTACTCATTTAAGAGCTTAAGTATAGTAATTTCACGCACTTGCGTCAAAGACACTGAGCGAATTCAAGAGCTCGGCAAAATCCGCCTCACCTGGAAACTAAGACTCTTATCACGACTGCTCCAAAAATAGCCAGGAAGTCCTGCGCCGCCGTTTTGTTCCCCCTTCGAAACCGCAATGTCTGATGTTGACGCCGCGCTGCCTCTGGCTGCACCCTTGGACGGGTTATCTGACTGACATAATTTCCGCACAGAACTGTTGGCCCTAATATATAGCACGCGCTTCTAAGGTTCTTACGACCGCATTGCTATAGTGTGGCCACTTGTCCTCGCAGCTTGCTGTTTACCGAATCTTGATCGGAATCTCTACTACAGGTCTCAGAGGTTCAAGCTGCGTCCGATAACGTTGTGCAATTCGGTCGTAAAGTTCAGGCACATTCTTCGCAATTACTGACACGACGAGCGCATAAGGAATCGGCTTCGCGCTAACGTACTGATGGCCGCCTTTACGGGCGTTGTAGTGAATATCAAACATCGGGTCATTGAGGGTCTTAGCCTGGAATTTCCTTGTGCGCTTAACGCATGTCTCCCATTGATGTGCGTCGCGACGCAGCGACTCTTCTGTATTGAAAACACCCAATTGGAAGAATGTTTTTGTGTCGGGGTGCTCAGGGACTGAGCCATCTTCCCGTTTTGTCCGCTTTGATTTGTCTGGTCGGAATTTCACGTCTAACCCGGCGCGTGTGTAATTCACAACATCTTGCGGGTCGGTTTCCGTGGCATAGCAAAAAGTTGCAGAGATAGTTACCATACCCTGCATTGGTGCGCTGGGCACCGGAATTCGAACACGTACATATTTCCCTGGCTCCAAAGTTCCTTGATAAAGAATGTGGGCGACTCCCGGTCCGGAAGTAATCAAGTCGTCAATTTCCAGCGGTATGCAACCCCAGCCGACTTCGTGCGAAGAATGCTTTTGATCTTCACTGTGGTGAACCAGTAGGGCTTTCAGCGCAACGGGCTGGATAACTGGGCCCAAATGGGCTCTGACGCCTATGGCCGTACGCAAAGCAAGAGGAGATGAAAAACTTGTACCAGCGTCGGCCCTTGTAAAACCTGGCTTGTTATTGTCAAGCATCCAGAAAGGTTCTTCTTTGCAGCCCCCAAATGCTAAGACATCAGGTTTCATTACACCAGGACTGCGACCTGGTCCCAGAGAACTGTACTCCGCGCGCTTCCACTTATCACCTACACTGTTGCAAGCCCCAACTCCAAGTATATTCACTCCATCCGACGGCGATTGAACGCGTGCAGCACCTGACGGTAGATCATCAGCGCCAGTGTTGCCTGCCGCCACTGACACGAAAGTGTGACCATCGGCAAATAATTGATCGAGCTTTAGAGTCCAAAGATGAACTTCATTGTCGTCGAAGGACACCTCCGGTCCCAAACTTAGGTTTACAAAGTCATATTTCTTCTGGGAGAGAACCGATGTGATTCGATCAAGCAAATCGTAATAATTACCTTCGGGGTCTGCCGTGTCCTCATCGATGACCCGATAGTGATCGACCTTGGCATAGGGTTGTGCCAGTTGTTTGCCTTCCTTCAGAGGCCCAAAGAGCACCGCAGAAGTGACGCCGAGACCGTGTGCTTGGGCATTCGGATTAGGTGCGGCGAGCTTAGGAGTTCTCTTGCGATTAACCCATCGATCCAAATTTGCATCGCTAGGTACACCACCGTCAAAAATTGCAACACGAAGATCAGGATTCAGCGCGTCACGGACCGGTAATTCGTAGCGAAATCCTTTCAAACCCGATGATCGTAAAAGGCCCATCGGTCTGAGTTGCCTCAAGCGTGGCATCAGTCTCGCGACACGAAGAAATGAATATTTCGCCATTTCCAAATGCAAGTTTTTCGGGACTCGGGCACCAAGAAAACAAAGCCCTTCGACTTGGAATCGCCGGTCGAGATCAACCTTGATCCCGAGATCTTTCATGTAATCCCGGAATCCCTCAATGATGTAGTCATCTGGCGCGTGAAGCACTACTTCAAGCAGCGGCATATCCACGTCAGATCGAATTGGTTGCAAACGGTCTTCAGGGTGAACAACGTACATTTGTTCGATGCGGACCAGTTCCTCTGCGCCGGAAGTTTGCTCCGTCCAACGACTCACTGAGGCTGCCCATTTTTGAAACTGTGGCCTTGGGCCAGCAACAAATATCTCTGTAGTAGCCAACGTTGCCGCTTGTGCTTTTTTGGAGGAATTCTTTGGCCCCTTCTCCGGGACAATTTGTTGCGCGCGACTGCCCACTGGTTCTAGGCCCACCACACGCAATAAGTTTGTAGGAAAAAAGCTCTTTGCCAAGTACGAAGGGTGTAACGTGATGACGGCCACCGACTGATTGTTAGGGCAAGCACCACTAGGTAGCTCGTCGATCTGCTCCGCAGCCTCAGAAATATGGGGGGCAAGTCGAGTCTTTGCGGCGTCGAATGTATACCAGTCTCTTTTCTGTGGCCTAAACTTTGGGGGAGTAAGTTTCTCGGATAGACGTTCTCCGTAGCCCAGCAGGTAGTTTTTTGCCTGTACCATTTATTGTTGAACCCCCTTTCGGATCGTATCTCTACTGACTCCGGTCCACTCATGGGCTTTATGCTGGGAAATCCCCAGTTCAACCATCGCGCAAGCAAGCTTCGCACGCGTTTCCCGATCAAGCTTTCGCGCGCGTTCCTGCACAATGCTTTGAAGTGCCATTACCAATGGTTTGCTGCCGAGTATTGCTTGTCTTCTTGCGCGTAACATTTCTCTCTCCGCCTCAGCAAAAGACAAGCCATCAAGAGACCGAGCAATTATATCGGCCCATTGACCGGCAGATGCATCAAATCCTATTTGAAGCTGTACCACGTCCTTCATATGACTAAAATCAGGCATGGGAAACGGTACAGTGATCTCGAATCGTCTCCAGACTGCGGGGTCAAGTAGATCAGGGTGATTTGTCGCTGCAATGAGCAGACCAGAGGGCGGCCACTCATCAATTGATTGAAGAAGGACTGTTACCAGCCGCTTGAGTTCTCCTACTTCGATCTGGTCATCTCGACGTTTGGCAATCGCATCAAATTCATCAATCAGAAAAACGCACGGGGTACTTTTAGCATAATCGATTATGTTTCGAACATTATTTCCAGTCCGCCCCAGAAAGCTACTCATGACGGCGGCGAGGTCGAGAACCACTAATGGTCGATCCAACTCTCTGGCGATCCATCTTGCCGCCAAGGTTTTGCCCACGCCTGGCGCACCGGTAAAAAGCGCTGATTTTGTTGGGTGCAGCCCGGCTGCTAGCAAGTCGGCTTCGCGTCGTCTTTCCTCAATAATTTGGGTCAATTGCACTTGCACTGTACCCTGCCAAACCGGAACTGCGTCGAGTTGCACCGGGTCTTCTGTTCGCGCCAGTTGTAACCGCGAATCCAAATCGACAGGCATTGTTTCCACCTCGGCGCGGCGCAGCGGTGATTCTCGCGTTACGGCACTTTTTTTAAGCAATGCGCCTAGTTGTTCAGATAATTCTGGAGCCCCTAATCGATAGCGATTTATGAGCTGCCGAACGAACATCTGTATATCTTTATGACTCCCAGTCAAGGCAAGGCGCGCCATGTGGACTAGATCAACAGGGCTGATCTCTGTATATCCCATTTGTCCTCCAAGTTGTTGAAAATAATGATATTATCGATGGGATAAAATTACACATCGATGTATATATTAGCCCATTCCTGGAGGCAAGGGAAGAGGGAACGAATTGCGGCATGACATTGACTTGAGCTTCCCTGTTCGTAGAAGCTAATCCCTGGCCTCCTCACAACGGCTGTCTCGCGTGACGATTGCATCGGCATTCTCGGCAGCACAACGTTTTTCTTCAGTTCAAAAACAGAAAGCGTTGAAGTAGCTGCGCATCTTTTTTCCACTCTGCTGCGCTTCGGGGTACGCCGCCTAGCGGCGGCTCGGACGGTCGCGAGGTCTGAGCGCGGATCGCGCCAAAACATAAACCAGAAGCGCTTTTGTCACGCTCCGCGCCGACACTCGCGCCCTGCCCCCTTTCCCTCCGCTCCGTTCCTCCCTTGTCCGCGCGTGTGACTGCGATTTGTTCGCTGCCGCGTGAAGTGAAAACAAATCACAGCCACCCGGCGGACAAAGGGGTTTTTCAATGTTCTCTACTAACAACAGCAACACCAAAGGCAAAACCGCCCAGGAACTCGTAACAGGCAGCATTGAGGCCCCTCCCCGTAACGCCGTCCTGCATGGCGACTGCATCGACATCCTTGGGAATTTCGCGCACGCCAGCGTCGATTTCGTGCTGACCGACCCACCGTATCTGGTGCGCTACGAAAGCCGCGACGGGCAGCGCGTCCGCAACGACGACAACGCCGCATGGCTTCGCCCAGCCTTTGCCCAGATATACCGCGTGCTGAAGCCCGCATCTTATTGCGTAAGTTTTTATGGCTGGAACCGGGTTGACCGCTTTGTGACCGCATGGAACGCAGCCGGGTTCCGCATTGTCGGTCATTTGGTATTTCGCAAACAATATGCTTCCGGCGGCAAGCTGCTGCGTTATTCGCATGAATGCGCCTATCTGCTCGCCAAGGGCAACGTGATGCCACCGAGCAAACCAATCGCCGATGTCATTGACTGGAAATATACCGGCAACCGTTTACACCCAACGCAAAAGCCGGTGAATTCATTGCTGCCGTTGGTCGATACGTTCTGCCCAGCGGGAGGTTTAGTACTTGATCCGTTCTGCGGGTCTGGATCAACTCTGGTCGCAGCCCGGCAACTCGACCGTAGCTATCTCGGTATTGAGATTGACCCGCTGCACTCCGTCACTGCTCGGCGGCGCCTTGCTGCTTCCACTTTTCATGCGGTGGGGTAGCCCCTGCCCCCCCCTCGGCTGGTGGCTTACGCGATGACTATTGATTAAGAAAAAGTGTCATATTTTTTCTTAATCAGGGGAGACCCCTGCCCGCTCCAGCGCATCAAGCGCCAATTCGAGCAGCTCGCCCAACGGAACATTGCGCTCATCCGCCATCTTGTAAAAACGGTCAACGGTGGTCGCGGTCGCCTTAATGTTGAATTGCCGGTTCCGACCAGTTGTGTAAACCCGCCGTTTGCGGCGCGGCTCTTTCTGAGGCTTTGGAGCTTGCCTGCTTGGGAAATTATTTTCTTCGGCGATGCGCGCAATTGCTTCTTCCGCGACCGGTTTATCTGGTTTTGGTTTGGTCGTAAAGGATGGCAGCGGCCTGTTCAGATCAGCAAAGGGATTGACACGCCCGGTCATGCGGCACCCGCAACGTCAGATGCGTTTTCTTTTTCCCCACCGCCCTCCCCTTTCAGCAGACGCTCCAGAACCTCATGCACGAACTCCCAGACATTGAGCTTTGCTTTATCGAGATTGGGAACGTCGGCTGCATTCAATCCTTCGAGCGTCTGCTGAAAGGAAAACACGGCCTTAAACGCATCGCGCTCGTTGAGTTCGGTTTCCAGCACAGGAATGCCGGCACCAACCAATCCGTTTTGAATATGCGCGAGGCCGCGCGTCCGGATCGACGAATTCGTACGCGTCAGCAAGACAGCGTATGGCTTTTTCTTCCCGGTCATTTTTTCGCTTTGAATCACGACGCGGATCGCCCTGCTCGCTTCATTGGCGTCAAGCTGAGAACCTTGCGTCGGAATGATGACGAAATCCGCTTGCGATATTGCGTAGATAACAGTTTTGGAAGCCGTGCCCTCCAGATCGACGATGACGAACGTCGTTTTCGAGGCGGCGTCTTCTATGGACTCGATGATTGTCTCCTCATCGACATCGGATACCACCGTCAATCGTGGGGGCGTATTGCCGCCCCTCGCCCAAGTCTGGATTGGGTGATTGGGATCAGCGTCGATGATCGTCACGTCGTAGAGGCCCGCCAGCGCTGTCGAGAACATAAAGGCCGAGGTGGTCTTCCCCACTCCTCCTTTTGGAGACACAAAAGCAATCGTCGGCATGCCGTTCACTCCATGAAGATAGCTATCAGATATCTTGAATAGTAGCAGGAAGCTATCTGATATCAAGTTGCTATCGAGAGGATATCCAACAGATACCAAACGGCTTTCCATGAGATATCAGATAGCTTCCTGATAGCTATCCAATAATGGCCATTATTCAAGGATGCCCCACGGGGCTGTCTGCAAAATCGACGCCACGGCATCAAGGATTGTCAGGGAATTGATGTCTGCGGCCTGGGCAGGAAGAAGTGCGGAACGCATGAAAACCCATCCACGGGCATTTATTGAGCTTTTGTGTTCCATGCCGGGGCAGGGGGATCATTCGCGATACACTTCCCGCCGGATCGGCGCGCGTTTATGACGGCTCCTGCAGAACCCCACGAAGGCGGCGGCAGGATTATCAAGTTTAGGCTTACCGGAACTTGCCCACCAATCCCGCCATTCGCTTTCAAGACCATGAATGTCATAGCCGGGCGCAGCCGCTCGTCCGTCTTCGTAAGCGCGCTCAGGTAAGGGCGGCAGCGTTTCGCCATCCGAGGGCAGGGGGGTATTCTCCCACCAAGTTTCGCGGTTAAAGAAATGAATTTGATCTGTCTCTTCATCAAAAGAGAGGCGGTAATCGGGGAGGTGGTTGTGAAGGGCGATTTCTTTCACATGCTGGCGAAATCGCTTGATTGAGCTTTTCGATCCGGATTTTTTCAAAAGGGTTTCAATCGAAATCTGCCAGGTGTTTTGCCGCCCGCAATGCTTGCGCGCCAGTTCGTAAATCCGCCGCTCCAGCGGCTTGCCCAGCCGGAAATAATCACGGTGAAGGGTAAGAACCTCTTGGCCTCTGATGGCGTTAAAGACCCAATCCGACAGCTTGATTTCGACCCACAGCAAGCGTCCGTCAAGCCCGTGTTTTCTGCGGATCGCCGCGGCATCGATGAGGCCGAAGCTTTCTCTTTGTTCCTCATCGCCTGTACGAATATTGGTCGTGATACGGGTTCCGGCCAGCCGGTCGATGGCTTCACAGAGGGCATCATAGTCTCTGCCAGATGTGCCGCGATTGGTGAAGACGAGGAGATCATAGCTGGTAATGCGGATGCGCTGCCCTACAGCCTGCTTCCGCTTAAGCTTCTCCATGATTTGCGAGATGCAATAAATCAGGATGTCTTTATCGTAGATCGTCGCAAGCCCTTTGACGCTCGGGATGATTTGCAACCAGTTGCCGTTGTGCTCATATTTACGGATCGCCGTATCAGGATTCTTGGACAGCGAAAAAAATGGATGCTCCATCTGAGGGATGAGGTCCTTGAGCGCCGCATCCGCGACATCGCAAATGAACAAATCGCCGTTGCCATGTTTGGCCGGAAGAAGATGTTCATCAGGATTCGTGGTTTCAGGTGCCATTGGTGCATATTCGTGTTTTCAGGTTCCACGTCAAGAGATTCGTGCTTTCGGGTACCAAGCGGCAGATTCGTGTTTTCAGGTACCAAACTTCGGGGTTTCAGGTACAACGATTTGTGATTTCAGGTGCTCAATTTCGGGGTTTCAGGTACCGGAGAGCAAAATTTCTTTATATGGGGCAGGGGCTTACGGTAAGTTATCCACGGCGTAACACTACTTAACACAGTCTCTAACCTTAATAACACCCGACCAGCGCTCAAATGCGCGACTTTGGCATGCAAGGAATCATGGCAGTAGGGAAAAAGGGGGAGAGAGAGACGGGACAATCTTGCTTGACAGGTTCGATATCGCTCCGCCATGCAATACCAATGACCGGCATATCCGCAAACCACTGGAAGCCTGAACTGTTGGAGCAACGCGGCTCCAGCATAAATGGCCACCGCAACACCGTCATCCAAGGGGACTGCATGACGGTTCTTAAAAGACTTCCGCCGCAAAGCGTGGATTTCGTGCTGACGGCCCCGCCGTATTTCGTCCGTTACAAGGACCGCTTCGGTCGCACCATACGCAACGACCACCATTCCAGCGATGTTCTCAATGCCTTCACAGAGGTTTATCGCGTCCTGAAAATGGACACGATCTGCGTATCATTTTATGGCTGGAATCGCGTGGATAGCTTTTTTGCCGCTTGGAGGAAGGCTGGGTTTGCGCCGGTGGGCCATGTCGTGTTCCGCAAGAACTACGCCTCGGCACAACGATTCCTGCGTTATTCGCACGAATCTGCTTATTTGCTGGCAAAAGGCAGGCCAGCCCTCCCGGACAACCCGATTAGCGATGTGCTGCCGTGGCATTACTCGGGAAACCGCAGCCATCCAACCGAAAAATCTGTCGATACACTCCGGCCTGTTGTCGAGGCTTTCACCAAAGTCGGTAATCTGATTTTGGACCCGTTCGCAGGCTCGGGCAGCAGCCTCGTCGCAGCCGCTCTCTTGCGCCGCCAGTACATCGGCATTGAGATCGAGGCGGATTATTGCCATCTTGCCCGCCGACGTCTTGCGGGCGTCCGACGCCACATCATCGGCTCCCCACGTA
>Ga0070730_10002448_pt1 | contig 16852 bp, 12 predicted proteins | sample Coa_R1_3_FD_66447 | JGI IMG/M metagenome (GOLD analysis project Ga0070730, IMG submission 66447) | Surface soil microbial communities from Centralia Pennsylvania, which are recovering from an underground coalmine fire - Coalmine... | ecosystem: Environmental > Terrestrial > Soil > Unclassified ... | reverse complement strand
AGGTTGCCGAACACATAGCGAATCTCTGCCGTGTGTTTGGCCAGCTCGCCCGTGCGGTGCCCAACAGGAGAGACGCGCGCGAAATGATAGGCATACACCCGCCGTCCCAAGTGAGCGAAACGTTGGAGGCTAGCAAGAGCGGGCTCGCCCCAGATGGCGGTCGTGAAAAGCCGGTCGAGAGCTTCGTACCATGTTCCCCCAACCCGCTCACACAAGGCCAATACATCATCGCTGCGTGGGCCGCCCAAGACCCCGGCCATCTGGACCAGGGTGTCGCGGGTGTACGAGCCGGTCGACTTAATGAAGTACCGCGCCTCGTTGGCAACATACCCCAACAGGATGGGGACCTTCGGGTCCCATCCGGGAAAATCGTGTTCGGCCACAATGTCGCCATCGCCGACCGGGTTCCACACCAGATTCGCGGGCGTATGCACCTGGCCCGGCGGAGGGAAGACACCCGAAAGGGCAAACGAAGCATTGAGGATGTCCTGAGCCGGGATGTGTTGCAGCTCCCGCAGATCGCGACTTCCCAGACGGTCAAACAAGCGCTCCGCAACCTGCTGCGCTTGCGGATAAGAGCGTGCTGGAACAAACGCAAATGGTTCAAAGCCGCCACTTTGCAGGACAGCGCGGTGGAACAGCCCGCGAGCGCGCGGAACGGAGAGCATGGTACGCACGGCGACGGCACCTGCCGACTGACCGAAGATCGTCACATTGTGTGGGTCGCCCCCAAAGGCGGCAATGTTGCTGGCGACCCAGGACAGGGCGGCCACCTGATCGAGTACGGCGAAATTGGCTCCGATGCCCGGATGCGCGAGAAAACCGAACGCGCCCAGGCGGTAGTTGAAGGTGACCACAGTGATGCCCTGCCGGGCCAAATGCGCCCCATCAAAAGCGTCTTCTGAACCAGCACCGCCGAGATTACCCCCGCCATGAATCCAGACCATGACGGGGTGCTGGGCCTGGCTGTCCAGCGTGGAAGTCCAGATATTGAGAAAGAGGCAATCCTCGCTCTGTTCCTGCACGCGCAGATCGAAACTGGCACCGCCTTTCTGGAGACAGGCCGGACCAAAATGGGTGGCATCGCGCACTCCCTCCCAGGCATCCGGCAGTTGAGGCGGTTGCCAGCGCCGATCACCAATAGGTGCTGCGGCGTAAGGCAGGCCTAAAAATGCATGCACGCCACTCATCTCCATCCCTTCAACGATTCCTTGTTCGATACGAACATGTGCCATTGTTCACTCCTTCCTTGCTGTCAGGCGGATCTTCGCCAGTTGGGGTGGACGGGTCCACCGCCAGGGTCCGCGCGAAAAACAGGAACAAGGTGGGCAAGAGTGCCCAAACGGCCAGGGCGGCCTGCGCCTCGCGCCGGGCTAATAAGGCAGGTAACGTCGCCATTTAGAAGCCTCCTTTGATGAAGCGCTCTAATAATGAAACGTTACTATAACGTAATTATATTGCGGGATAGACCTGCTGTCAATAGGGAGAGCACGCAAAAGTCGGGGGGGCTCGCGCGGGAGCAGGGGCGCGCCTGATGGCTGGGGTCTTGCAGCACCCACCAGCGTGGTGATAGAGACTCATCCTTGAAGACAGGGACGCCCTGTCGCGGTCCGGTCCCTCGCTGGATTGGGAGGCGGACCCGCTCTTGCAAGCTCCGGCGCCCGGCATTTCGGAATGCCCTCCTGCCGACTTTGGCGCGCCCCCCCGACTTTTGCGTGCTCTCCTGTTATACCATCCGCCGACATTACGGCAGGCAGCCGCCAGAGATTCTTGACAAGGCGATCGGGGTGGGATACACTGGCCCCTGTCATGTAAGGAGGACCCGCGATGTCGCAGCGGCGCCACTTCGCTACCGGGGAGGCCCGCGCGGCCCGGGCCGACCGCTTTGCCGCCGCCCTGGCCGTGGCCCTGCACGAGCTGGGCCTGACGCACAAGGCCCTGGCGCAGGAACTGGGGCTGACCCGCTACACGGTCGATTCCTGGACGCGGGTGGCCGACCCGATGCTGCCGGGGGAGGAGAACCTGGCCCGGCTCTGCACCGTCCTGGATGCCCACCGGCCCGGCCTGGGCCAGCAACTGGCCGCCGCGGCCGGGGCGCCCGCGCGGCCCCTGCCGCCCCCCGACCCCGCGCCGGTCGATCGCGCCCCCCCCCTCCCCGGCAACCTGCCCCATCTGTTCACCCACTTCGTGGGCCGCGCCGCCGATCTGGCCGCGGGCGCCGCGTTGCTGGCCGCGCAGCGCCTGGTGACCCTGACCGGGCCGGGCGGCGTCGGCAAGACCCGCCTAGCCCTGCAACTGGCGGCCACCCTGCGCCCGGAGTTCGCCGCCGGCGCCTGGCGGGTGGAACTGGCGTCCCTGGCCACGCTCGACCTGGTGCCCGCGGCCGTCGCCGCTGCGCTGGAGCTGCGCGAGCAACCCGATCAGCCCTTGCACGAGACGTTGCGCGCCTATCTGCAGCCCCGCCGCCTGCTGCTGCTGCTGGATAACTGCGAGCACCTGCTGGCCGCCTGCGCCCTGCTGGCCGAGACCCTGCTGGCCCAGTGCCCGGACCTGCACATCCTCGCCACCAGCCGCGAGCCCCTGGGCCTGGCCGGCGAGGCCATCTGGCCGGTCGCCCCGCTGGGCCTGCCCGCCGCGGCGGCCGCCCCGGCCGACGGGCCCGGGGCGGCCGCCCCGGCCGACGGGCCCGCGGCGGCCGCCCCGGGCGATCCACCCGCGCTGGCGGCGCTGGCCGCGAGTGACGCCGGGCAACTCTTCCTGGACCGGGCGCGGGCCGCCGCGCCGGACTTCACCCTGACCGCGCAGAACGCCACCGCCGTCACCGCCATCTGCCGGCGGCTGGATGGCCTGCCCCTGGCGTTGGAACTCGCCGCGGCCCGGGTGCGCACCCTGCCGGTCGCCACGCTCGCCGCCCGCCTGGACGACTCGTTCCAGCTGCTGACCAGCGGCAGTCGCAGCGCGCCCTCGCACCAGCGCACGCTCGAAGCCTCGATCACCTGGAGCTACGAGTTGCTGACCACGACGGAGCAAACCCTGCTGGGCCGGCTGGCGGTGTTTGCCGGGAGCTGGACCCTGGAAGCCGCCGAGGTGGTGGGCGGCCAACCCGGCGCGGCGGTGCCCGACGCAGTGCTGGCCGCCGCGCTGCCCCTGCCCGAGGTCGCGCCGCTGGAGGTGATCGACGCCCTGAGCGGCCTGGTCAACAAATCGCTGGTCGTGCTGGAGTCGACGGGCGCGGGCGGGCGCTACCACCTGCTGGAGACGATCCGCCAATACGCGAACACGAAACTGGCGGCCAGCACCGAGCAGGCGGCCATCCAGGCGCGCCAGGCGATCTATTTCGCCGCACTGGCGCGGGCCCATAACATGCGCTACCGCGTCGCGCGCCAAATGGCCGCCATGACCCAGCTAGAGCCGGAGCAGGGCAACATCCGGGCGGCGCTGGCCTGGGCGCTGGCCCAGCCCGACGCCGAGTTGGCCTACCGGCTCGGCACCAACCTCTGGGTCTTCTGGGGGCTGCGCGGGCAATTGCGCGAGGGCCGGACCTGGCTGGAAGCCATCCTGGCGCATCCCGGCCCGGTCGCGCCGGGTCTGCGCGCCGCGGTGTTGATGGGCGCCGGCAACCTGGCCGGCAGCCAGGCCGATTATGCCGCGGCCACGGCCTGGTTGGAGGAAAACCTGGCCCTGGAGCGCACCCTGGGCCAGCCCATCGCGATCGCTAACGCGCTCAACAATTTGAGCTTGATCGTCATCTACCAGGGCGAGTACGCGCGGGCCGGCGCAATGCTGGAAGAGTGCCTGGCGATCTACCAGGCCGCGGGCGAGACCGTGGGTACGGTCATGGTGCTCACCAACCTGGGCCGCGTCGGCCGGCTCCTGGGCAACTATACCGCAGCGCGCGCCCTGTCCGAGCAGGCGCTGGCCCTGGGCCAGCAGGGGGGGCTGGAGGACAGCACCATCCCCATGCTCAGTAACCGGCTGAACCTGGGGCGCATCGCGCACGCGACGGGCGATCTGGCCACGGCGGCGGCCCTATTCCGCGAGGGTGCCGCCCTGAGCCGCGCCGCGGACGATCGCATGTCGCTGCCGACCGCGCTGGAAGGGCAGGCCCGGGTGCTGTTGGGCACCGCGGCGACCGAGACGGATTTGCGGGCGGTGGGCCGCTTGCTGGGCGCGGCGGCGGCCCTGCGCGCGGCCGGCATGCCGCTGCCGCGCTATGAACGCGCGGACTACGACACGCTGCTGGCCGCGGCACGCGCCCGCCTGGACCCGGCGGTCTGGGCCGCCGAATGGGCCCGCGGCTACGCCGACCCACTGGCCGACCCCCTGCTGGACCACCCCCCGCCCGCGACAGCCGGGGGATAGGAGACGCCGGGCGCGGGGAAGCGGCGAATTTTGCCATCCGCGCGGGGGGCGCTGCCGCCCGCCGCCGCGGTGGCGGCGGCGGGCTCGGGGCGGGCGGCCCGGCGGCGCGTATCCTCGACGGGACCCTGCTCCTGCGCATAGAGGCGCAGTAGCTCTGGCAGCCCGAAGTGGGGCTCGCCATCCGCCGCGGCCCCGCAGCGCACCAGGTGGTGGCGGACCAGGCTCTCCAGCAGGCACGGGAACGCCGCGCCGGGCGCCGTGGCGCCGCCCGCGCCGGCATCCCAGGCCGCTTCCAGGGTCGCCAGCGGGCAGGCGGGCGGAAATTGCGCCAGCCAGAGAAAGAGGCGCCGTTCGTCGGCACTTAGCCGTGCGTAGTCGGCGTCCACCGTGGCGCGCAACGACTGGTGGGCGGCCCGCGCGGTGCCCGGCCCGCCCACGAGCAGATCGAGGAGTGTTTCCCGGCGCTGCACGAGCACCTGGGGCGGCAGGCAGCGGATGCGGGCGGCGGCCAGTTCAATCGCCAGGGGCAGCCCGTCGAGGCAGGCACACAGGGCCGCCACGGCGCCGATATTCGCGGCCCCGACGACGAAACCGGGCTGGATGGCCTGGGCGCGGTCCTGGAAGAGCTGGAGCGCCGGGTAGCGCGCCGGCCAGTCCGCGCCGGGTTCCCGGGCGGCCCCGGGGCCCGCGGGATAGGCCAGCGGGCCGACCGGGAACTCCTGCTCGCCGTACACGCCGAGGGCCGCCCGGCTGGTCGCCAGGATCGTGAGCTCCCCGGTGGCCCGCAGCAGGGCGGCCACCAGCATGTGGACGTCCGGCCCCGGCTCGCAGTTGTCCAGAACCAGCAACAGGGCGCGATCCTGCAAAGCGGCGAAGATCCGGTCCGCCAACGTGGGGAGGGGATCGCCGGGCAGGCCCAGCGCCGCCGCGAGGCGCGCCAGCAATTCCGGTGGCGCCGCGGCGTCGGCCAGGTCCACGAGGCGTACCTCGCCTGCGGCGGCGGCCTGGGCCGCGGCCTGGATGCCCAGGCGACTTTTCCCAGCCCCGCCGGGCCCGGTTAGCGTCAGCAGCCGGAGACCCGGGCGCGCCAGCAGGGCGCCCACCTGGCGCAACTCGGTGATCCGGCCCACGAAGCTGGTCGGCGGCAGCGGCAGGGCGGCGCCGCGCGGCCCCGGGACCGGCGCGCCCGCCGCGGGCGCCGGTCCTGCCAGGCCGCGCGCCTGTTGCTGGAAAGCCGCGCGCCCGGCCGCCGGGACCTGGAAGGCGGCGGCCAACAGCTCGGCGATCTGCTTCGACGGCCGCCGCAACCCGCTCTCGATCTTCTGGATGGTCGCCGCCGAGCACCCGATCTGCGCGGCCAGTTCCACCTGCGTCAGATCCAACCCCGCCCGATAGCCCTTGACCAATGCCCCAAAGTCCCTGGTACGCGTCATCGCCCCTCCGTACTGTTCAGGCCGCTAACCCTATATCGGTACGCCTGTGTCTGGCACCCTGGCTCTAGCATAGATCCGCGTGACTACAGTACGCAATCATAAGATGCGATACAGGGCGCGATACAACGGCGCTGTATCCCGCGCCCCGGCCTGTCCGGGTTTTTGTCCGGCTGGGAGTCGGGCCGGGCGTCCGGGCGGCTGTCCGCCGGATCTCTTCCCCCCGGCGCCAAAGTGTAGTTTAATAACCCCATCAGCAATTCCGCACCGCCGAAAACCAAAGCGGAAACGAGAGTTGCTGGATCGATCCAATAACCATCTATACAAACCTCAGAAAAGGAGCAAGAACGAACATGTCGGAACTGGATATCGTGCGCGCGATGAAGGATGAGGAATATCGGGCCAGCCTGAGCGCGGAAGTCCGCGAGCAGCTCCCGGAGAGCCCGGCCGGCGCCGTGCAGCTCGACGACGAAGACCTGAACGCCATCGCCGCGGGATACCACCCGGGTGGTGGGTACACTTACACTAACGGCATCACCTGGTGCTGCTGGTAGGTCGCACCGTTCCCAACGTATAGATTGCCGGGCGATCTATAGGGAGACTGACCGGGTGGGCTATGGCAGCCCACCCGGTTGCATTGAGGGCCACGCGGCCCGCGGCCGGGATCGCCCGGCGCAGGGAGGATCGGCAGAAATGGAACTGGCCCCGGCCTGGTTTAAGGCGGTCACGCTGGCCGAACGGATCGAGACACTGCATGCTACGCCGGGTGCGCAAGACGTGGAGGCGGCGGCGCCCGCGCCGGAAAGCTGGCACGCCCAGCAATGGCGGGCCCAGGCGCCCTTCACCAGCCCGGCGTACCTGGCGCAGCGCATCGCCGGCGAGGGCATCAGCGAGGCGGAGTTCTTCTACCTGCTGAACGAGCCGCCCGCGCAGGTGCGCGACCGCCTGCCGGCCCCACCGGCCTGGCTGGAAGCCGTGCGCGAGGCTTTCGCGCAGCCCCGCCAGGCGCGGGTGCCGGTCGCCGCCACCGACCAGCCCTCCGCCCCCTTCCTGGCCGTGATTGAGCCGCTGATCGCCCAGGCGCAGGACCGCCTGTACCGGGGCCTTGCCGATCTCTGGCAAAATTACCTCGCGCCGCCGTGCGACCCGGCGACCATCGAGGCCATCCTCTGGCGTGATATGCCGGCCCGCCTGCCGCTGCTGCTCACGCGCACGCTGGTGCTGGAACTGCACGCCGCCGGGCGCCTGGGCGACCTGCCCGGCGAGACCCCCGCCGCGCGCTTCGCCGCCTTCGTCGCGCGCCTGGCGCAGCCCGCCGCGGCGCTGGCCTTCTTCGAGGAGTACCCGCTGCTGGCCCGCCAGATCACGCTGGCCCTCGACTACTGGGCCGAGAGCAGCCTGGAGTTCCTGGACCACCTCTGCGCCAACTGGCCGGCCATCCGCGCCACCTTCAGCCCCGGCCCCAACCCCGGCGCGCTGGTGCGCGTCGAGAACGCGGGCGACGCCCACCGCGGCGGGCGCCAGGTGCGCATCGCGCACTTCGCCTCGGGCTTCCGGGTGGTCTACAAGCCCAAGTCGCTCGCCGTAGACGCCCACTTCCAGGACCTGCTGGGCTGGCTGAACGCCCGCGGCTGGGCGCCGGCCTTCCGCCGGCTGGCCATGCTCGACCGCGGCGCCCACGGCTGGGTCGAGTTCGCGGCGCGCCAGGATTGCACCACGCCCGACGAGGTGGTTCGCTTCTACGCGCGCCAGGGTGGCTACCTGGCCCTGCTCTACGTGCTCCAGGCCACCGATTGCCACTACGAGAACCTGATCGCGGCGGGCGAGCACCCCCTGTTGATCGACCTCGAAACGCTGTTCCACCCGGCGATGCCCGACGGGGCCGGCGCCGACACGGTGGACACCCGGCTGGAGACCAGCGTGCTGCGCGTGGGGCTGCTGCCCTGGCGCGACAGGGCGAACGCCGTGGACGTCGGCGGCCTGAGCGATTCCAGCGGCCAGGTGCTACCGAACCAGGTGACCTACTGGGCAGAGGCCGGCACCGACCGCATGCGCCTGGCGCGCAAAGACGGGATCTGGGCGGGCAGCGCCAACGCGCCCCGGCTGGCCGGCGCCCCGGTGCGCGTGGGCGACTACGCCGAGGCCATCGCCGAGGGCTTCACGGCTATGTACCGGCTGCTGGTGCGCGAGCGCGCTGCCTTACTGTCCGGCGACGGCCCCCTGGCCTGGTTCGTGGGCGACGAGGTGCGCTGCGTGCTGCGCAACACACGGCTCTACAGCCTGCTGCTGTTCCACAGCTTCCACCCCGACATGCTGCGCGACGCCCTGCGCCGGGACCGCTTCTTCGACCACCTCTGGGCCGAGATCCCGTACCGCCCGCACCTGGCACGGGTGGTGGCCGCCGAGCGCGCCGACTTGCACAACAACGACATCCCCTTCTTCACCGCGCAGCCCGACTCGACCGACCTGTGGACCAGCACCGGGCAGCGCATCGCCGGCTTCTTCGCCGAGCCGGGGCTGGCCGCCGTCCGCCGTCAGGTGGCCGGCCTGGGCGCCGCCGACCTGGAGCAGCAACTACGCCTGGTGCGCGGCGCGCTCACCACGCTGACGATGGGCGAGGAAGCCGCCCTGGGGCGCCCCAACGCCCCGCCCGCGCGGCGGGCCGCCACCACGCCGGCCCGGCTGCTGGAGGCCGCCTGCGCCGTGGGCGACCGCCTGGAGCGGGTGGCCGTGCAGGGCGCCGCGGACGCCACCTGGATGGGCTTCACGCTCACCCCACCCAACCAGTGGGCCCTGGCCCCGCTGGACACCGATCTGTATGAGGGCCTGGCCGGCGTAACGCTCTTCCTGGCCTACCTCGGCGCGGTCAGCGGCGAGGCGCGCTACACCGCGCTGGCCCGCCGCGCCTGGGTCACGGCCCGCCGGCAGATCGCGGCGCGGCGGGGGCACTGGCGGGCCATCGGCGGCTTCACCGGCTGGGGCGGGCTGATCTACACCCTGGCCCACCTGGACGCGCTCTGGGGCGACCCGGGCCTGCGGGCCGAGGCCGCCGCGCTGGTCGAACTACTGCCGCCGCTGATCGCGCGGGACGATCAATATGATCTGCTGGCCGGCGCCGCCGGCGGTATCGCCGGCCTGTTGAGCCTCTACCGGCGGCAGCCCACCGCCCGCACGCTGGAAGTGGCCGTGCAGTGCGGCGACCACCTGCTGGCGGCGGCCCGCCCCCAGCCCGCCGGGATCGGCTGGGTGCCGGCCGGCCTGGGGGAGCAGCCGCTGGCCGGCTTCGCCCACGGCGCGGCGGGCATCGCCTGCGCGCTGCTCGACCTGGCCGCCACCAGCGGCGAGGCGCGCTTCGCGGATGCCGCCGCGGCGGCGCTGGCCTACGAGCGCACGCTGTTCGTGCCGGAGGCCGGCAACTGGCGCGACCTGCGCCCTGGTGTGTACAGCGTCACCCAGGAGTTGCCGGTGTTTTGGTGCAACGGCGCGGCGGGGATCGGCCTGGGCCGCCTGCGGATGTATGATCACCAGCCCGATCCGGCGATCCGGGCCGAGATCGCGGTGGCCCTGGAGACCACACTGGCCCACGGCTTCGGGCGCACCCATGCGCTCTGCCACGGCGACCTGGGCAACCTGGAACTGCTGCTCCAGGCCGCCGAGGTGCTGGACGAGCCCCGCTGGCCGGCCGCGACCAGGCAGCAGGCGGGCTTGGCCCTGGAGAGCATCGCCGCGCACGGCTGGCTCTGCGGCCTACCCAACCAGGTCGAGGCGCCCGGCCTGATGACCGGCCTCGCCGGCATCGGCTACCAGTTGCTGCGGGGCGCCGCCCCGGCACAGGTGCCTGCCGTGCTGGCGTTGGCCCCGCCCGTCGCGGGTGCCGGCCCTCAGTAACGATGGCTGACCCACCCCTTTCCGCCGCGCCGGCGCCGCGCTGGCGCTTCCGCAGCGCGGCGGTCGACTGCTATGTCGCGCGCCGCGAGCCGCAGGTGCTACCGCGCCTGGTGGCGCCGCGCACCTTTCGCTACCTGTGGCTCGTCCTGGGGCTCTGCGCCCTGGGCGGCGCCCTGCTGGGCCTGGTGCCCGTGCCCGACGAGGCCCAGGGCCAGGCGCTGGCCGGCCCCTGCGGCGGCGGCCCCGCGCTGATCCTGGCGCTGCCGGCGGATGACCTGGCGCGCCTGCGCGCCGGGCAGGCCCTGGCCGCGACTGGCCCCAGCGGCGCGGTCTGGAGCGGCCGGGTCGCGGCGCTGGGCCCGCCCCTGGCCGGGCCGGCCGCGGCGCAGGCCCGCTGCGGGATCGACGCGGCGCTGGCCGGGGCGCTCTCTTACCCGGCGGCGGTGGTGCGGCTGGCGCCGGGCGGGGCGCCGGCCGCCGGCCTGTATACGGTAGCTGTGCGGCTCGGCGTGCGCCGGCTGCTGAGTTTTGCGCCGCGGGGAGAGGTGGGCCAATGAGCCAGGTGATCGAGCGCCACCCCACACGGGCGCGATGGATCGACCGGTTGCCCCGGCCGGGCCGCCGCGTGCCGGTATTGCGCCAGATGAACGAGATGGAATGCGGCGCGGCCTGCCTGGCGATGGTCCTCGGCTATCATGGCCGCCCGACGCGGGTGGCCGACTGCCGCGGCCACTTCGATAGCGGCCGCGACGGCGTGACGGCCATGGCGCTGACTCTGGCCGCGCGCAACTACGGGCTGCGCGTCAAAGCCTACGCCCTCGACGATTGTGCGGCGCTTGGCCAGGTGGCGCTGCCGGCCATCGTCTTCTGGCAGTTCAACCACTTCGTGGTCCTCGAACGCTGGGCGCCCGACAAAGTCGAGATCGTCGACCCGGCGACCGGGCGCCGCACGCTGCCCGCCGCCGAGTTCAGCGCCGGGTTCACCGGCGTGGTGCTGGTGCTCGAGCCGGGCGCCCAGTTCAACCGCCAGGCGGCGGCGCCGCCGGCCGCCGGCTGGTGGTTCTTCGCCCAGTATCTGCGCCAGACGCCGGGCGTGTTCGCGCAACTGCTGGCGGCCTCGCTGCTGCTGCAAGTGCTCGGCCTGGCCCTGCCGCTCTGCACCCAGGTGCTGGTGGACTCGGTGCTGCCCCAGCACAGCGCCGACCTGATCTGGCTGCTGGCCGCCGGGCTGGGCGTCTGGGTGCTGGCCCAGGCCACCGCCGGCTACTTGCGCTCCACACTGCTGATCTACTTACAGGCCCGGCTCGACGCCCAGACCATGCTCCATTTTTTCGAGCATCTCCTCAGCCTGCCGTTCCGCTTCTTCCAGCAGCGCAGCAGCGGCGACCTGTTGCTGCGCCTGGACAGCATCGCCGCGATCCGTGAGGTGCTGACCGGGCAGACGATCGGCGTGCTACTGGACGGCACGCTGGTGGTCGGCTACCTCATGGCCCTGCTGGTCTGGGCGCCCGCCTTCGGCGCGCTGACGCTGGGGCTGGGGCTACTCCAGGTGGGGCTGCTGCTCGCCAGCGCCCGCCGCGTGCAGCGCCTGATCCAGCAAAACCTGCACACGCAGGCCGAGTCCGCCGGCTACCTGGTGGAGGCGCTGACCAGCATCGAGACCCTGAAGGCGCTGGGCGCCGAAGACCGGGCCTTCGATCACTGGTCCGACCTGTACTACGCGCAATTGCACGTCACGCTGCAACGCAACCACCTGATGGCGGTGGTCGAGACCCTGATGAGCGCCCTGCGCACGGGCGCCCCGCTGCTGCTGCTGCTGGCCGGCGCCCAGCAGGTGCTGGCCGGCAGCCTGAGCCTGGGCGCCATGCTGGCCCTGAACACGTTGGCCGCCAGCTTCCTGGCGCCGCTGGCCGCGCTGGTCGCCAATGGCCAGCGGCTGCAAATGGTGGGCGCGCAGTTGGAGCGCCTGGCCGACGTGCTGGAAGCCACGCCGGAGCAAGACCCGCAGACGGTAGCCCTGCCGCCCCGCGTCAGTGGGCAGATCGACCTGCAGCAGGTCAGCTTCCGCTACAGCGCGGCGGCGGCGCCGGTGCTGCGCGACATCTCGCTGTCCATCGCGCCGGGGCAGAAGGTGGCCCTGGTCGGGCGCAGCGGGTCGGGCAAGAGCACGCTGGCCCGGCTGCTGCTCGGCCTCTACCCGCCCGGCGAAGGCACACTGCGCTACGACGGCCGGCCGCTGGACCAACTCAACTACCGCGCGCTGCGCGGCCAGTTCGGCATCGTGCTGCAAGAGCCGGCGTTGTTCAGCGGCTCGATCCGCCAAAACATCACCCTCAACGCCGACGACGTGCCGTTCGACGCGGTGCTGGAGGCGGCGCGGCAGGCCGGCATCCACGACGAGATCATCCGGATGCCGATGGCCTATGAGACGCGCATCGCCGAAGACGGCAGCGGCCTGTCGGGCGGCCAGCGCCAGCGCCTCGCCCTGGCGCGCGCCCTGGTGCGCCGGCCCGCCGTGCTGCTGCTCGACGAGGCGACGAGCCACCTGGATGCGCTGACCGAGCAGGCCGTGGAGCAGGCCTTGAGCGCCCTGGCCTGCACGCGCATCGTGATCGCCCATCGCCTGAGCACCGTGCGCAACGCCGACCTGATCCTGGTGCTGGACGATGGCAGAATCGTCGAGCAGGGCACGCACGAGACGCTGCTGGCGCAAAATGGCGTCTACGCCGCTCTGGTGCGCAGCCAGCAGGAGGTCCAGGACCCCCCGCGCCCGCGGGTGGCCTGTTGCTGACCGCCATCGCCACTCCGCATTCGCGATGAATTCACGGAATCTCGGAAAACCTATTGACACGCGCCGCGAGTTCTGTTAAGATATGGCCCAGCAAGCAGTTCGCTTGCGCAAGGACCACGTAATGCCAATGATGACCAGCCAAGTGCATAGCAGCGCGCGCAAGCAGAACAAAGGCGCCAAGAAGCCGGCCACGTGGTCTGGATAGTGGTGTTTGTCTGCTAACGTCTGACAACTTCCCGCCGGGCCTCACAAGTGGGCCCGGCGGTTTTTTATTGTCCCAACCCAATCACCCAGGAGGAATGGCCATGAAAACCCTGAAAAAGCACCTGCAAGCCAAGCGCCCGTTTAGCGGTGGTGTAGCCCGGCGCGGTCGCGCGCTGGAACCGGAGCTGGAACCGGAAAGGAGTAGACATCGTGCGCCCGATTCACCCCGTGCAGATCGTTGACAGTACCCTCCGCGAGGGCGAGCAGTTCGCGGGCGCGCAGTTCCGCAGCGCCGACCGCCGGGCCATCGCCGAGGCCCTCGACGCCTTCGGCGTCGACTATCTCGAACTGACCTCCCCCGCCGCGTCGCCGCAGTCCGCGGCGGACCTACGCCTGATTGCCGCGCTTCCCCTGCGCGCCCGCGTGTTGGCGCACACCCGCTGCACGCTGGCCGATGTGCAACTCGCCGCCGAGTGCGGCGTGGCCGGCGTCAATCTCCTCTTCGGCACATCCCCCTACCTGCGCACCTACAGCCACGGGCGGGGCCTGGCGGCGATCATCGCCGAGGCCACGCAGGCCATCCGCTTCCTCCAGCAGCGGGGCCTGGAGGTGCGCTTCTCCTGCGAAGATGCCTTCCGCACCCCGCTGGCCGACCTGCTCACCGTGTACCGGGCGGTGGCGGCCCTCGGCGTCCAGCGCGTCGGCATCGCCGATACCGTGGGCATTGCCACCCCCTGGCAAGTCGCCGACGTGGTCGGCGCGGTGCGCGCGGCGGTCGGCTGCGACATCGAATTCCACGGCCACAACGACGGCGGCTGTGCCATCGCCAACGCCTACGCCGCGATCCTGGCCGGGGCGACCCATATCGATACCACCGTGCTCGGCATCGGCGAGCGCAACGGCATCACCGCCTTGAGCGGCCTGATCGCCCGGCTGTACCTCACCGACCCCACCCTGGTCGCCCGCTACCGGCTGCCGCTGCTGCCCGCGCTGGACGCGCAGGTCGCGGCGCTGGTCGGGGTGGCCATCCCGTTCAACTCCTGCATCACCGGCGCGACCGCTTTCACCCACAAGGCCGGCCTGCACACCAGCGCCGTGCTGCGCGAGCCGCGCACCTATGAAGTCCTCGACCCCGGCGTCTTTGGCCGCGACCGCGCCGTGCTGATCGGCCACCGGCTCACCGGCCGCCACGCCCTGGCCCGGCGCGCGGGGGACCTGGGCTTGCACTTGAGCGAACCGGCCCTGCGCACGGCCACGGCGCGCGTCAAGGCCCTGGCCGACGACGCGCCGCTGACGCAGGCGCAGCTTGACGGGCTACTGCGCGAACACGCCGCCCCCACGAATGCGGAATGCGGAGTGCGGAGTGCGGAATGAGATCGGATGTGCAGTACCACTGGTTTTGACAGGGCCCCCAGGCCGGAAAGGAGCATTCTCGATGGCCTATACGCTTTCCGAACAAATTCTCGCCCAGGCCGCCGGGCAGCCGGTGCGGGCGGGCGAAGTCCACACCGTCGCCGTGGATCTGGTGATGGTGCACGATAGCATCGCCCCCAGCGTGATCCGCGTCCTGCACGACGAGCTCGGCTGCCCCCGGGTGCGGGACCCGCAGCGCGTGGCCGTGGTCATCGACCACGTGGCGCCCGCCGCCAACCTGGCGACGGCCACCGCCCAGCGCGACCTGCGCCGCTGGGTGCGCGAGCAGGGCATCGCCCACTGGTTCGACGCGGGCCGCGGCATCGCGCACCAGGTGCTGATTGAGGAAGGGCTGGCCGAGCCGGGCCGGCTGATCGTCGGCTCCGACTCGCATTCGACGGCCTATGGCGCCGTGGCCGCCTTCGGCACCGGCATGGGCTCGACCGATATCGCCCTGGCTCTGGCGACCGGCCAGACCTGGCTGCGCGTGCCGGAGACGATCCTGGTGCGCGGGCAGGGCCGCTACGGGCGCGGCGTCGGCACGAAGGACCTGGCCCTGCGCCTGGCCCGCACGCTGGGCGCAGACGGCGCCACCTACCGCGCCGTCGAGTACCACGGCCTGGATTGGTTGAGCACCGGCGAGCGCACCACCCTGACCACGATGGCCCTGGAGGTGGGCGCGAAAGCCGGCATCGTCGCCCCCGCTGGGCTGCCCGTTCGCTACCCGGTGCCCGCCTGGCTCCAGGTGCAGGAAGGCGCCAGATACGCGCAGGTGATCGACATCGACCTGGCGACCCTCGCCCCGCAAATCGCGGTGCCGCATACCGTGGACAATGTGGTGGACCTGGGCGATCTGGGCCGTGTGCCGGTGGACGTGGTCTACCTGGGCACCTGCACCAACGGCCGCCACGAGGACCTGGTGGCGGCCGCGCGCATCTTGCGGGGCCGGCAGATCGCGCCGGGCGTGCGCATGATGGTCGTGCCCGCGTCGAGCGCGGCCTTGCAGGCGGCGACCGGCGACGGCACCCTGCTGACCCTGCTGGCCGCGGGCGCCACCATCGGCACGCCCGGCTGCGGGGCCTGCATCGGCCGGCACATGGGCGTGCTGGCGCCCGGCGAAGTCTGCCTCTTCACCGGCAACCGCAACTTCCGCGGGCGCATGGGCGCGCCCGACGCCCAAATCTACCTGGCCTCGCCAGAGGTCGCCGCCGCCACCGCGCTCGCCGGCTATATCGCCGACCCGCGCGCGATCTAAAGGAGGATGCCCATGGCTCGCGTATGGCGCTTCGGCGCCGATGTCAACACCGACCAGATCGTGCCCGGTCGCTACGCCCCCTACATGACCGCTGAGGCCGAGTTGCGCAAGTACCCGTTCATCGAGGCGCGCCCGGAGTTCGCGGCCACCGTCCAGCCGGGGGATGTGATCGTCGCCGGGCGCAACTTCGGCTGCGGCTCCTCGCGGGAGTACGCGCCCCAGGCGCTCAAGCTGGTGGGCGTGGCGGCGATCATCGCGCCGCTCTTTGCGCGCATTTTCTACCGCAACGCCCTGAACCTGGGCCTGCCGCTCTTCGAGGCCGATCTGCCCTGGCTGGCCGATGGCGCGGAAGTGGCATTGGACCGGGAGCACGGCCTGCTCCAGACCGCGGAGCACGCGGTGCAGCTGCCCGCCCCGCCGGCCTTTGTGCGCGAAGTCTGGAGCGCCGGCGGGATCGTCCCCTACTTTCGCCGCTACGGGCACTTCCCCGGCGTGGCGGCCCCATGAGCTATCGCATCTGCCTGATCCCGGGCGATGGGATCGGCGCCGAGGTGATCCCGGCCGCCCGCGCCGTCCTGGAGGCCACCGGGCTACCGGCCACCTTCGCGACGGCGGACGCCGGGTGGGCGACCTTCCAGCACACGGGCACGGCCCTGCCCGCGGCGACGCTGGCGGCCGTGCAGGCCGCCGACGCGACCCTGCTCGGCGCGGTAGGATCGCCGCTGCACCGGGTCGCCGGCTACCACAGCCCCATCGTGGAGCTGCGCCGCGCCTGCGATCTCTATGCCTGCGTGCGCCCTGTGCAGTCGCCGCCGCTGCCCGGCGTGCGCCCCGGCATCGACCTGGTGGTGATCCGCGAAAACACTGAGGGGCTGTACGGCGGCAGCGAGGCGCGGTCCGGGGACCGCGCCACTGCAACGCGGGTGATCACCCGCGCGGCTAGCGCGCGGATCGCCCGTTTTGCCCTGGCCTATGCCCGCCGGCACGGTCGGCGCCGGCTGACGCTGGTGCATAAGGCGAACGTGCTGCGGGAAACCTGCGGCCTGTTCCGCGAAGCGGCGCTCGCCGCGCTGGCCGATGCCGACGGCCTGGTCGTGGACGAGTTGCTGGTGGATACCGCCGCCTACGAACTGGTGCGCGCGCCGGAGCGGCTGGACATGCTGGTGACGACCAACCTGTTCGGCGATATCCTCTCGGACGCCGCGAGCGCCTGGGGCGGCGGCCTGGGCCTGGCGCCCTCAGCCAACATCGGCGCACAAACCGCCGTCTTCGAGCCCGTCCACGGCTCGGCGCCGGACATCGCCGGCCGGGGCATCGCCAATCCGCTCGCGGCCATCGGCGCGGCGGCGCTGCTACTCGACTACCTCGGCGCCGCCGGCCCGGCCGCCGCGGTACGCGCGGCCAGCGCCGCCGTGCTGCGCCGCGGCCCACACACCCCAGACCTGGGCGGCACCGCCACGACGGCGGCGGTCACGCAGGCCGTGATCGATCAACTGTGAACAACCAACA
>Ga0070730_10002447_pt1 | contig 16859 bp, 13 predicted proteins | sample Coa_R1_3_FD_66447 | JGI IMG/M metagenome (GOLD analysis project Ga0070730, IMG submission 66447) | Surface soil microbial communities from Centralia Pennsylvania, which are recovering from an underground coalmine fire - Coalmine... | ecosystem: Environmental > Terrestrial > Soil > Unclassified ... | reverse complement strand
CGTATGTGTCGGAGGCCGCCTGGCGGCATCTGCCGCACCAGCCGGCCGATGGCCCGGCGCTCATTGTAGCCCGCTGGCCGGTGGCGGGCGCCGTGGACCAGGAGGCCCTCGAGCAATTCGGCCACTTGCAGGAGCTGGTGCGCAGCATCCGCAATGCCCGCTCGGAAAACAAAGTGGAACAGGGCCGCCGCATCCCGGCCACCTTGGTGGCCGGCGAGCGTGCCGGTTGGCTGGCCACGCAGCGCGCCCTGCTGTTGGCGCTCGCCCGCCTGGACGATACGCACGTCCGTATCGTGGCCACCATCCCCGAGAAGCCAAAGCTGGCCATTGCGCTGGTGGTAGGCGGCACAGAAGTTTATCTGCCCATGGAAGGGCTGGTCGACCTGACCGCCGAGTGCGAGCGGCTGACGCGCGAATCAGTCGACTACGAGCGCCAGATTCAAAAGAGCGTGGGCCTGTTGGAATCAGACTTTACCAACAAAGCGCCGGCAGCGGTGGTGGAGAAGGAGCGGGCCAAGCTGGCGGCGCTGCGGGCCAACCAGCAAAAACTGGCCCAACGACTTGCCGAAATGTGCTGACCGCCTCTCACGGCGGGCTCATCTTGCTATGCTAACTTCGCCTGTGGGGCATGGATATTGAAAAGACTGATCCAAATTGCTTGCGGTCTGGCGGGTGTGGCGATGCTGGCCGGTCTGGCGCCGCGGGTTTACACGGCCATTCGCTTTCGCCAGCAAATGTACGACACCAGGACCGCCCCGGCCGAGCGGGTGGCGGTGGTATTTGGCGCCGGCCTGCAGCGTGACGGCAGCGCCAGCCCAGTGTTGTGGGACCGGGTGGCCACGGCCGCGGCGCTGTTTCAGAGCGGCAAAGTGGACAAGTTATTACTCAGCGGCGACAATCGCTTTCTCAATTACAATGAGCCGCAGGCCATGTACGACGCGGCCATAAAATTGGGCGTGCCGGCCGCGGCGCTGGTGATGGACTATGCCGGCCGCAGCACCTATGACACCTGCTACCGGGCGCACGCCATCTTTGGGCTGACACGCGCGCTGCTGGTAACCCAGGCCTTTCACCTGCCGCGGGCGCTGTACATATGCGACGCGTTGGGTATGCAGACGGTTGGCGTGCAGGCCGACCGCCGCGCCTACCTGCAGCGCACCGTGCTGTGGTGGAATGTGCGCGAGATTTTCGCCACAGCCGCCGCCTGGTGGGATGTGAATATCACGCGACCAGTTCCCGTGTTGGGAGATCCAATACCGATTGCCAACTAAGAGAAAAGGAAGACGAAGGACGAACGACAAAGGACGAATGTCCTGAGATGAAGGTGGCCGGTGGCCCACGAGTTACCCACGCCCTCCGTCTTCCGTCTTTCGTCTTTTATCCTATGGACCACGAAACCGCTTACTCAATCGTCAAGGAATACGTCAAGAACGAAGGCCTGATCAAGCATATGCTCTCGGTGGAGGCCGCTATGCGTGGCTACGCCGTGAAGTTTGGGGAAGACCCGGACTATTGGGCGCTGGCCGGCCTGCTGCACGACTTTGACTGGGAGATCCACCCCACCCTCGATCATCATCCGCAGGATGGTGCCGCTATTCTGCGCGAGCGTGGGGTGCCGGAAGACATCATCCGCAGCATCCAGAGCCACGCCCCGCATACCGGCGTGCCGCGTCAAAATCGCATGGACAAGGCCCTGTTCGCGGTGGACGAGCTAACCGGCCTGATCACCGCCTGCGCCCTGGTGCGGCCCTCAAAGAGCCTGGCCGACCTGACCGCCAAATCGGTCAAGGGCAAGTGGAAAGACAAAGCCTTTGCCGCCGGGGTCAATCGCGCCGATATTGAGCAAGGCGCGCAGGAGCTGGGTGTAGACCTGAGCGAGCACATCACCACGGTGATCGAATCCATGCGGGTGATTGCCCCGACGTTGAGGCTCGACGGCTCCCTGGCAGTTCACTGACGCCGGGCCTCCGCCATTATGTCGCTTCGCTTTCCAAGGGATGCCGGATGGTATAATGCCGGCGCCCATGAATAAATCGTCGACTTCTTCAACGACGGCACCGCGGCTGTGCCCCACCTGTGGCACCCGGGTGGGCGCGGCGGCCACGAAATGCCTGGTTTGCGGCGCTGATCTCACCGCGAAGGCCCCGGTGGCCCAGCGCGGTGCCGCGCGGCCGGGTACGCTGGGCGCCCCCCGCGCGCGCGGGCCAATCCCGCTGACCCTGGGTGTTTTGCTCATATTGGGCCTGGCTGGCGGCGGGGCTTACTATTACTTCACGCAGGTCAAACACACCGTCGTCCCAATCATCCCGGTTGCCAACACCACTGCCACCGCCACGCCCACCAACTCGCCGCCGCCCACGTTTACCTCGCTCCCAACGGCGACCGAGACACCGGTGCCTACCGATACGCCCCAGCCGCCGATCCAATATAAGGTCGTGGCGGGGGACACCTGTGTCGCCATCGCGGCGGCACACAATGTCTCGTCGCAGAGCATCATCCGGCTCAACAACTTGGATCCGAACTGCAACCTGTCGGTCGGGCGCACCCTGCTGATCCCGCTGCCAACGCCCACGCCCACCCCTCTGCCCAGCGCGACGCTGGGTGCGGCGGTGGCCACCCAGGTGCAGCGCACCACTTACACAGTTCACCTCGGGGATACCCTGGCCGGCATCGCCAAGTTTTATGGTGTGACCGTGGCCGATTTGATGGACGTGAATGGAATCACCGACCCGGCGGCCATTACTGCCGGCCAGGTGCTGATTATTCCGCTCGAACGCGTGGTGACGCCTGGGCCATCGCCCACGGCCACTCTGCCGCCGCCATGGCCGGCGCCCAACCAGCTGCTGCCCACGGATGGGCAGACCTTCAACGCGGCCGACGTGGTAACCTTGCAATGGACGGCGGTTGGTACGCTGCGCGCGGATGAATTCTATATCGTCAACATCGAAGACGTGACCTGCAACTGCGCGCGCATTTATCGCCAGGCCACCACCGAGACCAAGCTGATCGTTCCCAGCACCTTCCGGCAAACGGAAGCAACGCTGCACGTGTTCCGTTGGACCGTCACGACCGGGCATCTGCGGGCCGGCGATACCGCGCAGCCGCAGTATGACTCGGCCGGCGCCACCAGTCCGATCCGCGACTTTATTTGGATGGGCGGGACTGTCCCGCCGACACCCTAAGCAGGGTAAGGAGCCGAAAATCATGGCCCGAATGGTGAATTGCGCAAAGCTGGGCCGGGAGCTGCCGGGTCTGAATCGGCCGCCGTTTGGCGGTGCGCTGGGCAAACGAGTTTTCGATAATATCTCCCAGGAGGCCTGGGCGCTGTGGCAGGATCAATCCACTTTGCTGATCAACCACTATGGTCTCAATCTGCGCGATCCATCGGCCCAGAAGTTCCTGATGGAGCAGATGGAGCAATTCTTCTTTGGGGAGGGAGCAAAGCTGCCCGAGGATTGGACGCCCGAAGCCCAAGCGGCCCCGCGTAAAAAGTAACGGTGGGAATTCCGAGGATTGGCCGCGAGCCATGCCAAACCAACCTTCGTCTTATTGGTAGTCGTGGTGAGGTATGTCAATCCAACTTGATTGGGACGTTTCTGAAGCTCCGCGCGACGACGAGTTAGCCCCCCAACATCTCTCGACCAATCTACAACGGGTCCACGCGCACGGCAGCGGCAGCCCAAACGAGCCGCCGGCGCCCACGAGGCGCACTACGCGTCCGAGCCGGCGGGTGTGGCTGGCCGGCTTAGCTATATTGCTCGCAATAGCCGGAGGCGGCCTGTGGTATTACATGCAAGCCGGCTGGCAGCGCGTCAGCAGGAGCGTGCAGGCAGCCGTGGCGTATGAAGATCAGCAGGCCTCCCAGGGTGCAATCGACCTGCTGCTCAATGTTCAGGACATCGGGAATTTGGATTGGCTGGCAGTGCGGCGCGATGAGGCCCAGGCCAAACAGCCGGCCCCGCTGCCGTTGCCGACCCTCAACTTTGACGCGGAACCCCCAAAAGTGGCGGGCCTGACAGCGCTCGACACCGAATTTATGTTGGCAACGGTCAGCCGGCAATTTACAACACCAGGTGGCCAGGTCTTGTTGTTTAACTTGCCGCAGTTCTATCGCCGTGACGCGAGCGGTGCATGGCTGCGGTCCGCGCCGCCGGGGTCATTTTGGGGCAATTGGCTGGATTGGCATGGCGCGAAACTGGACATTCGCTACTCCGAACGCGACGCGGACTTCGTCGCGCAGGCGGCGTCGGTGCTGGATCAACGGCTGGCAGACGCCTGCGCCGCGTGGGCTGGGGGCTGCCCAACCCAAACGCCCATCCGGCTGTACCTGTCAGGCTTCGTCGGTTCGTTGGAATACAATCCGCTGGCAAACATTGAGGTGCGGGTTGAGGTGAGCACGACCAGCGGCGAGGCCCCCGCCCCTTCCGATTATTTTCTTAGTGTGCCCTCGCCCCAAATCGCCGGCGTCCCAGCCAACGATGCCGGGCGCAGCTACCTGACCGATTACCTGGCGGTGCGGCTGATCGCCGAGCTGGCCCGGCAAATCTCCACCTCCCCGGACGGGTATGCACAGCGAACGTCACAGGCAATCCAGGCGTTGGGCCTCACCAATGCGGACCCGGGATATATTTCGAGCGGACAGCGGCGGCACGGCCCCCCTGTAGGTGCTTTTCTGTGGTCACAGGGTAACATGCCCCTAAATCCGCAGGATGGCGCAATCTCGGTGTGGACCACGCCCTAAGGTCGCCCGCCAATGCTCGGTCGCCCTGGCGCGACCACGGTGATCGTCAGCATAAGATCGCGCCTGCACCCGGCAAGGGACCGGGGCAGGGGCGCTCCCACGTTTGTTGGAGAGGATGCGTTCAGCCCGGCAGGGGCAGCACCCGGAGTGGCGCCTCGATTTGGAAATGCAAGCAACGGTGAGCGGTGCGTAGGGCAGTCTCAACCCGTTGAGTTGTGGCACCGCGCGCAAAGATGAACCCGAGGTAGCTCTCGCCGGCGGGCAAGGGCTCAAGTGGGTAATTTAGCCGCGCGGTAATCTCGATCGACTCGATGCCTGGCACGGCATGGGCTTCTTCCAGCCCGCTCCAGCCCAACAGCGTGCCGCGCGCCGGGATGGGCAGCATCATCACCCCACCGGCCTGCGGCTCGCGCTCGGTGCTGTCAATCGGCCAGCCGAGCGCGTGGCGCAATATCAACTCTTCCAAAGAAACATCCGCGCTATGCGCGAAGCGCAAAGTGTGGCCGCACAGGCCGCCAATCGAGCGCCCTGCCACCTCCACCAGCCAGGCCCCGCCATCATTGACCCGCACTTCGCCATGCAGCGCGCCCTCGCGCAAGCCCAGGGCCTGAGCAGCGCCGGCCACGCTGGCGACAATCGCTGCCTGTATCGGTGCGGGCTCGCGTGAGGGGGTGACATAGATCGTCTCTTCGAAATAGGGCCCTTCCAGCGGGTCTGGCTTGTCGAAGAGCGCCAGCACGGTCATTTGCCCCTGGCTCAGCAACCCTTCGACGGCGAACTCGCGGCCAGGAATATAGGCTTCGACCAAAATCTCCCGAGATCCGATCGTGGTCAGCAGGCCCCGAATGACCGCAAAGGCCTCGACGAACTGCGCCGGGTCGTTGGCTCGGATGACACCGCGGCTGCCCGACAGGCAGGTGGGCTTTAGCACACAGGGATATGGCACCTCTTGGGCCAGCACGGTTGGGTCAGCCGCGGTCGAGAGCAGCCGGAACCAGGGAGTCGGCAGCCCGGCCTGCGCCAGGTGCTGGCGCATCACATATTTGTCACGGGTGGCCGCGGCTGCCTCGGGCGAGTTATGCGGCAGAGCCAGCGCCAGGGCCAACCGCGCCGCCAGGGTGACGGTGGCATCGTCGGTGGGAATGACAGCCTGGAACGGGGCCGACCGGGCGGCTTTGAGCACCTGCCGTGTGGCACGGGCGGGATCGCGAAAATCCAGGCGCAAGAAGGACAGGCCCACACCGGCATGCGCCGGCGGCGCATCGAGGCCCCGCACAACGGCCACGCCCAGGCGGTCAGCCGCTGACTGAAACGCCTCCAGCCGGTAGGAATTGGCGCCCGCCAGCACGAGCACGCGCGGCGCGGCGCCAGGCGCCACACCGGCGGTGTTTTCAGGCGCCATGGACGCCCGTGGCAGTGGGGTCGAGCGCGGGCGGCAGGCCGGTGACTTCGTGCAGCAAGAATACACCGGTCTTGCCTTTGAGCGGAAGCTGCACCGAGCGCCCAGTCTTCACCGGCTCGCCCAACTGCTGATAGGCGCGCTGCGAAATCAGGAAGTTCGTCCCGGCGGCTTTGTTGGCACTCTCCACCCGGCTGGCCACATTGACGGCGTCGCCGATGGCGGTCAGCCGGCGACGCTCACCGGTGCCGATGGCGCCCAACACCACTTCGCCATAGTGCACCCCCACCCCAATGCGCAGACGGGTCTTGAATTGCGTTTCAAAATAGGGCTGCATGTCCTCTACGGCCCGCAGCATTTCCAGCCCGGCCCGCACCGCGTTGAACGTCGCGTTGGCCGGATCATCCACGCCAAAAATGGCCATGACACCATCGCCCATGAAGTTGTCCACCTGTCCATGGAATTGCTCGACGATGGTTGCCACCCGGTTGAAGTAGCGGTTCAGAGCGTGGATGACGTCGTACGGCAGGTGCGCCTCGGAAAAGGCAGTGAAGTCGCGAATATCCGAGAACAGAATCGCCAGAAGCCGCTCCTCGCCCACACTGCGCGGCGCCGTGCTGGCGATTTCCTGATCGACCAAAAGCCGATCTTGATCGTCCAAAACCAGCCGCCGCAAAGCCACATCGCCGCGCAGGGTGGTCTGGCAGGCCAGGCGCACATCGGGGCTAAAGTTGCGCCGCAGCGCCATCTTCTGCTCGCGCTCGTTGCGCGGGCAACAGTTGTCGAGGCCATCCAGGATGAGCACGCGGCAGGTGGAGCAGCGCGCGTTGCCGCCGCAGACGTGGGTGTGGGGAATGCCATTTTGCAGCGAGGCGTGCAGGATGGGCGTGACAGTGTCGACTTCGATAACGACTTCGTTTTGGTACGTGATGTGTGGCACTGGCTGTCCTCTCAAATACCGGCCCTGACCCGCATTATAATCGCGCCCGTCCCCGCGTATGTTAGACTCGCTTCTGTTGGGAAACCGGCGAACGCCGTCAAGGCCGCTGTCTCGGCAGATGTTGACGCGACCCCACCAGGCGTGAGGTAGTGGGAAATTTAGGTGTGGCGGGCTGCATGGCAGCCCGCCACACCTAAATTTCCCCTTACTTCCCGTTGATGCGGGAGGCATTCCCCAACAAGAATGTGGATTTCCAGTCATTGTGACGGAAACGAGCACAATGCGCACGCATTGGTGCCCAGGCAGTGGAGGCGGTCGTGAAAGCCGGTAGCCGCATTAATTGGTTGGCAATCTTCTCGGGCGTGAGCCTGATGGCGGCGGTTGTGCTGCTGGTGGTTGAAATGGTGTTCTACAGCCGCAGCTTCTCCACCCTGCCCCCGGGTCTGTCGCTGGCCAATGTGCCGGTGGGCGGGCTAAGCGAGCAGCAAGCCCAACAGCAATTGCTGCTGGTCTATCACTCGCCGCTTCAACTGAAGTATCGCGATCAGATTATCTTGCTCGATCCGGCCGCCGTAAATTTCCAGGTGGATACCAACCAGATGTTGCCCCAAGTCAACCAGTTCCGCGCCAACGCGGGTTTCTGGGCCGGTTTTTGGGAATACTTATGGCTTCAACCGGGTCAGTCGAACAACATTCCGCTGCAAGCGGCCTATTCCCGGCCGCAGTTGCGAGCTTTTCTGCAGGACATCGCCGCCCGCTACGATCAGCCCGGCAGCCCGCCCAAGGCAGACCCGAACAAGCTGGGCTTTCAGGCCGGAGAGCCCGGCCACGCGCTGGACCTGGACGGGGCCGTCAGCGCGGTCGATGCCAGCCTGCTCTCGCCCACCAACCGCACCGTGGTTTTGCCGGTGATCGAGCAGACCGCCATTCGGCCCGGCTTCGACACACTGGACCAACTGATCCGGCAAGATGTGAGCCTGTTCCAATTTGGCGGCGTGTTTAGCCTATACCTGTCTGACATGGCCACAGGCAAGGAGCTGGAAATCGATGTGCGCAATGGCCAGTCGATCACCGGCCCCATCGCCTATTCGGGCATGAGCACCATTAAGATTCCGATCATGGTGTCTTTTTTTGGCCAGGCAAACGGAGGGCTGAGCGATGCGTCCAACTTGCTGCTCAAGCGCAGCATTGACGAATCGGCCAACTCGGCGACTGATCTGTTGCTCAAGAGTATTGGCCACGGTGATGGATTCGACGGCACACGCCAGGTGACGGCTGTCATGCAGCGGCTGGGCCTGCCCAATACCTACATCAGCGGATTGTTGGACGTATTGGGTGCGGTGCTGCTGCCGATCCCGTCGCCCGCTAATTCGCGCGCCGACATTAACACTCAGCCTGATCCATATAATCAGACCACGGCCGAGGACATGGGCTACCTGCTGGGGATGGTCTATCAATGTTCACAGGGCGGCGGCGCGCTGATGGCGGCTTTTCCCGGCAGTTACTCGCCCGATAAATGCCGAAAAATGATCGATTATTTGACTGGCAACCTGGTGGGGCCGATCTTCATTTCGGGCGGCTCAACGCCCAACGGCGTGGTGGCGCACAAGCACGGTTGGGACCGGCTGCCGCTCAACAATGTCGCCGATGCCGCTATCGTTTTCACACCCGGCGGCACTTACGTGCTGACAATGTATTTGCACACCGACGACACCATGGCATTTGACGACGCCAACCGGCTGATCATCTCGGTGGCCCGCGCCGTCTACAACTACTACAACCCGGGCGGGTAAACAAAAAACGCCCCAGCCATGAGCCGGGGCGCCGATTTCAGTCTCGCGCGGCGCTCAATCCACCTCGGCCGCGCGGCGCTTCACCAGCACCAACTTGTTGCTGCCATCCTCCGAGCGATACTCGACCGCGTCCATCACCTGGCGCATGAAATAGATACCCAGGCCGCCCACCTGCATGTCTTCCAGGTTGGTGTTGAGCTGCGGTGCAGGCACCGATTGGGGATCAAAGGGCTTGCCGTGATCCTCGATAATGATGGTCAACTCGCCTGCTTCCGGCTCGCAGCTAATATCGATGCTGCCGCGGCCCTCACCCTCGTAAGCATGCTCGATGATATTGGTGCAGGCCTCATCGACAGCCAATTGGCAGCGGCATATCGCTGTTTCGTCCAGGCCGGCTTCGAGTCCCGATTGCTCTATGAACTTGGAGATTTGCTCCAGGCGATCAAATTGGCCTGGGATGTGAAGTCGATGTTCCATCGGGAGGGCGTCAGCCGCTGGTAGGCCAGTGGGCTTTCCGCTCGACGGCTCGGGCCGGTTGGCTGCGCGGCGCACAGCCAACGTCTGGGCTCGCCGCCTGGTCGAGCGCTGCACACTCTAAAAGCTGGCCACCGCCTCTTCTTGGGTGGGATGAATGGAGAAAATCGAGGTCAGCCCGGCCAGGCGCAGCACTTCTTCCACGCGCGCCGATGGGTTGGCCAGCCGCAGGTCGCCATTGACGCGCTTGACCGACTTCAGGGTTGAGACCATGGCGCGCAAACCGGCCGACGACATGTACTCCACCTCTTTAAGGTCCAGCACGATGTGGTGCTGGCCTCCGTCCACCAACTGCTTGAGCTGGCTTTCCAGCTCAGGGGCGGTCGAGCTATCGACCCGCCCGGTGACCGACATCACCGCGACGCGTTTGTACTCTTGGGTCGCAATTTCCATGCTTCTTGCCTCCTCATGCCTGACTGCGCGGGATTATACCGCAGAGCGAGTCAAACTCATACCAGGCGCCTCATCGCCTAGGCTGACCTGGCCTCGTCCTTGTTGGCCGTCGCCGCTGGGGCCAGGCGCGACGCTGCCAGACACAGCCCCACAAAAATCCAGAACAAGCTGCCGGCGGGCTGAAAACTCAACTCGAAAAAATAGTGGTCAACCACACCCACCGCCAGCGCCGCCACCAGGCCGGCATGCGCCCCGAGCCACAGCGCCAGATGCGCTCCCCCCTCGGGCATTTGGGCCGCCGAGTATAGCCAGCGACGCCGGCTAAAGCTCCAAACGAAAACCGTGCTCATGCTGATTACGAAGACGGCCAGCCCAACCAGCCCCATCTGCTCAGCAATGAGCAGGTAGGCGCTGGATACGCCCAGGTAAATGTCGATTTCAGGCGCACCCAGAAAACCGACGCCCAGCGCTGGATAACGCTCGATCAAGATCAGCGCATCCTTATATTCCCCGAAGCGCATCTGGGTGGCCAGGTCTTGCCCCTGTAGGCCCTGGGCGAAATGCAGAACGTAATCACGCGTGGCCGGTAAGAGCAAGATCACCACGCCCGCGGCGGCCATCACTAGCAGCAGGCGCCGGTAGCGCAGCACGGCCATCAGGCCCACCCCGATGGCCAGGCCAGCCATCGCGCCGCGCGAAAACGTCAGCACCAGACAGACCACCACGACGGCAAATGCGCCCAGGCTCAGCCAGCGCGAGCCCAGCACCGGTTTACTGCTGAGCACCTGCAGCGCCAGCAGCCCGCCGATCGTGGCCAGGACCCCGCCAAAGAAGTTCGGGTCCACCGCCGTGCCGATGGCGCGCTGGGCATTGGCGGGGTCGTCCTCGATGTATCGCAAAACAGCTCCGCCCGGATAGCCAAAGACTGACAGCGCATTGAGCAACCGATTGGCCGTATCGGGCGGAAGCAAGTAAAAGCCGATGCCAATCATTGCTGCGGCTGTTCCGCCCAACAGGATCACGCGCGCCAGGCGGCTCAATTTTTCCCAGGTGTCGAGATAATCCACGACCACGAAACACAACAAGATGTTGATCAACAGCTCAGCGAACTGCCGAATCAGATTGGGGGTCAAGGGGCCATTCGGAATGCCGGCCACGAAACTAAACACTGCCAGGGCCAGGAAGACGACAATCGGGCCGTGGGCGGGGGTCAGGGCCAGGCGCCGGCGCTGGCCAGTCATCCATTGCATCAGATAAACCAGGATGGTGCCGCCGACGGCCAGGTCCAGAAACGTGGGCGTAAAGACGAGCTTGAACGGCAGCGCGGCAAACGGCAGCAAGGTGATGATGCCAATAGCGCCCCACAGGCCTATTTCGAGGCTGGTCAACGCCCAGACCGCCACGCCCACCGCCGTCAGAACGCCCAGCGTGATGAGCGGGCCGGCCAGGCCCAACAGCCCGCCAAACACCAGGGCGCTGAGACCGACCACCACCCCCAGCCAGACGGCGGGAACACGACGATTGGTCGCGGCGGGCAAGGCAGCCTGGCTGCTCATCGACGAATGATCCCGTTCAAGATCACCATTGAATCTGCCCAGGGCGTGCCGTCGGGCTTGTAGGCTGGCAGCCGCACGCCTGAGGCCGGTTCATAAAATCCCAATTGCAGATCGTACAGGCCAGGCCCCAACTGCGCCGGCAGCGGGATGGACCGCGCGTCCACCACGGTTTGGCCGGGCACCCAGTCCGAAGTTGGCCAGTCGCCGCCCAGCGGCGGCCCATCAGCTGGAGCGGTGACCATGTTGCCGTGCGCGTCGGTCAGGTGCAGAAAAACCGTGTAACTGGCGGGCACGGGCACCCGCGCGTTGAGTCGCCAATAGAGTTTGAGATGCAGGCTGGTATCGGTCGTGGCTTCATAGCCCAATAGCTCAATGCCGTTGTCAAATGTGCTGCCGTCCAGGTTTTGCGGAGGCCGTTCGACCGTGCGAGAATCCACCAGCCGACCAGCGGGCAGCATCACCGAGTGCACTCGCTGGCCGGCGGCGGTGGTCATCGGCAGGGCCGTATAGGGGTCGTCGTCCCAAAAGTAGAGCGACAATGACAACTGGGTCGGCGTGGCAGCGCGTGCGTTGATGGGGAGCAGGTAGGTGTCGGCGTAAATCGCGCCCGGCACCCATTGTGAGGTGGGCCCGTTGCCCCCTCCTGGCCAGGTGTCGAGGTGAGTCACCTCGCTCCCGCCGCGGCCCTGCATATGGATGGCCAGCGCGTAATCATCCGGTATCGGCCCCAGCACGCGCCAATAAAACGTCACCGGCTGCCGTAGACCCAGCACCACCGGTGTAATCGGCACGGTATAGCCGAGCATCTGTATGTCGCCGGCGATGGTCACATCCACCGGCCGCAAATCGGGTGGCAGTTGCGCCTGGGTCACCAAGGTCGGAGGCGCGTAGTGCGGCGCGATGTAGGCCGGAGGCACCACAGTCGCCACCAGGGCCAGCCCGGAGGCCAATGTGAGTACCAGGCCGCTCGACCAATTTTGGCCCGCCCGCGAATGTAGCAGCGGCCGTGTGGCGGAGAGTATTCCCGCCGCCAAAAAAATCGCCAGCGGCCCGATCGCGCCATACATCAGCCGGCCCTGCGAGGCCGGCGTCTGCATCGTCCAATTGACCACACCCACCAGGGTCAAGACTGAAAATAGTGTCAGTAGCATGAACTCGGGCCGCAGCGTATGACTTCCGCGCGAAGCCACCCAGATGCCGCTGATGGCCCACAAAGTGAGCAGGCCGTAAAAGCCAAACACCCAGCCCGCCGGCAAAATGGTAAAAACGCCGAAGACCGCCCAGAAAGACAGGAAGAAACCGTACCATTCTTCCAAGATCACCTGATTCAGCGGTAAGGCTGGCACTCGCGGCCCGGCAATCGCTAGCATGGTGTTTAGGCCCAGCCAATCGCCATACAGCTGTTCATTGCGCCAGTACCACCAACCGCAAACGGCGACGGCCAGCGCGGCAATGATGAGCCCGCCCAGCACAAAGCGTTTCCAGTCTCGACCACCCCAGGCGCCCCAGGCAACCGCTGCGGCGGCTACGGGCCACAACACCAGCCCGCTCACCTTAGTGAGCGCGGCGAACCCCAGCAAGAGCCCCAGGAGCGCCGCCTTCAAGGCGAACCGCGTGATCCTGGCCTGCATCAGGCCGGCGCTGACAAACAGGCTCGCCGTGCTGAGGGCCATCAGCAAGTTGTCATTGTTCACCGAGGCATTGATGAACAACACTTGCGGAATGAAGGCCACAAACGAGGCCGCCAGCAGCGCCAGCATCCTGCGCCCGGGAAAGACGACCAGGGCCAGGCGGTAGGTGAAATAGATGGTGAAAAGGCTCAGCAGCAAAGAAAACCAGCGCGCCAGATGCACCGCCAACACGGTACCCTGATAGGGCTGTTCCTCGCTTAACCGGTGCCGATAGGCGTTGGCGTTGAACTCGGTGCCAGGCTCGTGGCGCACGAATGGGTTGTGAACGAACACGTCTTTCCAGTCGCGGGTGTCGATGCCACCGGTCAGGCCAGCCACCAGAAGGTAGTACAGCGGGGGTTGGCTGCCCTCCTGCTCCCAATCGGCTAGCTGGCCGGGCTGCTGCACCGGCAAGCCGTGCCCTAGACTGATCCAGCGCGCGACGGCGAAGTGATAGCCTTCATCGGGTGCTTCAAAGATCGGGGTGGCCCGATCGTACATGAGGCCGAGCAAGACATGCAGCCCCAACACCAGGCCCAGCCAGGTGGCCATGGCGCGGCGGCCGGGCACCTCGACCGCTAGATCGCGTGAGGTGGCGGGCATCGCTGGCGCCGGCTGGCTCACGGCGCCGCGACCTTGATCTTGCTCAGATAAGCGAAGTCGGAATCGGTGGGGAGGCCGCTGGAGTCGTAGACGCGCAGACGGACGCCGGCGGCGTCATACAGGCCCACTTCAATGTCGTATTGCCCGTCGGGCGTGGCGGGCTTGAGAGTGAGACTGTAAGGATCCTGGATCACGGCACCCGGACGCCAGGATGAAGTCGGGGCGGCGCCCTGCTGCGGCCAGCCGTCCTGGCCGGCCCACAAGGTTTCACCCTGGCCGCGCACATGCGCAAATACCGAATAGTTCTGGGCGATTGACCCAAGCGCGCGCCAATACAAAGTCAGCCGCACGGTGCCGCCCGGTTGGCCTGAGCGGCGATCGAGGTCATATCCAATCAGTTCAATTTGATTGGCGAAGTTCACGGCAATCGGGTTCGGCACAGATCCTACGCCCGGCCACGAAACGTTTGGGCGCGCCGCCAGGCTCACCGGCGCCAGCCAAAGCGAGTCCTCGCCAGAGGTGAGTGGCAGACGCGTGCCGTCCAGGAGGTCATAGAGGCCAACCTCGATCCGAGCCGGCGCTGGGGAATAGGTCACCTCTGGAATGGGAATCACATAATCGTCGGCGAAAATTTCCCCTGGCGCCAACAAGCTGGTGGCCAGAGCACCATTGCCAGGATACCGGTCGCGCTGGGCGACGATGACGCCCTGATCATCTACGACATGAACGAAGATGCTCCAATTGCGGTCCATTGCAATTTGCGCCTGCCAGTATAACGTCAAGTGCAGGCTTTGGCCGGGGGCCACCGCGCCTTCCTGCAGCCGGTAGCCCAGCAGCTTCATCTCGCCGCTGAAATCGGCGCCGCCATTGTTGAGCGGGGTAGCGGCCTGCGCCACCTGCGCCGCCGACAGGGCCGCGGGCGGCTGGTAATGGGGTGCAATGACCATAAATGGCACCGTGGCGGTCAACAAGCCCATAAAGGCCACTGCGGGCCCAGGTAGACCGCGCCAGAGCCGTGCCAGGCCGGCGGTGGCCATCACGCCAATGGCGGAAATGGCGGGGAAGATCAGCCGGCCCTGCGACGCCCAGGTGAGACGCGTCCATTGGACCAGGCCAACCAGGATAAGTACCAGCCAGGCAGCCAGCAACCCCCAGCCTAGCAGCTGCTCCAGACGGGTTTGCCTCAGCCACACAGCACGCGCTACACCCAAGATCAGCCCGGCGATGGCCAGCGCCACAATGCCGTTAAGGACCAGATAGGTCCAGTCCGGCATGGGTACACTGACCCCGCCGAACAGGCCCCAGTAGGCCTGCACGAACCCAACGCGCTCGCCCCATAATTGGAGCAATGAGGCCGGATGTGGCCGCCGGCCCACGGTGTCGAGGAAGGCAGTCCAGCCCAGCCAGTCGTGATACAGGATGAAGTTGCGGACGAACCACCAGCCGCTGAGAGAAATGGCAACTATGAAAGTGATCAACAAGGACGAACGACGAACGACGAAGGACGAAAAACCACCTTTTCGTCCTTCGTCGTTCGTCGCCTGCCCCCCTTCTTTTCGGGGGGTTCGTCGGATATCCCGCACCTGAAGCCATAGAATGACGGCCCCCGCCAGCCCCCACAACCCCAGCGCCGAGGTCTTGCTGAGAGCGGCGGCGCCGAGCAACGCGCCCAGCAGCGCATATTCCCAGGCGCGCCGCGGCGCAGCTCCGCGCAACCAGCGCGCCAACAGCCACAAGATCGCGGCCGAAAGCAGGATGGCCAGGTTGTCGTTGTTGACCGAGGCGCTGATAAACACGAACATGGGCGTGAACGCGGTAAAGGCTGCGGCGGCCAGCGCCAGCCCGTCGCGGCCGGGCGCCAGCTCAAGCGCGAGCCGATAGGTGAAATAAACCGTGCCGGCACCCATCAAAACCGACAGGAATCGTATCAAGCGCACTGCCAGCACCGTGCCAGACCACGGCCAGGCTTCGCGGTAAGTGTGAACGATGATGTTGTTGTTGCCGTCCGGCGTAATCACGCCGTTGTCGGCATGCGGGTTGATCCAGCGCACGGTATTGATGTCGCTGGTATCGATCCAATAGGTGGCCGCGGCCATCAGCGCGTAATACAGCGGGGGTTGGCTGCCCTCTTGCCGCCAGGGGCCTGGATTGGCGGGGTTCTGTACTGGTAGACCCTGGCCGTCGGCCAGGGTTTTCACCATCGGGTAATGCCACAGCTCGTCCGAAACCTCGAACAGGGGGGTGACGACGGCGTATAGGCCACCCAGGAACACAAAGGCGGCCAGCAGCGCGGGCAGGGCCGCGCGCTTGAGCTTGAAATAGAGGCCCGCCCGCGCCTGTTCGCGCCCAGCTAAGGGTTGGACAGAGGCAATAGACGTCATCGTCAGATAATTGACCGGTAGAAGTCCAAGGTGCGGCCAGCAATCGCCCCCCACTGAAAGCCTTGCGCCAGTTTGCGCGCCCCCTGACCCAGGCGCGCGCGCAATTCTGGCGCCTGCAGCAGCTCGCTGATCGCCAGCACCAGGGCGGGCGCCGATGCGGGCGGCACCAGGCGGATGTTTTCGCCATCCCTCAACTCGGGCAGTGCTCGGGCCGGCTGGGTCGAGATGACAGCGCAGCCATGTGCCAGCGCCGCCATCAGGCTCCCGCGGCGGAATGATACCCCATCTCGGTACGGCAGGACGACAGCGTCACAGGCCAGCAGATGCCCCGAAACCGCGGTCGTTTCTACGAAGCCGGTCCGCAAGATGCGCCGCTCCAGTCCATAACGAGAAATCTGTCGTTGAATCTGCGCTTCGAAGGCGGCGTTATTCGCATCGCTGGCGCCAGTCTGGCCGCCGATCAGCACCAGTCTGACCTGCGCCTTGCGGTCGTCGAGCGCGGCCAGCGCGCTGATGAGGGTGTCGCCGCCTTTGGACAGATTGAGGAAGCCGAAATAACCCAGCAGCAGCTCGTCCGGCCCCACGCCCAGCCCGGCCCGCCAGGCCTCGCGTTGATAACCGGCGGGCGGAGCGGGCGCAATGTTGCTGCCAATTGGGATTTCCGCCAGGCGGCGCACGCCCCCGCGGTGCCCTAGTTCTTCGGCGTCGGCCGGGTCGGTGGCGATGACGCCCGCTGCCGAACGCGCCAGGTGAGTGACGGCCGCCGGGCGCAGTTTGCCGGCCTTGGGAAACAGATAGGGCACGCGCAGGTCGTGAAACGTAACGACCACCGGCACGCTCGCCCAGCGC
>Ga0070730_10002446_pt1 | contig 16859 bp, 2 predicted proteins | sample Coa_R1_3_FD_66447 | JGI IMG/M metagenome (GOLD analysis project Ga0070730, IMG submission 66447) | Surface soil microbial communities from Centralia Pennsylvania, which are recovering from an underground coalmine fire - Coalmine... | ecosystem: Environmental > Terrestrial > Soil > Unclassified ... | reverse complement strand
GGCGGCCGCCTACAGCGCCGGAGCGCTAAAAAGGCGCCGCCGCAGTGACCACGGGGACCAGGAGCAGCTAGCTGAGGGAAGGTAGGGCAGGTCGTTGAGCCCCAACACCACTGGACCGGCGGCATTCGGCCGCAGGCGCAGGGAATCAGTCAGCCTCCTGGAGTCCGCGAGGGTCACCGCCGAGCCCCTGCTGCCCACGAGCGCGACTCCGCTGCTACTGCGGCCGGCCATGGAAGGCGTCAACCTGCCGGTATGGGTGGAGGAGAACCGCGACACCATCCGGGAGCAGTTGCTCACCCATGGTGCGGTGCTGTTCCGCGGGTTTTCCGCGCTCCGTGAGGTGAGCGAGTTCGAGCACATCATCCGCTGTATCGGGGGTGGTGATCTGCTGAGTTATTCCTACGCCTCCACCCCGCGCACCCAGGTGTCAGGCGGGATCTACACGTCGACCGAGTACCCCGCCGATCAGGAGATCAGGCTGCACAACGAGATGGCCTATGCGCGGCGGTGGCCGATGAAGCTCGGCTTCTACTGCATCACGGCCGCGTCTGGCGGGGGCGAAACCCCACTGGCCGACAGCCGGCTCATTTACCAGCGCATTCCGGCCCGCATCCGCGAGCGATTCGAGCGGCTCGGCGTCATGTACGTGCGCAACTACGACGAAGGGCTCGACCTGCCCTGGCAGAACGTCTTCGGGACCACCGAGAAGTCCGAGGCCGAGGAGTTCTGCCGGGGCGTCGGCATCGAGTTCGAGTGGAAGCCCGGCGGCGGGCTGCGGACGCGTCAGGTCTGCCAGGCGGCTCTCGCGCATCCGGTGACCGGTGAGCAGGTGTGGTTCAACCAGGCTCACCTTTTCCATGTGTCCAGTCTGGCCAAGAATGTGCGGACATCCCTGCTCGGCACCTTCGCCGAGGAGGATCTCCCGCGAAACGCCTGCTACGGCGACGGCTCACGCATCGACCCGGAGGACCTGGACACCATCCGGCAGGCCTTCCACGAACAGGAGATCGTCTTCCCCTGGTGCAGCGGTGACATCGTCGTGGTCGAGAACATGCTGGCGGCGCACGGGCGCCGCCCCTTCAGCGGCCCACGCCGCGTCGTTGTCGGGATGGCCGAGCAGTTCGACGGCACAACCGCCGAGCACAACTGATGGAAGGCTACCGGCTCTCACCGCAGCAGAAACGGCTCTGGCTGCTCCAGCAGGCTGGACCCGGCGACCGCTATCACGCCCAGGCTGACATCGAGATTGCCGCCGGTCCAGGCACGGCAGAGGTGCGGGCCGCGCTGGACCGGCTCTCGCGGCGCCACGAGGCGCTGCGAACGGTGCTGCGCAGCCTGCCGGGAGTGGACATCCCGCTTCAGGTGATCGACGAGCGGCCGCTGTTCGACTACGCCCACCACGACGTTAGCCACGCCGGTGACGGCGAGTGGGCCGCCATGTGGGCGGCGCTACGCGCCCAGCGGGCGTGGCAGCCATTCGACCTGGCGGCCGGCCCCCTGCTGCGGGCGGACCTGGCTGCGTTGCCGGGAGGACGGTCCCGCCTGCTGCTGACTCTGCCGGCTGGCTGCGCGGATACCGTCTCGTTGCACGTGCTGGCCGGGGAGCTTCATCGCTGCTGTGCCGAGGGACCGGGACCCGGGGGACCGGATGAGGTGCTGCAATACGCCGATGTCGCGGAATGGCAGCACGACCTGCTGGCGGCGGACGAGACCGCAGCCGGGCGCGGCTTCTGGGCCGACCATGCTCCAGCGGTACCGGTGAGCGAGCCGCTGCCCTTCGAGCAGCCGGCCGCGGTGGGCGCATTCCGGCCCGCGGCAATGCCGCTCCCGCTCGAAACGAAGGTGACAGAGAAGGCGCGCGCGCTGGCCGGCCAGGCCGGACTACCGCTGCGCTGCGTCATGCTGGCGGCCTGGCAACTGCTGTTCAAGCGGATCAGCGGTGAGGACGTGCTGATCGCTCTGGTCGCCGCCAACCGGCCGCATGAGGAAATGGGCGGCACCGTTGGTGCACTTGCCCAGGCCCTGCCCTACCTCGCCCGGTTCACCGAGGGCCAGAACTTCACCGACGAACTGACCTGCACCGATCGCCTCATCCAGGAGTTGCTGGCTCACCAGGAGTTCCACGACGCGGCAGCACCGGGGGACGGGCCGGCCGCCAGGCTGGCCTTCGAGTGGGTGGAGTCACGGCCCGTTGCGCCGGACGAGACCTGGCGCCTGGTGTCGGCCGCGGCTCACGCCGAACCGTTCTCGCTGTGCCTGACCGGAATCGAGGCCGGCAGCAGTGTGGCCCTGGCGGTGCACTACAACACCGCGCTGCTGGCCGAGGACCAGATCGGCCTGGTCGCCGAAATGTACACGGCGCTGCTCGTGGCCGCGCTGGACGAGCCGTCGGCCGACTGTGCCAGGCTGCCCATGGCCCGGCGTCCCGGACGGCCCGGCGACAGCGCCGCGGCCGCCCCCGCATCCACCATCGCCGGTGTGCCGCCGCGCTGTGTCCACGAACTCTTTGCGGAACAGGCGATGCGTGTCCCCCAGGCGACGGCGGTGGTGGCCGGGGACGGCATGCTCAGCTACCAGGAGGTGAACGAGCGGGCCGGCAGGCTGGCAAGCCAGCTGCGCCGGCTCGGCGTGCGGCCGGACACACCGGTGGGCCTGCTGGCCGTCCGCTCGGTCAGCTTCGTCGTCGGACTGCTGGCAATCATGAAAGCCGGAGGTGCTTACCTGCCGCTCGATCCGGCGCTGCCGGCTGAGCGGCAGGCCGAGCTGCTGCGGACCGCAGGTGCCGGGGTGCTCGTCGCCGAACTCCCGGCCGCCGGAGACCGGTATGGCGGCATGGTGGTCGTCGACCCGCGATGCGGCGCTCCACCGGATGGGCTGCCGGCTGAGCCGCAGGACGGGCCGGACGCGGGCGCGCGACCGGAGAACCTCGCGTATACCATCTTTACCTCGGGATCCACCGGCGTGCCCAAGGCGGTCGGCGTCACCCACGCCAACCTGCACGCATACCTGCGCGGTGCCCTCGGCACGCTCGGCCTGCCGCCTGGTGGGTGCTATGCCAGCGTCTCGACCCTCGCTGCCGACCTCGGCAACACGGCGATCTACCCCGCGCTGTGCACGGGAGGGACGCTGCACATAGTCCCGGCGGACGTGGCCGCTGACCCGGTTGCGCTGGCCGGTCACTTCCGCCGCTTTCCTGTGGACTGCCTGAAGATCACGCCGTCGCACCTGCGAGCCTTGCTGGACGGCGAGGATGCGGTGGATGTACTGCCGCGAGACGTGCTGGTGATCGGCGGCGAAGCACTGGACTGGGAGCTGGTAGGCCGGGTCAGGGAGCTGGCGCCGTCGTGCCGGGTGGTGAACCACTACGGGCCGGCCGAGGCTACGGTCGGGGTGCTGGCATACGAGGTTCCGCAGGGGCCGGTGCGGACGGCAGGCCCGGTGCCGATCGGCAGGCCGCTGGCGGAAGGGCCGGTGTATCTGCTGGATGAGGCGATGTGCCCGGTGCCAGCGTGGGTCGAAGGTGAGGTGTTCGCCGGGGGCCCCAGCGTGGCCCGGGGATATCTGGGCCAGCCGGGCCTGACGGCACAGCGGTTCGTGCCCGACCCGTCTGGGACCGGCGGGTGTTTGTACCGGACGGGGGACCGGGCGCGCCGGCTGGCGAATGGATCGTTGATCTTCTCGGGGCGTACGGACGATCAGGTCAAGGTGCGCGGGTTCCGGGTGGAACCCGGCGAGGTGGCCGCGGTCCTTCGCGGTCATCCGGGTGTGCGTGAGGTGGCGGTCATCGCGCGGGCCGGCGAGGCCGGTGCGATCCGCCTGGTGGCATACGGCGTGTGGGAGGGAGCGGGAGAGCACGACCTGCGTGCACACTGCGCGGGGCTCTTGCCGGAATATATGGTGCCGGCGGCGTTCGTGGCGCTGGACCGGCTGCCGCTGACAGCGAATGGGAAACTGGACCGCAGAGCACTACCGGAACCGGTATCCGGGGGCGGGCGCGACGGCCGGCCGGAGCGTGGGGGCGGGCCAGAGGAAGCGCACGGGCCGGTGGAGGAGACGCTGGCCACTATCTGGGCACAGGTGCTGCGGCTGGATCGGGTGGGACGGCAGGACGACTTCTTCGAGCTGGGCGGGGACTCAATCCTGAGCATCCAGGTGGTGGCGCAGGCGGCTCGGGCGGGGCTGGCGCTGACCCCGAAACTGCTCTTCCAGTACCCGACGATCGCACAGCTCGCCGGGCGGCTGCCGTACGCTCAGCCGGCCGCGCGGGCCAGCCAGGGCCCGGTCACCGGTGCCGTGTCACCGACGCCGATCCAGCGCTGGTTCCTTGGTCGCCGGCTGACCGCCCGCCATCACTACAACCAGGCGATGCTGCTGCGCTGGCGTGGCTCGGTGGATGCCGGGAGGCTGCGCGTGGCGCTGCATGCGCTGATGGAGCACCATGACGCGCTGCGGTTGCGCCTGGTGCCCACGGGAGAGGGCGGCTGGTCCCTGGAGAATGCCGGGCCCGAAGGGCACGAGCCTTCATTGCTGAGGGTGGTGGACCTGTCCGCCCTGCCTGCGGGCAAGCAGGCCACCGCGTTTGCCGCGTTGGCGGAGCAGGTCCAGACGGGAATTGACCTGGAGGAGGGATGCCTGCTGAAAGCACTCCACGCGCGGATGGGGAGAGAGGACCGGTTGCTGCTGGTGGCTCACCATCTCGCGGTGGATGGGGTGTCCTGGGGGATCCTGCTGGAGGACCTTGCAACCGGATACGCACAGGCGGAGCAGGGGCTTGCGGTGCGCCTGCCGGCGAAGACGACCGCATTCCGTGACTGGGCCGAACGGCTCGCAGCCCGGGCCGAATCGGCGGAACTGGCGGAACAACTCCCATACTGGGCGCACACACTGTCCGCCCTAGGGAACGGAACGGCTCTGCGGACAGACCCGGGACGGTATGGTCAGGCGCACTCGGTGAGCAAAGCAGCGAGCCCAGCCACCACCGCGGACCTGCTCCGTTCGCCCGGCGGCAACCGTGCTCTGGAGCTGCTGCTGACGGCACTGGCCCAGGCGATCGCCCAGTGGACCGGTGAACCGGACATGGTTCTCGACCTCGAGAGCCACGGCCGGGATGCCGTCGGCCCGCAAGCCGATCTGTCCCGCACGGTGGGCTGGTTCACCACTGTGTATCCAATACGGCTGACGGCCGTGGCGGAGGACTCGCCGGTCAAGGCGGTCCGCCGGACCGCCGGGCGGCTGGCCGAAATCGACGAACTGCCGGACAGCGGTGCGGGCTTCGGGCTGCTGCGGTACGGCCGCACCGGCACCGGCGCCGACGAGCTGCGATCGCTGCCGGTCCCGGCGCTGCGCTTCAACTACCTGGGCCGGATGGCCGAACCCGGTGTGGACGCGCCCTTCGAGCTCAGCTGGGACGACAGCGGTCCTCCCGCGGATCCCGCAGATCCGCGGCCTTACCCGCTGGATGTTACGGCCGTGGTGATCGAGGGACGCCTGCGGTTCAACTGGTCCTACAACCCCAGCCTGCACCGTCCTGGAGAGATCGAGAAGCTGGCGGACGATTGCCTGCATGCGCTTGAGGCGCTGGCCGGCGCGTGCGCGGCCGCCGCTGGTGACGACGCAGCAGCGGGTTTCGCCGAGTCCGGGCTGAGCGAGAGTGAGCTGGGCGAATTCCTCGGCCAGCTCGATGACGTGCTGATGGGGGAGGACGCGGAGTGAGCGCTCGCGGTGGACGGGCACGGCAGCAGGTCGAGCGGATCTACCCCCTCTCCCCGCTCCAGCAGGGACTCATCTTCCACAGCATGCTGGGATCAGGCGCGGACGCCTACCACGAACAGGTGTCCTGCCGGATCCGGGGTCCGCTGGACGCCGGGGCATTCCGGCGAGCCTGGACGGCGGTACTGGCCAGGCACGGGGCGCTGCGGACCTCCATCCACTGGACCGAGCAGGCACAAGCTCGCCAGGTGGTCCACCGGCAGGTGGCGCTGCCGTGGACCGAACTTGACTGGCGCGCGATACCCGCCGGGGAACACGCGGCGCTGCTGGAAGTGCTCACGCACGAGGACTGGGTCCGCGGCTTCGACCTGGCCAGGCCGCCGCTGTTCCGGCTGACCCTGGTGCGGATGGCCGGCGACCTCCACCATCTGGTATGGAGCAACCACCATGTGATCCTGGACGGCTGGTCCCGGGCAGCCGCCTTCCGCGAGGTGATGGCGGTCTACCAAGCGGAGGTCACCGGCGCCTCGGCCGGGCTGCCGCCAGCTCCATACCTCGATGACTACATGGCCTGGCTACGCAACCAGGACCAAGCACGGGCGCAAGAGTTCTGGCGCGCCCGGCTGGCTGGCTTCGGCTCCCCCACGCCACTGCCGCCCGCCCCCGAGGCGGCCTGGGGCAGGCCGCACGCCGATGCCGGCCACGCCACCGTGGTGCGAAGCCTGCCGGAGGCTTCCACAACGGCGCTTCGCAAGGCCGGACGGCGCCATGGCCTGACGCTGAGCACGCTGATCTATGCGGCCTGGGCACTGCTGCTGGGCCGCTACACCGGCGAACGGGATGTGCTGTTCGGCATCACCGTGGCCGGCCGCCCCTATGACGTGCCCGGCGCCGAGCACATGGTCGGCCTGTTCATCAACACCCTGCCGCTGCGCCTACGGCTCGCCTCCGGGCTGCCGCTGACTGCCTGGCTCCGTCAGTGCCAGCAGCACATCGCCGAACTGCGCGAGTACGAGTACAGCTCGCTGGTGGACGTGCAGGGCTGGAGCTCGGTACCGCGCGGCACCCCGCTGTTCGGCAGCATCGTGATCGTCGAGAACTACCCGATGGCCATCTCGGGCGCCATCGAGGTGGAAGGGCTGTCGATCGGGGATCTGCGCGCACGGGAGCAGACCCATTATCCGCTCACCCTGGCGGCGTCCACCGGCGACCGTCTGGACCTGCGGCTCGTCTACCCCACCGGCCAGTACGACCCCGGCACCGCCGCCCGCATCCTCACCCACGTCGAGCGGCTGCTGACCGGGCTGGCCACCGGCGGACAGGGCGGCACCGGCGAGCTGGAGATGCTGACCCCCACCGAAATCGGCCTGCTGCGCGACTGGGGCACCGGGAGCCCGGCCGGCGGTCATGCGGACACGGTCGCAGCGAGCATCACCGCGCGGCTTTCAGCCCGGCCGGATGCGGTCGCCGTGGTGGATGGCGACCAGACGCTGACCAACGGCGCGATGCTGGCGCGGGCCGCCCGGCTGGCACGACTGCTGCGGGCGGCCGGAGCACGCCCGGAACGGACGGTAGCGGTCTGCCTGGAGCGCTCGGCCGAACTCTATGTGACACTGCTGGCCGTGTGGCTGGCCGGCGCTGCCTACCTCGCGCTCGACCCAGCCTACCCGGCCGAGCGGATGGCCTGCCTGCTGGACGACAGCGGTACGAACCTTGTGGTCACACGCAGGCCCCTGCTGAGGGTTGAAGGCCCTTGTGTGGAAACGCTGTATATGGATGACCCAGGGCTGGCGGCCGAGCTGGCGTCCCAGCCGGCCATCCCGCCTGCCGGCCAGCCCGGGCCGGCGCACCTGGCCTACCTGGTGTACACGTCGGGTTCTACCGGGCGGCCCAAGGGCACGATGGTGAGCCACGCGAACCTGCGCAACCTGATGGACTGGTACCTCGCGGACTATAAACCGACGACGGCCGACCGGTTCACTCAGTTCGCCAGCCAGTCCTTCGACGCCCTCGGCCTGGAGCTGTGGCCGGCGTTGTGCGCCGGCGCGAGCCTGCACGTGGTCAGCGGAGAGCAGCGCCTGCGGCTGGACGCGCTGCCGCAGTGGCTGCGGGAACAGGGCTGCACCATAAGTTTCCTGCCCACCCCGGTGGCCGAGCAGGTGATCCAGCTCGAGTGGCCACCCGGCACGGCGCTGCGCACCCTGCTGACGGGCGGTGCCCGGCTGACCGGGCGGCCGCCGCAGACTCTGCCGTTCGGCCTGATGAACAACTATGGACCGGCCGAGGCGACCGTGGTCGCGACCGCCGGGCCGGTAGCTGCGGCCACCGAGGAATCCGGGCCGGTGCCAATCGGCCGTCCCATCAGCGGTACCCAGCTCTACGTCCTTGATAGTAGCGAGCGGCTGGTGCCACCAGGCGTTACCGGCGAGCTATGGATCGGCGGCGCCGGGGTGGCCCGGGGCTACCACGGGAGGCCGGCCGAGACGGCCGCCGCCTACCGGCCCAATCCATTCGGGGGTGCGCCCGGCGAACGAATCTACCGGACCGGTGACCTGGTCCGCTGGTGGGCCGATGGCCGGCTCGAATACGCCGGGCGGGCCGATCGCCAGATCAAGCTGCGCGGGATCAGGATCGAACCGGGCGAGATCGAGGCCGTGCTGGCCGAGCACGGAGAGGTTCGCGCCGCTGCGGTAACGGTCCGGACCCGGCCATCCGGTGAGAGCGCGCTGGTGGCCTACGTCGTGCCGGCCGAAAGTGGCGAGCCCACCGCGTTGCGTGAGTACTGTATCCAGCGGCTTCCCGCGAACCTGGTGCCAACGACCTTCGTCACGCTCGACGAACTGCCACTGACGCTGAACGGCAAGATCGACGAGGGACGGCTGCCAGCGCCGCCACTCGGCGGCGAGCAGGCCGGCAAGGTCCCGGTGACGCCCACGCAGGAGGTGATCGCGGGCGTCTGGCAGCAGATCCTCGGGGTGCCGTCGGTGGGCATCGACGATGACTTTTTCGCCCTGGGCGGCCACTCGCTGCTGGCCGCGCAGATCCACCAGCGGCTGTCCGCAATCTTCCGGGTCCAGGTGCCGCTGCGCGTCCTGTTCGACTCACCCACGGTCGAGCATCTGGCCGCCGAGTTCGATGCGCGGCGGCGGGACGGCGCCGCCGGATTGCCACCGCTGACCGCGGGGCCGCGCCCGGCCGTGCTGCCGCTCTCCTCCGCCCAGCAGCGTGTCTGGTTCTTCGAGCACTGGGAGCCGGAGACGCCGCTGTACAACATCAGTAACGGGGTGCGGCTGACCGGCCGCCTCGATGTAGGAGTGCTGGCCGCCGGGCTGAACGCCATAGTTGCCAGGCACGAGGCACTGCGCACCACGTTCCACGCCACCGGCGGCGAGCCCCGGCAGGTGATCGCCCCTGCGGCGCCCGCCGGGCTGCCGGTCGTCGATCTGCAGTCGGTGCCCGCTGCTCAGTGCGAAGGCGTGGTGTCCCGGCTGGCCGTGGCTGAGGCGGACCGGCGGTTCGACCTGTCTGAGGGGCCCCTGATCAGGTGGTCCCTGCTGCGGCTGGCGCCCGGCGAGCACGTGCTGCTGGTCAGTTTCCACCACATCATCGCCGACGGCTGGTCGATGTCGGTACTCCTCGGCGAGCTGACGGCCCATTACACCGCGGCGATCGACGGTTCCACCGCCAGCCTGCCGGAACTGCCGATCCAGTACGCCGACTACGCGATCTGGCAGCGAGCCTCGCTGCACGGCGACACACTGGAACAGCATCTTGACTTCTGGCGCACCCAGCTCGCCGGTGCGCCCGAACTGCTCGCGCTGCCGACCGACTACCCGCGGCCGCAGATGATCCGCTACGAGGGAGCGAGTCACGCGTTCACGGTACCGCCAGCGGTGGTGGAGACGCTGCGTAACGTCGCCAGCCGGCTCGGGGCCTCGCCGTTCATGGTGCTGCTCGCGGTCTTCCAGGTGGTGCTCGCCCGGCACAGCGGAAGCGAGGACATCGTCGTCGGGACGCCGGTGGCGCATCGGCCTGCGCCGGAGACCGAGCGGCTGGTCGGGTTGTTCTCCAACACCCTCGCCCTGCGTACCCGCCTGGGCGGCGACCCGGCCTTCGCCGAACTCGCCGGCCGGGTCAGGGAGGTCTGCCTGGACGCGTACGCCCACCAGGACGTCCCCTTCGAGCAGCTCCTTGAGGAGCTCGCACCGACGCGCGACCTCAGCTACGCGCCACTGGTCCAGGTCGCCTGCAACTATCAGCGCCTGGCCGAGACCTCCATGCAATGGCCCGGGGTTGAGGTGCGACCACTCGAATGGGCGCCGGGCCGGGGCAAGACCAAATTCGACCTGACCTTGAACCTCACCGAGACCGCAGAGAGCCTCGGCGGCAGCCTCGAGTACTGCACCGATCTCTTCATGCCGGCCAGCATCGCCCGGCTCACCGGCCACTTTCTGAACGCGCTCGAGACGCTCACCGCCCGGCCGCAGACTCGGCTGAGCGAGCTCGTCATGCTCACCCCACACGAGCAGCGGCTGATTCTGCGCGAGTGGAGCCAGGTCCCGCTTCCGGCCGCACCGGAGCGCGACCTTGCCGAGCTGATCGCGGACCAGGCAGCCTGCACCCCTGACGCCGTGGCGCTGGTCTCCGGCAACCGGCAGCTGACGTATGCGGCCCTGCTCTCGGGCGCCAGGCGGCTGTCGTGGCGGCTGCGCTCCCTCGGCACCGGACCGGACGTGCCGGTTGGCGTGGGCCTCGAAAGGTCACCCGAAACGGTGATCGCCATGCTCGCCGTGATGCTCGCGGGCGGCGCGTACGTCCCGCTCGATCCTTCCTATCCAGGCGATCGCCTGGCGTTCATGCTGCGCGACAGCGGGCTGAAGGTCCTGCTCACCTGCAGCGACCTGACCGGGCGGTTCCCCTCGGAAGGGATCGAGGTCATCTGCCTGGACAGTGAGCCGCCCGCCGGGCTACCCTCCGCCGCTTCGTGTGACGACCGTGGCCTGCTCGACCGGATCGCCTACATCATCTACACCTCCGGCTCGACGGGCAGGCCGAAAGGCACCATGGTCACCCGCCGCGGGCTGGCCTCGCTCGCCCGGGCCCAGCAGATCGCATTCGGGCTGGGACCGGCCGGCCGGGTGCTGCAATTCGCCTCGGTCAGCTTCGACGCCTCGATCTTCGAGATGGTGATGGCGCTGGCCTCGGGTGGCCGCCTTGTGCTGGCCGATGGTGATCGCCGGCTGCCTGGCGCCGGCCTGGCCGGGCTGCTGGAGGAGGAAGCGGTCACCTACATCGTGCTGCCCCCGACGGCGATCGCGGCCCTGCCCGATGCACCGCTGACCGCGCTGCGGACCGTCACGGTTGCCGGCGAGCCATGTCCGCAAGAAGTGGTCGCCCGCTGGGCACCGGGGCGCTGGTTCGGCAATCTGTACGGTCCCACGGAGGCCACTGTCTGGTCCACCTGGGCGCAGTGCCGCGCCGGTGAACCGGTCACGATTGGCCGTCCGGTCCCCGGGACTCGGATCTATGTCCTGGATACGCAGATGCGGCCGGTGCCGGCCGGGGTGCCCGGCGAGCTGTACCTCGGCGGCAGTGCTCTGGCACGCGGGTATCTGGCCAGGCCGGGACTCACCGCGGAGCGGTTCCTCCCCGATCCGTTCGGCGTTGTCGGCGGAGACCGGCTCTACCGGACCGGCGACCGGGTCCGTTACCTGGACGACGGTCGGCTGGTCTTCCTCGGCCGCGGCGACGACCAGGTGAAGATCCGCGGCTTCCGGATCGAACTGGGCGAGGTCGAGGCCGTCGTGAGCCGCCACCCGGCGGTGCGCGAGGCGGTCGTCATCGCTCGCCAGGACACCCCGGGCAGCCTCCGTCTGGTCGCCTACGTCGTGGCCGAACCGGCCATTGATGAGGCCGCGCTGCGGGCCTTCTGCGGCCGGTTTCTGCCTGACTACATGATTCCTGCGACCTTCGCCGTCGTCGATTCGCTGCCACTGACGCCGAGCGGCAAGGTCGACCGTCAGCGGCTGCCTGCGCCCGAGGCGGCCGGTGCGGCGGCACGTGCCGCCGACAGCCCCAGGTCTCCCGTCGAGGAGACTATGGCTGGGATCTGGGCCGAGGTGCTCGGCGTGGAGAGGGTCGGCCGCGACCAGAGCTTCTTCGCCCTGGGCGGCGACTCGATCCTGAGCATCCAGGTGGTCTCCAAATCCAGGCGGTTCGGCCTGGCGCTGACGCCCAAGCTTCTGTTCGAATACCCGACCGTCGCCCAGCTCGCTGAGGTCCTTGCGGCACCGGCCGCCGCAGTGACCGGCCACGAGCGTCCGGTGGGGGCTCAGGAGCCGGTGACCGGGCCGGTGCCACCAACACCGGTGCAACGCTGGTTCCTCGAACAGGACGTAGCCGCCCGGCACCACTACAACCAGTCGCTGCTGCTGCGGATGAACGAGCCACTGGCGGCCCGCGCCCTGAACGCGGCGCTGTGGGCACTGGCCGTCCACCACGACGCGCTGCGGCTGCGCCTGCGCGACACCGGCGGGGGATGGCGGCTTGACAACGCCAGCCCCGATGACCTGCCACGCTCCCTGCTCACGGTCGTCGACCTCGGGGGACTGCCGGCGGGAGAGAGGACGGCCGCCTTTCAGCAGCTCGCCGGGCGGGCACAGGCCAGCCTCGACCTCACCGCGGGCTGCCTGCTGCGAGCGCTCTACGTCCGGTTGGGCGAGATGGGCGACCGGCTCCTGCTAGTGATCCATCACCTGGGAGTGGACAGCTTCTCGTGGCGGATTGTCACCGATGACCTCGCGGTCGCTTACCGCCAGGCCGCCGGCCGGCGCGAGTTCCGGCTGCCCGCCACGCCGGCCTCGTTCCGTGCCTGGGCCAGGCAACTGGCGGAGCGGGCGCATTCCCCCGAACTGGCCGGTCAGCTCCCCTACTGGGTGGAGACCCTGACCGCCGGCGAGGGATTGATGCGAGGCGCACAAAGCCCGGACGACGGATTGGCCGGCACCTATGCCGATGCTGAGACCATCGAGATCGCCTTCAGTCCGCAGGAGACGCGGGATCTGGTCCGCGCAGGCGGCCCGGCGGCGCAGGCCACTCCCCAGGAGATCCTGCTCGCGGCTCTGGGCCGGGCGATCGCCGGCTGGACCGGTGCGCGGCGGGTCACCGTGGACGTGGAAGGCCATGGCCGGGACACCCAGGTCGGCCTTGACCTGTCCCGCACCGTCGGGTGGTTCACCTGCATCTACCCGCTGCTGCTGGATGCGGCCGGTTCTCCTGCCGCCACGTTGGCGCGGGTGCGGGAACGTCTGCGGGGTGTACCGGATCGAGGGCTCGGATACGGATTGCTGCGCTATGGCCGGGGCGACGCCGCCACGTCGGCGCTGCGCTCGCTGCCGGCACCGGCGGTCTGTTTCAACTATCTCGGTCAGATCGGCGCGTCGGCGACCGACGGCACGCTATGGCAGCCGGCGGCCGAGCCGGCCGGCCCGAACCAGGATCCCGCCGCCCACCGTCCGTACCTGCTCGACGTGGGCGCCGCGGTGGCGGAAAGGAAGCTACGACTGCGGCTGACCTACAGCGCGCGGCTGCACGGCGCGGCGGCGCACCGGCTGGCGGAGCGGCTGGAGGCGGAAGTCAGGGCGGTGCTGGCCGCCCGGCGTTCGGCGGGGATAGGCTGTCCGGTCCCCGCCGACTTCCCGCTGGCCGCCCTTGACCAGCCCACGCTGGACCGGTTTGCGGAGCGGGCCGCGACGGCCGACATTTACCCGTTGTCACCGCTGCAAGAAGGTATGCTCTTTCATTCCGTCCAGGCGCCCGGGGGTGGCGTCTACGTCGTGCAGGTAGCGGGCCGGCTGCGTGGCGGCCTCGACCCCGGGCAGTTGCGCGCGGCGTGGGCCGGCCTGATCGACAGCCATGATGTGCTCCGCACCGCATTCCACTGGGAAGGGCTGGACCGGCCGCTGCAACTGGTCCACCGGGAGGTCGCCCTGCCGTGGGCCGAGCACGACTGGCGGGACCGGTCCGAGGCCGGGCAGCACGAGGCACTGGCCGCCCTGCTGCAGGAGGACCGGGTCCGTGGCTTCGATCTGGCATGCGCGCCACTGATCAGGCTGACCCTCGTCCGGCTCGCCGACGACGCATGGCACCTGCTCTGGACGCACCACCACATCCTGCTCGACGGATGGTCGGTCCCATTGCTGGCCCGGGAGCTGTTCGCCCGGTATGAGGCGCTGCGGCACGGGCGGATCCATGTGCCAGCACAGTCTCCCCCCTACCGGGAGTACATCGCGTGGCTGGAGAGGCAGGATGTGGCCGACGCCGAGACGTTCTGGCGGACGACGCTGGCCGGTGTCGCAGCCGCCAGCGCGCTGCCGGCCGAGCTGGCCGCCGAGCCGCACCCCGTGATCGGCTCCGCTCAGGAGGAGATCCGGCTGCCAGAGGCGGACACCGCGCGGCTGCGCGAACTGGCCGGGAGATTGGGACTCACGCTCAGCACACTGGTGAACGCCGCCTGGGCGCTGCTGCTCAGCATGCACAGCGGCAACGACGATGTCGTGTTCGGCGTCACGGTAGCGTCCCGGCCACCCGAGCTGCCCAACGTCGAGCGCATGATCGGTCTGCTGATCGCCACGCTGCCGCTCCGGGTCCGGATCGAAGGCGGCCGTCCTGTCGGGGAATGGCTGCGTGACCTGCACGGCCGTCTCCTGGACGCCCAGCGCTACGCCCACACTCCGCTGGTCAAGATCGCCGCCTGCAGCGGGGTGCCGCGCGGCCAGAGCCTCTTCGACAGCATCGTCGTCTTCGAGAACTATCCCAGCGACGAACTGACCGGCGTGACGCAGATGGGGCTGGAGATCCAGGAGAGCCAGGGCGGGGAGCAGACCAACTATCCGCTCGTCCTCAGTGCGGCTCCGGCGGCGCGGATGCCGTTGATGCTCATGTATGCGCGGTGCCACTATTCCGCGATCACCGGCCGGGCGCTGCTCGCGCAGCTAGCCGACCTTCTGATGAACATGGCGGATGATCCTGCCCGCCCGCTGCGGCACCTGGCCCTGATCGGCGAAAAGGCGCAGGCGTGGCTGACCGGCGAGTGGAACCCGGAGCAGGTCGACCCCGGCACCCCGGACTGCCTGCACAGCATGGTCGAGCGGCACGCCGCGCTGGCCCCGGATGTGATCGCTGTGGCCGGGATGGACCGCCAGCTCAGTTACGGCGCGCTCAACGGCCGGGCCAATCGGCTCGCACGGATCCTGCGCCGCCATGGCGTAGGACCCGAGACACGGGTCGGCTTGCTGCTCGACCGCTCGCCGGACCTGCTGGTCGCCGTCGTCGCCGTGCTCAAGGCCGGTGGCGCCTATGTGCCGGTCGATCCAGAGTATCCGGCTGAGCGGCGCGACGGCATCCTGGCCGACGCGCGGGTCCAGGTGGTCGTATGCGGCACCCCGGCGACCCGGGTCCCGCCGGGAGTCACCGTACTCGCGCTGGAAGCAATGGCCAGTGAACTGGCCCAGGAATCAGTGGCGAACCCGGTCGATCCCGCCGTCGCCGACAACGTCGCCTACGTGGTCTATACGTCGGGTTCGACCGGCCGGCCCAAGGGCGTCCAGGTCACACGACGCAACCTGGCCTGCGGCACCGCGGCCTGGCGGGAGATTTACGGCATCCAGCCGGGTGACCGGATTCTGCAGATGGCCAGCGTGGCGTTCGACGTATTCACCGCGGATGCCGCCCGTGCGCTGTCGGCCGGCGTGGCCCTGGTGCTGTGTCCACGCTCACTGCTGCTCGATCCAGTGGCCATGGCGGCCTTCATGGACGAACAGCAGATCACCGGCGGCGAGTTCGTTCCGGTGGTGCTCCGCTACCTTGGCGAGGCGTTGCGCGGGGAAGGCCGCAGGCTGCCGGCGCTGCGCCTGGTGGTGAGCGGCTCCGACGTGTGGTCCGTGCAGGACCTGGCGCGGTTGCGGACCATCGGCGCGGACAGGATGCGACTCATCAACTCATACGGGATCAGCGAGACCACCATCGACAACGCGTGGTTTGAGGCGTCCGGAGAGCTATTGGACGGCCAGGCTGACGACGTCCTGGTGCCTATCGGCCGGGCAGAGCGCCACACCCGGGCCTATGTCCTGGACCAATGGGGTCGGCCGGTGCCCGACGGCGTCCCCGGTGAGCTCTACATAGGCAGCCTGGCAGTCAGCCGCGGCTACCTCGGGCGCCCGGGACTCACGGCCGGGCGCTTCCTGCCGGACCCGTTCGGCCCGCCGGGAAGCCGGTGCTACCGGACCGGTGACGCAGTCCGTCGGCGCCCCGATGGCAACCTGGAGTTCCTCGGACGGCTCGACAACCAGGTCAAGCTACGAGGGCTGCGCATCGAGCCGGGCGAGGTGGAAACCGTCCTGGCGGCCCACCCAGCCGTGCTGGAGGCGGCCGCGGCGGTGAGCTCGGATACCGGCGGCGAGCCGCGGCTGGCTGGGTTTGTGGTCGTGCGTGCCGGCGAGGACTGGTCAGGCGGAGTAGCCGCGGAGTTGCGCGCACTGGCGGCCAGCCAGTTGCCGGCGGCGCTGGTACCGTCGGTCCTCATCCCGCTGGATGCCCTGCCGATAACCCCGAACGGCAAGGTGGACCGCACGGCGCTGGCCAACCTCGCGGTGTCGGCACCGGCCGAGGCCAACGAACAGTACGAGGCCCCCAGCACACCAGCGGAGTTGGCGCTGGCGGCGGTCTGGGCCGACGTCCTGGGCCTTGGCAAGGTGGGTGCGACCGACAGCTTCTTCGCCCTCGGCGGGGATTCGATCATGAGCCTTCAGGTGGTCACCAGAGCCCGCGCGGCGGGCTGGGCGGTGACTCCCCAGCAAATGTTCCAGCAGCAGACACTGCGTGGGCTCGCCGCGGTCGCGGTGACCGTGGACGCCGCGGCGCCCATCGCCGCCGAACAGGGCATCGTGACCGGAGTGATGCCGCCCACGCCGATCCAAGCTGAATTCCTGGCGGACCTGCCACCGGCGCCGCACCACTTCAACCAGGCGGTGCTCCTGCGTGCACGTGGGCGGGTGGACCTGCCATCGCTGGAGCGGGCGCTGCGGACAGTGGTGCGGCATCACGACGCGCTGCGCCTGCGTGTCACCGGAATCAAGGGGGAGACCGAAGGC
>Ga0070730_10002444_pt1 | contig 16863 bp, 13 predicted proteins | sample Coa_R1_3_FD_66447 | JGI IMG/M metagenome (GOLD analysis project Ga0070730, IMG submission 66447) | Surface soil microbial communities from Centralia Pennsylvania, which are recovering from an underground coalmine fire - Coalmine... | ecosystem: Environmental > Terrestrial > Soil > Unclassified ... | reverse complement strand
CGGGCGAAGGCCTGGCGTTTCGCGGCCGGGCCCTCTACCGGGGCGGTCTCTTCCGCACCTACCTCGAGCAGTATGTCCAGGCGCCGCGCCATGGGATTCCCGACGGGCCGGCCGCGGCCCGGATCGCGCTCAGCGAGCATTTCCCCCGCGTCTGGGAGGAGCTGACCCACGAGGTTCTGGACCTCGTCGATACCGAGAAGGCCGAGCGGGAGTCGCAGATCCTGAGCCGCGATTTCCTCGACGGCCGCCCATTCCGCGAGTTCCTCGGCAGGCTCGGGCCGACCTGGGGCGGCTCGATCGTGTCGACGCCATTCGGCAAGCCGGCGCTGCTGGTGTGGATCGACCTGCCGGAAGAAGGAACGCGGGACATCGCCCGGAAGATGGTTCACCGGGCAATCGGAGACGCGATCAAGTTCCGCCGGGACAAGGGGCTGGCGGCACCGTTTGAGGTGCTCGCCGACGGTCCGCTCTGGCGCATCAGGTCGGCGAGTGCCCGGGGGCAGCGCTATGGGGAGTCCTATACGCCGGCCTATACCTTCGAAAAGCACCGCTTCGTCTTCAGCACCTGCTCGGCGGTGATGGAGGTCCCGCCGGACCCACCCGGGGACTCGCACGCCGAGATCCAAGTCGACCTGCCGCTGCTCTTCGACGCGATCCGCGCGCTCGCCCCGATGGTGGCGGACGACGCGTTCCGGCAGGAAGCGGAGCGCAAGGCGGCGACGCTGTCGTCGCGCCTATTCGACCCGGGAATGCTCGCCGCCCTCAAGAAGCAGTTTCCGGATCCCTCGGACCTGGCGACGTACCAGGAGACGCAAAAGGCGCAGTTGGAGGCGCGGGCACTCGACGAGATTTCCAAGACCCTGGCGTGGCAGGAGGAGCTGACCCGGGTCCGGGCTTCGATCGAGGCCTGGGTCGAAAGACTGTCGTGGCTGGCGCGGGCGTCGGCGTCGGGCCGCTTCACGAGCGAGGGCTTCGAATTCGAGCTTCGACTGACGCGCATCCTTCCCAGGTCCACGAAATGAGCCTCCTTCCCGGACGCCCTCCCCCTCGCTTGCCGATGGAAGTCTTCCCGGCCGAGATAATGCTTGCTCCAGGGGCGGGACGCGGATAAGAATATCCCTCCCTCAGTTGTCACCCGTGGGCGGGTGGTGGAATTGGCAGACACGTACGTTTGAGGGGCGTATGCCGCAAGGCGTGCGAGTTCGAGTCTCGCCCCGCCCACCACTCGATTTTTCGGCGGCTTTTCACCCGGCATCGCCATGCCGGCCGATCCTCCCTCGATTCATGGACGTTCGTTCCCGCACGGATCCCGCGTGAACGGCCGAAGTTCCGGGGAGCTCCCGCGGCCCTTCCTTAAGCATTGACATCCTGATCCCCCCTGTTATAAGTCTTAAGGCGTTCAGGCGCCTGCATAGGCTTAATAGGGAACCCGGCGCGATTCCGGGGCGGTCCCGCCGCTGTAACTGGAGCTGTACGCCCGTGGCCACTGCGATCCGTGGGAAGGCCCGGGAACGTGATCCAGGAGCCAGAAGACCTGCCTGAGCGAACCTCGACGGAACTCCGGAGAAGAGTCGCCCGTCGGCCGGGAAACGAAGCAAACTGGGTGCAGCTTCCCTGCGTGGAGGCTCCACCCTTTTTTCGTTTATGACGGCCATCATGATCCAGGGCACCGCCAGCGGCGTCGGCAAGTCCACCCTCGTCGCCGCCCTCTGCCGCATTTTCCGGCAGGACGGGCTCCGCGTCGCACCGTTCAAGGCGCAAAACATGGCCAACAATGCCCATGTCTGCCGCGATGGCGGGGAAATCGGCCGTTCCGCAGCCGTCCAGGCCCATGCATGCGGCCTCGAACCTACGGTCGACATGAATCCGGTCCTTCTTAAGCCCTCCACGGACTCCGCCGCCCAGGTCGTGGTCATGGGACGCCCGGTCAAAAGCATGACCGCACGCGAATACCAGGAGTTCAAACCGACCCTTCTGTCGATGATCCGCGGATGCATCTTCCGGTTGCAGCGCGACCATGACGTCGTCGTCATCGAGGGAGCCGGCAGCCCGGCCGAGGTGAATCTTCGGGACTCGGACATCGTCAACATGCGGACGGCCGAGATCGCGGATGCTCCCGTGCTTCTGGTGGGCGACATCGATGTCGGCGGCGTGTTCGCTCAGATCGTCGGAACGATGCACCTGCTGCTCGAATCGGAACGGGCGCGGGTGCGTGGCTTGATCATCAACAAGTTTCGCGGCGATCTCGAGATTCTTCGTCCCGGCCTCAGGTTCCTCGAAGAGGAGACGGGCCGCCCGGTCCTGGGGGTAGTGCCCCACTTTCGCCATATCCGTATCCCCGAGGAGGATGCCGTGCCGGTCGAGAAAATCGGCGGCTCGGCACCGCCGGACAAGATCCGGATCGACGTCGTGCTTCAGCCGCGCATGTCGAATTTCACCGACTTCGACGCTCTCGAGGGGGAGCCCGACGTCCACCTCCGATATCTCGAGCGTCCGGAGGACCGCGTGCCCGACGCGCTCGTCCTGCCCGGAACCAAGAGCACGATCGCCGACCTGAGGCGGTTGAAAGAGGCGGGATTCGCGGGCCATGTTGCGCGATGCCTGGAGAAAGGGGCCTCCATCGTGGGGATCTGCGGCGGATTCCAGATGCTGGGAACGGAGATTCGCGATCCTCTCCACGTGGAATCGGCGGCGCTCAGCGAAGGCGGCCTCGGGCTTTTGCCGTCGGTGACCGTGTTCGAGGAGGACAAAGTCACCGCCCAGGTTTCCGGCGTGCACCTGGGGAGCGGCACGGAGGTTCGCGGATATGAGATTCATATGGGTCGGACAGAAGGCACCACGCCGGCGCCCCTCATCCGCATCACCCGGCGGGGCGATCGGGCCGTCACGGAGTTCGACGGCGCCACAGCCGAGGGCGGCCGCGTATGGGGCACCTATCTTCACGGCGTCTTCGACAATCCGGGATTCCGCCGCCATTTCGTCGACGGGCTCCGCGCCGCCCGCGGCTGGCCCCCTCTCAGGACCGCCGCGCCGGTGGATTCGGAAGCCGAATTCGACAAGCTTGCCGCCCACGTGCGTGGGAGCCTCGACGTGGAACGCATCCATCGCATCCGGCGGAAGCAGGCATGAAGACTTTCGTCATCGCCGGAACCCATAGCGGCGTGGGGAAAACGACGATCGCCGCAGGCCTCATGGCCGCGCTGGGTCGGCTTGGATACACCGTCCAGGGCTATAAGATCGGCCCCGACTACATCGATCCGTCGTATCACGAACTCGCCACCGGGCGGCCGTCTCGCAATCTCGACCTGTGGATGTGCCCGGCCTCCGCCGTTCGACAGACCTTTGCTCGCACCGCCGCTGAAGTGAACGTGATCGAAGGAATGATGGGGCTCTTCGACGGAGCGACCGACGGCGGCGGGACGACGGCCGCGGTTGCAAAGGCCTTGGCGGCGCCCGTCGTTCTCGTGGTCGACGCCCAGGGACTGGCCCAATCCGTGGGCGCCCTCGTCCACGGCTACTCCACGTTCGACCCGTCCCTGACGATCGCGGGTGTCATCTTCAATCGGGTCTCGGGAGAGGGGCACTACGAGTACCTTCGGCGATCGGTGCGGATTCCGTCGTTCGGATGGGTGAGCGCGGACCCCTCGATCACGCTGCCGGAGCGCCATCTGGGCCTCATCCCCGCCGCCGAGCGACCCCCGGATCTGGCCCGAATCGGGAAAGTCGTCGCTCGGCATGTCCGTCTTGAGCGGATTCTCGATCGGTCGCAGGCGCGGTCGCCCGAGCGTCCCCCGGTGCGCCAGCGCGCCCCGCGGGTGACGATCGCCATCGCCCGGGATGAGGCATTTACCTTCTACTACCAGGACAACCTCGACCTGCTTGAGGCAGCCGGCGCGCGCCTCGTTGCATTCAGCCCGCTCCGCGGCGAGTTGCCCGACGCTGATGCCCTCTACCTGGGCGGGGGATTCCCGGAGCTTCACCGTCCCAAGCCTCACCGTCGCCTGCGGGACGCCGTGAGGGCGGGGATGCCGGTGTATGCGGAATGCGGGGGGCTCATGTACCTCGTCGGTCAGGGGGTGCTCCCCGGCCGGATCGAGATGACCGATCGCCTGCAGAACTTCGGGTACAAAGAAGCTCTCGCCGCGCGGGACACCGTGATCGTGGAGCGGGGCCAGCGTCTCCGGGGGCACGAGTTTCATCACTCCCGCTGGATCCATCCCCGCATCCCTCCGGCATGGCGACTCCCGAGGGGACCGGAAGGGTTCGCCCAGGGGAACATCCACGCGTCCTACGTGCACCTGCATTTCGCCGGCGCCCCCGGGTGTGCCGCGCGCTTTGTCGACCGCGCCCGCAAGTGGAGTGGAGGAGCCCCATGAGCCGGGGGGAGTTCCGGGGGCGCGGGCCCTGCTGCCGGGCCCAGAAAGCCGGGGGGAGGCCATGATCCTCGAGGTCGCGGGGATTGCGTGCGCCTACGACGGCGCGGATGTCCTCTCCGAGGTCACCGTGCGCCTCTCTTCCGGGGACTTCGTGGCCCTGGCCGGACCCAACGGATCGGGCAAGTCCACCCTGATCCGGGCGCTGAGCCGGGTACTTCGGCCGCGCCTGGGAACGGCGCTCCTGGACGGCCAGGATCTTTACAGCCTGCCCGCGCGCCAAAGCGCGAAGTCGATCGCGGTCGTCCCCCAGGAGACGGCGCTGGAGTTCGAGTTCACGTGCGAGGAGATCGTCCTCATGGGGCGCGCGCCCCACCTGGGGCGCTTTGAGATTGAGACGGAGCTCGACCGAGCCGTGGTGAAGGAAGCGATGGAGCGGACGGCGACGTGGGAGCTCCGGAAGAGGTCCATCGGCGAGCTCTCCGGCGGCGAGCGCCAGCGGGTCCTTCTTGCCCGTGCTTTCGCACAGGAACCTCGCGTTCTTCTGCTCGACGAGCCCACGGCCCACCTCGACTTGAGCTTCCAGGTCCAGATCCTGCGGCTGGTGCGCGAACTGAGAAACGAGAAGAGGACCGCCGTCCTCGCCTCGCTCCATGACCTCAACCTGGCCGCAGCCTATGCCGACCGGATCGTCCTCCTGTCCAAAGGCAGAATCGCGGCGGCCGGGACTCCCCAGGAGGTGCTCTCCGAACGCGTGCTCCGGCCGGTGTTCGGTCCCGAGGTGGCCGTGCGCATCCATCCGGACACCGGCGGCCCTCTGGTCTTGGTGACGCCATGAGAAGGCTCGCCTGGATCCTCCTCCTGGTCGGGAGTTGCTCCAAACCGCCGGGCTCCGAGCCGGTGACGCGGTCGTTTGCGGACAGCCGGGGGAAGATCGTGACGGTGCCCTGGCCGCCGCGAAGGATCGTCTCGATCCTACCGAGCGCGACGGAATTGCTGTTTGCCGTCGGGGCGGGAGAGCAGGTCGCCGGCGTGACGACCTACTGCGACTGGCCGCCGGAGGCCAAAACCAAGCCGAAGATCGGCGACATCGTGGTCGACTACGAGCGCCTGGCCAACCTCAAGCCCGATCTCGTCGTCACGTTCTGGTCGCTGACTCCCAAAACTGGAGCCGAAATCGAAGGGAAAGGATATCCGGTCTTCTCGTTGGAGTCCCGATCCCTCGAGGACATCATCTCCTCGCTTCGGACGGTCGGGGCCCTCACGGGGCACGAGACCCAGGCGGAGAGCTGCGCCGCAACGCTCGTCGCGCGCGTCAAGGCCGTGTCCCGGGAACCCGGTCCGACGTTCTATTTCGAGCATAGCGCGGAGCCTCTGGGCACCGCCGGACCCGGGACCTACACGGGCGACGCGCTCCGCCGCGCCGGAGGCCGCAACATCTTCGATGATGGCTGGAGGTTGATCGACTGGGAGAGTGTGATGGCCCGGGATCCGGAGATTATCCTGATCGCCCACGACCGGAATGAAGACTTCGAAAAGCGCGCCGGGTGGAGCAAGCTCCGCGCCGTGATCCACAAGCGCGTCTACTTCGTGGCGAAGGAGCATTACGTCTACCCCACGCCGCGCCTGGCCGACGGCCTCGAGGAAGCCGCGAGGATCTTCCGTGAAAAGAATCCCTAGCGGACCGGCCCTCCTCGTCCTGATCCTCGTGGCCGCCGGCGCAGTGGGCCTTTCGGTCCTCGCAGGCCCCACCTCGGCGGGAAACTTGACGCGGGACATCGTGCTGCAATACCGGCTGCCCCGGGGGATCCTCGCCTTCCTCGTGGGCGCCTCGCTCGGCGCCTCGGGCGCCTGCTTTCAGGGCCTCTTCCGAAACCCCCTCGCCGACCCCTTCGTCGTCGGGGTCTCCAGCGGCGCGGCGCTTGGTGCGGTCGCGTCCATCGTTCTCGGTTTCGAAACGCTGATCTTCGGCCTGGCTCCTGCCACGGCGGCGGCGTTCGCGGGCGCCTTGGGGGCCTCCTTCCTCGCATACGGGATCGCGCGGGTGCGAGGTCGCGTTCCGGTGACCACGCTCCTTCTGGCGGGATCGGCGATCGGCTCCTTTGCCGGCGCAATGGTGTCGATCCTCATTCTCATCAACACACCCCGATGGAGCGAGGTCGTCACGTGGCTCATGGGCAGCATGTCCCACCCGGACCCCTGGAGCCGGGTGCTGGTCGTGGTTCCCTGTTTGATCGTCAGTTTGGGCGTCATGGCCGTCTATGCCCGCGATCTTAACCTGCTGCTTCTCGGGGAGGAATCCGCACGCCAGCTGGGGGCCGAGACGGAACGGTTGAAGATATTTCTGTTGGGCGCAGGCGCGCTGGCCGCGGCAGGCGCGGTCGCGACCTGCGGCATGATCGGCTTCGTGGGACTGATCGTCCCGAACGTGGCACGGCGGCTGGTGGGGCCCGACCACCGGACGCTGCTGCCCATCACCGTGCTCTCGGGGGGCATCCTGCTCACCCTGGCCGACGTGGCGGCTCGACTTGCCTCCCCGCAGTTCCCGCTGCCCATCGGGGCGGTCACCGCGCTGGCCGGAGCTCCTTTTTTCGTCTACATCTTGAGGCAACGATCGGCGAAGATGTGATCGCCTACTTCTGAGCCCTCACCCATTCTTCCACGATCGCCTGCATCCTTCGGACGCCTTCGACCACCCTGGGCCCGGGCCGCATGACGAAACGGTCATCGACCACGCGGAGCCAGTCCCCCCGGACCGCGCGCGACGCAACCAAGGCCGGGCGGCGGGCGATCCGACCCAGGTCCACCTTTTCGCCGCACCCGCACCACGCTGCGATGATGACGTCAGGATCGGCCTGGGCGATCTGGACGTCGTTGCAGGTGCGCTGAGCCGACGGACACCGCAGGTTCCGATTTCCGAAAGCGTTGTCGGCGCCGGCCAGGCCCAGCATTTCGGCCGCCCAATCCCCGGCGAGGTAATAAGGTTCGCTCGGTCCCCATTCCTCCAGATGGATCCGCGGACGACGGCCTGACCCTGTCGTGAGGGTACGGCCGTTCCGGCCGAGCTCGAGAAGCTGGGCATGCATCCGGGTGACGAGGGCATTCGCCTCTCTTTCTTTTTCCACCCAGCGTCCAAGCAGCAGGATGTCTTCCAGAAGCTCGGTCAGCGACGTGCAGGAAAAACATACCACGCGGATTTCGTGGTGCGCCAGGGCCTTGACGGCATCCTCCTGGAGGAACGATTGCCCGAGCACCAGGTCCGGCTTCAGCGCGATGATGTCCTCGATCCTGGGATCGAGGAAGCCTCCGCACCGGGGCTTCTCGCGAGCCTCCGGAGGGAAATCGCAGAATCGGGACACCCCCACGATGCGATCCCCGGCTCCCAAGGCATAGAGAATCTCGGTATTCGAAGGAGCGATGCAGACGATCCGGCGCGGAGTACGCCGGATTTCATCAAGACCGGGGAGCATGGGGTACTCCATACGTTCAAGTGCAAACCACGTTGGAGACGAGATCCGTCGCCGTGATGGACGTTGCGATGAGGATAGCAGGCGCTTCGAGCATCGTAAAGCGCGGCGCGGCCGTCCTTGAGGAATCCTCCGGAACGCGTACAGCAGCGTGACCGCGCCTTGGCCGGTTCTCATTTCCGACCGGGCGCGGATCGATGAATTCTGGGCAACGCTTGACAAACCCATCTTCCGCGTCATTAATGGCGTCTAACTCAGGTGCCCGAGAGGGCTGAAAAGGGAACCCCGCGCAAATCGGGGGCGGTCCCGCCGCTGTAACTGGAAGCGAAACCGCATATAGCCACTGGACCGAAAGGCCTGGGAAGGCGCGGGAGTAGGATGTCCAGGAGCCAGAAGACCTGCCTGAGCCAACCTCGACGGAGCTTCGAGAAAGAGCAGCCGTCGGCCGGGAGCCAAGAAGCAGGGTGCAGCTTCCCGAGCGCCAATTGGAAGCGCTCCGATGCCCCTGCTTGCGATGTCCCGGCGACGGCCATCTCCGCTTTTCCCGTTCGTCCCGACCTGCCGACCGCTGGTAGAAGATCCTCTGTCGCAGGTGCACCCACTTCCGTCGGTCCTGGTTAACTCCGCTCAGGCTCCCAAGGTTCTTCGACCGCCCTTCCCGGGTACGGTCCATATGAAAGGATCCCTCCCATGAAGCTGCTCCTGACGCTAGTCCTCTCTCTGCAGGATCCCGCGGCGCCCCCTCCTTCCCCTCAAGAGAAAGCCCCTCCCCCCACGGAGAAGAAAGCGACCCCCAAGGAAGATGAAAAGGAGGTCGTCATCATCGGCCAGCGGCGCGAGAGCGACATCCTGGACGTCCCCTCGGGAGTGACCGTCGTGACCGGCGACGACATCCGGAAAAGTGGCGCGACCAACATCGTCGAAGTGGTCCAGAAGCAGGCCGGATTTTTCGCCAGCGGGACGAACAAAGGAGCCTACGACCAGATTGTCGATATCCGCGGATACAACAACGGCGGCGGAAACGGCCAGCGGATCCTCGTGCTGGTCGATGGGCGCAGGACGAACACCGTCTCCGGGAATTCCACCGATTGGGCATCCATTCCCATCGAGAACATCTCCCGCATCGAGATCGTTCGCGGCCCGGCCGCCGCGATGTATGGGGACGGAGCCCTGGCAGGAGTGGTCAACATCATCACCAAGAAAGGGGGAGAGGGGAACGTCGCCTCCGCCTCCGGTGGAAACTGGGGCACCTATCGCGCCGCGGTCAACGCCGGAGGGGAGGCCAAAGACACTCTCTATGATGTGTTCGGAAGCGTCGACGGCACCCGGGGATGGCGTCAGCACAGCCGGTACGCCGGGGACGATTTCACCGGCCGAATCGATATTCCCCTGAACGAGACGCTGCAGGGTTTCCTGAAAGTGGGCCACCATAACGACCGACGCCAGGAGCCGGGCAGCCTGAGCCTCGTCCAAATCGAGGCGTTCGGACCCCGGTACGCGGATCCCACCCGGCTTGGCGATACCAACGTCCAGGAGGACTACGCCGACCTGGGCTTGACCCAGACGATGGCGGACTTCGGAACCCTGACGCTCTTTCTGGACCATACCCACCGGGATGAGAGCACCATCGACTTTGCCGACCAGGTCGGCACATTTGGGACCGCCGACAAATCGGAAATGACGATGCTCCAGCTCAAACACGTGGTCCGGCCCCGGATCTTCAATACAGAGACGGCGTTCACGACGGGGGTCGATCTTTCCTACGAAACCGCCGACGCCGAATCCGGGCCGCCCGACACTCCTCTCGACTGGACCAGCTACCAGCGTCGCCTGATCGGTGCCTACGAACACGTCGAAGTCCGCCCGCTGAGCTTCGCGGTGCTCAGCGGGGGCGCGAGGTTTGACCGGGCTCTTCTCATGCTCAACCGCCAAATCGCCTCCGGGGGGCAGGCCGCCAGTTTCGGAGAAACAAGCGTGGACCAGCTCCGCTCCTTCGATGAATTCAGCCCCATGGCGGGCGTGACGTTCAAGATCCTCGAGGAACTCTCCGCTTACACTTCCTGGGGAAAGACCTTCAAGCTTCCCACGCGGGATGAACTGGCGGGATTCTTCGCGACCGATCCGGTCCTCACCGCGGAAAAGGCCACCACCTATGAAACGGGACTTCGCTACTGGGCGAAGGGATGGGGCGGAGCGGCCGTCAGCCTGTACCACATGAGGGTCCACAACGAGCTGTTCTTCGACGACGTCGCCTTTAGCGAAGTCAACCTGCCGACCGTCGTCCACCAAGGCGCGGAGACGGAGCTGCATCTCTCTCCCCTGCCGTGGCTCGATGTCTTCGGCATGTACGACTACACCACGATCACCATCAAGAAAGCCGTCTCCGCCACCCAGAACGGCAATACCTATCCCGTGACCCCGAAGAATGCCGCCAGCGCCGGGTTCTCTCTGAACCACGAAGGAGCGTCTTTGACCCTTTCGGGCCGGTACGCGGGGGAGCGCTTCCTCACCAACGATCTGGACAATGCTCAGCCCGAGCTCCCGGCGTACTGGGTGTATGACGCCAAGATTGCCTACACGTGGAGGGCCCTGACGGCGTTCGTCTCGGTGTTCAACTTCACGGACCGAAAGTACTTCGACAACGGCGGGGCCAGCCTTTTCGGAGCTCCCGCGCGCTTCCTCCCCGGTCCCGAGCGCAGCTGGCTGGCGGGAGGTGAACTGAAGTTCTAGAACTCCGATCGGGGGAGGATCCTTCCCGGAGGCCGGTTGTTCCCGCCCTTTTGATGGCTCGCCCGGATCCCCTCGAGGGCGGGGAACCGTCCGGCCGCCCCCCACCGACCATGCTGCCCCGCTCCCTTGGGCTCGAATACACCGAACCTCGCAGGCTCCTTCGGCGGCCGCGCCCCCCCTGCAGGGGACGGCGGCGGCGGGGGTCTTCTTCAAGCAGCTCGCGTGAAGCACTTTCGTCCCAAATTTCGACGTATAATAGTGCGTCCCTATGAGGAGGAAATGGCGGCCATGCGACTTGCGATTCTAACGCTGACCCTGTTCGCACTCTCGACTCCCGCTCGTTCCGACGAGAAGAAGATCAGTTTCGAAAAGGACGTGATGCCCATCTTCAAGGCCAACTGCATCTCCTGCCACAAGGCCGATAAGAAGAAGGGCAAGCTCGACATGTCCAGCTACTCCGAGCTGATGAAGGGCGGCAAGCAGGGCAGCCCCGTCAAGGCGGGCGACCCATCCAAGAGCCTGATCATCGAAATGATCTCGGGCAAGGAGCCGGAGATGCCCGAGAAGGGCGACAAGCTCACGGAGACCCAAGTCCAGGTCATCTCCGACTGGATCAAGCAAGGCGCAAAGCCCTGATCCGTTCATGACGCAGCGCCGCAAGCTCCTGATCGCCAACGAGTGGATCGACGCGGCGGAGACCCTCATCGTCCGCAGCCCCCATACGGGCGAAGTGGTCGGCGAGGTTGCCCGGGCAGGCCCCGTTGAAATGGAGTGCGCGGTCGAGGCGGCAGTCCGTGGATTCGGAGAATCGAAAAAGCTCTCCTCGATCAGGCGAAGCGAGATCCTGAGCAAGGCTGCGGCCGGTCTGGCGAGTCGCAAGGAAGAGATGGCGCGGACGATCACGTCGGAGAACGCGAAGACGATCAAGCTTTCGCGGGGAGAGGTCGACCGCGGGATCGCGACGTTCACCATCGCCGCCGAGGAGGCCAAGAGAATCGGTGGCGAGGTGCTGCCGCTCGATTTGAACGCCCAATCCGAAGGCCGGCTCGGCCTCACGCGCCGTTTTCCCCTGGGGCCGATCTTCGGCATCTCCCCCTTCAACTTCCCGCTCAACCTCGTCTCCCACAAGGTCGCCCCGTCCATGGCTGCGGGAAACACCTTGGTCCTGAAGCCCGCCAGCGCTACGCCGCTTTCGGCCGCACTGCTCGGCGAGATCCTGCTCGAGGCCGGCATGCTCCCGGGCATGGTCAACGTCGCACCGTGCCGCGCCGAACTCGCCGACAAGCTCGTTGCCGATCCCCGCTTCAAGCTGGTGACATTTACCGGCAGTCCCGGGGTCGGTTGGGAGCTCAAGAAGAAGGCCGGAAAGAAGAGAGTCACCCTCGAGCTCGGCGGCAATGCGGCAGTCATCGTCGAAAACGACGCCGACCTCGACCTCGCCGTCGAGCGAGCGGTGACGGGCTCCTTCGCATATTCCGGGCAAATCTGCATCTCGGTGCAGCGCATCTACCTGCACGAGAAGATCGCCGATGAATTCACGCAGAAGTTCCTGGATCGGACGAAGAAACTCGTCATGGGAGATCCGTTCGACGAGAGGACCGACATCGGGCCGATGATCGACGAGACTGCGCTCCTTCGGACGCAGGCCTGGGTCGACGAGGCCGCGAAGGGCGGGGCATCCGTTCTTTGCGGAGGCCGCCGGGACGGCCGCTACTTCCCCCCGACGGTCGTCGCTAATGTGAAGCCCGATATGAAAATTCATTGCGCGGAGGTCTTCGCGCCGGTCGTGGGTCTTTACAGGTACCAGGCCTTCTCTGCCGCGCTGGCGGCGGTCAACGACACCCCGTTCGGCCTTCAGGCCGGGGTCTTCGCGCGCGACATTGGAAGGATCTTCCAGGCCTTCGAAACCCTGGAAGTGGGCGGGGTGATCGTCAACGACGTGCCGACTTGGCGCGTGGACAGCATGCCCTACGGCGGCGAGAAGGATTCCGGACAGGGCCGCGAGGGCATTCGCTACGCCATCGAGGAAATGACCCAGCTACGACTGCTCGCCCTGAACCTCAAATGATGCGTCCATCCGGGGACGCAGGACGGGATGCCCTCGCCTATGACCGTTGAGCTCCTGGAGTGCCACAGCAGGGTCCTGCGCGGAAACCCGCTCGGAGACCCCACCCTGCGACGGACGCCCGTCTACCTGCCCCCCTCTTATCCGCGGAGGCAGTATCCCGTCTACTACCTGCTCAGCGGATTCACGGGATTCGGCGAACTGCTGATTCAACGCGGGGCCTGGTCGGAGTCGCTGCCCGAACGGCTCGACCGTCTGATCGCCACCCGGAGGATGTCCGAGGCGATCGTCGTCATGCCCGACTGCTTCACGCGCTACGGCGGGTCCCAATACCTGAATTCGACCGCCACCGGGCGGTATGAGGATCATCTCGTCCGAGAACTGGTCCCTCATATCGACCGGAATTACCGGACCAACGGACGCAGGGCGGTCCTGGGCAAGTCGAGCGGGGGCTACGGAGCCCTGGTGCTGGGCATGCGCCATCCCCGGATCTTCCACGCCTTGGCCTGCCACTCCGGAGACATGTACTTCGAATACTGCTATCTCCCCGACTTCCCCAAGGCGATCGATCAGCTCCGGAAGCACGGAGGACTGAAGCAGTTCATCCGGGCCTGGGAGAAGGAACCCAAGCGCCTGGCCGGCGATCTTCACGCCGCCATCAATACGGTCGCCATGGCCTCCTGCTACAGCCCGCGCGGAAGGGAGATCGACCTGCCTTTCGACCTGAAGACCGGGGAGATTCGTAAAGCCATCTGGCGTCGCTGGAAGTCCTGGGATCCCGTGGAGTTGCTCGACCGCCATGCCAAGGACCTGAAGGGGCTCAACGGCGTGTTCCTCGATTGTGGAACGCGCGACCAGTTCGCCCTGCACCATGGGGCTCGAATCTTCGCGAGCAAAGCTCGGCGCCTGGGGGTCAGGCTCACCTTCGAGGAGTTTGACGACGACCACTCGTCCATCTCCTACCGGTACGACCGGTCCTTCGCCTTCTTGAGCAGGTATTTGTGAAAGCCGCTCCTTTTCTTGAAACATTCTGACCGGATAGATCGTTTAGGTTATAGCGTTACTAACTAACATGGGAAATCGAGAGAAACTCCTGGAAGCCGCGACCGCCATTCTGGGCCGCAACGGGTATCAGGCCACGAGTGTGGATGACATCCTCGAGGCCGCCAAGGTGGCCCCCTCCAATTTCTACTATCACTTTAAGTCGAAGGAGGAGCTGGCCATCGAGGTGCTGGAGGGATACTTCGAGAAATCCCGCCGGGAATTGGCTCCGATTTTCATGAACCGATTCCTGTCCGCTACTGAAAAGCTGGAACGTCTCCACGAAGCCCTCGTCAAAAAGGCTACCCAAAGCGGCTGCTGTGGAGGCTGCCCCATGGGGAATCTGGCCCAGGAGCTTTCGGACAGCCATCCGGAATTCCGAATGAGACTGGCGCGTCATTTCGAGGAATGTATCGAGGGAATCGCCGTGGTTGTTCAGGACGGGGTGAAGTCTGGGGAGTTCCGCGAGGACGCCGCCCCCAAGGCGGCCGCGTACCTGATCTTCGGGTCGATGCAGGGTCTCCTCCTGCTATCGAAGAGTCTCAAGAAGATCGACCCCCTCGACCAGGGATTCCGGCAGTCGTTGAGCCTCCTCAAGAAAGGGCACTAACGTTTTTTGGGTTTGATCGTAGATATAACCGTTCCTAACTAATGGGAAGATAGGCGAGGGTACCATGGAAACCAGCTTTGAAAACTTGATCGAGTCCCACCGGCAGGCTTTGGAGCGCGCCGCGCTCAAATTCTGCCACGGCGACTTTGACCTTGCCCAGGACATGGTCCAGGACACGTTCGTGAAGGCGCTGAAAAATGCCGACCGCTTCGCCGAAGGCACCAACCTTCGCGCCTGGTTGATGCGCATCCTCTACAACACCGTGATGAGCGTCTACCGTCACCGGCAGGTCGCCAAGGAGGGTCCGTATCCCGAGGGTTTCGACCCGGTGGAAGGCATCCCGGCCGACATGGAAGTAAGCGACGAGGTGCTGGAGGCCGTCGGCAACCTGCCCGAGGATTACCGGAAGGTGTTCCTCATGGCCGCGCTGGAGGACTCGCCCTACCAGGAGATCGCCGAGAAGCTCGGCATCCCCGTCGGCACGGTCATGAGCCGTCTATGGCGCGCGCGGCAGACCCTGCAGCGGAAGCTGGCGCCAGTTTCGGCGAATTAGCAGGCCGATCGGAGCCAGCGCCGCCAGCGCGGCCACGAACAGGCCCGGGGCGAGAAAGCGCGAGCGGTAGCGGAAGTGGACAAGATGCCTTCCTGCCGGCAGCCGGATCGTCTGGATCAGGTGGTTGGCGGGAAGGACCTCCGCGGCCCGGCCATCAATGTCGGCCGTCCATCCCGGATAATAGGCCTCCGAAAGCACCAGATAGGCGTCGGCCTCGTTCTCGGCTTCGATCTCGTACGAGTCCGCTCCCCGGGCTAAGACCCTGGCATGACCCGCGGGCTGTTCCGTGGGCAGCGGCGGCGCGTCATTGGGATAGGATTCCAGGATCACGGTCTTTCGCGGATCCCAGGGCCCCTTCGCAATCCGCCCCAGACGCTCATCCGACGACTCCAGCACCGCGGCATTGTTCACGATCCAAGCACGCGGCAGGGCGCCCGGGTTCTCGTAGAACTCCGTCCGACCCCACTGGGGCCAGGACGCCCCCGGCCGCTCCGACGCAAAGTGCCATACCTTCGCTCCAAGCATGTCCATCGCAGGATGCGGGGCCTCCGCGGCCAGAAGGGGCATATTCTGGTCCAGCGGCGCGCCTCGAACGGCGTTGATCAGCTCCGCGTAGCGTCTCAGCATCATCGGGTCGTAGCCCCCGACATGGTCGACGCCGATCTCCCGGCAGCGGCCCACATCCATGATCGACGCGGACCTTCCGGCGGTGGCAACCCGGTACTCCCGACCGCAGGCGGTTTGGAGGTGCCGGCTCCATTCGGACGGCCACTGGTAGATCCGGGAATCCAAGGACCGGAAGTAGAACTGGTTCATCGTAGTCAGGTGAAGTACTCCTGCGGCGGCCAGGACGACGGCCAGCCCCCGGTGAACGCGGGTCCCTCGGGTCCAGAGTGCGTCGAAGCCGAGCGACGCAAGGGCAGTGGCGCCGAACGCAAATAGGACGATGTAGCGCGCCGGCGCACGGAATTGACCGGAGCCCGGAACGAGGAGAGTGAAGGCCCCATAGAGGGGAGTCCGGGGACCCAGCGCCATCAGGACCCCGAAGAGCGACACACCCGCCCAGAGCAGGCTCTGGTCGCGTCGCCAGACGAGCCCGGCGACCATGAGAAGCGCAACGGCCCCGCCGACCGCCGATGCGCCCTCGCTCATGCTCTGCCCGCGGAGGAGTGCCGGCAATTCTCTCCAATCGATCGAGTACTCCTCGAAGAACGCCCGATCTCCGCCACTTCCCCGCTGCATTTGAAACGCGAGTTCGATGGTCGGAAAGACCTGCGGCGCGCAGGCCAGGAGTCCCAGCCCCAGCCACCCCAGGCACCGGACCAGGTCGATTCGGCGAGCGGAATTCCGCCGCAGGAAGGGGATCGATCGGGCCGCCAGGATGAGCGCCAGGAAGAGCACGTACTGGGGGACGCCGGACAGCACCATCATCGAAAAGACAATGGCGAGGAGGATGCCCCGTTTGAGTGTGGGCCCCGCCAAATATCGCTCCGCTCTCCAGAGGACGGCGACGACCCAGGGGAAAGCCCAGATATAATTCATATGACCCAGGAATACCCGGGTCCAAAGATAGCCGGACAGCATGGATTGGGCCGCCCCGAACAGCGCCGCCCGGGGGCTGACGCCCAGACCCTTCTCCAGCCAGCGATAAGTGAACAGTCCCGTCAGGACGAGGTGACCCCACACGCTCAGCGTCCAGAAGGTCCCGGCTGAAAGGAAGATGCAGGTCCAGGAGGGAGGATAGAACACCGCCGCCTGAACTCCCGCCAGCAGGGGAAAGCCGGCCATGGAGTGCGGATCCCAGATCGGCAAGCGTCCAGATCTGAATGCATCCGCGATGGTCATCCGAATGTAGAGAAACACGTTGATCACGTCGCTACCGAAGATCATCTGGCCGGAGTAGAGGATGGGGAAGAAGATGACCGACGGGATCAGGAAACAAGCGGCGGCAGGCAGCCAGCGGCGGGGGGCAGGCACCCTCCCATCTTCTCCGATCGACGCCCGGGGATGTAGACAAAAAACGG
>Ga0070730_10002443_pt1 | contig 16870 bp, 20 predicted proteins | sample Coa_R1_3_FD_66447 | JGI IMG/M metagenome (GOLD analysis project Ga0070730, IMG submission 66447) | Surface soil microbial communities from Centralia Pennsylvania, which are recovering from an underground coalmine fire - Coalmine... | ecosystem: Environmental > Terrestrial > Soil > Unclassified ... | reverse complement strand
TCATGCCGGCCAAAGCTGGAGCGGCCCAGCGAGCCCAGCAGGTCGCGCAGCGTCTTGTAGCCCAGAAAGTCGAGCCCTTTATCGGTGATCTCGAACTTTACCTGGCTTTGCGCTTCGCCGGTTTGTCCGGGCGTGGTGGACTGGCGCGAGCGGTCAAACGGCTCATCCACGGAGATAAAATCTTCCTGCTGCATGCGCTCGATCAGTTTTTCCACCAGCTCATCAAGCGTGCCATCCATCTGCATCTGCTCGATGCGTTCGCGCATTTCCTCATCGAGAAAGTCGCCCATTTCCAGGGCCTGCTGAATCGCCTGGCGCAGCGCGTCAAGGTTGTGCTCATCCATCTCCTGGAAATACATGTACTGGCTCTGAAAGCCGGATTCGAGCAGATAGTCGGAAAGCGCGCTGAGCAGGTCATCCAGACTCATCTCGTCCGCGAGGTCGCCGGTGTATTTGGAATATTTGGTGTATTTCACAGAGCTAAAGCTCCATTAATCTAATCCAGCTGGCCGCGGCGCTGCTCAGACCGGCCAACGGCGGTTGCTTAGTTATACGGCCTGCGGTTGCGTACCGGCTGCGGCGGCTCTTCTTCCCGCTCAAACGGCCGCTCCGCGCGTTTGTTCTGTTTTTCCCCGCTGAAAACACGCTCTTCGCTCCGGCCAATCCGGCGATGCGCGTGCAGGCCTTCCAGAACGAATTCGGCGGCGGAGACCAGCACCTCTGGCCGTTCTTTTGCTTTGATGCCCAGCGGCGCCAGCTTTTCCGTAAGCCCCTGAATGTTTTTGATGCCTTCCACAATCTCCTGTGCGCTGGCCGTGTCGGCCAGCTTGATCTCTCCGCCCAAATCGAACCACTGCACCACCTGCTGCAGATTCAGCTCTTTAAAATATCCGTCGTAAGCCCGGGCCACGGCGGAGCGGATCAGTTCCCGCGCCACTGTGTCCGCGCCGCGCATCTCGCCTTCGTATTCCAGTTCCAGTTTGCCGGTAATGGAGGGCAGAGCGGCGTAAATGTCGCCGATGCGGGGGACAATCATCTTTTCGCTGCCGCGCAGCGCGCGCCGTTCGGCATTGGAGATCACGTTTTCCAGCACGCTGATAGGCAGCCGCTGGCTCACGCCCGAGCGCTTGTCGATTTTTTTGTCCTCACGCGCGAGAAAAGCGATTCTCTCCACCACCTCGCGGACATATTTGGGAACATGCAGCTCCAGGCCATCACGCCGGGCCCAGGCTTCCTGCTCGGTAATGCTGATGCCCTCTTCCAGCGTTGACGGATAGTGCGTGCGGATCTCGGAGCCAATGCGGTCCTTGAGCGGAGTAACAATTTTTCCGCGAGCGGTGTAGTCTTCAGGATTAGCGCTGAACACCAGGGCCACGTCGAGCGGAAGGCGCAGCGGGTATCCCTTAATCTGCACGTCGCCTTCCTGCATGATGTTGAACAATCCCACCTGGATTTTGCCGGCCAGATCGGGCAGCTCGTTGATAGCAAAGATGCCGCGATTGGCGCGGGGCAGCAGACCGTAATGCACCGTGAGCTGGCTGGAAAGATCGTGTCCGCCGCGTGCGGCCTTGATGGGATCAACGTCGCCGATCAAATCGGCGATCGTCACGTCGGGCGTGGCCAGTTTTTCCACGTAACGGGCTTCGGACGTGAGCCAGGCAATGGGCGTATCGTCGCCTTTCTCGGCAATCAGATCGCGGCAGCGCTGGCAGATGGGATCGTAAGGATTGTCATGAATTTCGCATCCCGCCACGCAGGGCAGGGCAGGGTCGAGCAGCGCGGTTAAAGCGCGCAGAATCCGGCTCTTGGCCTGGCCGCGTAGTCCCAGCAGAATAAAGTTGTGCCGGGAGAGGATCGCATTCACCAGTTGCGGAACTACGGTGTCGTCATAGCCGATAATGCCAGGAAAAATAGTGTCTCCGGAGCGCAGCCGGGAGATCAGATTGTCGCGAAGTTCGTCTTTGACTTTACGATTGCGGAGACGTTGCTCGGAGAAGGTACTCTTGCGCAGCTCGCCCAGGGTACGAGGAAGATTCATGGGGCCCTCTTGAGCAAGATTATACGCTGTGCCCCGTTTTTGCCAGCAAAGAGCGCATGGCCGCGACTTTAATGTACATGGCCGTTTCCGCTGGCCAGATCGCGGACGCGCATCGTCTTTTCCACTGTGGGAATGGTTGCGCGGTAGTATTCGATCAGAGTGTTGATCCGCTCGGATTCCGACTTCATTTCCAGAATGGCCTGCTTAAAGTCGAGGTCCACCGGAAGCTCATGCGTGAGGCGGAAGGAAAGCAGAAGATTGGCGGGCGGCTCGGGTTCCGGTGGCTGCCCTAAAACCTGGAAAAGCTGCTCGTGGAGCTCGACCACCGTGGTCTGGTCGCTTTTGTTCACCAGACTGGGTTCATCTTCAAAAAAGCCAACCTCTCCCTGAAGAAAAGAGCGCTCCTGATTCACCTGCAGGATCTCAAACCGCTGCCGGCCCTCGGCCACGATGTCCATGCGCCCATCGGGATATTTTTTGACAATGCCCAGGATGGCGGCGCTGCATCCGATCTCGGCCAGCGTGTCCTTTTTGGCCCGCACCATGCCGAACGGAATCTTCTTCTGGATGCACTCCGCCACCATTTCCTTATAACGAGGTTCAAAGATATGCAACGGCAGAGGCACACCGGGGAAGAGGACGATATCCAGAGGAAATAGGGGCAGCAGGCTCACGGATTTATTTTACAGCTTCGCTGCAGGCGCAGGGATTCTTAAACCGGAAAGCAGTAACCGTCTGTTGGCGAGTGTGATGATTTTTGTTTCGGCTTGACTTCAGACCGCCAACGCACTAAAAACTCCAGTCATGAAACTACAGGACAAAGTCGCGGTTATTACCGGCGGGTCAATGGGAATTGGCGAAGGCATCGCCAAACTATTTCTGGACGAGGGCGCTAAAGTGGTGCTGTGCTCGCGCGATCTGGCGCGAACCGAGGCCGCGCGGCAGAGACTGGGCGGCGGAGAGAGAACGATTGCCGTCGCCTGCGATGTCAGCCGTCGCGATCAGGTGGATGCGCTGGTACAGGCCGCACTCGGTAAATTTGGACGTATCGATATCTGGATCAACAATGCCGGCTTTGGACTGAACGATACCGTATCTGCTTTGGACATGGAGCAGTTGCGCAAACTGTTTGACACCAACTTTTTCGGCGCAGTCGAGTGTATGCAGGCCGTGATTCCGGTAATGAAAAAACAGGGCAGCGGCGACATTGTGAATATCTCCTCGGTTTCCGGGCACATTTCCATGCCGTATATGGCTGCTTATGCGGCCAGCAAGTTCGCCATGAACGCCGTGGGCCGGGCGGCCCGCATGGAACTTAGTCGGCACAATATCAATGTGTGCAATGTGTGCCCCGGCTACATCGCCACCGATTTTGCGCAGAACATGATGAAAGGCCGCCACGCCCAGCGCGTGGGTGGCTCGGTGAAGTATGCCGTTGGGGTTGATGTCGTGGCTCGCGCCGTGCTGAAAGGAGTTCTCAGGCACAAGCGGCAGGTGGTGGTGCCCTGGTTCTACTGGCTGGCAATCAAAATGTATGAAAACTTCCCCGGCCTGCTGGAAGCATTTGTTCGCAGATCGCTGCGCTCCACGCAGCAGGTTCTGGCGGAAAGGCCAGGAACCCTAAAATAGGATTGATTTTTTAACTCTTATTTTTTACTTTCGGGGGACGGTGACGGATGATAGAGAAAATTGCACCTCAGTCGTAGGTCACTGCCTTTGAACTCTTCAGGCAATCGTGGCAATGGACCATAAGTAATGGCGGCCCAGGCTGCCCGGTCCAGGCTCTCATTACCGGAGCTTTGCTCTATTTTTATGCCCGTGACGGTTCCATCTTTCAGGATTGAGAAACTCAGTACGGCCGTGTCCAACTCTTTCGCAGGCGCCCGCGCGCTCTGTGGAATCAGCACACTCCAGCGGGCTTGAACGACAATATGCAGACGGCGCATATACTGGCCAAAGTCCACACCGAGTGTGTCGGAAATAATTTCCATGCCGCTTTGCGCCTTTGACAGGCTAGGACTACCCGGTGGTGTGGTCTGTTGATTTATTTGTGCTGTAACATGCGGAATCTTATCGGAATTGGTTGGTAGGTTTATGAGCTCTGGTGGAGCCGCAGAAGATTTTTTTGGTGCTTGAGTGCCCTTATCATTCTGAGGAGCGGACTGAGCCATCGCTTGCGTTGGGAAAGCGGCCACATACAATAACATTGCGACTGTCATGTTGCATGTCATGACTATCATCGCAAATTGATGTCTCACTCGCGATATTGAATAGCATTGGGTGGTTATAAGTCGTTTCCTCATTGCATTTCAATACTACCCCAGTTCTTCCAGCATTCCCGACATCTCCGAGAGTGCGTGTCGGTTTCCCGTGCGCCTGGCGGCTGCGATTCCGTTTTTCAGCATCTTTTTCGCTTCTTCGGTCCGGTCCACCTTCACCAGAGTTTGCGCGGCCATGAAATAACCATTGGTGTAATCAGGATGCATCTGCAGCAGTTTGTCAAACTCATTTAGCGCAGAATCGTTTTGTCCCAGGCGGGCATGTTCCATCGCCAGGCCGTACCGCGCAAAGGCGTCCGAAGGGTTCTGCTCCAGGACCTGGGCAAGCATCTCCATACGTGTGGCTTCACTCATTTGGCTTCACTCACTGGTTTTACGCGTTGGTTTATTTCGTAACGACAAAATTTAACACAGGCAGCGAATTTCAAACTAAGATTGAGCTGTTGTGGCTTGTCCTTATTTTCTTCCCTCTGAAAAGTGTGTCACCATCGCGTGGGCCTTTCCTCGCCGGCTTCCCCTGGGTGCGGGATTCTGCGGAACATGCACTGCCGGGCCAGAGCCGGTGGTCCCGGCGGATGCCGAACTCAAAGACCTTTGCAATCTTGGCTACGCCAGCCAGTGTCCGCGAATACCGGCGAACAGAAGCGCCGATGCCGTCCGCTTTGCCATTGCCCGAGAAGCCGGTGGAAAAGAAGCCGGTGGAAAAACAGTGGTCCATTATGCCTGTGAACTTGCCCATGCGCCGGCAGAGCATGGGCATCTCGAATATGATCGCGCGTCACGGAAATGGATGGTCACGCACGCCAATGCCTGCATTCAGCGCCAGGCGGAGTGCTGTCTGGCTGGTTATCTTGAGAGGACACCGCCATCTTCGTGAGCCCAGGCAAAAACCTCAACACAGAGGAACAGGGTAAACAGAGGAGATGCGGGCTGAATTCTCCTGATACTCCAAAAGTGTTTCAGAAGATCACAGGTTGATTCTTTGGCCGCTCAAGCCATTGCGGGCCAATCATTTATCAAACGGTTTTTTAAATTTCGTTCTCCTCCGTTTCCTCCTTTCCTCTGTGTTGAGGTTTTTCCGATATTTTTGCCATCAGCTAAAATCTTTTCATGACCTCACATGATGGCAATAAACTGCCGCCGCGGGCGGTGCGGGAATCGCACTCGGAGATGGCGGAAGTTGTTTTACCCAATGACGCCAACCCGCTGGGCAACCTGCTTGGCGGCCGCCTGATGCATCTGATCGACATTGCCGGCGCCCTCGCGGCGCATCGGCATTCGCGCAGCTATGTGGTTACGGCATCCATGGACCACATTGATTTTCTTTCTCCGGTACACATTGGCGATCTGCTGCTCTTGAAATCATCGGTCAATCGCGCTTTCAACACGTCCATGGAAATTGGCGTGAAGTGCTGGGTGGAAAATTTTATTTCCGGCACGACGCGGCATGTGGCTTCGGCATATCTCACTTTTGTGGCGGTGGACCAAAACGGCCATCATCATCCGGTTCCGCACGTAATTCCGGAAACTTCGGAGGAGCAGCGACGCTACGAAGATGCAGGGCACAGGCGAGAACTCAGGAAGCAGGAGCAGGCGAGGCGGCGAGAGCGCGTGATTGGGTAATTCTGCTTTCGTGGCAGCGCGACTCAAGTTATAAAGTTTTCCGGAAATGTGAGATGCCGCGCTGGGTCGCGATAACAGATGTTGGGTGCGCGATCACGCAAGCGTCTTCGCTCCCGTATAATTAATCTCAGAATGGCACACGGACACTCTCACGGAGCAGCGACGCAGCAGGGGCCATTTCCTCTGCCGGGCGTCAGCAACATTATTGCGGTTGGATCGGGCAAAGGCGGCGTAGGTAAAACCACCATTGCCGTAAACCTGGCGGTGGCCCTGGCCAAAATGGGATACAAGACCGGCCTGCTGGACGCCGATATCTATGGCCCCAACGTCCCCCTGATGATGGCCACCAATTCCCAGCCGCGTGTACTCGGGGAAAACCGCATTGAGCCTCTGCAAAACTTCGGGGTGAAAATCATTTCCGTGGGTTTTCTCAACCCCGGCGACAAACCTCTGGTCTGGCGCGGCCCCATGCTGCATCAGATCATCCGCCAGTTTTTGCAGCAGGTAGTGTGGGGCGAACTGGATTATCTGGTGGTGGACCTCCCGCCCGGAACCGGTGACGTGGTGATCTCACTCTTCCAGACCGTTCCGCTCACGGGCGCGGTGGTGGTTTCCACTCCCTCTGATGTTTCGTTGCAGGACGGGCGCAAAGCCATTGAGATGTTCCGCACCGGACGAGTGGATGTTCTCGGCATTGTCGAAAACATGAGCCACTTTCTCTGTCCGCACTGCCAGCAGGAGATCGATATTTTCTCCAAAGGCGGAGTGGCCCGGACGGCGAAGGAGTTTGACGTTCCCTTTCTCGGCTCGATTGAACTGGATCCTGACATCCGCAAAGGCGGCGACAGCGGCAAGCCCGCCGTGCTTGAGGGCGAAACCTCTCCCCACGCAAAGTCGCTTTACGAGTTCACCAAACAGGTGATCATGCGCGTGGCCGAAGTGAAGGCGAATGCGCCGGGCGATGTGATTAAGGTGCAGTGATAAGCGGCTATTGGCTGGTGGCGTTAGTTTCTGGCTTGACTCAGCTGTTTACAGTTGCGATTTGGATTAAAAAGTTTTTACGGTTTGCCCCGTATGAACTTTACAGCCCTGCCACAAATTTCGGATGGTTCTGAGCGTGAAGCACCGGGCTTTTCTCCCGGTGCTTCTTTTCTTGACACTATCCCGCTAAACTTCCTACAATCAAAGCAGTACAATCTAGTGGATCTTCCTTCTAAGCTTTTGCATCTAAACAACTTAGTTGGAATATGAGCTGATGCCCAATCCAGGACAAATCGGGCCGCGCGAGCGCGAAATTCTAACTGCCATCGTAGAGACGTACATTTCCACGGGCGAGCCAGTGGGATCGCGTACGCTCTCCCGGCAAAGTCGTGACCAGCTCAGCCCTGCCACGATTCGCAATGTAATGGCGGATTTGGTGGATGCGGGATTTTTGGAGCAGCCGCACACGTCGGCCGGACGCATTCCCACCGCCCAGGGTTATCGCTATTACGTGGACCAGATTTCCGGCAAAGCGATTCTTTCCGCGGAAGACCAAACGCTTATATCCGAGTCTCTGCACGGAACAGTGGGTGTTCAGGAGTTTCTGGAGCGTACGTCACATGTGCTGTCACTGGTTTCGAGCGGCGTGGGAGTAGCCATTGCCAGTCCGGGGCAGGTAAATTCTCTGGAGCACATTTACTTTTCGCGCCAGGGCGCGAACAAAGCGCTGGCCGTGGTGGTGACGCGGTCTGGCGTGGTGCATGATCGCATGATGCGCCTGGACCACGATCTTTCCCAGGCCGATCTGGAAGCGGCAGCCAATTACATCAATGAGCATTTTTATGGCTGGACTATCAGCCGGGTGAAAGAAGAGCTGGCGCGCCGCATTGAGCAGGAGCGCAGCGAGTATGACCGCCTCATGAAGAGTCTGGAAGACCTTTACAAGGGCGGAGCTTTGGCATCCGAGGAGCCGGCGCGCAACATCTTTGTGGAAGGCGTGGCCAATCTGGTAGCCAACGAGCAGGACCGGGAGCGCCTGCGCGAGCTGCTGAAAACTTTGGAAGAGAAAGAACGCGTGGCCGAGCTGCTGGGCGCGTATCTCGATACGAAACAGGAGGCCGTGCGCGTGGTCATTGGCCTTGAAGAGGCTGTTCCGGAGATGCGCAACTTCGTTCTGATCGGCGCTCCGGCGCGAGTCGGTGATGAAATGCGCGGTTCACTGGCGGTCATCGGCCCCACACGCATGGATTATCAGCACACCATCACGGCAGTGGCATACATCGCGCGGCTTTTCGATAAGCTGCTGAATGAGCCCTCGTGAAAATTCCTATTAGAAGAGGACAAGAGGTAGAGAAAAGCAAGCCTATGACCCAGGCAGAAATTCGTACGGAAGAAGAGCAAAAACAGGATCCGGAGCACGAGCTTCCACCAGCCGACCCTCGCGACGGCTTCGTGGAAAAGGCTTCTGCCGAGGCCCGCGCCGGAGAGCAAATCGCGGCCCCGAAGGATGCGGAACTACAGCAGTTGCGGGCGGAGCGTGACAGTCTTTTTGACCGTCTCGCGCGGCTGCAGGCCGAGTTCGACAACTATCGCAAGCGCTCAGCCAAAGAAAACGCCGATTTTCGCGACTACGCGGTAGCCGATGCGGCTAAATCCCTGCTGCCGGTTATCGATAACTTTGCACTGGCGCTCAAAAATTCCGGCAACGCGGAAGAGTTTAAGCGCGGCGTGGAGCTGATTTACAAACAGCTTCAGGACCTGCTGCAGAAGCTCAATGTGCAGCGCATTGATTCCAAAGGCGAGCTTTTCGATCCCCGTTTCCATGAAGCCATCGAGATGGTGGAAAGCGGCGAAGTTCCGGACAATCATGTGCTGGACGAGCTGGCGCCGGGATATCGAATCAAAGAACGTCTGCTGCGTCCGGCCATGGTGCGCGTGGCCAGGAACCTTAAGCAGCAGTAATTCATCGAGGAAAAATTGGCAACACAGGCAAAACGCGATTATTACGAAGTTCTGGGCGTAAGCCGATCGGCGAGCGAGCAGGAGATCAAGAGCTGTTATCGCAAGCTCGCCATGCAATACCACCCGGACCGCAATCCCGGCAATCCGGACGCGGAAGAGAAGTTCAAGGAAGCCACGGAAGCATACGGCATTCTGATCGATGCGGAAAAACGTTCCCGCTACGATCAGTACGGTCATGCCGGTGTGAATGGCGGCAACGGCTTTGGTGGTTTTGATAGTTCTTCGTTTACCGATTTAAATGATATCTTTGGCGACCTCTTCAGCGACTTCTTTGGAGGGAACGCGGGCGGAGGTGGAGGACGGCGCAGCCGGGCGCAGCGCGGCGGGGATACGCGCGCCGACCTGAATCTGACTTTTGAAGAAGCCGCATTCGGGAAAAAGACTGAAGTCAAAGTTCGCCGCTATGAGCCATGCACGCACTGCAAAGGGACAGGTGCGGCGGCCGGCAAGGGGCCGGTCACCTGTACCACCTGCGCCGGGCACGGGCAGGTGCGGTATCAGCAGAGTTTCTTCAGCATTGCGCGGACGTGCCCCACGTGCCAGGGGCAGGGACGAGTGATCGCCGATCCCTGCGCCAAATGCAGGGGAGAGTCCCGCGTAATGCGCGAGCGCACGGTGGAAGTCTCGGTGCCGGCGGGCGTGGAAGACGGCACCAGGATTCGCTATCAGGAGCAGGGAGATGCCGGTTTCAATGGCGGTCCTGCCGGTGATCTGTATGTGGTGCTGCAGGTCGCCGCGCATCCATTTTTTGAGCGCGAAGGCAGGGATCTGCATTGTTCGGTTCCGATTTCCTTCAGCCAGGCCGCACTGGGCGCGGAGATTATGGTTCCCACGCTGGATGGGGAGCACAAGCTCAAAATTCCCGAAGGCACGCAGAGCGGGACAACGATTCGTCTTCGCGGAAAAGGTGTAGCCTCGCTGCAGGGCAGTGGCAAAGGCGATTTGTTTGTCAGCATCAAAGTGGTTACGCCGCAGAAGCTCGGCAAGCGTCAGCGTGAATTGCTGCAGGAACTGGGCGACACCGCGCCGGTTGAAAATAAACCCGAGCCGCGCAGTCTGTTTGCCAAGGTGAAGGAAATATTTGGGTAAATATTATCTATGGTTCGTGGTGATTGTAACCGGTCTGGCCGGAGTGCCCAGGCTTCTTCTGGCTCGGCGCTTTGCCGAACTGCAGCTGGCTAAGCTGCGGCAAAAGAACACAGCCCTGCGCACGCGGACCATGAGCATGGTGTTTCTGTTTGGGGCGCTCATTTTTGCCGGCTTTTATTTCACCATTTGGGGACATCAGACCTGGCTGGTCATCGGCGTTATTTTTTCTCTGTTGAGCGCGATCGAATTCTTCTTTGAGGCTCAGGTCCCCACCCTGGATAATCTGGTCTTTCAAAAACGCCTGCTGGGCATTCTGTATCTCGGCCTGTCCGTAGGGTCCTTTTTCGTGCTCCGCCGCGTATGACTCGCCGCCGCTGGATTGCCGACCGCGCGCAGGGAGACCGCGCTTTTCTGCTGGGAGTCAATGCCGATCATCTGTTTCGCGTGCTTCGGGCAAAGCCTGGCCAGCAGTTTGATATTGCCGCCGATGGTGTTGTTCGGCTGGGTACGATTCTGGCTGCTTCAGCCGAGCAGGTGGAGTTTGAACTGGGACCGCAGGTAGAGAGCGAGCAACTGGGGGAGGTCTCGGTTTATCTGTCTGTTTTTAAGTTTGACCGAATGGAATGGGCGCTCGAAAAGCTCACCGAGCTGGGCGTGAGCAGAATTCATCCTGTGATCTCGTCCCGCACCGAGACGCACCTGGCCAGGGCGGCTGAAAAGCGGATGGAACGCTGGGGAAGAATCCTGCATGAAGCGGCTCAGCAATCGCGTCGCCTGTCGCCACCTGAAATCAGTCCGCCAGCCGCTCTGAAAAATGCGATTGCCGGGGCACACGGCTGCCGTATTGTTTTATCGGAGCATGAAAAGAGTGTGTCGCTCCTGCAGGCTCTTGAGAGTTGCGCCGCTCCCGTCACACTTGCTTTGGGGCCCGAGGGCGGATGGACCCAGCAGGAAGCAAAGCTTTTTCATGAGAATGAGTGGGTGGCTGCTTCGCTGGGCAGCACCATTCTGCGTGCGGAAACGGCAGCGATTGCCGCTCTGGCGATAGTGATGTCCCACCTTGCATGATCTCTGCTTCCCTGATTTGGCGAACGTCCTGAACTTATACTCGCCGGCCCCGCTCAATTCCATGGAAACGTTATTGATTTCTATGGTGGGCAACAAGGAAAGCATCTTTGGTTTCTAAGCAAGGGGAATTTAGAGCGCGGCTGGAGGCTTGCATGACTATGAACTGGAAGAATGCCATGATCTATGGCTCTCTTGCAGCGGGAGCGATCTTATTTATCACGGGCCGGCGTCCGGCGGGTATGGCGGTGGCAGGCGTGGGGGTGGCAACACTGGTTGCGGATAACCCCGAGAAATTCACGGAACTCTGGAACCGGCTGCCGGAGTATGTGGAAAAAGGAACCAGACTCATTGATGCTGCGGCCACGGTTGTGGAGCGTCTGGGACAGCATCGCGTCGAAAGCTATCGCAATACTCCCATGGCCAGCGGCAACCGCTACTGAGCCTGGAACGGTTTTTGGGCAGACGTGGAAAGCCTCCGCAGTCGGTTAACTGCGAAGGCTTTCGAAACCAGTACGAGCCCTCGCCTCCCCTGCACCGTTTCCCCCAGTATGTGTCAGCACTGGAGAGCTTGTGAACTCATCTTGATTGATCGAATGCGAGTATGCCGTTATTCGTGTTCCGGTAAAATTCAGAGAACAACCTAAAGCCCCCTCAATTTTGACCTTAGAGCGCATTACTCTCAATGACATCCCTAAGCCTGCCAGGGCCCATCTTACAGGCACGTGCCGAATCGTCAGGGGAACGGTGAATGGCGTATGCGCAGGCTTTTCCTTCTTTCTGCTTTGCTTCCTGCAGCTTTTTTTCTGATGGCCATTGCGGTTTTCGCCGCTGATAATGACGTCCATTGGAATGAACAGGGATCGGGCGCCATCTTTCGCCGCTCGTGTTTTGCCCACGGTTATCGCCATGGATACGAAGAGGGGTATCATCTGGGCAATCTTGACATCAACATGAACCGTAAGCCGCGGGCGAAACGGGAGCAATTTCACGGGCTTCCGACCGGATATCTTCCCCGCTTTGGAGGAAAGAAGTCGTTTGAAAACGGCTTTTGGACCGGTCTGAAAGCCGGTTACGGCGATGGCTATGCTGGCCGTAACTTTCGAGCCGTGAACAGCTTTCGTGCTCTGGCCTCCAGCATCAATGAGAATCCCGCTCCCTCGGACCCTCATAATCTGTATTTTGACAGCGGTTTTTCCGCCGGTTATGGCCACGGCCTGCGGCGCGTGGCTGGCACGCCGGCCAGCATTAGTTCCGACACGACCGACTGCGCCCCTTTCCCCATATATAATCGCTCTGCCCAGGATAGCTTCTGTGAAGGGTACCGTCGCGGCTATGTGCTTGGGCATGGCGATGGTCTTCTGACTGGCAGCAAAACCCCGGCCTTTGAAGCTCGCCGGTAAGATTTTTTGCGGCAGCATCGAAAATATCCGCGTAAGCGTGGTACATGTACCGTGTTGCTAAATGGGCAGGGGCTGAAGTACATGGTACCTTCAGCCGTGCTGACATAGAATCTGGAGTTGGCGCAGGCCATGGGAAGGAACAAGAAACCTGGATGAGAGCCGCTATGGTAAAGAAACCAGTGATTCGTATTGCAGTCGTCGAGAGTGATCCGCTGCGGTTTATCGGGCTGAAGTCGTTGTTTGATTCCGAGCCTGATCTGGAACTGGTTTCCGCCACACTGGCCGAACTGGGGCCGCGGAATGATATTGATTTGGTTTTGCTGGGCAGCCGTGCCGGGCAGAACCTGTTTGATCTCATGGCTGGTCTGAAGGCTGCTCGTCCCGATCTGCGCATCATCGTGACCGGCAGCGGCGCCGATGATGAGACCATTCTGAAAGCCCTTGCCGCCGGAGCCAAGGGCTATGTGGACGAGGCGGCTTCTCCGCAGGAATTCATTCAGGCCATTCGCATTGTGAATCAGGGTTCGGTTTGGGCGCCGCGCCGCGTGCTCTCGATTTTCATTGAGCGTGTTACGTCGTCTCCCGGGCGTATTTTCCCCGCGGGAAGAGTGACGTTCACTGATCGCGAAAAGGAAGTCCTGGAACTGCTGGTGGCTGGCCGCTCCAATAAGGAAATCGGTTCTGTCCTCGGTATCGAGGAGCGCACGGTCAAGGCCCATGTGGCCAAACTTATGCGCAAAGTGGGCGTTCAAAACCGGATTGCGCTCTCCGTGCACGCCATTACGCATTCGCTGGTAACCTCATCAAAATAATCATTGCAGTGCATGACCTGAATGAGTTGAAGTGCCGTCTGCTCATCTGAGGGGTTTCTCCGAGGTACATGTCCCCGGACACCCTGGTGTTACGCACCGCTGTTACTTGCTGGTTAGGCAGCCTGGGTACATACTCTACTCACCTACCACAGAACCTGGGAGACAGGGCTGGAGGCGGTTACGAGGGTCACCGCTTCCAGCCCTTCATCATTTTGTAAACAATGTGCCGTCAGGGCTCCTGTAAACTGAAATCCTGAATTTACTTTGCCTGCAGGTAGGGGAAATGAAACGTTTTTTTTCAATTTTTGTACTGGTCCTCATTGCCGCTCATATGGTCTGGGCCGAATCTGAAGCAGAGCGTATAGAGTCGGCGGCCATCGTAATGAATGAAATCATGTCCACGCCGGACAAGGGAATTCCGGAAGAGATACTCAATTCCGCCCAGTGTGTTGCCGTAGTTCCCTCTATGCTGAAGGGGGGATTCATTGTCGGCGGCGCGCATGGCAAAGGTGTAGCTACCTGCCGCACGGAAAATGGGTCGTGGAGCGCTCCCGCGCCTTTTGCCATGAGTGGAGGCAGCGTAGGCTTACAGATTGGTGTTCAGGGCGTGGACCTGATTATGGTCATCACGAACGAACGGGGCATGCAGAACCTGCTTTCGAGCAAGTTTAAGCTGGGAGCGGATGTCTCGGTCGCAGCAGGTCCGGTGGGGCGCCACGCCGAAGGAGCTACGGACTGGAAGTTGCGTGCCGAGGTGCTCACTTATTCGCGCGCTCGTGGACTTTTTGCCGGTGTGAGTGTAAACGGAGCCGTAATCGGGCAGGACAAGGACGCCACCCGCGAACTCTTCGGACGTCTCGTTCCTTTCCGCACGATTCTCACCGGTGCAGTGGCGACGCCAACGGCAGGCGAACCGTTCATCAACAGCGTTCGCAAGGCAACTCCGAAAAAAGACTCCGGCCAGGCTGCTCCCAAAGATTCAACACCACCTGCCCAGGTTCCGGAAAAGCCTGCGCAGAAATCACCCGGAATTTAGTAATACCGATAACGAAATTCAGCTGGATGCGCGGAAGGCAGGCAAGGGCGGGAGGGGAAACCATCCTGCCCTGCGCCAATCATGCAAACTGAATCTACGGTTGCTGCGTGGCAGGACCCCTGTAAGCGGCTGTGCTGATTACTTCGTCGTATAAAATTGGGCTTTTTTCCTTGCCAGAGGCCGGAAATAAAATCGTCTTGGTCGTGAGCCGGTGATAGAGCCTGTTTTTAGTAAGCGTGGCTTCCACGTGGATTCTGATCTGCTGCTTTTTGCCATCGACAACTTCGTCGAAGTTCCAGTCTCCCGATGAACTTTGATCGGTTCCATATAAATCGATCCAGGAGCCATTGTTGTACGGGAACCATTGCTGAAAATGCCCATAGCCAATCCGCCGGATGTCGGTGATCCAGCCACTTTTCGGCTTGCGGTTCGCCACCCGGGACTCCGGGTGCTCTTCGGTCCATTGCGAGGAAAAACTTCCCGGAAGCATTTCCCAGCGTCCCGCTATGTTCTTTGGTTCGTTCCCCGAATGTTTGATCTTGTCCGGCGCTTGATCGGTAGCCCACGCCGGCTGGTTTTGCGCACAAAAAGTGACCAGGCAAACCAGCGAAATCAGCAGGATCCGTTTCGACTTGTTCATACGGATAAACTCTCTCCTCAGCCCTGTTATACACAGATAAATTAATTGTATTGATTTGTTTTAGAATGCCAGCGTGCTGTCTATCTTACTCCTGCCCAGGACGGCTCTCCAATAAAAAAATGATGAAACTTCGGTCCGCAAAGCGCACAGGCGCATTTCTCCCTGCAGGCCGGATTAACTGCAACGACAATATCCCAATGAGGCCCTGCGCTGTAACCGTTAAAAATATGCGCTCGTAATTTTCTCGCGGTGAACGAGGATCGAACCATCCTCAAGCCGTTCAATGAAACCACGATTCTGGAGCTGCTGCATGAGTTTGGTCACAAAAGGCCGGGTCACGCCGATCCAGCAGGCCAGTTCCCCATAGGTAATCGGCGGAATCAGGGCCACGGAATCCGAATGGCTTCCTGGGGCCGTACTGGTCATCAGGAGCAGGGTACGCGCCAGGCGCTCTTCTGCCTGGTTTACGACCAGGCTCTCAATCCGCCTCCGCGCGACTGCAAGTCTGCGGCAATAATCTTCCAGCAAAGCAAATAATTTTTCGGGACGGTGATGAATGTTCTTTTTGAGCGAGTCAAATGTGGTGATTACTATTTTGGAGTCTTCGAGGGCCACGGCAGCTTCATACTCACCATCATCCGTACCCTGGGACGGAGCATGAAAAGAAAGATTTCCAAAGATAGAGCCTGCATAGTAGCGGTCGATAACGACCTCGTCGCCGGCCTGGGAGGTTCGAATCAGTTTCACCGAACCCTTCTCAACGTAATACACACTGTCAGGCGCATCGGCGTCTGAATAGATCGAGTCACCCTGTCGTGCCTGGCGGATGTGGCACAGGTGCTCGGGCAGCAGCCAGAGCATGGGCAGGGTGTCCCCGGTCTGCTCGGAATTGCCGGCGGTCCTGGGATGCGGCAATAAGTCGCTCTTTGGCGCGGCGTTTGCCGGTTCCTCTTCCGGCTCGGGTTGAGTTTTCCTCAAAAGGTTCATAGAGAAATGATTTCTATCATTGAATTCAAGCCGGTTGTCTCCGACGAAAGGCCAGGAGACGATGAATTTAAAACCAGAGAAACGGCATAGCGTGGTGGTGCTGCCGGTTCCAATGGGAAGTCCGGTTTTGAGATGAGAGCAGCCGCTTCATGATAGTGGCCGGAATTGTCGGAAGACCGCCAGGCCCGAGCGCCGGCTCCAATCCACAGACGTGCGAAGATGTCAAAAACGCGGAGGTCGATCATGTTCTTGCAGACAGGGGGACTTTCATTTGCAGGGCAAGAGCCGGAACTCGCATTCAACGGTCTTATTCGTGCAAAAACATCGATTCCGTTGAAACAATGGCCCAAGTATCAAAACGAACAAATCAGACACGAACCAGCCTTTCACATCGGGGTCGTACTACAGCTCAAAAAACCCTAATGTGCTGACTAAGATGCGAGTGATACCGGATTAGTTACAAACTCGTTTTTTTGAATTTCAGAACGGCAGAGCCGAAGGGATCTATCTGGTTTTAAAACCATTGAGTTAGGCTGGCTTTTTCAGGTAGGTACATAAAAGACGAGGGCGAACCGCTTTGGTTCGCCCTTGTCTTTGTGAGCTGATTTCAAGTCCGGCAGTTTCCCGCCGGACCTGGGTTGATTACTGGTTGGAGATGGTGGTAGTCGTACCATCGACCAGGGTAATGGTTTTGGTGAAGGGCTCGGCGTAGCCTTTGGCCCTGTCCTTGAGCACGCTGATACCCACCTGCTCGCCCAGTTTGATGGCCCAGTAACTGGAGCTGCGGAAGTGGATGCCGGCGTGAATGCCGTGGCCCGAGGTGATGTTGAAGGCCAGCTTGTTCAGCTCGCCGTTGATGGTGATGGAGTCTCTGTCCGCGCCGGTGTAGGGCACG
>Ga0070730_10002442_pt1 | contig 16873 bp, 10 predicted proteins | sample Coa_R1_3_FD_66447 | JGI IMG/M metagenome (GOLD analysis project Ga0070730, IMG submission 66447) | Surface soil microbial communities from Centralia Pennsylvania, which are recovering from an underground coalmine fire - Coalmine... | ecosystem: Environmental > Terrestrial > Soil > Unclassified ... | reverse complement strand
GCCGAGCGCGGGGGCACGCGACTGCGCACACCTTTGCCCACGTTCATCGTCGACACACGCGAGCAGAATCCACTGTCCTTCCGCCGCTTCAGAGGATGGTTCGCTAAGGTCGAGCACCGTGCTTTGCGCCTGGGCGATTACTCCGTCGCCGGAATGGAAGACACCTGCGTGGTCGAACGCAAAGATCTTGCCGACCTGATCTGCTCGTTTACTTCCAACCGCGCAGTGTTCGTGAACCGCCTCCGCCACATGGCCGAACTGCCGCACAGCCTGCTCGTAGTTACTTCGTCGCTGACCGAGATCAAATCTGAATATCCCTATCGCGCTGCGAATCCCAACCGCATCACGCAATCTCTAATTGCCGTGCTGACCGGCCTCCGCTTGCCCTTTATCTGCACCGACACGCACGAACTCGGCGAAGAGATCGTCGCTTCGTATCTCTACCAGACATTTCTGTATGATTGGCTGGATCGCAATGGCCACGGCCGCTATCTCGGCGACGGAGACTTGTAGAAGTTGTGGAAGAGCGGCGCTTTAGCGCCGCGGAAAAGTGTCAAACAATGTCCGGCTTTAGCCCCTGGGGCGTTTTTCCACAGGAGCATCGTCCTAAACAGTGAACCATGACCGACCGCTTCGCCGCAGCTGACTCCGCCGCCCAACTGATCCAATCCCGCACACCGCTGCGCCCCAAGATCGGACTCGTCCTCGGTTCAGGTCTGGGTGCCTTCGCCGACTCTCTCGTCGACGCTATGCGGGTGCCGTACGCCGACATCCCATCGTTCCCGCAATCCACCGCCATCGGACACGCCGGCCGCCTCGTGATCGGCAAAGCGGGCGACGTCGCGGTCGCCGCCATGCAAGGCCGCGTACATCTTTACGAGGGATACTCCGCGCAGCAAGTCGCCTTTCCCATCCGCGTTTTCGGACGCATGGGGATTCGCGCCGTGATCCTCACCAATGCCGCTGGGGGCATCAATCGCGGCTATGCGCAAGGTGCGCTGGTGCTGATTCGCGATCACATCAATCTGCAGGGAACGAATCCTCTGGTCGGCCCGAATGACGAGCGCTTCGGCGTGCGCTTTCCCGACATGACGCACGCGTATTGCAAGCAATACCGCGACATAGCGCGCGATGCGGGCGCCAAACTGAACATCACCCTGCACGAAGGCGTATACGCCGCCTTACTCGGCCCCAGCTACGAGACGCCCGCGGAAATCGAGCATCTGCGCCGGATCGGCGCGGACCTCGTGGGAATGTCGACCGTCGCGGAGGTCATCGCCGCCCGCCATATGGGAATAAACGTACTCGCGATTTCCTGCGTAACCAATATGGCCGCAGGAATTATCGACCAGCCTCTCTCCCACGCCGAAGTCCTCGAAACCGGAGAGCGTGTGAGATCAACATTCGAAGCGCTTCTACGCGCAGTGCTCCCGCGAATGGCGGAAAGAACAGCAGATTAAAAGGACGTCATCCCGACCGGAGCCGTTTTCAGGCGAAGGGAGGGATCTCCCAAACCACAGAGTTGTGCCTCGGGAGGTCCCTCGCGCCGTTTGAAAAAGCGCGGCGCTTCGGGATGACTCCTTCGTCCGACGATCCGTATTCACAGCGCCGATGCCTACTTCCGCTTCGGTTGCTGTTTCTGTTCCAGCCGTTGCTGTTGCTGTTCCTGTCTTTGCTGCAGATGCTGGGTTTGCTGCTGGTGACGTTGTTCCAGTTGTTGTCTTTGGGGCTCGGGTGCGTTTCGCTGCTCGACGCGCTGATGCTCGCGGTCCTGCTTCTGCTGCAGCTTCTGCCGATCCTGTTGCTGGCGGGCAACCATGTTGTCCTGCTGCCGCTGATATTTCTGGTCGCGCCACGCATCCGAAGTGTTAGGCGGCGTGAAAGGCCGATACTTCGGAAGGTCATTGGGATGTACCACGGAGCGAGCGTTGCCCTCGGGGGGACGGAACCCTCCCTCATTACGCGCGCCCCCACCGCGATTCGCCGGCGGATGGTAAGGCGCGCCAGCTTCCCGAGCCGCGACGACATCGCGACCACGAAAATCTGTGGGTCGCGGAGTGGCAGCGACCGGCGGCCTGCCCTGATTGTAGGATGCACGCAGCTGCCGGTCTCCGCGGGCCTCCGCGATATGCCGGCTTTGCACTGCGACGGGCATCATGTGGCGGTCGCGCGCGGCAATCTCGTCCTCGCGCCCCGGACGCGCCTCGATACCGCCAGGACCGCCGTTATAGCTCACGCGATTGACCGTGACATTGTTATTGATCACGGTCGTGTTGTAAACGTTGGTGACGTTCGTGACGTTCACGTTGGTCACGGAGCGGTTGTAGTAGAAACGGTCGCCTTCCCAGCGTCCGCCCTCGTAACCCTCGCCGAAGTAGCCATGCCCGTAGACCACTCCGCCGTAGAACCCCACGTGCGGACCCCAGTAGCCTTCGTGGAAGACATACACGCCTTCTCTCCACCCCCACCATGGAGGAGTCCAGAGATAACCCACCTCCGGAGCCATCACCCAGGTTCCGGGAACCCAGTAATAATCTTCATCGTCTGGATCCCACGCCCAATAGCCGGGCGTCCAAAGATAGCCAGGGCCGGGACAGACGGGCTGTTCATAGACCGGGAGCGCCGGAGGTCCGAACGAGACCGAAATGTTGATTTGAGCAAATGAGGTGGTTGAAATACTCAGGACGAGAAGTGCGAATAGAAAGGTGCCGACGAAAGCGATGATACGCATAGCATCTCCTCTCGCCAAAGGTCTGATACCCTCAGCTGCGGCATCGATGTTCTGATTACCCAGAGCTTACCACTGATCGGGCGCTTACATCGTCTACTCTCGGTACGCAGCGAGACGAGGCGAGCGAAATGGCGGATCAATGAAGGGAAAGCTGTGCGTCATCCCGACCCGAACCGCTTTTCAGGCGAAGGGCGGGATCTCGCGCGGATCCGATCCGCCCCACGCGTGATCCGTCGCACCGCTGGTGAAAGCGCGGCGCATCGGGATGACGCCTTCGGAGGGAACTTCTCAGAACAAGAACTTCGCCCCCACCTGAATCACTCTCGGACCGCCGCCACCGAGCCCAGGATTGGTCTGCGCGACGTCAGGCGTCTGCGTAATCACCCCGTCGTAGCATTGCAATGCCGCGCTGCATTGCAGGTTGCCGAACTGGTCGTATCCTGGCGTGATGTTGTGATTGGGCAAGGCGAAGTTGGGATGATTGAGCAGATTGAAAAATTCCACGCGTAGCTGTAAATCCAGCCGCTCCGCGAGCCGCGTATTCTTGGTGATCGAGAAATCCCAGTTGCGGTATCCGGGGCCATAGATCGAATTGCGGCCCAGGTTGCCAAACGTTCCATCGGCGGGCTGACTGAAGGCCAGCGGATTGAGGTAGCCGGTCGCCGGATTCCAATTCGAAACAATCGGGTTCACGCCGGGCACAACATTCGGCCGCTGGTTGAAGTAATAGCGGAAAGTATTGTCGTACGAGTTGTCGATGGGAATGGGGCGTCCAGTCTGAATACTGATGATCGTGTTCACCTGCCAGCCCACGCCCAGCGACTTGGCCCCATGCCACTCCGGCAAGTCATAATTCAGCGCAGCGGTGAAGCGCTGGCGCGTGTCAAACGTCGAAGGCCCGTACTCCGCGCGCAGATTGCCCGGGTCCTGCGGAAATGCCGCACCAGGAATGAAGTCGATTCCGTCGGACGCATAGTCCAGCGACTTGGACCAGACATATCCGGCAAATCCAGAAACGTGGTGCGCATTCTGGATGCGCGTGCTGAACTGCAGCGAGTTGTAGTTCGAGGAACTCGAAGTCGTCAGCGCATCGATGGAATAGAAATTCGGATTCGGATTGGTGCCCGTGGCGTCCGGCTCATTCCAGTCCGTGAGCCGCACCAGACGGGTTCCCTTACTGCCTACGTACCCAGCCTCCAACGACGCATTCAGGCCAAGCTTCTGCTGCACGTTCAGATTCCAATTCTGGGTGTACGGAGAGCGGAAGGTTTGCGGCGTCACGAACACTGAGTAGGGTCCGCCCGCAGGATACGGCCCCGGGTTCGGAGCGCTCATGATCGGCGAATTCGCCACCGGATTCGTGCCGTTAAAGGCGGTGTAGTCGAAGTACATCGGCAGCACCGGCTGCGGACCAATGGGATTGGTCGCAACTCCTGCCGAACTCGTGTAATTCGCGATCAGAAGATCCTGCGGAACATAATCGTAATAGAGCCCATAGCCTGCGCGAACTACAGTACTTCTCAATGCGTTCCAGGCAAAACCGATCCGCGGCGCGAAGTCGCGCAGATCGCGGTGATAGAGCCCATGCAGGCCGTCGGACCCGACCATCGCGAGTTGCCCGTCCGCGCCGAGGTTCGAGAGTAAATTGTTTTTCTCACTTAGCGGGCCAAAGTATTCCCATCGCAGCCCGGCATTCAGCGTGAGCGTCGAGGAAACGTGGTAATCATCCTGCCCAAAGAAGCTGAAGCCGTTGTTGTAAGTAGTACGTTGCGTGTTACCGGTATCGACTGCGACATAGGAGCAGCAGAAGTTAAAGTCCTGCGAGCCGCCGGTGTAGAAGTTTGCCAGCGCATCGACGACGGGATCGTTGCTCAGTCCGACTCCGGCCGTGAACTGGAAAATTCCTCGCTCCAGGTTGTCGTTGAAGTTGTTGATCATGGCGCGGCGGAACTCTCCACCGAATTTGACCGTGTGCTTTCCGTGCAGCCAGGTGAAGTTGTCGAGTATCTGATACGTGCCGCTGGTGCGGCCACGCGGCACGCTGAAGCCAGTGGCGCCGAGATTTTCAATGTTCGTGAAATCGAATTCCGGCATGCCGTGCTTTCCTGTGCCGAAATTCAATCCAATGCTGTTGGGATCAAAGTTGGCGTCGAGCGAACTGAAGGATGTGCGGTAGCGGCTGTATCCAAAACGCACCTCGTTAATTCGCGTGGCGCTCAGAGTCGAAAGCAAACTCAACGAAACCACCTGCACGCGCGTGGGGGACGTTTGCGCGAACTGCGGCAGCCGCGACCCTGCGCCATATCCGCCTACTGATCCAAAGGGAAACACTTGCGAATTCTGCGAGAAGGCATAGCGCCCAGTCAGCATTTCGGTATCGGAAAAGTTGTGATCGACTTTCGCAATCAGATTGTCACCGTCATTCTTGTCGCGCACCGCGCTGGCGATCTGCCCTGTTGTGCTTTGCGGATAAAACGCCAGAATCTTGTCGAGCCCGGGATTGATCGCTCCCTGGATGCCCATGGCAATAGTTCGAGCCTGTTGAATCTGGCTCCGGGTCGGCACCTGCAGCAGGAAATCGCTGCCCACTCGCTCGCGCTGTCCTTCGTAAGCGCCAAAGAAGAAAGTCTTGTTCTTGATAACCGGCCCGCCAACCGACACACCGAAGTTGTTGTTCTGAAATACCGATTTCTTATCCTGCGTGTTGAAGTAGTTGCGGGCATCCATTGCGCTATTGCGCAGAAACTCGAACGCCGAGCCGTGCAGCCGGTTGCTGCCCGACTTGGTAACAAGGTTGACCACCGACCCGCTGTTGCGCCCATACTCCGCGCCGAATGACGATTGCAGATTAAATTCCTGGATCGCATCAATGGGCAGCAGCGATGCCGGCGCACCCCCGATCCCTACCTGGTTCAACGCCGAGTTATTGAAGAACGGATCGTTGTTGTCGGTCCCATCCAGCGTGTAATTGTTCGACCGGTCGCGATTGCCATTGATATTGAATTGCCCGAACCCACCCTGCGTTCCAGCCACGCCCGAGGGATCCACAGTCGCGCCCGGGGTCAGCGCCACCAATTTGCCGAAGTCTCGCCCGTTCAGGGGAAGTTCTGCCACCAGCCTCCGGTCGACCACCTCGCCCAACACGTCCCGCGTCGTTTCCACCAGCGGCGATCCTTCTGTCACGGTGACGCTCTCGTGCTGGCGCACGACTTTGAGCAAGCCGAAATCTGCTTCGGTATCGACACCCACATTCACCACGACGTTTTCTGCAACCTCGGCAAATCCGGGAGCGTTCGCGGTCACAGTGTAGTTGCCAGCCGGCAATTCGGGCAGCACGTAGGCGCCGTCAGCGCCGCTGGCGGCCTCACGCGTGAGCCCCGTATCCAGGTTTTTGGCGCTCACTTGCGCCCCTGCAACCAGGCTTCCACTGGGGTCCGAAACCTTCCCCCGGATTGATCCTCGGAAGCTTTGGCCCAGAAGCAGGCTCGGAACCAGCAATCCTGCAAGGATTAGGACTGGTTGAAGCTTGCGTAACAAGTACGGAGCGGCGTAATTCATGGGAATAATTCCTTTCTACGACTTTCCGACTGCGAATGACTTACCGCACAGCCTGCGGGATGAACAGGGCTGCGGGCGGCTTGATGCCATATGTGGCTGCGAAGCTGTTCTGATTTACCGCTAGCCCAAGATGACCGCGCGAGTCGATATAAAGCAGCGGTTCATTCAGGCTGACATCGCTGAACGTCTTCACAAACTTCATCTTGAATTCTTTATCGCCGACCTTTACCGAGACTTCCTGCCCGCGCTGATAGCCGAGTTTCAAGAAATCTTCGGCATCGACATTCGTGACCAGGTTGCCATAAGGCCCGTCGGTTGCGATCACAGTTGCGGTCAGGCCGTTCGAATCTACGCTGGCGCGCTGGAGATCGAGTCGCACGAGCTCTTTTACAGGAATCTCCTGCCCTACCGTGCTCCAGTCCTCGCCCCGCGCCAGGTGCGCGCCTACCGGGGAGAAGATGTCGCGCCCGTGAAACGTCGACGACAACTTGCTTCCGATCATCCATTTTGTATTCGTAATCTCCCGCACCCCATCGATCCCGTCGCGCTGTTCGACCAATGTCAGCAGTCCGTTATCGGGCAGCACAAAATATTGGCCGCGTTTGGAATGCGCCACGATTGCCTTGCGCGTGCTCCCGACGCCGGGATCGACGACCACAACAAACACGGTGCCCGCCGGATAATAGGGCGTCGCGCCAAACAAATACCGGGCCCCATCCAGAATCGAGTACGGCGTTACCTGATGCGTGAGATCCACAATTCGGACGTCCGGCATGATGCCGTACATCACTCCGCGGCAGATCGCCACCGAATCATCCAGCACGCCAAAGTCTGTCATAAAGACGATCGTGGGCGGATACTTCTGCCCATTGTCGGCTGCCCAGCACGATGCCGGAGCGGCCTGCAGCAGTAGTGCGAGCACCAATACGATGACGCAGCACGTGATTCTTTGACGATGTATCACCAATGAAGTCATCAGCTAAGTATCCTCGAGTCTCTGGAGTTAGGCTCGGGCGTGCCCCCCTTGATCCCCATGGGCAGAATCTTCCAGCACCGGTCCGAGCCGGCGTTCATCCGAACAAAGATGTGAATTAAGCCAACAATTCTAATCAAAGACGGCAACAAACGGAAAGGATTGAACGCTCCCGTCCAGCGCTAACGTCCCGCAGTCTATAATTCTGCTGCATATCCATTACGGAGAAACTCATGCCGCAAGCCATCCCCGAGAAGTACAAGGATCTTTTCCAGAAGCGAGCCTTCGCCAGCCTTGGCACACTTATGCCCGACGGCCGTCCGCAAGTCACTCCTGTGTGGTGCGACTTTGACGGCGAACACGTCATCTTCAACTCCGCCCGGGGGAGACAGAAGGACAAAAACGTCCGCCGCGACCCGCGCGTAGCTATGGCGATCATCGATCCCGAGAATCCCTACCGCTATCTCGAGATTCGCGGCCGCGTCGTCGAGATCACCGAGGAAGGCGCGGGCGAACACATCAACAAGATGGCCAAAAAGTACCTCGGAGTGGATAAGTATCCCTATGCTCAGCCCGGCGAAGTCCGCGTACTTTATAAGATCAAACCGGAACACACCACAGTGATGGGATAGGTGGAAGAGCGCCGCTTTAGCGCCGCGTTAAGTGCTCCAGAGAAATTCGGGCTTTAGCCCCTGAGGGACGTTCCATCCGCTCCTACAACCTCTGCTTTCTCGGATTCGGCAACGTCAACCGCACACTTGTGCAGCTTCTCGAAAACCGTACGGCCGAACTCCGGGACCGCCACGGCATCACTTATCAAATAACTGGGATTGCATCCCGCCGCTTAGGCTGGATCGCGGATCCCCATGGGTTAAATCCTGAGATCCCTCCATTGTCATCTCGACCGGAGCGTTCTCTTCCGCACGCGGAAGGGAACGCGGAGTGGAGAGACCCTGTGTTTCGGCGTGGTAGCACCGATCCTCGACCCGGGCACCCTGCCAATGTTCGTGATTGGCTCTCCGCCGCCCAGGCCGACGTCCTCTTCGAAGCGACCTCCCTCAATGTCGAAAATGGCCAGCCCGCCGTCGACCACATCCGCGCCGCACTCACCCACGGAGCCCACGCCATCACCGCCAACAAAGGACCGATCGTCCACGCCTATCGCGAACTCCGCGACCTCGCCGCAAAGCAGGGCAAGCGTTTTCTGTTCGAGTCGACGGTAATGGACGGTGTTCCCATCTTCTCTTTATTCGACCAACTGCCCGCCATCCATCTGCAAGGCTTCCACGGAATACTCAACTCCACGACCAATGTCATCCTAGCCGAGATGGAGAATGGACTCACCTTCGACGAAGCCCTGCAGAAGGCGCAGGCGCTCGGTGTGGCCGAAACCGACGCCACTCACGACATCGACGGCTGGGATGCCGCCGTAAAAACCGCCGCCCTGATTACCGTTTTGATGGACATGCCCGTGAAGCTGGATCAGATCGCGCGTGACGGAATCCGCCACCTCACGCCCCAGGCCGTCCGCACCGCCCGCCGCGACGGCTGGGCGTTTAAGCTGATCTGCCGCGCCAAACGCACTTCGAACGGAGTTGAGGCCAGCGTGCAACCCGAAAAAATTCTCAGTACGCAACCCATGGCCAAGATCGCCGGCACCTCTTCTTATCTCTATTTCGAAACCGACATCTTTCCCGGCCTGGCGATCACGGAGGAGAATCCCGGCCTGTACGCGACAGCCTACGGCTTGTTGGCAGACTTCGTGAGAATCGTTGGAGGTTGAATTTCCACGACAATTTCCCGGGCGTCATCCTGAGCGGAGCCGTCTTTCAGGCGAAGCGAAGGATCTCCCGCGCAACCGAACTCGAAGGCCTACCGAGGAATCTCGGATCATGGCGTCGATACCTTCACCGGCGAATCCGGCGCTCCGTACACGACTTCACCATCAATCAGAGTCACCAGACACTTCATATCTTTGATCTGCTCCGTGGGCACCGAATACAGGTCGCGGTCCCACACCGCGATGTCAGCCTGCTTCCCGACTTCCAGCGTCCCGATTTTCTTTTCCAGAAACATCTGCCGCGCGCCCCACGCGGTGTAGCTGCGTAATGCAGCGTGGATGTCCACCGCCTCGGCCATCCCGAAGGGCGCAGGACCATAGGTGCCCTTCGCCGTTTGACGCGCGATTGACGCCCATAGCCCGTAGCGTGCCGGCAGCGGCGTGACCGAGTAATCCGAACCTCCAGACCACAGAATCCCGCGCGACAATAAGGTCTTAAACGGCTCCAGGCTCGCGTTTCGTTTCGGCCCGTAATTTCCTGCGTAGATATCGCCGATCCACCAGAGGAATCCCGGCTGCATTTCCGGATAGCCAGCGTCATATTTTTTCTGCAGCTCTCCGATCGCTTCCAGCGCGTGTGGAGTAGGCAGGTTCGCGTGAATGATGCTGTGGCGCACCCCGGGTTGCGGATGTTCCTTCTCAACCATCGCATAGGTATCCACGACCCAATCCATCCCGCGATCGCCAACCGCATGAGTGCCCACGGGCACTCCATTCTGGTGAAAGAGCCGCACCATCTGCTGATACACCGTCGGATCGGTCAGCGGGTATCCGCGATTGGGCTCGCCCGAACTGGTGACGTCAACCGTCTGGCCATTGCGCATCCAGCCGTCATAGACCCAGCCGGTGCGCGCCCCTCCCGAACCGTCCATATAAATCTTGACGCCGCAAGAAAGCAGCCGATCCGCGCCCAAGGACGCAGGCAAGCGGGGAACAGAATTGATTTCATCCAGCGCCTTGTGCGCGGACTCCATCGTCGTGCCCGCATCCCACAGCACGCATATCCGCTCCTTGATCTTCCCTTCTTGCAACAGCGACTTGTAAGCGTCCCATTGAATCCGGAAAATGTCAGGATCCTTTACCGCGGTCATGCCCTCGCTGAGCAGCACCTTCTGAATGTGGAGAATCCCCTGCCTCATCTGCTCCGGTGTAGTGGCCGGGATCAGGCGGGTGAGGAACTTCATCGCTGAAGCTTCCTTGAGCACGCCGGTGGGAGCGCCACCGGCATCGCGATCAATCGTGCCGGCGGGAGGATCGGCGGTTGCCGCCGTGATGTGCGCCATCTTGAGCGCAAGCGAGTTCGCGACACCGTAGTGTCCGGTTGTATGCGTAAGCCATACCGGATTGTCCGGCGCAACGGCATCGAGGTCAGCGGCTGTCACGTATCTCTTCTCGGCGAGTTTGCCTTCGTCCCAGCCAGCGCCGGTCACCCAATCACCCGGCTTAAGATTTGCGATCTTTGCCTTGACCCGCGCCACAATCTCCGCCACCGAACCCGCGTCCGAGAGCGCGACCCCATACAGTTCATCAACGCCTCCCGTCGCAATGTGGGCATGCGTGTCGATCAGGCCCGGCGTTGCGGTTCGACCATGGAGATCGATCACGCGCAGGCTTGGAGAGTGCCCGGCAAAGTTCATCACCTCCGCATCGCTGCCGACCTTGACGATGACTCCCTGACGAATCGCAATTGCCTGGGCCACAGAGTCCTTTGCATCAACGGTGAGAACATGCCCGTGAATCAGGACGAGATCCGCAGTTGGAGTCTGAGCAGTGACGATTGCACACAAAGCGAGAAGGAACAAAACGAGCGACAACCTCCAACGCCGAATGAAACCCATTCTTCGCCCTCCCGAAAACGCGCTCAACACTATATATGGAAGCTCCGTCGCGTTCACCAGTCCGCGATTCGGAAACGGAACGACCGTCGTGATAAAACTGAATGGCTATGTCCCTGGCTGAAACCGTCGCGCCCACCCTCGACCTCACGCATGTCCGCTCGCAGTTCCCCTCGCTTGCCCAAACCGTGAACGGCCAGCCGGCCGTTTTCCTCGACGGCCCCGGCGGAACTCAGGTCCCGCAGCGTGTGATCGACGCGATGGTCAATTATCTCCGTCAAGACAACGCGAACACCGGCGGAGCATACGCCACCAGCCACCGCACCGACGCGATGATCGCCGAGGCGCGCGCCGCCATGGCCGACTTCCTGCACTGCGACGCCGACGAAGTCGCCTTCGGACCGAACATGACGACGCTGACCTTCGCCGTGTCGCGCGCCCTCGGCCGCGACCTCAAGCCCGGAGACGAAATCGTCCTCACCCGCCTCGACCATGACGCAAACTTCTCTCCCTGGCTGCAGATGGCAGAAGACCGAGGTGTGACGGTACGGATTACTGAAATCAATGATGCCGACTGCACCCTGGATCTTGCCGACCTGAAGTCGAAGATCAATGGCAAAACGAGGCTGGTCGCTGTCGGATATGCCTCAAACGCCGTCGGGACCATCAATCCTGTGAAGGATATCGTCCAGCTTGCGCACAAAGCCGGAGCGCTCGCCTGCATCGACGCGGTCCACTACGGACCGCATGGCCTGATTGACGTCGCGGCGCTCGATTGCGACTTCCTCGCGTGCTCCACCTACAAATTCTTCGGACCGCACATGGGAGTCCTGTACGGCAAGCGCGAGCACCTGCAGCGCCTGCGCCCCTACAAAGTCCGCCCGTTGACCGAAAACATTCCCTACCGTTGGGAGTGGGGCACGCTGAATCACGAGTGCATCGCGGGGATCACAGCGTGTGTGGAATATCTCGCGGACCTCGGACGTCACTCGCGACCGGAAATCGCGACTCGCCGCGCCGCGATCGAAGCCGCCTATGCGGCCATCCACGTGCACGAGCGCGGACTCATGGAACGCATGATGGTCGGACTCAAAGAAATCCCCCACCTGAAGATTTACGGCATTACCGATCCTGCCCGGTTTGACAACCGTTGTGCCACCTTCGCCGTGCGTCATCCCCGCCACACTCCGCTCGACCTCGCCAACAGGCTCGGCGAGCGCGGCTTCTTCACCTGGGACGGCAACTACTACGCCCTGAACCTGACCGAGCACCTGGACGTTGAAAAGACAGGCGGCTTCCTCCGCATCGGCCTGGTGCACTACAACACGGCGGAAGAAGTCGACCGCTTCCTGGCCGCATTGCGGGAAATCGTAAGCGCATAGGTCGCAAGCCGACGAAAAGAAAGTTCACGTGCCACCTGAAAACGGCTGGCTACTCTGTCCGCTTCCGAACATTCGATTTCGCAAAGCGGACGTTCAGGCGTCTCTGTGGCAGCCGCTCCGGCCTGATTTCAAGCATTTGCACCGCATTAACCTTTGGTTTTCCGATTGCTGCTCAGTGCCGCGACGAAGTGTGCGCTGAGGGGGATACATGTCGACGCTGATGCGGGACTCTCGCTATGCGCTGCGGCAGTTCACCAAGAACCCTGGATTTTTTGCGATCGTCGTGCTCACGCTTGGACTCGGCATCGGGGCCAACACGGCGATCTTCAGTCTGGTGGACTGGCTGGTTCTGCGCTCGCTGCCCATCTCGAAGCCGGAGCAGATGCAGTTCCTCGTCTTCTCCCGGGCCGCCGGCAACAACGAAGTTCAGTTCTCCTATCCCGAATTCACCGAGATTCAGAAGCAGACAGCAGGCATTTTCTCCGGTATGACGCCTTTTATCTTCGGCGGCATGGAGGGCCCGCAGAACGCGCAAAACGGACTGACCGTCGACGGCATTACCAAGCCAATCGAAACGGTTTTTGTCGGCAGCAACTTCTTCCCTTTGCTCGGTATCGAGCCGGCAGCGGGGCGACTTTTCTTGCCGACGGAAGGAAAAACCTTTGGTGCCGATCCGGTTCTGATTCTCAGCTATAACTACTGGAAATCTCGTTTCAGCGGCGATTCCACGATCGTGGGCCAAGCGGCTTTCATCAATGGCCATCCGGTGACCATCGTCGGCGTCACTCCCAAGGGATTTCTCGGCCCGACTCCTCTCATCGAGGCGCAGGCTTACCTGCCGCTCGGCATGTACTCGATCGAGAGAGGAGTCGCCACCGATTTTCTGTCCAATCCCAAAACGCGCAGCATGGTGGCCTTCGCGCGGCTCAAGCCCGAGATTCGAAAATCCCAGATGGAATCCGAACTGGCCGTTATCGGCCAGCGTTTGCTCAAAGCGTTTCCACGGGATGGCGCGATGGGAGAGCTGCGCGCCAATCAACTGCGGCCGCCCGGACTCATGACGGGCGCCGTGAATCCTCTTCCCAAACTCGCCGGGCTTTTCCTGATTCTCGGTGGGCTGGTCCTCGCGCTCGCCTGCGTGAACGTGACGAACCTCTTTCTGGTTCGCAGTCTCGGCCGGCAACGCGAAATGGCGGTGCGGGCCGCGCTCGGCGCAGGCAACGGCCGCCTGACGATCCAGTTGCTGACCGAGAGCCTGCTCGTGGCGGCTCTGGGCTGCGCTCTTGGAATTCTGCTTGGGCTGGGAGCAACGCGGCTACTTCGGGCAGTGCCACTACAGGTGGACTTGCCCATCGTTCTGGATTTCGGTTTCAACTGGCACGTTTTCGTGTATACCTTCGCGGTTGCCACCACTACGGCCATTCTGGTGATGCTCGTGCCGATGGTGCGAGTCTGGCGCGGCAATCTGCAGCAGACTCTTCACGACGGGGGTCGCGGCTCTACGGGAGGACGCCAGCGCCTGCGCGCAGTGCTGGTCGGGGGCGAAGTCGCTGCCTGCATCACCTTACTCGTCATTTCGGGGCTGTTTGTTCGCAGCCTGCGTGGCCTACAGCATGCCGATTTGGGATTCAACTCGCAGTCGGTGCTCAACATGACGCTCGACTCCAATGAGATCGGCTACACCGAGGCACAGGGACGCGCCTTCTACTCGGCGATCCTGGAGCGCACGCGCGCTTTGCCCGGAGTCGATTCGGCGAGCCTCACATCCGCGGTTCCCCTGGACGACAACGTCTCCGGCAGCGACCTGGTGATTCAGGGTTCTTCACCGAACCCCAACTCGCCAGCGCCTCACGCGCTCCTTTGCGACGTCTCCTCCGGCTACTTCGCCACCAATGGGATCGCTCTCGTCCGGGGACGCGAATTTACTACCGCTGACAACGAGCACTCCGCTGGGGTCGCGCTGATCAATCGCGCCATGGCCGATCGTTACTGGCCCGGACAGGACCCAATCGGGCGGTCATTTGCCACCGCCATCGATCCAAATCATCCACTAACCATCGTGGGAATCACAGGCAATGTCCGCATGAACGAACTCTATGGCCCTTTCGAGCCTATTTTTTACCGGCCCATCACGCAGAGCTATGCCGGCGTCGAGACTTTGCAGATCCAATCCGGCCGCAGTCCGCAAGAACTGCAGGCGGAAGTAAGGAACATCGCGCAGGCACTCTCCCCTACTCTTCCGATTTATGGTGTGCGCAAGATGAGCGACGTTCTCCATGGCGGCAACGGGCTGCTGCTGTTCGAAGTTGGTGCGAGCCTGCCAGCCTCACTGGGCCTTCTCGGGCTTGTACTCACGCTCGTGGGACTTTATGGGCTGACCTCGTACACCGTCAGTCAGCGCACGCAGGAGATTGGAATTCGCATGGCGCTGGGCGCGCAGCGGCACGATATTCTGCGCGTGATTGGAAACCAGGGATTCGCCGTGATCGCCGCCGGACTCACAGCAGGACTGCTGGTGGCGTTCATCGTGGGACAACTGGTCGGCGATTTTCTCGTGGGAGTCGCGCCCACGGACCCCATCACGTACTTGGGCGTTTCAGTCTTGCTGGCGATGATCGCTCTTCTGGCAACCTATGTTCCTGTGCGGCGGGCGTCGCAGGTCGATCCGGTGGTGGCATTACGCCACGAATAGCGTAAGCATCAATGGCCGCATGGGCCAGAAACACGTCAGCCCGGGACGCATCCCGGGCTGGAACGGAACGATCTTGGAAATCTGAACGGATGTGCCTCAGTTTACGGCCAGCGCTTGGCGCTGTCTTCCCATCCTGCGGCGCGTACCGGCTGCGGTGCCGGTATCGCCGGAGCTGCCGGTGCGGGTATCCGCGCTGCCGGTTGTGGACCATTTACCGCAGTTGCCAGAGCAGGCTTGGCCACTTCCGACAAACTCTCTTTTTCTTCCGATAGAAGCGGGGCCACCAGGCGCAGCGCCTCTACTTCTTTCTCCAGACGGGTCAACTCCATCTCTTTTTGCCGTAACACTTCATACACGTTTTTCATAACTGTTTGGGCACCTGCGTACTTTTGGGGTTTGGAAACCTTCCATCGCACTTTAGCAGAGTTGTTTCTGAAGTCAAGAATTTCTGAGGCTCTTAGCGGTCGACGGAATGTCTCTTTCTACCGCAACGGTGGCGATGGCCTTTTCAGTTGCCCACGCCACTTCTTCTCCTCGCACTCCACGCAGAGCACGCGCCCGGCGGAGACCGGAAAGCCACAAACTTCACACTTGCGCAAGGAACGCAAAATGGGCGGCACATGACTCTGGTCCGCCTCGGCCGGCTTCCCCGCTTCTGTCCCTGGATTCACGGGCAAGCTCCAGAACAATTTTTTCGGCGGAGCAGGCGAAACCTGTTTGCCAACCTGCACGGCCCCGGGAGTAGCCGCCTGTGCCAATTGCTGATCCTTAGGTCCAAATATCTCTTCATCCAGGATCTCTTCAGTGGAATTGTTCTGAAGTGGCTCCTCGCCCACTGGGAGAGCCACAGCCTTCATTTGATCTGGCAATTTCACGGCAACCTGCGCCAAGCGGACTGCGGTCTCGACCATCTCGCTCAGCCGTTGCACCGCAGATAAGTCGCGTTCGCCAAAGGCGTTTACTTTGCCGGAAAAAAGTTCGAAGACGCCCAGAACGCCATCGTCGGTCACTACTGGCATTACGACAACGGACGCGATCCCCAATTTCCGGCATACCTCGTGATTGACCCGCGCGTCGCGTTCGGCATCGTCGCAGCGCAAAGGCCGGCGGGTACGAACGCTCTCACCCGACAACCCAAACTCCGTGGACAGCAAGGCGCCCAGTTCCGGTGCATTGGAGCCGCTCGTGGCGCGGCACTGCATGTCATTGCGTCCGTCGCGCCGCAAGGCGATCGCCGCTCCCGTGGCCCCCGTGATGTACTGCGCCCGGTCGGCGAGCAGTTGCAGGGCGGCATCGAGGTCCCGCTGCGCCATGTCGACGAGCGATCTCCCAAGCGCATTCGGATTATGAAGATTCTGCTGCATGTTCCGTACTTTGGAGTCTCGCGCCCGAGGTGGAAGCTGTCAATAACTGCCGTGCGCAAAGGTATTAAGACAAAAGTGTGGAAAGGCAGCAGTCGCCACTCAGCCGTCAGCATTCAGCCACCAATGGAGAGTCGAGGATTAAGACCTAACGATGTGTGATGGAGAATCACGGGCAGAGAGGCTGAGTGCTGAATGCCGAGTGCCCTACCGCCGTTTCCTTCTCAACGCCGACTGCGCCAGGCGGTTCGCTTCGACGTTCAACTCCCGCTTCACATGCGAGATGGAGAACTTCAGCGAGCGCGCCAGCTTCCGGCAGGTCCAGTGCAGGGAATAAAGCCGGGGACTGCGGCAGGTATATTCGCCCGTCATCTGCCGCACGACAACTTGCGAATCGGAATAAACGTGGAGTTTGCGTGCCTTGCGCTCCACCGCATATTGCAGCGCTTCCATTAACGCCGCATATTCAGCGACATTATTGTCCTGGTTCCCGATCCACTT
>Ga0070730_10002441_pt1 | contig 16875 bp, 14 predicted proteins | sample Coa_R1_3_FD_66447 | JGI IMG/M metagenome (GOLD analysis project Ga0070730, IMG submission 66447) | Surface soil microbial communities from Centralia Pennsylvania, which are recovering from an underground coalmine fire - Coalmine... | ecosystem: Environmental > Terrestrial > Soil > Unclassified ... | reverse complement strand
AAGAGATCCGGACGCTGGGACTGGCAGTGTCTCCCTCGGAGAAGTTTGCCAAGTTGTTGCTGGCCTGGTCGAGCAAGAGCGCGGCGGAAGATGGATCGGCGCAGGTGAAGCTGACGCTGACCCACGAGGAAGTGGCGGAGATGATCGGCACGACGCGGGAAACGGTCAGCCGGCTGTTCTCTGAGTTTAAGAAGAAACAACTGATGCAGTTGAAAGGGGCGACGCTGGTGATCCGCAGCCGGCCAGCGCTCGAAAAGATTGTGCAGTCTTAGGTCTTTGGGGTGTTGTTTTTTGTTGCTTGCGGCAAACACAATAAGTGGGTTCTGTGGGGCAGCAGTACGTTCTATGTTTGAGGTCTAATGATCGGTTGTCGAGGAGAGCGGGCCGGTAGGATCTCGCCGGATTTGAGTTGGCGAAGCCGGCCTGCAGGTGGGTGATTGACTACGGGCCGGCACGCTCCCACGTGCCGGCCTTTTTTTTGGACGCGGACTCCGCAAGAGAATCTCCGATCTATGGTTTCAGAACCTTTAACCGCAGAGATCCGCTGAGAAATGCCGCTGAGAACGCAGAGCAAGAAGAACCATGTTGAGATCCCGCCCGTGATTTCCAAGCCTTGCAATCCAGCCGTGTAAACAATGTGAGTGGTGATAGGATCATTCCGCTTGATCGCCTCAGATGGAGGGCTCGGGACATGATCAACCGCCGCACGTTTCTTATCGCAAGTGGAATGACTGCGCTCGCATCGACGCGAGTTTTCGGCGCCAACGATACTCTGCGCATCGGAGTCATCGGAGCCGGGCATCGCATGAAGGGGCTGCTCGACGCGGCGGACCAGACCGCGAATGCCTACCAGATTGCCGCCGTAAGCGATGTGTATGGTCCCAACCGCGACGCGGTTGTGGAACGGTCCCATGGGCTGGCAAGTGCGCACGCGGATTATCGCGAGGTTCTTGCCAAGGACCTGGATGCGGTGATCATTGCGTCGCCCGACCACTGGCATGTAGCGATGGCAGTCGATGCGCTCAAAGCGGGAAAAGATGTGTTTCTCGAAAAGCCGGTGACGCACACCATTGAAGAAGGGGCCGCCCTCACGCGAGCCGTCCGGTCAAGCAAGCAGGTGTTGCAGTGCGGGATGCAACAGCGCAGTTGGGCGCATTTTCGCGACGCGGTAGAGATGATTCAGGGAGGGAGCCTCGGCCGGGTTACTCAGGTGCGAACGTACTGGTGGCAGAACTATGGAAGGAATTGGAGAACGAAGCCGATCGATCAGCAGGCGCTGGATTGGAAAGCGTGGCTGGGATCCGCGCCGGATCAGGCATTCAGCGAGGAAAAGTTTGATCGGTGGCGATGGTTCTGGAATTTTGGCGGCGGCGCGATGACCGATCTCTTCACCCACTGGATCGACGTCGTGCATTGGGCCATGAAGGCCGACCAGCCGCGGCAGGTGTTTATGCTGGCGGACAAGTACATGTTCGATCAATGGGATTGCCCCGACACGGTGCAAGCGGCGCTGCGTTATCCCGGATTCGACGTCGTATACGAGGGCATGATGCACTCTTCGATCGACGATGGGGGCCTCGAGTTCCGCGGGACCGAAGCGACGCTGAAGATCAATCGCAGCGGCTTCAACATTTATCGCGAGCGCGTGGCGGAAGAGAAGAATCCCGCTGTGACGGCGCACAGCGTGCTGGATGGGACGATCTCGCATATGGACAATTTCTTCGACTGCATCAAGTCGCGTAAGGAGCCGAATGCGCCAGTGGAAACCGGGGTCGCGGCGGCGCGGGCTGGCCAGATCGCAAACCTGGCGCACCTGCGCGGGGCGCCGATCACCTGGCCCTTGAAGTCCTGAATGGAAGCCTGCACGGAACACCTGATGTACGGCTTGCCTCGAATTGGCATCTCATCGGCACCGGACGTAAGGAGAATTCCGGCCATGAGAGAGCGCGTCCATGCAGTGTCGGTTCCAACTCGTGACCTGCTTGATCCTGACTTTTGCCGGAGCGGTGGCTTCGTTCGGGCAGGCGAAGACGGATATTGAGAGTCCGGCGCATAAAGCCTGGGACATGTTGACGACCGCGGCATTCTCCAAGCGGGCCGGGGATCGGACCAACGGAATTCGAGCCCTTGGCCTGCTGCGGAATAATACTCGCGCACGGGAACTGGCAGAAAGCGCGTTAAAGGATCCGAACCTGAACGTCCGTGCTGCCGCAGCCACGTCGCTGGGACAGATGCATGCGAGCGAGTCTGTTCCCAAGCTCGAGAAAACGCTTTCCGATCCCAAGATCCCCGTTGTGATGGCGGCTGCGCAGGCCCTTCGCGAGCTTAAGGACGACAACTCGGCCTACGTCGTTTACTACGAATTGCTGACGGGAGAGCGCAAGAGCCACGACGGCATCGTTGCAGAACAATTGAAGACCCTGAAAGATCCGAAAGAGCTGGCGAAGATCGGGGTGTCGGAGGGAATTGGATATATCCCATTCGCCGGTATCGGATGGGACGCATATCGCACGCTGCGCAAGAAGGATCCGAATCCGGTGCGCGCGGTGGCGGCGAAGTTTCTCGCGAACGATCCGGATCCCGCGAGTGCCAAGGCATTGGTGAAAGCGACCAACGATAAAGACTGGATCGTGCGCGCGGCCGCTCTGGAGGCAATCGCACAGCGCGGGGATGCTTCGTTGTTGCCCAAAGTCGAGGGCAAACTCACCGACAAACAACAGAAGGTACGGTATAGTGCCGCGGCCGCAGTGATTCGTCTGAGTTACGAAGAGAAAACCAGGACAGCCAAAAAATAACCGTGGCGTGTATAGTGAGAGGAACAGAGCAGAGTTCCGTGCTATGAGGCGCCTTCCGCAGCTGCAGAAACCATTCATGATTGGAATGATGCTCGCTTTGACGGCGGCGCCCGGAGTCCTGGCGCAGGATAATTCAGGAAACTCCTCCTGGACTTCGAGCAGCCAGATCAGTGGCCCAAGCGGCACGACAAATCCCACGCGAACGACTCAATCTCACTCGGAATCGGGCGGGCGGGTGATCGATAAGACGACGACTGAAGCCACGGACTCCGACGGCCGATACCGGCCATACCAGGAAACGGAGAAAGAATCCGTACGGGTGAACGACACGACCACTCGCACCATTGAGCGAATCTATGGCAGAGATGCGGATGGGCGCCGGACATTGCTTCAGGAGCGACAGGAAGAAACGCGCAAGCTTGGCGACGAAGCTGAAAAAGTAACTCGCACGACTTCGACTCCGGATGCGGACGGAAGATTGCAGGTGTCACAGCGGGAGTTGGTGGATTCGCGTCAGGCGAGCCCGGGTGTGCGCGATACAAAGACCACTCTGTTCGCTGCCGATCCGGGCGGGGCCCTCGCTCCAAAGGTTCAAACCGAAGAACGCGAGACGAAGCGCGAGGGTGGCACAGTCGAATTCAAGAAATCGACTTCGATCGTGGATCTCTCCGGTAATTGGGCGCTGAGCGAGGTTCGTGAGGGCACAACGAAGCAATCGGGGGATGGAGGCGCCGTCAAAGAGGAGAACGTGCTGCGTCCGGATGCAAATGGACGAATGTCCGTCATCGAAAGGACGGTGACCCGAAATACGGACGCTGGTGGCGGCGAGACACGGGAGAGCGTGGAGACTTACTCGAACAGCGTCCCGGGGCAGGCTCTGGACGATCACTTGCAGCTCATACAGCGACAAACCACGGTTCATCAGAGTGGTCCTACAGGCCGGCTCACTACGACCCGGCAGGTGGAACGGCCAAATCCCGGCGATCCTGGAGCCGGGCTGCGCCTTACCCAGGAAGCCATCGACATCGTGCGGCCGGGGGCAAATGGCACCGCTCAGCAGACCTCCACCGTCCTCACGTCCGACCCTGACGGGCGGATGAATACCGTTTGGGTGGATATGGGGAAGAGCGACAATCCGGCGGCGATACATGTCGAGACCACCGGCGGAACGAAACCGCCTACTGCGAAGCCAAAATAGGTTTTTCTTCTCGAAAAGCCGCCATCTCTACTCTGTTGGCATGCATCCAAGCTCAAACTCAGCTTGCAAGCTTGGAGGCGACTAATGAAGAAGTTCGTCATGGCAAGTCTTTTATCTTCGGTGTTTCTGTTTTCGGCGGCAGTTTGGGCACAGAACAAGCCCAAAGCGGAAAAGATCACCAACGGTCCGGTAATTAAAGAGACCACAAACAACTCGGCGGAAATCTCATGGTCAACCGATGCGCCGGGCAGCAGCGTGGTTAAGTACGGCACCAGCCCCAATGCATTGAATGAGACGGCAGAGCAGCCCTGGGGCGGGAAGCGGGAGTCGAACGGCGACTACAACCACACAGTCTGGATGAAGAACCTGAAGCCCAGCACGACCTACTATTACAAGGTGGAGACTGGTCAGGGACTCGGAACCGGGACTGAGGCCGACAGTAAGACCGGAGAGTTCAAGACGAAGTAGCAGCCAGCATATAGGATTTCGGTGTTTACACCCGTTCCGCAAGAGGAGCGGGTATTTTTTTGTGGGGCGAAAAAGAGGCGACTACAGGCCCTGAAGGGCCAACGATCTTGATGCGCTGACGCGGCCCTCAAAGGGTCGCTCTTCCACGGAACAGCGGGTTGGCCTGATTGATCACGGAACAGCGCGCAGTCTTCATTAATCACGGGAACAGTGCGGTCTTCATTGATCACGTAAAAGAGAGGCATTCCGTGGAAGAGCGGCGCTTTAGCGCCGCGTTAAAGGCCGCGCTTACGTTGGGCTTTAGCCCCCGCGATGATTATTTCACGATCGTGAGGACGACGACGCGGTCGGTTTCTTCGCTCTTTGCGCTTGGAACTTTCAGAACGACTCCGTTCGCATTCTGCGTAAATTCGATAGCGGTGTTATCCAGCAGGGTGTGCGCCCCTGCAATTTTTCCCTGAATGGGTGGCAGGGCCAGCAGGGGGGCATTCCAGTTGAGCACGTGGACGTAGATCTTGCCGGCTTTTTGTGTGGTGACTCCCCAGTCTGCGGGAAGGATTGGGCCGCCGCGGGTTCCGTAGATCGAATCTCCGTATTTTGCAAGCCATTCTCCGACCGCTTGCAAGCGCGACATAAACTGCGGGTCGATTTCCCCATTCGGATAGGGCCCAATATTCATCAGCAAATTTGAATTGTTGCCCGCCGCACGCACCAATCTGCGCTCGACCTCTGCCGCGCTCTTGTAATTGCTGTCGCCGATGTTGAAGCCCCAATTTTCGTTGAGCGTGTCAGACATCTCGAGCGGAAGCTGCGTGCTGATGTATGTCGTGTTGAACCCGGCGGTGTTCTGGCCGGGGAGATCGCGCTCGAAGGTCTGGACATCTTCGCCGGGCTTCGGTGTCTGGTGGTGATTGGGAATGATGAGGGTTGCAGGTTGCAGGCGATGAATAAGGGCGTACGTCTTAGCGAGATGCCAGTCGGCGTCGGGTTTGTCCCACATGCCATCGAACCAGATGCCGCCAATGGCACCGTAGTTCGTCAGTAACTCTGTAAGCTGGCCGTCCATGTAGGAATCGAGGTAGGCATTAAAGTCGCCATGGTCGGGGCGGCCGTTGTTCCAACTGGTGGCGCCGCGCGGATAGTAATCCGGATTGTGCCAGTCGAGTTGCGAATAATAGAAATGGAGCTTGATGCCCTGGCGATGGCACTCGTCGGCGAGCATCTTCAAAGGATCTTTCTTGTACGGCGTGCGCGCGACGATATTCCAGTCGGAGATTTTTGAATCGAACATGGCAAACCCGTCGTGGTGGCGGGAAGTGATGGTAATGTATCTCATCCCGGCGGATTTGGCGAGCGAGACCCAGGCTTTTGCATCGAACTTTTCGGGATCGAAAAAAGATGGCAGGCGGTTGTATTCGTCGAGCGTGAGCTTGCGGTTGTGAAAGACCCATTCGCCATCGCCCAGCACGCTATAGACCCCCCAGTGAATGAACATGCCAAATTTCATGTCTTGAAATTCGCGGCGGGCCTGCAGGTTCTCGGGAGAGGGTTGGTAGTCGGATTGGGCCGGCGCAGGAATGCAATTAAAACAAACAAGGGTTGCAGCCAGAACGCAGTGCGTGAGCGTCGAGTGACTTCGATGGGCCATCAGGGGACCTCGCAAAATTGCACTAGCCCTGCGATTCTACGACAGGTGTCGAATCGGCACAGTGGTTGTATCATTGATGGCCCCGTGGGCGATCATGAAGCAAGCGTAATGGCAGACAAAGCAAACCTGAATCCGAACCGCGCGCGGGACCATCTCGCGAACGAGAGGACGTTTCTCGCCTGGGTGCGGACCGGGGCGGCGATCGTTGTGTTTGGATTTGCGATTGGGCGATTTTCGATCGCGTTACGGCAGCTGACGGCGCTAGAGGGGCATCCGGTGCATCGAAGTGGGATTTCAGTTTGGATGGGAGCGTCTTCAATTGTATTGGGAGTGCTGCTGGTAGTGGCAGGGCTGGTGCGTTATCGGCAGACCAGAACAAGGCTGGATGAGGGTACATTTGAACCGGCAGGGTTTGTGCTCGATCTGGTTACGGTGCTGACGGTACTTTTCGGGTTGGTGCTGGCGGGATATTTGATCTTCATCGAAAAGAGTGTGGGCTAAGAGCGGACGGCAGATCGCTTCGCTCGGAACGGCAAGATGGCAAACGAACAGGAAAAAGAGGCGGCGGCGCGGGCCAGTCTCCAATTTGTGAAAGACGGGCAGGTCGTGGGGCTGGGTACCGGATCGACGGCAGCTTACTTCATCAAATTGTTAGGGGAAGAGGTGAGGAAAGGATTGCGCATTCGGGGGATTCCAACATCAATCCGGTCGCTCGAAATGGCGCAGAGTCTCGGGATCCCGCTCACGACGCTGGACCAATGCCAGGAAATAGCGGTTACGGTGGACGGAGCTGATGAGGTCGATCCGCAGTTGAGATTGATTAAGGGCGGCGGCGGGGCGATGCTGCGCGAGAAAATTGTAGCCTCGGCCACGAAGCAACTCGTGATTGTTGCGGACGCAACCAAACAGGTCCAAAGGCTGGGCAAATTCCCTCTGCCGGTCGAGGTGATCAAGTTCGCCCAGGCGTTGGTGGAAAAGAGAATTGCGGCCTTAGGCGCCGATGTCCGCCTTAGAAGGAATCATGACGGTACTCCCTACGTGACCGATGAGAACAATCACGTTCTGGATTGTCGTTTTGGAGAGATCGAGGATCCGGAAGGTCTGGCGCGGAAGTTGAGCGAGATGCCGGGCGTCGTCGAACATGGATTATTTATTGGAATGGCGAGCGTCGTGTTGTTTGCGCGGGGAAGCGAGATTGTGGAGTTGAGACGGTGAGGCCTTCGCACAAGAAAGCTGACTGGCTCTTGCCCCTCACTGTATTCGAATAACATCATCCCTGAGAATGGCTTCCACGCCTCACCTCCGGCACTGGAACGAACCGTCACGGAGACGTGTCCCAAGGTTTCGAACGCAGGCACCCCTTGACGTCACGGTGCTGCGGTCAGGAGTCCCAGACACATTGCCAGGTAGAGCGCTGAACCTTTCTGAGCGCGGGATCGCAGCGGCGCTGTCTGGTGAAGTAATGCCGGGGGAATCTGTCACGGTCGAAGTTCGGTTATCGCCGACAATCGAAACTCTTCGCACCAAGGCCACCGTGCGCTATCAAGAGGAACTGCATTGCGGGCTTGAATTTGTGGCGATTTCTCCGGAACAACGCTCCACCATCCGAGAGTGGGCCAAGGAGCGGAAGGCGGAAATCGCCCGGCGTTCGGGGCCCGTAGTTGGGCCGCGAGAACCGGGGGGGACTGATTTCAGGAGGGAGTCCAGGGCGGGGAGCATTAGCGCACCTGCGCCGCCAAGGCCGCGAAAGAAGGCTGATCGACGGATCTGGGTCGTTGCCTGCATTCTCTGCCTGATTGTTGCTTCTGCATCATGGTGGAGATGGAATCGCGGATGGGAACGACTGGAGTCCGGCCTGATGAGTTCTGAAGGTCCGACCGAGAAACCCGAAGCGCAGGTTCCCGCCGAAGTCATGCAGAGATTACTCATCCACCGGGTAGAGCCGGTCTATCCAGACGAGGCGCGCAAGCAGAATCTCCAAGGAGTTATCGCGCTCGATATCGTGGTATCGCGTACAGGTACCGTGCTCAGCATGCGGCCGTTGAATGGGCCGGATGTGCTCGCGCACGCGGCGATGGATGCATTGCGCTGGTGGAAGTTTGCTCCGTATCTATTGGACGGAAAGCCTGCGGTTGTCGAGACTACGGTTGCCGTTGAGTTTAAGGAATAGACTTTTCCACGCGCGCAATCCGGCGGCGGATGTTACGCCCTGCGGCGCATCGAGTGAATCACTTTTACGCCGCTGATTGCGAAACACAATACCGCTCCTAGCGCTGTTGCCATCATGACGCTTGCGCTGAAGTGAAGCAGATCGGCAACGGCTGCGCTCACGGCGAACAATAATCCCAAGACGTTCAGCCACAAGGGTGCGCGGACCGCCGCCCTGAGATCTCTCCTCAGCCGTAGTTGCAGCAGCAGGGCAGCGAGTCCGATGGCAGCAACGACGACCAGCGCGAGCGGACTTAAGAACGCCGGGCGGCTCGTATAGATGACCACTATAGAGAGCGCGATTAACAGCAATCCTGCTGCGACGATACTCGAGCCGCGCGGTTTGGGCGGCGGAGTCGGGTTGGGAGCAGAGTCGGACAAGCGATGCGTATCAAGTTATACAGCGGCAGGATAAGTTGATTCAAATCGCTGTGTGTAGGTTAAGTCAGCCGCTCAGGCCGTGGGCACGACGCGAGTAGCACCAACAAGCCATTCCGCCTGACGCGGATCCCCATGGTTCATGGCGTAGAGGACAAGTTCGACCCGTGTCGAGACGCCCAGCTTTTCGAATATCCGGAAAAGATATTTTTTGATCGTATGTTCGCTCAGGTTCAGTTCGATGGCTATGTGACGGTTGCCCAGTCCTTCGGCCACGAGCGCGACAACTTGTTCCTCACGGGGGGTCAAGAGATTGTTTCCATTGGCATTCAGCACACGCAAAGACGGCACTTGAGAGATTAGATCGATGAGGTGGTTCAATTGTTCGGTATTTGCCCAAATCTGGCCGGAAGCCACGCGGATAATGCACTTGCACAACAGTCGAAGACTGGCATCGCTGATCGAGAAAATGCCACGCGCCCCCGAACGGAAGGCGCTGATGACAAGCTCCTGATCAGCTGAGTCGACAAGCAACACTTTCGCCACATCAGGACAAGAGAGGTGAATGCGACGCAAGGTTATGATGGCGTCTGCGGCATTTGTGGAAGAATTCTGCGAAATGAGAACTACGCGCGTAGCTTTTGTGGTGACGGCTTGAAGGATGGCCGACCCCTCCATTGGGCAAGCACTGATGTGAAATTCCGGACGGCGGCGTAACGCGCTACTCAGCAGTTGAGACTGCATGCGGTTGGAATCGGCGATAAGTACCCGGATGACATTCGAAGCGGCGGCAAACGGCATGAAGTAAAACTCCGCGAGACGAAGAAGAAACAGCGAACCAATGATTTTAGGAAGATGAAATAGGGTCCAACAAGGGAATCTGCAGCAATTCTGCGTGCCTCATTCCAAAATGGGAAATTGGATTCCGGTGCGATCGCGAACCTTGATCGTCCTCAGTTCGCTGTGGAAAGCGAGCCTGCGCGAGCCATTTGCCAGGAAAGGTGCAGGCAGAACGCCGAACAGATTCCGTAACCCGAACCTGAATAATCGTAGCAATGACGCATGTTTTTTGAATCGAGGGCAGCCGGTCCTCAATGCATGTCATCTGGAATTGCCTAGTCCCAGCGTGTGACATGGCAAACATGCAAGTCTACTTTCGTAGACGATACGTTTGAGGGCATTCCACAGGTGTCCTCGGGGTACCTGCTTAAGCCATGAATCTGACTAACCCTATGATTCAACTGCCTTCCCAGCGAAAAACAGAGAGATTCCCGAAAACGAATCGTGACTACTTTCGTGGGCGCCACTTCTCACGTCTTGCTGATACCGCGCGAACGGCTTAACGTGCGTGATGTCATTGATCGACATTCTCTGACAAGTTGAGGCGCGGGCATGAAGAGGACTCTCAGAGTTTTCGGGTTCATCGTAGTTGCGCTGATACTTGCGTCGGCATGCGCGCAGGACGGACTGCGCAGTGCTCCAAAGGCTTCCCGGGCCGGCTTAACCGGAGCTGGAACGGGAGATCGCAGTACAACGGCCGCAAAACCCGGAGGAGCGGACGGCCTGGGAAACCCCATACTCGGAGGGGAGCGCCGTCCGCTTTACCGGCTACGACCGAGCGATGTCGTCGAAGTGAATTTCACGATTGCGCCGGAGTTCAACCAGGTGCTCACTGTGCAGCCAGATGGATACGTTGTTTTGAAGGATGCAGGGCTGGTGACAGCACAAGGGCTGACTTTGCCCGAATTCAGCGAAGCGGTGCAACGCGCCTATACCGGATATTTGCACGACCCGCAGGCCGCAGTGGCGCTGAGGGAATTTGAGCATCCCTACTTTATCGTCGGAGGTGAGGTTGGAAAGCCCGGGAAGTACGAGCTGCGTTCGGATACGACCGTAGCTGAAGCGGTCGAGATCGCGGGCGGTCTGACGCAACAGGCAAAGCATTCACAGGTCGTCGTCTTCCGTAGAGTGAACGATGAGCTGGTGGAGACCCGGATTCTCGACCTGAAGAAATTGTTAAAGGAACGAGAACTCAGAGAAGACGTTCACCTTCAGCCCGGAGATATGGTGTTTGTGCCGCAGAATGCAATCTCCAAGATCAGCCGATTCCTCAGTCGTGCTTCGCTAAGTGTGTTCATGAACCCTGCCCAACTGTAGACTCCCCACTCGAATGTCCGCCGAAGGCGCAACTCGAGAGCAAATTCAGCCGCAAATTCCCACTCTGCGCGAATTAGCGATGGTGCTCTTTCGCCGGCGGAGGGCTTTCGCCTGGGTGACGGGCGCGATGTTTGCTGCAACCGTGCTTTACGCGTTGGTTGGGTGCAAGTATAAGGCGACGATGCAAGTACTCGTCCGAAAAGGGCGGGCAGATGCTCCGGTGAGCGCGACCGAGAATGCTCCGCTCGACTTGACGCGGATCGCGGTCAGCGAAGAGGAATTGAATTCCGAAGTGGAACTGCTGCGAGATGACGAAGTGCTGCGAACAGTGGTGGAGCGGACCGGTGTCGGGGGCAGGGATTGGCTTCATTTCTTAAGGCTCGGAGAGGGGCATGCTCAGCTGGCCGAACGGGCTGCGCGGCGCCTGGCAAAGAGAGTGGAGGTAGAGCCGATCAAGAAGACCAATCTGATAAGGATCAGTTATGCGGCCGATGACCCGAGGGTAGCCGCGAAAGTGCTGCAGGTACTGGCAAGCGTTTATTTGGAAAAACATAAGGCGGTGCATCGGCCCAGCGGAGAGCTCCCATTCTTTGAGCAGCAGACGACAACCGCGCTAGAGCAATTGGAAGAATCTCAGGAGAAACTGCTGCGCTTTACCGGTGAACGAGGGATCGTGTCTGCCGCGCAGCAGCGTGACCTCGCCTTGCAGAAGTTGAGCGAGATGGATGCCACCGCAGCGAATACTCGAATCGAGTTTGTTGAGACTGGACAGCGGGTTTCGGAACTGGAACACTTGCTTGCGAAGTTGCCGGAGCGGACGACGACTCAAGTTCGAACTGCGGACAACGCGGAACTAATGAAGTCGCTGAAGGCGAGCCTTCTGGATCTGCAGTTGAAGCGGACGCAACTGATGATGAAGTTCGAGCCGAATCACCGGCTAGTGCAGGAGGTGAATGAGGAGATTTCGCAGGCGCAGACTGCCATCGAGAGAGAAAATCTTAGACCAGTTCGTGACGAAACCACGGACAAGAACCCGCACTACGAGTGGGCGAAGGCGGAATTGCAGCAGGCACAGGTGCAGCTCAAAGCACTGCTGGCGCGAGAGGTTGCGGCCGAAAACCAGGCCGGTGCCTACCGAAGGATGGCTGGCGTCCTGGAAGCTGACGCGATCACGCAGGATTACCTTTTGGCCAGCGAGAAAGCCGCGCAGGAAAACTACCTTCTTTATGTGAAAAAGCAGGAAGAGGCGCGGATGAACGATGCACTGGATCAACGAGGCATCGTGAATGTTGCAATTGCCGAGCAGCCGGTTACGCCGGCGTTACCGGCAATGTCGGTCTGGTTCGTGCTCGCCATTGGGTCGCTGGCTTCGGGCATGGTGGGAACGGGAGCAGCATTCGTCGCGGACTATTTGGATCCATCCTTTCGGGATCCTGAGGATGTGCTGGCGCATTTAGAAGTTCCCGTGCTCGTGTCACTGCCAACTGGCGTGGGAGGGAGGCTGTCGGCATGAGGGCCGGAGTCATGAGCCCCGGGTGGTTGGCAGTGGCCACTGAGGCGCGGGCGGCGGCACACGATCAGGCAGCGCCGGAAAGATATGAAGTCGGGCCGAGCGGGAGGTGGAAGAGCGAGGACTTCGCACGGGAACAGATTCATCATTTAGTAAACCAGGTTTTCCGCCCGGGTTTGGAGAACGCGACCCGACAGATCGTGTTCAGCGCGGTTGACCGAGAAACCGAGATTGGCAGTATTTGCGTTCTAGTAGGCGAAGTGCTTGCGGCCGAAACTCGCTCGGAGGTTGCGGTAGTTGGGGAGCTATCGGACATGAGGTTTGGAGCCCTCTACCGCGCGGCGTCCGAGGAGTGGCCGAAGAGCGGAGGCTCATTGCGAAAGACGGCGGTACAACGAGGGCGAAATCTATGGTTGCTGCCGGCTCCGGAGGCAGTAGGTATGGATCGGAGTGCCGTTTCGGAGCATGCCTTTCTGGAGGAAGTTCGTCGCGAATTTGAATTTTCGGTCTTACAAGGACCGGCGGCCGGGGTATCGAACGGCGCGATCGTGATGTCTCAATCTGCGGATGGAATCATTCTCGTGCTATCGGCGCAACACACACGGCGCGCGGCCGCGCTGAAGGTGAAACGGGCTTTGGGGGAAGCGCACGTGCGCCTTCTGGGAGCCGTGCTCAAGGATCGCGAGTTTCCGATTCCAGAGAGAGTTTACCGGCGCTTGTAGTGCAGGCCTGCAAGGTCGAAGTCTGACAGGGCTGGGCGGACTTGCGGATAGGAGTTTGAGGTGTCTTCAGTTGCGATTAACCCGGAGCCCCGGGAACCACAACAGGCTGAGTGGGCGCGCCTAATTCCCGGACAAGCACCATCCGCTTGCGAAGAAAGCCAGAAACTTCATTTGACCGGGTCCAGAGCCTTTGGCAAACCCATCGCTCTGGAAACGGATGATCCTGTCCACAATAGCAGTGGTGCTATCAGCTTGCTGACTCCGGCGCCGTTGCAAAGCAGGCGTGCGGGGAAACGAATGAGATCCCTAGCGTTGGACTGGGCGCTGATGGCATTGAACTGGCTCGTCGGCGGAGCAGCGCTGGTGTGGTTGCATGCGGCGTTTTCGCGGCCGCTATGGGTGGAACGAGCGTCTCATGAACCTCTCTCTCTGCTGGGCATCGCAGTCCTACACGCCGCCCTGGTTACTCTGGTAGGACACACAGAGGGCTTGTACGAGGACACCTGCACGCCGCGAAGGGAAGCGCTGATCCTGACCAAATCCATTGTGTTAGCGACTTCAGTCCTGTGCGGCGCCTACATGTTGCAAGGAGAGCCATGGAGCAGAAGTGCATTGTGCTGCGGAGTGGGCGTAATGCACCTGGGGGCACTTTGGACGTGGCGATGGCGGAGTAGCAGGCGAGATCTTGTCGAAACGCGTGGAGTAGTACGCAATGTGTTGATCGTCGGAGCCGGCACGGTGGGCAGACGCTTGGCTGCCTACCTCGAGCAGCATCCCGAGGGCGGGCGAAAGTTATACGGCTTTCTGGACGACGAGAAGCCTATAGAAGGCGGGGTTATTGGACGCGTGCGCGACCTGGCCCGTATGGCGCGCACAGGATTTGTAGATGAAGTGTTTCTGGCCGCGCCCAGCGATAGCAAATTAACCCACCGTCTGCTGCACGAAGCCCGGCGCCTGCACTTGGACCTGGAAATCGTTCCGGACCTGTGCGGATGCAGGTCAGTGGGAAGTGCGATCGAACAAGTCGCCGGCCTGCCGGTGATCTGTTTGCACGTAGAGCGATTACCGGCTCTGCCTCTGGTACTGAAGAGGATGGTTGATATCGCGGGCGCAAGCCTGGCGTTCGTAGCCCTATCGCCCCTGCTGGCGATGATCGCCTTGCTGATCAAATTAGACTCGCCGGGGCCAGTTTTCTATTGCGCGCAGCGTGCAGGACGGAAAGGGAGGCGCTTTCGCTGTTACAAGTTCCGCACGATGGTCGCCAACGCCGATGACTGGAAGATGCAGTTGCGGAAGGACAACCAACGATCTGGTCCGTTTTTCAAGATTTCAGCAGATCCAAGGATCACGCGTGTGGGAAGTCTTTTGCGACGCTACAGCCTGGATGAATTGCCCCAGCTTTGGAATGTAGTGAGAGGTGAAATGAGCCTGGTGGGCCCAAGGCCTCACCCTCTGGATGATGTCGCTGGTTATGAGATTGAACACCTGGCGCGGCTCGATGTCACTCCCGGAATGACCGGGTTGTGGCAGGTCACAGCTCGGCGCGATCCCTCATTTCAACGTGGCATGGAACTGGACCGGCAGTACATCCGCACCTGGAGCTTGGGTCTGGACATAAGAATCCTATTGCGGACGTTTATCGCAGTGTGGCAAGGAAGCGGCGATTGATGGCTGCGACTGCGCAAAGAATATTCTTTCGACGCCCGGCGGAGGATTTCTTCGTGGGCGCGGCCAGGTTGGTTTTGCATCCGCTTCAAATGTTGATTGCCCTACCAACATTCCTGTTTCTGGCTGCCCTGACCGCGATGTTGCTCCGCCATCCTGACGTGAAGTTTTATCAGATTGACCGGGTTGCCTTCGGGCTATTGCTTTTGTGCGTCATTGGGCGCTCGGTGATCTTCCGGCAAAGAGTCTTTCTGATTGAGCGGGCAACATGGCCAATGATGGGTCTGACGTTGTTGGCATTCGTGAGCGTTGCGGGGCGGCCGTTCGACAACCAGACATGGAGCCTGCTCGCCTCTAAGTTCCTTGTGCCGTTTACGTTGTTTCACATCGCGGGGCTCGTGTTTACCGAAGAGAGACACTATCGTCAATTTGAGGTTTTTTGCGTGGTGCTCTTGGGCTATCTGAGCTTTACGGCGATCGCATTCCTAAGTGGTGCGCACTCCCTGATCTTCCCGAGATTCATTCTGGACGAGAGCCTCGGAATACAGGCGCATCGAGCGCGCGGGCCGATGCTGCAGGCTGTGGCAAATGGCGTCTCACTGAACATTTTGGGTGTGGTGGGATTGCACGCGTATCGGAGAAAAGCCATGCGCGGTCCGTGGATAACGGTCTTGCTGACGTCGCTGCCACTGGCAATCCTTGCCACCATGACCCGAACGGTGTGGCTGTCGTTCTTGGGGACACTGATTGCAATCGCCAAGAACTCAACACTCAAGAAAGCCAGTGTCGTAGCGATGGTTCTGTGCCTCGGGTGCATGGCAGCCGTGTTTAGCTCGAAGCAACTGGGAGCAGCAGTGGGTGAGAGGTTCGAAGAGAGGGCTCCGGTCGAATTTCGTGAAGCGGTTTATGCAGGTGGATGGCAAATGTTTCTGCAGAAGCCGTGGATGGGTTGGGGTTTTCACCAAATGCCGGGCGAACTTCCGCGATATGTCAGCGGATATACGCAAAAAGAATTGTATCCGCATAACACGTATCTGGAACTGCTGGTAGAACACGGCGTTCTTGGCTTGGCGCTCTACTTGTGGCTGATGTGGGAATTGTGGCGATTGGGAAAAGGGAGGATTCCTTCGCAGGAAAAGAACGGCTTTCTCTCGCTGCAGTTTCATGGACTATGGCCGATCCTGTTGGCTGTCTATTGGGTAAATGCGCTGGTCGTAGTCATGAGCTATCAATTCGTAAATGGATTGCTGTTCACGATTGCGGGAATGCTGGCCGCGCAAGAGCGTCGAGCGGAGGCACGGCAGCCATGCTGACCGTCGCCTTTCTGTCGAATGAGTTCCCTTCGCCAATTGAGACCTACGTCATTGACCAATTAAAGGAACTCCGAAAGCGTGGAGTGCGGGTCATCGCGGGGGGCGCATGGCGCGCAAGGTCCAGGACAGCAGGGATTCCTCCAGACTGTTCGCCGGATGTTGTTCCATCGCTGTTGCAACTACACGTGGTGGCGCGCGCGGCCTGGCTGTGCGCGGCTCAATGGAGGCAAGTTATCCCTCTCGTGGCGCGCGTTGTGGTCCATGGAAAGGAGAGTGTAGGGCAGCGATTCAAAGCGCTGGCACATACATTCCTGGGAGCTTGTTACGCTGCGGCCCTGGAGGGGCGAGGCGTGGAACACATCCACGCTCATCACGGATATTTCAGTTCCTGGATTGCGATGTCAGCGGCGCGGCTGCTTCGCGTGCCCTTCAGCATGACGCTGTACGGGTCTGACCTCTTGCTACATGCGGTCTACCTCGATGCGAAACTGGCAAACTGCGCGTTTTGCATCACGATTTCTGAGTTCAACCGACAGTACATCTTGAAGCATTACCCGGACATTGACCCGGGCAAGCTGGAAGTGGCGCGCCTGGGAGTGGACGTAATCCAACACGAGCAGCGTGGAGGCGAGCCTAAGGCGAAAAAGGATTCGGTCATGTTGCTCGCCGTAGGACGGCTCCATCCGGTGAAGGATCATGCCTTTCTCGTGAGAGCGTGTGCTGAGCTGCTTGCCCGCAAGATGAAATTTGAATGCTTCATCGTTGGCGGAGGCCCCGAGTACAACAATCTGGAACTCTTGATTCAAAGCTGTG
>Ga0070730_10002440_pt1 | contig 16875 bp, 14 predicted proteins | sample Coa_R1_3_FD_66447 | JGI IMG/M metagenome (GOLD analysis project Ga0070730, IMG submission 66447) | Surface soil microbial communities from Centralia Pennsylvania, which are recovering from an underground coalmine fire - Coalmine... | ecosystem: Environmental > Terrestrial > Soil > Unclassified ... | reverse complement strand
CTTGACGAGGTCGGCGTACCGTTCGGCCTTGTTCCTGGCGGTGGCGAGGTTCGCCTCGGCATTGGCCTCCTGGGCCTTCGCCTGGTCCAGGGCGGCCCGGTAAGGGGCGGGATCGATCTGATAGAGGAGCTGGCCGGCGCGGACGGTGCTACCCTCCACGAACGGCCGGCCGATGAGGATGCCGTTCACCTGCGGGCGGACCTCGGATGTCTCATAAGGCGCGGTCCGGCCCGGCAGCTCGGTGGTGAGCTCCACCGGCGTGGCCGTCACCGTGATGACGCCCACCACCGGCGGGCCGCGGGGCGGAGGCGCGTGCTTGGCGCAGGCGGCCGCCGCCAGCGTGGCCGCCAGGACAAGGCCCACGCGGGCGGTGATCGCCACGGATCTCGACTGCACCAGCTACCCCGACCCTGAACGGCATGGCGCCGCCGTCGCCACGCCAGATACAGCGACCACGACCGATTGCAAGCCGCACAGCGGAATTTAGGTTATCAGCGTTCAGGAGTCCGTCTGCCACCAAAGGCTGCGATGAAAGACCCCGACGCCCAGCCGCTGACGCCTGAGCGAATGGCGAGCATTAAGGGGACGCCCCAGGTGCGGGTGACCCGGTGCGCGCTGAAGCTGTCGCAGGAAGAGTTCTCGGCGCGGTTCAACATCCCGATTGGGACGCTTCGCGACTGGGAACAGGGTCGAAAGGACGCAGCCGCGCGTGCATACCTCATGGTAATCGGCCGCAATCCTTCGGTGGTGATAGAAGCGTTGCATCGCGCCGTATGACGCAGCTACTAAACGCAACCGGATTTCTCCCGGAAGAGCTATTTGTCCTCGCGCGGAGCCGCTTCCGGATCCGGCGCCGCGTGGTTTGACGCTCCGGCAGCTGATCCGAGAGAGAGTAAGGCTTCCCTATGGCTCGCCTGATCGTCGTTGGGGCCGGACCGGCGGGACTCGGCGCCGCGCTGTTCTCGGCCCGGCGAGGCCACGCCGTCACCCTGATCGAACGCGACGCCGATGGCCCCGGGGCGGATGCCAACGCCTGTTTCGACCAATGGAACCGCCGCGGCGTCGGCCAGATCCGGCAGGCTCACCAGTTCCTGGCGCTATCGTGCCGCGTGCTGCTGGAGGAAGCGCCCGAGATCTACGCGGCGTTGTGCGAAGAGGCGGTCACCGTCCCGATGATCGACGCGGCGCCGCCGGAACTGCCGATGCTCCTGGGCACCCGCCGAACGACCTTCGAACAGACGCTCCGCGGCGCGGTCGAGCAGCAGCCCGGCGTCGAAGTCCTGGCCGGAGTCGCTGTGAAGGAACTGATCGCCGGTTCGGAGGGGGGTGTCCCGCACGTCACGGGTGTCCGTCTCGCCAGTGGCGAGGCGCTCGAGGGAGACCTCGTCGTCGACGCGTCGGGCAGGGGAACCCACGCGCGCCGATGGCTGGCCGCGATCGGCGCCAGGCCCTGCCCCGAACAGCACCAGGAGGTGGGCTTTTCCTATCTCACCCGCTGGTATCGCCTGAAGGACGGAGCCTCGGCGCCGGAGCAACCCGGTCCTCCCGGAACGCAGGCGCCCTACGGCCTGTTCATGGCCGCGCCGGCGGACCGCCGCACCTTCTGCATCATGATCGGGCTCAGCCATGAGGATCCGCTGCGCAAGATATTGTTCGATCCGACGATCTTCGATCGGGTCGCGGCCGCGGAGCCCTTTTGCGCGCCTTGGCTGAAGGCGGGCGTCGGGACGACCACGCCGCAACCCTTCGCCAACGTCCACAACGGGCGGCGCGCGCTGTTGGACGACGCGGGGCCGATCGTCACCGGCTTTGTGCTGGTCGGCGACAGCGCCACGCACACCAACCCGACGCTCGGCCGTGGGACGTCGCTCGCCCTGGCCCACGCCCAACACCTGGCGCGAACGGCGCATGAGGCGCCGGCCGACCCCCACGGCTATGCCGCCCAGTTCGCGGCCTGGACCGAGCGCCATCTCGGCGTGTGGTACGAAAGCCAGTCCGCCATCGACGCGGCGGCGTCGGTGCGCCTGCGCGCCACCTTCACCTGGGAGCCCGTTCCGCGCGCGGCGTATGCGGCCAGAGCGATCGAGGCCCTCGGCGTCGCAGCGGCGAGCGACCCACGGATCGCCGGCCTTCTGCAGCGCCTGATCGGCGTCCTGATGACCCTCGACGAAGTGCTGGCCCAGCCGGGCGTCGCCGACCAGATCCAGCCGCTGCTGGAGAACGAAGGCCGGCAGTTCCCGCCTTGCGCCTTGACGCGGGATCGGTTCGAACAACTGGTGATGAACGAGTAGAAACATCAGGGGCCCCGATGCCGAACTGGAGACCGGCGATCGCGGCCGCGCCGTGCCGGGCGGAACTTCCCCTTCAGACCTCGCGGGTGAAGCACGCCTTGGAGCGTTTGGCGCACGCGTGCGGGTCGGCGGTTCCATATGCCCATGGCCGACCTCGTGCTTCGAGGACTAGTTGACTCCGACAGTAGCAATATGCAATAATTCACCCGTTCTCTCTCATCGTGGTCCCGCCGGGTCGCGGAAGCGGCGCCGATATTGCAATGCTTCTCCGTGGCCATGGCGCCGTCGCGGGAGGGCGCGGGCATGTGTCGGGTGGTCGCGCCCGTCTGGTCGTGTCCCATGCTCTTTCAGCTTTATGAACGATTACAACGTATTGAGCGAAACAGCGGCCCTCCGAGAGCACGAAACCGCGCAAATACGCTTCGTTTACCTGCCGGGCGCCTGCCAAAACCTGCCCGCGGAATCCAGAACAGGCGTGGCTACCCCTAGTCCCCGCCCGTGAGATCGCGGCGGGCGATCTCCAGCTCCTCGGCGTAGCGGCGGGTGGCGTGAGCCTCGGTCAGCACACCCAGCGGCCTTCCCTCCGGGTCGAGCACGGCCAGTTCGTCGCCCGCGGAGTTGTCGAAGGCGCCCATGATCACCTTGATCGCCATCTCCGGCGTCAGCCAGTAGTCGCGCAGGGTCGCCAGATCGCCCACCGGGCCATCGTCCGGCGCCGTGGCGTGGGCCGTCGAGACCGGGACGATGCCCGCGTAGCGTCCGTCCTGGTCCACGACCACGGCGCGCCGCGTCGAGCCCAGCGGAAACTGCTGGCAGAATTCCCGGATCGGCGTGGCCGCCGCCACCGCCGGCGCGCCGGCCCGCATCATCCGTCCCGCCGTCAGGCTGCGCATCCAGCCGACGTCGTGGGCGCTGCGGATCGTCTCGCCGCGCAGGTGCAGCCGCCAAGTGGAGAAGGAGTAGCCGAAGGTCTCCCGCACCACGAGGCTGGCGACGATGGAGGCGGTGAGGGTGGCGGCGGAGAGGCCGAAGTCGCCGGTGGTCTCCAGCACCAGAAAGGTCATGGTGAACGGCCCGCCGATGATCGCCACCGCCAGGGCCCCCATCCCCACCAGGGCGCCTGCCAGAGGATCGATCCCCACGTTCACGCCCCCGGCGTAGAGGGCGACGACGCAGAGGCGGCCGAGCAGCGATCCCAGATACAGCGAGGCGAAGAACAGGCCGCCGCGGAAGCCGAAGCCGAGCGCGAACACCGAGGCGGCGGTCTTGGCCAGGAGCAGCGTCAGGAGGGTGGTCATGCCGAGTTCGGCGGCGAAGTCGAAGTGCATGGCCCCGTGGCCCGCCGACAGGGTCTCGGGGACGTACCAGGCCAGCGTCGCCAGAAGCACGCCGCCCAGGCCCGGCCGCAGCCACTTCGGGCCCGGCAGACGCGTCACCGCGAAGTCGACCCAGCCCACCAGGCGCATCACGCCGATCCCGGCGAAGGCGCAGATCAGGCCCATCAGGGCGAACATCACGTAGTGGGAGACCGACAGGATGTCGCTGACCTGGGTGTGGAAGACCAGCGTGTCGTTCCCCAGCAGCCGGCTGACCAGCGCCCCGGCCAGGGCCGCGGCCACCACCGGCGCGATGTTGGCGGCGGTGTAGGTGCCGATGATGATCTCGAAGGCGTAGAAGGCCCCGGTGAGCGGAGCCCCGAAGGCGGCGGCGATCCCCGCTCCGGCGCCGGCCCCGACGAAGGTTCTGAGGTCGCTTCGCCTCAGCTTGAGCGCCACGCCCGTCAGGGAGGCGATGGCGCCGCCCAGCTGCGCGTAGGCCGCCTCCAGGCCCACCGAAGCGCCCGAGCCGTTGGAGATCACGCTCTGCACCGCGACGAACAGGCTGTCGCGGAGCGACATGCGCCCGCCCCGCAGCGCGTTGGCTTCCACCGGGTCCACCATGGGCTGGGGGTAGCGGCGCATCCACGCCCAGGTGATTAGGCCGAGCGCCAGCCCGCCCAGCGGCAGATAGGGCAGAGCCGAGGGGGCGAGGGCCGGGATGGTGGAGAGCCGCTCATCGGCGGCTATGCCGAAGAACAGCCGCTGCAGGACGTGGGCGGCGGCGCTGACACCGACGGTCGCCAGGCCGCTGAGAGCGCCGACCCCGGCGGCGATGATCGCCAGCACCAGCTCGCTGGCGCGGATGGTCCCACGCAGCAGGTGCAGCAGCCGAACCCAGCTGCGCCGCATCCGGCCGGGAGCGTACCAGGGGGGCGTCGCGGCGGGCGACTCTTCGGCCGGACTCATCCGGCGGCGATCCGCTGGCCGCCGGTGAAGACGGTGTGGCCGTCGGCCCGCGCCAGGGCGATGAGGGTCAGGCCCGCGGCCTCGGCCTGGGCGATGGCCAGCGCCGTCGGCGCGGAGATCGCCACCAGGATCGAAACCCCGACCGCGGCCGCCTTGTCTACCATCTCATAGGAACAGCGGCTGGTGACGACGATGAAGGCCCGGCTGGGGTCGAGGCCCTGGCGCAGCGCCGCCCCCGCCAGCTTGTCCAGGGCGTTGTGGCGGCCGACATCCTCGCGCACCAGGCGCACCCGCCCCTCGGCGTCGGCCCAGGCGGCGGCATGGGTGGCGCGGGTGCGCGCGCCCAGGCTCTGCCCGGTCTCGAGCGCCGCCAGGGCCCGCTGGATGGCGGCGCGGGTCACGGTCGGTCCCGGCCCCACGGCCGCGATCGGCCGCACCGCCTCGCGCAGGGTCTCGACCCCGCACAGCCCGCAGCTCGACCGCGACTCCAGCGTCCGGCGGCGCGCCACCGCCAGCTCGGCGCCGGCCGAGCGGGAGAGCAGCACGTCGGCGAGCAGCCCCTCCGGCTGCGCCGACACCGTCACCCGCTCGATGGCCGCGTAGGGCGCCACGCGCTCGGTCACCGTGAAGCCCACGGCGAGGTCCTCGATGTCCGCCGGGCTCGCCATCACCACCACATAGGGCGTGCTGTCATAGGCGAGGCCCACCGCCGTCTCGGCCGGCAGGTCCCGCGAGATCGCCTCGACCGCGCCGTCGGCCTGGCGCCATCGCTCGGCGGGATGGGCCTCGACAGGACTGGGGCCGGCGGACATGCCCCCGACCATAGCCCGGTTTGGGAGTCGCGACAGCCCGGGAGACGACACCCGGAGCGCGGGCTTCCAGCCCGCATCTTGCTTAAGGAAGAGCGCGCTGGAAGCCCGCGCTCCGGACTAATCCTGCGCCAGTCGCGCGACCGCCGCGCGGACGCTGGGGGTCAGCCCCTCCCCGCCCGCGTTCAGGTGGGCCACGATCTCGCGGCGCATGCGGGGGTCCCAGAACCGGCGCAGGTGGTCCTCGACGCCGGCGACGGCGGCCGCTTCGCCCTGGGCGCGGAAGAAGGCGCCGATCTGGTTGGCCATGGCCGTCAGGCGGCGAACGTCCACGCGGCTATTCCGCGGGGATCGGCGCGATCCGGCGGGCGCGCCGGTTCTGCGCGTCCGCGGACGCCTGCCATTCGGTGGGACCGTTCGAGAGGGTCACCTGCACCGCCGTCACCTTGTACTCGGGGCAGTTGGTGGCCCAGTCGGAGAGCTCGGTGGTCACCACGTTGGCCTGCGTGCCGGGGTGGTGGAAGGTCGTGTAGACGACGCCCGGCGACACGCGCCCGGTGATCAGGGCGCGCAGGGAGGTCTCCCCTTCCCGGCTGGCCAGCTTCACCCAGTCGCCATCGCCGATGCCGCGATGCTCGGCGTCGTGGGGATGGATCTCCAGGCGGTCCTCCGGGTGCCAGACGATGTTTCCGGTCCGTCGGGTCTGGGCGCCGACGTTGTACTGGCTGAGCACCCGGCCGGTGGTCAGCAGCAGGGGGAAGCGCGGGCCCGTGCGCTCGTCGGTCGGCACGTACTCGGTGAGGATGAACTCGCCGGCGCCGCGGGCGAAGCGGCCCACGTGCATCACCGGCGTCCCCTCCGGCGCCGCTTCGTTGCAGGGCCACTGGATCGATCCGAGCGCATCGAGCCGCTGGTAGGAGACGCCGGCGAAGGTCGGGGTGGCGGCGGCGATCTCGGCCATGATCTGCGCCGGATGGCCGTAGTTCATCGGATAGGCGAGCGCGTTGCTGAGCCGTTCGGTGATCTCCCAGTCGGCCAGGCCGTTTCGCGGCTCCATCACCTTGCGCACCCGCTGAATGCGCCGCTCGGCGTTGGTGAAGGTGCCGTCCTTCTCCAGGAACGTCGAGCCGGGCAGGAAGACGTGGGCGTAGGACGCCGTCTCGTTGAGGAACAGGTCCTGGACGATGACGCAGTCCATCGCCGCCAGTCCGGCCGCCATATGGCTGCTGTTGGGATCGGACTGCAGGATGTCCTCGCCCTGGACGTAGAGCCCGCGGAAGGAGCCATCGAGGGCCGCATCGATCATGTTGGGGATGCGCAGACCCGGCTCGGGGTCGAGCGTCACCCCCCACAGACTCTCGAACAGCCGCCGGACCGGCTCTTCCGAGATATGCCGATAGCCGCTGAGCTCGTGGGGGAACGAGCCCATGTCGCAGGAGCCCTGGACGTTGTTCTGGCCGCGCAGCGGGTTCACCCCGACCCCCGGCCGCCCGAGGTTTCCGGTGGCCATGGCGAGGTTGGCGATGGCCATCACCGTCGTGGTGCCCTGGCTGTGCTCGGTGACCCCCAGGCCATAGTAGATCGCGCCGTTTCCGCCGGTCGCATAGAGGCGGGCGGCGGCGCGCAGGGCGGAGGCCGGAACCCCGCACACCCCCTCCACCGTCTCGGGACTGTTGACGCCGTCGGCGACGAACGCGGCCCAGGCCTGGAACGCCGGCAGGTCGCAGCGCTCGCGCACGAACGCCTCGTCGACCAGGCCCTCGGCGACGACGACGTGGGCCAGGGCGTTGAGGAGGGCGACATTGGTCCCCGGCTTCAGGGCGAGGTGGTGAGCCGCCTCGATGTGCGGCGTGCGCACCAGGTCGATCGCCCGCGGGTCGACGACGATCAGCTTCGCCCCCGCCCGCAGGCGGCGTTTCATCCGCGAGGCGAACACCGGATGGGCGTCGGTGGGGTTCGCGCCGATCACCATGATGACATCGGCGTGGTCGACCGAGTCGAAGTCCTGGGTCCCCGCCGAGGTGCCGAAGGCCGCCTTCAGGCCATAGCCGGTGGGCGAGTGGCAGACCCGGGCGCAGGTGTCGACGTTGTTGGTGTGCAGCGCCGCCCGCGCCAGCTTCTGCACCAGGTAGGTCTCCTCGTTGGTGCAGCGCGAGGAGGTGATGGCGCCGACGGCGCCGCGGCCGTGCTCGGCCTGGATCGCCTGCAGCCGTTCCGCGGCGAAGGCGATGGCCTCGTCCCAGCTCACCTCCCGCCAGGGATCGGCGATCGTCTCGCGGATCATCGGCTTCAGGATCCGGTCCTTGTGGCCGGCGTAGTCCCAGGCGAAGCGGCCCTTGACGCAGCTGTGGCCATGGTTGGCCTTGCCATCCTTCCACGGCGTCATCCGCACGACCTCATCGCCCCGCATCTGCGCCTCGAAGGCGCAGCCGACCCCGCAATAGGCGCACGTCGTGATCACCGAACGCTCGGGAAGACCCTCCGCGCGAACGCTCTTTTCGATGAGGGCGTCGGTGGGGCAGGCCTGGACGCAGGCCCCGCACGAGACGCACTCGGAGCCCAGGAACGGCTCCTCCTGGCTGGCCGAGACGCGCGAGCCGAAGCCGCGGCCGGCGATGGTCAGGGCGAAGGTTCCCTGAACCTCGTCGCAGGCCCGCACGCAGCGCGAGCAGACGATGCAGGCCGCCGGGTCGAAGGCGAAATAGGGATTCGACTCGTCGGTCTGAGCGCCGGCGTGACAGGCCGGCGTTCCGTAGCGGACCCGCTCGACACCGGCCCGGCGCGCCGCCTCGCCGACGCACCCTTTGATCTCATGCTCCGGGTGATCGGAGAGATAGAGCTCCATCACCCCGTGACGCAGCCGATCCAGCCGCTCGCCTGTGGTCGAGACCGCCAGGCCCTCGGCGACCGGGGTCGTGCACGAGGCCGGCGTGCCGCCGCGGCCGGCGATCTCGACCAGGCACAGCCGGCAGGAGCCGAACGCCGCCAGGGTGTCGGTGGCGCACAGCCTGGGGATGTCGACGCCCACGAGGGCCGCCGCCCGCATCACCGAGGTTCCTTCGGGAACGGTGACCTCGCGCCCGTCGATGGTCAGGGTGACGCTCGCCCCGCCGGCGACCGGCGGCGTTCCGAGATCAGCGTCCTGGATCAATGACATGGCGCTCATTCTAGACCTCGCTGGCCGCCCTGGGGAGGGCGGACGTCCCCGCGGCCGATGTCCTGTCGCGGAAGTCCTCGGGAAAGTGGGTGATGGCGCTCATCACCGGATAGGGCGTGAAGCCGCCCAGGGCGCAGAGGGAGCCGAACTTCAGCGTGTGACAGAGATCCTCGATGAGCTCGAGGTTGGCGGCGACGTCGACCCCCTCGATCACCCTCTGCATCGTCTCCACGCCGCGCACCGAGCCGATCCGGCACGGCGTGCACTTGCCGCAGCTCTCCACGGCGCAGAACTCGAAGGCGAAGCGGGCCTGGGCGGCCATGTCGACGGTGTCGTCGAACACCACCACGCCGCCGTGGCCGATCAGCCCGTCGCGGGCGGCGAAGGCTTCGTAGTCGTAGACGGTGTCGAACAGGGCCGGGGGAAAATAGGCGCCCAGCGGGCCGCCGCACTGGACGGCGCGGACCGGCCGGCCGCTGGCCGCGCCGCCGCCGATCGCCATCACGATCTCGCCGAGGGTCAGGCCGAACGGCGCCTCGTAGAGCCCCGGACATTTTACGTTTCCCGCCAGCTGGATAGGCTGGGTTCCTCGTGAGCGGCCGGTCCCGAGGGCGCCATAGGCCTCGCCGCCGTGGGTCAGAATCCACGGCGTGGTCGCCAGGGTCAGGACGTTGTTGACCGCCGTCGGCCGCTCGAAGAGGCCCTTGTGCGCCGGCAGCGGCGGCTTGGCCCGGACCTGCCCGCGCCTGCCCTCCAGGCTCTCCAGCAAGGACGTCTCCTCGCCACAGACATAGGCTCCGGCCCCGACGCGAAGCTCGATGTCGAAGACCCCCAGCTCGCCATCGGCGCGCACGAGGTCGAGCGCCCGCTGAAAGGCGCGGTTCGCGCGCGGGTACTCGGACCGCGAATAGACGAAGCCCTTGGCGGCCCCCACCGCGTGGCCGGCGATGGCCATCCCCTCGATCAGCGCGAAGGGATCACCCTCCATGATCATGCGGTCGGCGAACGTGCCGCTGTCGCCCTCGTCGGCGTTGCAGACGATGTACTTTCGCTCAGCCGGCGCGTCGGCAACCGTCTTCCACTTGACGCCGGCGGGGAACCCGGCCCCGCCCCGGCCCCGGAGGCCGGACGCCGTCACCGCCTCGATCGTCTTCGCCGGCCCGAGCGACCGCGCCCGCGCCAGGCCCTCGAAACCGCCATGCGCGCGATAGTCGGCAAGGGATCCCGGATCGACCACGCCGCAGCGGGCGAAGGTCACGCGGGTCTGGCCGGCCAGCCAGGGGTGATCCTCCGGACGCCCGATACGCAAGGGATGGGCGCCGCCCTGGACAAGGCCCGCGTCGAACAGGCCGGCGACGTCGCTCACCTCGACCGGACCGTAGGCGATGCGGCCGCCGGGCGTCTCCACCTCGACCAGCGGCTCGAGCCAGGCGAGGCCGCGCGATCCCGTGCGCACGGTCTCCACCGAAAGTCCCCGGCGTTCCGCCGCGTCGGCCAGGGCGCGCGCTACCTTGTCGGCGCCCACCGCCACGGCCGCCGAGTCCCCCGGAACGAAAAGGCGCGTCATGCGCCCACCGCCTCCGCGAGCGTGACGCCATCGACCCGGCCGCGCGGCTCGCCGTCGATCAGGGCGGCGGGGGAGACGGCGCACAGGCCCAGGCAATAGACCGCCTCGACGGTGACCGCGCCATCCGCCGTGGTTCCGCCCCACGGCTCGCCGCTCGGCAGGCCCAGCGCGGCGAGCAGGAAGCGTCCCGCCGCCTCTGCGCCCATCGCCTGGCAGGACTCGGCGCGGCAGAGCTTCACCACGCGCCGGCCGTGCGGGGCCTCGCGGAAGTCATGATAGAAGGTGACCACGCCGTGAACTTCGGCCCGGCTGAGGTTCAGGGCGGCGGCGACGAGCGGGACCGCCTCGCGCGGCACGCAGCCGAAGGTGTCCTGCAGCGCGTGCAGGATCGGCAGCAGCGCGCCCTCCCGCGTCACGAGGGGCGCAATGATCGCTTCGGTCCGCGCGGGGGACCATGGCTCGAACGTCTCCACCGCCCTAGCCTAGGTCATCAGCCCCGTGAGGGAGACGCGAAAATCCGATGACGCCGCCAAAAAAACCGATGAGCGGACCGAGAGTGGCCGGTCTGGTCTTGGCGGGCGGTCTCTCGCGGCGCTTCGGGCGGGAAAAGGCGACGGCGCTGTGGCGTGGACGGCCGCTCCTGGCCTGGAGTCTCGCCGCCCTCGACGCGGACTGCGAGCGGGTCGCCGTGAGCGCAAGGCCGGGCAGCGGAGCCGAGGGTCTCGCCCGGGCCGCGGGCCGCCCCGTGCTGCATGACGACCGCAGCCACCCGGGCGGCCCCCTGGCCGGCCTGGCGGCCGGGCTCGCCTGGGCGACATCCGAAGGCTTCGACGCCCTGGCCACTCTCCCCTGCGACACGCCCATGGTCGGGCCTGCGGAGGTCCGCGCCCTGATCGAAGCCCTCGGCGAGGCCGACGGCGCCCATGCCGTGACCGACGACGGCCTGCAGGGACTGTGCGCGATCTGGCGGGTCGGTCTGGAGCCGGGGCTGGCGGCGCGACTGGCGGGCCAGGACCATCCGCCGGTCCATCGCCTGCTCGCCGATATCGGTAGCCGTCCGGTCCGCTTCCCTGACCCCGCCCCCTTTCGCAATATCAATACTAAGGACGACCTGGCGGGCGCTCAGAGGGTCAGCTGGCGCTCGGCGCAATAGTCGTCGAGGGCCTCGGGCGACGCCGACGGGTCGGCCAGCGCCACATAGGTGTCGGGACGCAGCAGATAGACGGCGTCGCGCGCCAGGCCGGCGCTCTCGTGCTCGCCGCGCCAGGGAAACGCGGTGAGCGGCAGTCCGCGACAGGCGCACCACTCGGAGATCTCCTGGCTCGCCGCGCCGTAGACGTGAACCTGCCAGCTCAGGGCGGTGAGGGTCTCGAAATTGTCGCCCGTCTCCGCGCGAACCCAGGGCAACCGGTCGCCGCCGTGGACCTGGCCGGCCGATCCGGCGCTCAGCGGACCGCGACGATAGTTCAGGGTGATCTGGCCCACGGTGCGGAAGAGATATTCGCGGACCGCGTCGATGCCGATCACCCGGGGGATCACGAATGGGGCCACCCTGGTCCGCAACACGTCGGCCAGGGGCCCGTCCGCGGTGGCGAAGCTGAACACGCGATCGGTGGTGGCGACGAGGCGGCGGGCGAAGCCGATCCGCTCGCGTTCGTAGCTGTCGAGCAGGGCATCGGGCGCCCGCCCCTCGATCACCTGCGCCAGCTTCCAGGCCAGGTTGACGGCGTCGCCGAGGCCGGTGTTCATGCCCTGCCCCCCCGCGGGGCTGTGGATGTGGGCGGCGTCGCCGAGCAGGAAGACGCGCCCCTTGCGGAAGCTCGCCGTGACCCGATGGTGCACGTGGTAGGCTGAAAACCAGTTCACCCGCCCAACCGCGACCTTCAGATTCTCGATCGCGCGCGAGCTGACGTCCTCGAATCTCAGGGTCTCCGGGTGATCGGCGCGCTCGTCCCTGACCGTCCCGATCAGCCGCGCGCGGCCCTCGCCGGACAGCGGAAAGACGGCGAGGAAGTCGGCCTCGTCCAGGTCGACATGGAGTTCGCCATTGAGCGCCGGCCCGGTCGCCTCGACGTCGGCGACGTAGAACAGCTGACGATAGGTGCCGCCGGGAAAGCCCGCGCCCATCGCTTCGCGAACGCGTGACCGGGCGCCGTCGCATCCGGCGAGATAGTCGGCGGCGACCTCCTCCGGAGGCCGGTCCTCCTGTTGAAGGCGCGCCCTCACGCCGTCGAGACCTTCGTCGAATCCCAGGAATTCGGTTCGGCGCTCCACCGAGACGCCGAGCGCCTGCAGCCGCTCGATCAGCAACCGTTCGTGCTCGTCCTGCGGAAAGATCAGCAGGAACGGATAGGGCGTCAGCCCTTCGCCGACCGTCTCGAACGGCACGCGCGCGGCCCTCTGGCCCTTGACCCACAGGTTGACCGCCGGGGTCCGGTGGCCGCGCCGCACAATCGCCTCGGTCAGATCCATCTGCTGATAGAGTTCGAGCGTGCGCGCCTGCACCGCCAGAGCCCGGGAGGTGGTTCCCGCCTCCGCCGTCCTGTCGATGATCCGAACCGAGACGCCCAGCCGGGTCAGCCACAGCGCCAGCGCCAGCCCCGTGGGTCCGGCGCCCACGATCAGAACCTGACAGTGCGCCACCTGCGCCTCCTCCCACGAACGGCGGCCGCGCCGCACCGCTACAAACGCGCCATCGAACGCCGCGCTGCAAGGCCGCCGGGGGCGGGGCATCTGAATTGGCCGGCCCGCGTTTTCCTATCGCGGGGAGGGCCCGATTCGGGAGACAGACGTTGAAGGCCACCCTCCTCATCGGCGGCGCCGCCGCGCTCTTCGCCGGCGCGGCCACGGCCGAACTCGGGCTCGCGCCGATCCACCAGGCCGTAGCGGAAACGGCCCCCTCGCTCGACACGACGGCCGCGGACGTTCCGCAGCCGATTCGCGCCGACCTGCAGAGCGGCGTCGTGACATACCCACCCGCCGTCATTGTGCCGGTCAGCGCACCCGCGCCAAAGGCCCCTCGCCCCGACACCAGGGACGACCGTGCGTCGATGGCCGAGGCGGATGCGCGGCCGGCCGACGGCGACGATACGCGAGAGGTCGTCGACCGAGACCCTTCGCTGGAGTCTCCGGAGGCTCGCCCAGCCGCTCGGGACGCCGAACCGGAGGGGGATCCGCCGGCCGAGGATTCCGCGCCGGTCGCCCCCGATTGACTATTCGATCGTCACTTTGGAGCCAAAGACGGACTTTGTGCGTTGGTGAAACAAGACAGGGCGGATTGGCCGCCCTAGCGTTATCCCAGGAGGGTTGCCAATGGGTATTATCGCTTGGCTGGTCATCGGCTTGATCGCCGGCTTTATCGCCAGCAAGATCGTCAATCATACCGGGTCCGGTATCATCATGGATATCGTGCTCGGCGTTGTCGGAGCCTTCGTCGGCGGCTTCATCTTCAACTTCTTCGGCCATTCCGGCGTCAACGGCTTCAACATTTACAGCATGTTCGTAGCCACCCTCGGCGCGATCGTGGTCCTGTTCATCTTCCACGCGGTGGCTGGGCGAAGAGGGATCTAGCCGCTCCACCTGTAACCACCGCGCCCCGCGTATCAGGGCGCGGCGAACCAAAGGCGCCGGCGCTCGGAAGCGTCGGCGCCGCTTTGGCGCCCGGCGACTAGAACACCACGACGGAGCGGATGCTGGTCCCGGCGTGCATCAGGTCGAAGCCCTTGTTGATGTCTTCCAGCGGGAGGATGTGGGTGATCAGCGGGTCGATGGCGATCTTGCCCTCCATGTACCAGTCGACGATCTTAGGCACATCGGTGCGGCCACGGGCGCCGCCGAACGCCGTGCCCTTCCAGACCCGCCCCGTGACCAGCTGAAACGGCCGGGTGGAGATCTCCTGGCCGGCTCCGGCCACCCCGATGACCACGCTCTCGCCCCAGCCCCGGTGGCAGCACTCCAGGGCCTGGCGCATGGTGTGGACGTTGCCGATGCATTCGAACGAGAAGTCCGCGCCGCCGCCGGTGAGATCCACGATCGCCTGCACGACCTTGTCGCGCCCCACCTCATCGGGATTGATGAAGTGGGTCATGCCGAACTGGCGGGCGATCGGCTGACGGGCCGGGTTCAGGTCGATGCCGATGATCTTGTCGGCGCCGGCCATCCGCGCGCCCTGCAGGACGTTGAGGCCGATGCCGCCCAGGCCGAAGACGGCGACATTGGCCCCCGGCCACACCTTGGCCGTCCAGATCGCCGCGCCGACGCCGGTGGTGACGCCGCAGCCGATGTAGCAGATCTTGTCGAAGGGGGCGTCCTCGCGGACCTTGGCGAGCGCGATCTCGGGCATCACCGTGTGGTTGGCGAAGGTCGAGCAGCCCATGTAGTGGTAGATCTTCTCGCCGCCCAACGAGAAGCGGCTCGTGCCGTCGGGCATCAGGCCCTGGCCCTGGGTGGCGCGGATCGACGTGCACAGGTTGGTCCGCCGCGACAGGCAGGATTTACACTGCCGGCACTCGGGGGTGTAGAGCGGGATGACGTGGTCGCCCGGCTTGAGGCTGGTGACCCCCGCGCCGACCTCCAGCACCACGCCCGCGCCTTCATGGCCCAGGATGGATGGGAACAGACCTTCCGGGTCGCCGCCCGAGCGCGTGAATTCGTCCGTGTGGCAGATGCCGGTGGCCCGGATCTCGACCAGAACCTCGCCGGCGCGCGGTCCCTCCAGATCCACGGTCTCGATGGTCAGCGGGGCGCCGGCTTTCCAGGCTACGGCGGCTCGGGTCTGCATGCGGAGTCTCCTGACGGCTGCGGCCCCGCCGCTTAGTCCGCGTCGACTTCGGGCGCAATCTCAGGAGCGCCCGGTGTCCCGCCGGCTCTTGCTTTCAGATCCTTCTCCGACTGAACGAAGAGAACGCCGGCGCTCCGTGTTTCTCATGGCCGGCCGCGAGGCTTTCGCGCTACACGAGGCGGATGAGCTGCGCCTTGCAACAGCTGACGGCCGGGATGCCCGTGCCCTGGGGCGGGGACCGGGTGACCCTGGTCTCGGAGGACCTCGCCGCGTGCTTCGCTTCCGGCGACCGCCTGCTCGTGATGCAGGACACCGGCGACCTGCTGCACGTCCCGCGCCGGGCCCACCAGATCGCCGCCGCCGCCGTCGGTCGGGCCTGCGAGGCCTTCGCCGCCCTCGCGCGGATCGACGACCAGGCGATCACCGGCTTTTTCGAGCAGTTCGCGGCCAATCTGGAAAGCGCGGCGATCTGGGAGACGATCGCCGCGGCCAACGCCCGCGACGTGGAAGCCGCCCGGGCGCGGGGGCGCGGCGTCACCCGCCTCGTCGCTTCCGACGCCATGCGGCGGGACATGATCGCCGGCCTGCGCGCCTGGCGCGACGCACCGGCGAGTCGCGAGCGCCTGGTCGAGCGGATCGACCACGACGGCTGGTCGGTGGAGCAGGTCACCGCGCCGCTGGGCGTGGTCGGTTTCGTCTTCGAGGGCCGGCCCAACGTCTTCGCCGACGCGGCCGGGGTGATCCGGAGCGGCAACACCGTGGTCTTCCGCATCGGCGCCGACGCCCTGGAGACCGCCCGCGCCCTCTCCGCCCATGCCCTCGTCCCGGCCCTGGCCGCCGCCGGCCTGCCCCCCGGCGCGGCGGTCCTGGTGGACAGCGCCGAGCACGCCGCCGGCTGGGCGCTGTTCGCCGATGCGCGCCTGTCGCTGGCGGTCGCCCGCGGCTCCGGCCCGGCCGTGGCGCAGCTCGGCGGAGTCGCCCGGCAGGCGGGGGTTCCGGTCAGCCTGCATGGGACCGGCGGCGCCTGGCTGGCGGCCGACGGGAGCGCCGACTCGGCGCGGTTCGCGGCGGCCGTGTTCAACTCCCTCGATCGCAAGGTCTGCAACACCCTCAACGTCTGCTGTATCCAACGCTCCCGCGCCCACGATCTCGTCCCGGCCTTCCTGGGCGCCCTGCGCCGGGCCGGCGAGCGGCGGGGCCACGGCGCCAAGCTGCACGTCGTGGACGGCGACGAGGCGGCCCTGCCGGCGGACTGGCGCAACGCCCGCACCCGCGTCCGCCGCGCGGACGGCGACCACGACGAAGCCCTGGTCGAGACCATCGGCGAGGCCGGCCTGGCGCGCGAGTGGGAGTGGGAGGAGACGCCCGAGGTCACCCTCAAGCTCGTCGCCGACCTCGACGAGGCCGTGCGCCTGTTCAACGCCCACAGTCCGCGGTTCATCGCCTGCGTGATCACCGAGGACGCCGCAGCGCGGGACCGCTTCTACGCCGCCGCCGATGCGGCCTTCGTCGGTGACGGCTTCACCCGCTGGGTCGACGGCCAATATGCGCTGGGCCGCCCGGAGCTGGGCCTCTCCAACTGGCAGGCGGGTCGCCTGTTCGCCCGCGCCGGGGTGCTGAGCGGCGACGGCGTCTACACCGTGCGGACCCGTATGACCCAGATCGACAACGACCTCGGGCGATGATCTAACCCGCGCCGACACGGCCGGATCGACCGTCCGGCGCCAAGCCTCAAGGGAAGAGACAACATGGATGACGCGTCGGTGAAGGCGAGCGGGTTCGAGGCGGCGGCCCTGGCCAGGACGCCCGAGGCGCTCTCCGGCGTCATCGCCGCCGGCGACCTGTCCGGGGCGGTGACCCTGGTCTGGCGCGGCGGCGAGGTCGCCCGCGTCGACACGCTCGGCAAGCGCGACCTGGCGAGCGGCGCGCCGATGCAGCGCGACACCCTCTTCCGCATCGCCTCGATGACCAAGCCGATCACCTCGG
>Ga0070730_10002439_pt1 | contig 16875 bp, 10 predicted proteins | sample Coa_R1_3_FD_66447 | JGI IMG/M metagenome (GOLD analysis project Ga0070730, IMG submission 66447) | Surface soil microbial communities from Centralia Pennsylvania, which are recovering from an underground coalmine fire - Coalmine... | ecosystem: Environmental > Terrestrial > Soil > Unclassified ... | reverse complement strand
AGGTCAGGCCGCAAAAGCGGGAGCAGCACCTCGGTGACTGCGTGTCACTAGATTGGCCGGCCGGTCCTCACCGACCCCATAGAGCAGCGGCTCATGCGCCGACTGCGGACAGAAGCACGTTACCGGCGAGGGATGAAGCTCAGCAGGGATTGACTCGGGAAAGCCCGTTACAGAAGCCCCCTTATATGGAACCAAGGCCCCGACCGATCTGGCAACGCCCGCTTTCGGAAAGAAACCGCCGTTTCTGCTGATTGCTGGGGATGGCTGGTAAGTCCCCATCGAGGCCGTTTGAAACGCTTCAGGCATCGGCGAGCGAACGACTGGTATCGGGGCAATCCTTAGCGTTCAGAACGGCAAAGAGTAGGCGCTTGCGATCGATCCGGCTTGTGAGTCTGCACCCAAGTCTTCGCTTTCTACCCGATGGACGCCCGCCTCGTTATGCCCGTCGGGACGGGAAGGCCGCGCCAACAAGCGGCCCGTCGAAAGACAATCCCGTACAAATGCTGTCGCACAGTCTCCTCACGCCTCAACCTGCTGCAGGGCTGCATAGAGGAACGCCGCGGTAAACTTTGCGGTCTGTTCGATCGACAGGGTCGACTGAGCCGATGGCGTTTTGTTTCCAAGCCCAAACAGGCAGGCAAGCAGGATTTCTTCCGCAGCGGCTAAGCAATCACCCTGCAATGCGGCATTTGCGTGCAACGCCAAATCTCGCAGCACACGTTTGAACCGAACGACGAGCTCTCCGAGCACCTCCGCCGTTGCATCACTCCGAAAAGCTTCCGCCAGAATCTCGAAACGGAGAGGATCGCCACCAGCTTTCAGCGCATGCAAGACGATCTGCTCGAGCCCCGCCTGGACAGACATCTCTCCGCTACGGACAGCCGCATTTACCTCCTCGATTTCGAATATCCGCCGATCGGCGTCTTCCCGGACAATCGCAACGATGATGTCGCTCTTGCTGGCAAACTGCCGATACATCTGCCCCATGCTGACGCCTGCGCGGTCCGCCACCTCGGATACACCTGTCTGGTGAAAGCCCTTTTTTGTGAAGAAATATCGCGCAGATTCAATGATCTGATGTCTTCCACCGTTTTCCAGTCGCCTTCTCGACACTCCGCGTTCCTCATTTCGCACTTGATCGGCCTTCCCTAATCCGTATGAGCCAGTGTTTGGGAGTGAGCGCTCACTCCCAAACGTTGCAGCTGCGTGGATACCCTTATGCCCGTTTCGAATCGAGTGCACTTGATGTTCAGCCTTGTCACAATGACCGGGCTGGCTGGGTGCGGGGCGGCGCCGCCCAAGGCGCCGCCCACCCCAGAGGTGGGCGTCGTCTCCCTGCAGGCTCAACCGGTCACACTTTCGACCGAGCTTCCCGGCCGAATCGCGGCCGCTGAGACGTCGGAAGTACGCCCGCAGGTCACCGGCATCATCCATCAGAGACTCTTCGAGGAGGGCGCAATCGTCCATGCCGGGCAGATTCTCTATGAAATCGAAGATGCCCCCTATCGGGCCACGCTCGGCACAGCCCAGGGCAATCTCGCGACGGCACAGGCCAGCATTCGGTCTACCCAGCTGCAGTCCGAACGCTATCAGCGCCTCCTCCCGATCAAGGGCGTGAGTCAGCAGGATGCTGACAATGCCGACGCCTCTGCCCAGCAGGCGCGCGCGACCGTTCAGGCCCAGCGCGCCGCAGTTGATGCGGCGAGTGTCAATCTCGGATTCACCCGCATTCGAGCGCCGATTACAGGCCGCATCGGTCGCTCGCTGATCACTGTCGGCGCACTTGCGCAGGCGGGCCAGTCGGCCCCACTTGCGACCATCCAGCGAATCGATCGCGTCTATGTCGACGTGACGCAGTCCGCCGCCGACCTGCTCAACCTCAAGGAGGCGCTCAGCGCCGGTCGCCTGACGCGCAGCGGCGTCGACAGCGCCAGGGTCCAGCTCGTCCTACCGAATGGAACCGTCTATTCGGCCGAAGGCGAGCTGCAATTTTCGGATGTGACGGTCGATCAGTCCTCGGGCTCGGTTACGCTCCGAGCAACATTCCCCAACCCCGACGGCGTGCTGTTGCCCGGCATGTATGTCCGTGCCCGCCTCGTTCAGGGCACCAGTCCGCACGCGATCCTCGCACCCCAGCAAGGGATCACGCACAATGAGCAGGGCGACGCAGTGGCGCTGGTCGTGGGGGCACAGAACAAGGTCGAACAGCGCAAGCTGATTCTGGGACAGTCTGTCGGTGACAAATGGGTCGTCACCAGCGGCCTTCGGGTCGGTGACAGGCTGATCGTCGAGGGACAGCTGATGCTGAAGCCTGGCCAGCTGGTGCAGCCGCACGCGCCCCAGCAGGTGACGCTGGCTCAGGCCGGCCAGGGCGGAAATTAAGCCCATGTCGCGCTATTTCATCAACCGGCCGATCTTTGCGTGTGTCATCGCGATCATCATGATCCTCGCTGGCGCACTCGCGATCCGAAGCCTGGCCGTCGCCCAGTTCCCCACCATCGCGCCTCCTTCGGTAGCGATCACCACCCTTTATCCCGGCGCCGACGCGCAGACGCTCGAGAACACCACCACCCAGGTGATCGAGCAACAGATGAAGGGCATCGACAATCTCGAATACATGTCCTCGACGAGTGACAGTGCGGGTAACCTGACGATCACCCTCACCTTCGCTCAGGGTACGAATCCCGATATCGCCCAGGTGCAGGTGCAGAATAAGCTGCAGCAGGCGACGCCCCTTCTGCCGCAGGAGGTGCAGCAGCAGGGCGTGAGCGTCACCAAGGCAGCGAAGAACTTCCTGCTGGTCGTCGGTCTCTACTCCGCGGACGGCAGCCACAATCATATCGATCTCGGCGACTATGTCGCCACCAAGCTCCGGGATCCGGTAAGCCGCATCAACGGCGTGGGCGACACGCAGGTGCTCGGCGCCCAATATGCGATGCGTATCTGGGTCGATCCGATCAAGCTCACCAATTACGCGCTGACGATGAACGACATCGTTTCTGCGATCCGGGCCCAGAACGCCCAGATTTCCGCCGGCCAGATCGGCGGTCTGCCGGCCGGCAAGGGTCAGGCTCTGAATGCCACCGTCACCGCGCAGTCGCGCCTCCAAACCCCACAGCAGTTTCGCGATATCCTGCTGCGGACCATGCCGGACGGCTCGGTCGTTCACATGTCCGACGTTGCTCGCATCGAGCTGGGTTCGGAGAATTACAACTACGTCCCGCAGTTCAATGGCCATGAGGCGGCAGGCCTTGCGATCAAACTCGCATCCGGCGCCAACGCACTCGATACCGTCGATCAGGTGAAGGCCAAGGTTGCTGAACTGTCGAAACAGTTCCCATCGGACATCAAGGTCGCCTATCCTTATGATACGTCGACCTTCGTGCAGCTGTCTGTCGAACAGGTCATCCATACTCTGTTCGAAGCCGTGATACTCGTCTTCCTCGTCATGCTCCTGTTCTTGCAGAACTGGCGTGCGACGATCATCCCAACCATTGCCGTGCCCGTGGTGCTGATGGGATCCTTCGCGGTGATGCAGCTCTTCGGTTTCACGATCAACACACTGACGCTCTTCGGTATGGTGCTGGCGATCGGTCTGCTCGTCGACGACGCCATCGTCGTGGTCGAGAATGTCGAGCGCCTGATCCATGAGGAGAAGCTCAGCCCGAAGGAGGCTGCCCTCAAATCCATGGAAGAGATCTCCGGCGCGCTCGTCGGCATCGGTCTCGTCCTGTCGGCGGTTTTCCTGCCCATGGCCTTCTTCGGCGGCTCGACCGGCGTGATCTATCGCCAGTTCTCGATCACTATCGTGGCGTCCATGGCGCTGTCGGTGCTGGTTGCGCTCATCCTGACGCCTGCGCTCTGCGCCACCATCCTCAAGCCGGCCAAAGAGGGGCATGAGCACAAGACCGGCTTCTTCGGCTGGTTCAACCGTACCTTCGACTCCAGCCGCGAGCGCTATGCGGGCGCGGTCGAGAAGGTCGAACGGCGCTGGGGGCGTTCGGTCCTGGTGTATGCCCTGATCGTCGCCGGTATGGGATTGGTCTTCTGGCGCCTGCCTGGCGGCTTCCTGCCGCCCGAGGACCAGGGACTTCTCTTCACGCAGGTGACACTGCCGGTCGGCAGTTCAATCGGGGAGACCCAGCGCACGCTCGACAAGGTGAAGGACCATTATCTCAAGGACGAGAAGGCCAATGTGGCCTCGGTCTTCTCGGTCGCGGGCTATAGCTTCGTCGGTCAGGGACAGAATGTGGGTATCGCCTTCGTTCGTCTGAAAGACTGGAAAGAGCGCACAGGTGCTGCCAACCACATGCCGGCCATTGTAGGCCGCGCCAATGCAGCCTTCCGGAAGATCCGCGCGGGCATGGTCGTCGCCTTCAATCCACCCGCTGTGCTCGAATTGGGCAATGCCGACGGTTTCGACTTTGAACTGAAGGACAACGCCAATCTCGGCCATGCCGGCCTCATCGCCGCGCGCAATCAGTTGCTCGGCATGGCTCGGCAGGACAAGCGGCTCGCGCTGGTCCGCACCAACGGTCTCGAAGACACGCCGCAGCTCAAGCTGGATGTCGACCAGCGGCAAGCCGGAGCTCTTGGTCTCTCGTTGGCAGACGTCAACGCCACAATCAGCACCGCCTTCGGCGGAGCCTATATCAATGACTTCATCGACCGTGGCCGCGTGAAGAAGGTCTATGTCCAGGCGGACGCTCCGTTCCGCTCCACGCCGAATTCGATCGGCGACCTCTACGTACGCGGAGACTCGGGCACAATGGCGCCCTTTTCGGCCTTCTCGTTGTCGCACTGGATCAACGGTCCCGCCAAGCTGGAGCGCTATAACGGCGTGTCTTCCATCGAGCTGATGGGCGGGCCGGCTCCGGGCTACAGCACCGGTCAGTCAATGCAGGCAATGGCAGAGCTTGCGGCAAAGCTTCCCGCAGGGACCGGCTTCGAATGGACGGGCCTGTCTTATGAGCAGATGTTGTCCGCAGGGAAGGCTCCTGCCCTCTATGCCCTGTCGATGCTGATCGTTTTCCTCTCCCTCGCGGCACTCTACGAAAGCTGGTCGGTGCCCATCGCGGTGCTGCTGGTGGTCCCGCTGGGTATCTTCGGTGCAGTGCTCGCCGCGATGCTGGCGGGCATCAACAACGGCATCTATCTGCAGGTCGGCCTGATCACGACCGTGGGTGTGTCGGCGAAGAACGCCATCCTCATCGTCGAATTCGCCGAAGAGAAAATGCGCGAGGGACTGAGCGCCGGGCATGCCGCGCTGGAAGCGGCCAAGCTGCGACTGCGCCCCATCCTGATGACAAGCTTGGCTTTCACCGTCGGCGTGCTCCCGCTCGCACTCTCAAAGGGAGCCGGCGCCGGCGGACAGAATGCGATCGGCTGGTCTGTTGTGGGCGGCATGATTTCCGCGACCGTGCTGGCAATCTTCTTCGTCCCCCTCTTCTTCCGCCTGGTGAAGCAGCTGTTCCGTCAGGATCGGCAGGATCATCCCCCGCATCGCGCCGTCGCCGATGCCGAGTTGGTGGAGGGCTGACATGTTGAGTAGCGTAATGTTGCGTGGCGTCTCGCGAAGCGCACTCGCTGTTGCGGGATCTCTGATCCTCGTCTCATGCGATATGGCTCCGCACTTTGTTCGTCCTGCTTTGCCTGTGTCCGCTAAACTGCCGCAGGGTCCCGCCTATGAACCGGCCGAGGAAGCGGTCGCGCCGGTCGCCGACATCGCATGGCGGGACTTCTTCCTGGACGACCGGCTCCGGAAGCTGATCGACTTGTCGTTGTCGAACAACCGTGACCTACGGGTGGCGCTTGCCAACGTGGCGCAGGCCCGAGCACAGGCCCACGTAAAGCAAGCCGACATCTTCCCGACAATCAGCGCCGGAGGCAGCGCCAGCTTCGACCGAACTCCGAACGCATCTGGCCCTGGAACCCCTGCCGTGCGCTCCGACACCTATACGGCCTCGGCGAGCGTGTCCGCTTGGGAGATCGATCTGTTCGGCCGCCTCCGTGATCTGAGCAAACAGGCGTTCCAGCAATATTTGGCCAGCGCCGAGAACCGGGATGCAGCCCAGGTCGCCCTTGTCGCCGAGGTCGCGACTGCCTGGGTTACGATGGCCGCAGATCAGGACCGCCTGAAACTCGCAAAGGATACCGCCGATGCTTTCGGCGGGACACTCGCGATCACGAAAGGGCGCGCTCAAAACGGCGTAGCTTCCGACCTCGATGTTCAGCAGGCACAGACCAGCTACGATAAGGCGCGCGCCGACATTGCCGCTGCGACGACGGCCGTCGCACAGGATCGGAACGCGCTCGATCTGTTCGCGGGAGCCTCCGTACCTGTCGAGCTGCTTCCCAATGGACTTGGCGAGCAAGATGCTACGATCGCCCATCTCCCGGCGGGTCTGGCGTCAGACGTGTTGCTGCGCCGTCCCGATATCCGGGCAGCCGAGCATCAATTGCGTGCCGCCAATGCAAGCATCGGCGCTGCGCGCGCCGCCTTCTTTCCGAAGATCTCATTGACCTCGGCTGCAGGAACAATGAGCCTTGGACTTTCCAATCTCTTCGGGAATGGCAGCGGCTCTTGGTCCGTGACTCCCTCGGCGACGATCCCGATCTTCGACTTCGGCCGAAACAGCGGCAATTTGCGTTACGCGAAGGCTACGCGTGACGCGATGGTCGCCAGTTATGAGAAGGCCATCCAGGTTGGTTTCCGGGAAGCATCCGACGCGCTCGCCCGGCGGGGAACGATTGGCGCCCAGCTTGAGGCGCTGACGTCTGAGCGCGATGCATCATTGGCGGCCTATCGGCTGGCCGAAGCGCGATATCGGGAAGGCGCCGACACCTTCCTCAACACATTGGATGCCCAGCGCAGCAGTTATGGAGCCGAGCAGAGCTTGCTTGCAGGCCGGCTGGAGCGCCAAGCCAACGCCATCGAACTGTATCGAGCCTTTGGCGGTGGATTGAAATGACGGGTTTCTCCGCGCCGTCCCTCGCACCCCCTCGGCGCGGAGAGCTTCGCCGGTGGCTCCCTTCCCCCCCTCAGGGAGCCTCCGGCGAAGCAACCAAGTGCGAAGCCAACGCCATCGAGTCGTATCGATCCTTTGGCGGTGGATTGAAATGACGAGTTTCTCCGCGCCGTCCCTCGCACCCCTCGGCGCGGAGAGCTTCGCCGGAGGCTCCTTCCCCCCTCAGGGAGCCTCCAGCGAAGCAACCAAGTGCGAAGCCAACGCCATCGAGCCGTATCGATCCTTTGGCGGTGGGTTGAAATGACGAGTTTCTCCGCGCCGTCCCTCGCATCCCCTCGGCGCGGAGAGCTTCGCCGGAGGCTCCTTTCCCCCTCAGGGAGCCTCCAGCGAAGCAACCAGCAGACCCGCAGATGCAGTCACCAAGTCAGAGTCATCACGGCTAACCATGCTGATCAGAGCAGAGCGAGCGGCAGTGCCGAACAATTCTGCCGCTGGCTGAGTGCAATCAGCTTTGCCTAAAGCAAAGCTTACAATAGGGTTTTTGCATGAGCTTCAGTCATCGTGAATTGCGCGCGCTGGTAGCAATCGCGGACGCTGGGACACTAGGGATGGCCGCAGGACGCGTTCATCTCAGCCAACCCGCACTCAGCCGGCTTATCAAGACCGTGGAGGATCGGCTAGGTGGGCCGCTGTTCGAACGATCCAGGTACGGCATGGTGCCCACCGTGTTCGGGGAAGCCCTGTTGCCCTACGCACGCATGTTGCTGTTCGAGATGGAGCAGGCCGTTGATGCGGTCGACGCGGCGCGCGGAATGCGGCGCGGCACCCTCCGTTTGGGCGCTGTCGCCACGATCATCCGCAGCATTTTGCCACAAGCGTTAGAACGCCTTCACGCAGAGTTCCCCGCAATCAAGACGGAGTTGCTCGATGCGCCAGAGGACCGGCTACTTGCCGCACTGGAGGGGCGCTCGATTGATATTATGATTGCCGGTGCACTTCCGCCGCATGAGGAGATCATTTGCGTCGCGGAATGCCGCTTCGACGACAGCTACACTGTCTTCTGCGCCAGCCAGAACCGCTTTGCATCGGAGGAGGCGATTTCGCTCGACGAGGCGCTCTTGCTGCCTTGGGTTGCCACTCCGCCGAATTCGGCGCCCCGCACGCTATTCGAGGAGACACTCCGCGGGCTTAACCGGCTGCCACCCACAATTGTCATCGAAACGCTTTCACCGAGCTCGATCGTAGCGATTGTCCGCGAAACCGACTTTCTAGGCTGGTTGCCCCGCCCCTTGTTCGCCAGCGAGGAAGCTGCCGGCGTCGTAAGAACGCTCGACATCGCTGGTTTGTGCGTACCGCGACGCTTTTTCGTATATCGACGCCGCCGGGGCCTGTTTCCACCGATCGCGCGCTCCTTCATTGAGGTGTTACCGTTGGCCGGCTGAAGGGGCGGGTCATGCAGGTTCGTCATGGCGCCGCGCGGACAATGCATTGGTGCCATAGAACAGGTACCGCCATCCTGCCGCGTATACTGACCCAAAAGCTGGAAGGAAGAGAGATGGCGGGCACATTCGGCGCCAACGTCCAGGATCGCTGGGTCACATATGAGGGCGATAGCCAGGCGAAAGCAGTCTTGGAAAAGGGGACCGGCAACCCGCTCTTCTTCGTGCGCATGGCAAGTGCGAGTGACGTCGCGGATGGAGCCGCGCAAGCGCGCACTGCGCAAGAAGCGTGGTTCTCACGCCCCTTCGAGGATCGCGCGACCGTGCTTCGCAAGGCAGCCGACCTGATCGAGAAAGATCGCAATTTCTACGTCGACTGGATCGTGCGCGAGACTGGTAGCGTTCCTGCCAAGGCGGAGTTTGAGATCGTGGTCGTGATCCGCGCGCTGCGTGAGGCCGCGGCCATGCCTTCACAACCGCAGGGGCTGGTTCTGCCCACCGAGCCCGGCAAGCTCAGCTTCTGCCGTCGGATGCCGCTGGGCGTTGTAGGCGTAATCTCTCCATTCAACTTCCCCATGTACCTGTCGATGCGCGCGGTTGCGCCAGCGCTGGCCGTAGGAAATGCGGTGATCCTGAAGCCCGATCCTCGCACCACCGCGACGGGCGGGCTGCTGATCGGCAGTTTGTTCGCCTCTGCGGGTCTTCCCGACGGCGTGCTCCAAGTCTTGCCGGGCGAAGCCGAAGCCGGCGAAGCGATGTGCACCGATCCGAACGTCGCGATGATTCAATTCACCGGATCAACCGGGGTGGGCCGCCGGATCGGTGCGCTGGCCGGCGGGCATCTCAAAAAAGTCTCGCTGGAGCTGGGCGGAAAAAATTCGTTGATTGTCCTCGACGACGCCGATCTCGAGCTTGCTGCCGCGAACGCGGCCTGGGCGTCCTTTCTCCATCAAGGCCAGATCTGCATGGCTGCGGGCCGCATTCTGGTCCAGCGCTCGGTCCACGACCAACTTGCAGAGCTGATCGCGCGCAAGGCAGAGGCGTTGCCGGTTGGCGATCCGGCACGGGAGCAAACGGCGCTAGGCCCGTTGATCAATGCCACTCAGGCCGAACGCGCGCATGGAATTGTCGCCGATACGATCGCGGCGGGTGCCATCTTGGCTGCCGGCGGCGATCTCGTTGACGCATATCTGAAGCCCGCCGTGCTGACCGGCGTGACACCGAAGATGCGCGCCTTTCACGAGGAAATATTCGGGCCCGTTGCCGTCTTGGTACCGTTCGACAGCGACGAAGAGGCGATCGCACTCGCCAACGACACCGAATATGGTCTGTCGGCCGGGATCATCTCGCGCTCGGTCGGCCGGGCGATGAGGCTCGGTGCGCGGCTGCGCACAGGACTGCTCCACATTAACGATCAGACCGTCGGTGACGAGGTGGTCAATCCGTTCGGGGGGCGCGGCCAATCGGGCAACGGCACCAGCATCGGCGGCCCCGCCAACTGGGACGAATTCTCCCAGTGGCAGTGGGTTACGGTTCGCGACGTCGCCCCCGCCTATCCCTTCTGATCCATTGGCGCGACAAGCGCATCGAGGAAGCATGACCAGCACTAGCCCCCTCGTCACCGTGCGCGATGCTGTTTTTCGTCTTGCACGAGACTTCGGCATCGACACCATCTTCGGAAATCCCGGCTCCACCGAGTTGCCGATGTTTCGCGAGTTTCCAGGCGACTTCCGTTACGTTCTGGGCTTGCAGGAATCTGTCGTGATGGCGATGGCCGATGGCTATGCACAGGCAACGCGCAACGCCGCCTTCGTCAATTTGCATTCAGCCGCCGGAGTCGGCCACGCGTTGGGTAATCTGTTCACCGCGTACAAGAACCAGGCACCGCTGATCGTTACCGCCGGCCAGCAGGCGCGCTCGATACTTCCCTATGAGCCTTATCTGTTCGCTGATCGCGCGACCGAATTTCCTCGACCCTATGTCAAATGGGCACTGGAGCCAGCTCGTGCCGCCGACGTGCCGCACGCCTTTGCCCGTGCCTATTATATCGCGATGCAGCCGCCGCGCGGACCGGTGTTCCTGTCGGTCCCGGTCGACGACTGGGACCAGATGTGTGACCCGGTTGAGCCACGTCGGGTGAGCCGCACGGTCGCCGGCGATGCAGAAGCGCTGTCTCGCGTGGCGACGGCGCTGGTGACTGCCCGGCGGCCGGTGTTCGTCGTCGGCGCTGGCGTCGCACGCGACGCCGCGCGCGCAGAGGTAGTCGCGCTGGCGGAAGCGCACCAAGCGCCCGTATGGGTGGCACCGGTTTGCGCGCGCTCTAGTTTTCCCGAAGACCATCGGCTGTTCGCGGGTTTCCTTCCCGCCTCGCGCGAGGCAATCGTCGAGAAGCTATCCGGCGCGGATCTCGTCCTGGTGATCGGCGGCGCCGTATCCACCTATCATATAGAGGGCTTCGGCCCCCACATGCCGCAAGGCGCGCAGGTTTTTCATCTGGTAGATGATCCTGCAGTCGCATCATGGGCGCCAGTCGGTGAAGCGGTGGTGACAGACACGAAGAGCGCGCTCAGCACGCTGCTGCAACTGGCCCCTGCAACCGAAAGACATGCGCCCGCTGTAGCTCCGCGCACAGCCGCCCCAGCCAAGGCGCTCACCGACTCCTATGTCCTTTCGCGCATAGCAGCACTGCGCCCGGCCGCCTCGATTATCGTCGAGGAAGCGCCATCCAGCCGCAACGCAATGCACGATCAGCTGCCGATCCTCGCCGAGGACGGCTTCTTCACGTGCGCCAGCGGCGGCCTGGGCCACGGCCTGCCCGCCGCTATCGGCATCGCAATGGGGCGCCGTAAGGAGAAGGTGATCGCAATCCTCGGAGATGGGTCAAGCATGTATGCCATCCAGGGGCTCTGGACGGCGGCGCAGTATGCCGTTCCGGTCAGCTTCGTGATTCTCAAAAATGGTCGCTACGAGGCGCTGATCGGCTTCGGCCGTTATTTCGGAATTGAAGAAACGATCGGCACCAAGCTACCGGAATTGGATTTTTGCGCTCTGGCCTCGGCGCAGGGGGTTGCAGCATCGCGGGTAACGCGGATTGAGGAACTGGATGCGGCACTTCAGGCATCCTTTGCTGCCACCGGGCCCACGCTTGTGGAAGTCTCTATCGGCTGACACGCCCCCGGGAGGCAGCGCTTCGCCAGCCAACACGCGGAGCCAGATCCGACTTGAGCAGTCGTGTGCGAACGCGCGCGGAAACAAGAGCGCTGTAACCCGCGGGAATGTGTGAGCAGGTATCGAGTGGCAAAGCGGCGTTCGCGGTAGGGAACGCTCGATGCTGGGCAGTGATCAAGCCTCAGGTCGCGCGCACATCACATGCTTTGGCAAAGGAGCGCGCCGGGATCAGCGACCGCAAGGCCGCGTGAGTCGCGGTCCTCGAAGACTGGACTGCAGTCACGTCCGCCCGGCCAGCGCCATTGGAACCTTATCGGTACGTTCCTTTGAAGTCTCGCGTGCCAGAATGCGGTCCATCGCCGCCGCGAGCGTTGCCGCGTGATCGGAAACGGCCCCGGGCGAGCGGAAAGCGACATGGCCGTCGGGCCGCACGAGCACCGCACCTTCTGACGACAGGCCGTAGAGCGAAAGAAAGTCGCCTTCGGGCTGCCAGTCGCCTCCTGCGCCGACCAGATAGGCTGCGACGTCCGGCGCGGTCAGCCGCTGCGCAGCCTCGCGCCATGCCGTTCCCTCAGGCCCGGCCAGAAGCACAAAGCGCCCGTCGCACAAATCAATGGACGAAATCCGTTCGTCGTCACGGCGCAACCAGAGATGAGGCGCGCGATAGCCAGGTTTCGCCGTCGGCACATAATCGATCACCGGATCATCGACGACGGGCGGCAGGCTCTCATCGGGAACAAAGGCGCCATCACCCTCATAATGGACGCCGAGATCGAGCCCCGCCCAGTTGCCGAACTGACGAGACCGCGCGATTATATCGCGCTTCGCATCGTCGGTCGGCGCCATCACCATGTCCTGGATGAAGTGCGCGTTCACCCGGCCGTAATCGCATGAGCGCCAGGCAGCCTGCCGTCGTTCGGGATCGAAGCTGTCCAGCAGCCCCTCGCCCGCCTCGCCACGGATCACCGCCGCCAGTTTCCACGCGAGATTATGCGCCGTCTGAGCGCCGGTGTTCATGCCGGAGCCGCCAGCCGGCGGAATGCGGTGTGCAGAATCGCCGATCAGAAACAATCGCCCATCGCGCAGCCGGTCGGCAACGCAGGCAGCAAGCTGATAGCCGTAGAAGGAATGGAGGTCGAATTGCACCTCCTCTATCGCTGGATCGCCAACGAGATCGCGCAGGCGCCTGACGACCTTTTCCTTGGTCCAGCTTGCGATCGGTTCCTGTTCCGGATCGATCATGATCTGGCACATCCAGCGGGTTCTGCCATCCAGCGCCTGAAAGGTACCCGTGAAGCCGCGGTCGAGCGCCCAGATCAGAGGCCCCTTGTGCTCGCCGGCTGTCCACCGGCTCAGATCCGCGTCGAAATAAGTGTTGAGATAGGTTCCCAGATTGGTCGGGCCGGTGCAGCCGATTCCAGCACCTTCGCGCAGCGGGCTCTTTCCGCCATCGGCCGCGATCAGCCATTTGGTCGCGAGGCGCTCCACCGCTCCGTCGGGATTCCGGACTGAAAGCACCACATGTTCGGGCCCTTGTTCGATACTCAGAAGCTCGGTCGAAAACCGCAGTTCAGCGTCGTCGAACGCGGCCGCCCGACGCCAGAGCATCGCGTCGATCTTGTCCTGAGCAACGCACCGAAACGGGTAAGGCGTGAACGCATCGACCGCCCCCGGCGCCATGCATCGACTCGGCATCGTCCCGATCAGCTCTCCACCCAGTCGATGACGATATACAAACCGGTGATTCCATTCCGGCGGCAGCGAAAATGCGGTCAGTTCGGGATTCAGACCAAATTGCGACCAAATCTCCACCGTGCGGGACATGATTCCACGTGCTCGCGGGAGCTCGCTCACCTGTGGCCGCTTTTCGAGCAGAACGTGGCTGATCTTTTCGCGAGAAAGCAGCATCGACATCGTTAGGCCGACCGGACCCGCACCGCAGATTACCACGTCAACCGCACGCATGTGCCTCTCCTATGGCCACCGGCCCTTGATCTCGACCGTTATTATCAAGGCTACCGTTGACCGTCCGGCCAGTCAACTATACGCTCAAGATCGCAAATGGCACCGCTCAAGAAAGCGGGCCGATATGGAGAGGGGGAACTATGCGGAAGCGTATTCTCAATGTAGCGCTGTGCTCGGCTTCCATCACGACACTAGCGCTCACAAGCCCGGCAACAGCACAGGATACGGAGAAGCCTGCGGGCCACGCCGGCGTCCGCTCGGATGATGCCGGCAGGGCAATCGCCGATATTGTCGTCACCGCCACCCGCACCGGCGCTACTGAGGTTCAGCACACCCCACTGGCGGTCAGCGTGTACAGCCCTCAGACGCTTGCCACATCCGGCGTTTCGGACATCCGAGATCTGGTCCAGCTGACCCCGAATCTGAAATTTTCCCAGACTGCCGCCTTTGCGCAAATTTATATTCGCGGCATTGGTAGCAACAACCTGTTCATCGGGTCCGATCCCAGCGTCACAACGCATGTGGACGGCGTGTACATCGCGCGCGGCTATTCACAGATCACCGACTTTATCGACATCGAACGTGTCGAGGTCCTGCGCGGTCCGCAGGGCACGCTTTACGGCCGCAATGCCGTTGGCGGCACGATCAACATCATTTCACGCAAGCCTTCGGATCGTTTCGAAGGACAGGTCCAGCTCGCCGGCGGAACCTATGGGCAATTCCAGGGGCAGGCCTATGTGAGCGGCCCGATCGCGCCCGGCCTTTTGCAGGTCAGTCTCGCCGGAAACTACATTCGGCATGATGACTATTTCGAAAATATCGTTCCGGGTGGGCAGAATGTGGGTAGTGAACGGCACGGCGGCGTCCGCGGTCAGATCCGTTTCACTCCGTCGTCCTCGCTGGAACTCATCACGCGTGCCGACTGGAGCAAATCCGAGGGCCATCTGCTGAATTTCTCCAAGACACTCGCTCCCTTTCCGCCCGCCAGATTGGCCAATTCCATCCTCGGCGACGACCGAAAGGTCGCGCTCAATACGCCGCAGCCGATCACGACCGAGAATTGGGGCATATCCCAGGAAATCAACCTCGAGCTCTCTCCCCAAATTTCGCTGAAGTCGCTCAGCGCATACCGAAAGAGCAGCTACGCAACCGATGTCGACATCGACGCTACCGAGCTCAATCTGATATCTGGCAGCCAGAGCGATCACTCGAAAGTAGTGACACAGGAGTTAAATCTCAACGCAAAATTCGGTCACTTCAAAGGCCTCATCGGCCTCTATTACTACCACGAGGATGAAGACGGCACGCTGCGTATCAACCTATATGGACCAAAACTTGTGCGATACGTCGCGCCGATCCTGGAAAATCGCTCCTATGCAGCCTTCGCACAGGCGACTTATGATATCACCGACCAGTTGAGCCTCACCGCGGGCATCCGCTACACCAATGATCACAAGACGGTGGATCAACACCTCACCGTCCAGCCGCTCGCGACCTTCCCCAACGGACCGAACATCCCGCCCTTCCCGTTCATCGGCCAAAGCACGCAGAAAGCCGGTGCATGGACACCAAAATTCGGAATCAATTACCAGATCACACCCCGCATTTTGCTCTACGGGTCGATTACAAAGGGCTTTAAGAGCGGCGGCACCAATTATGCCGCGGATAGGCCAGGCAACCTCGACTTCGGCCCGGAAAGTCTCTGGGCCTATGAAGCCGGCATCAAAAGCGACTTCTTGGATCGTCGGCTTCGGGTCAACGTCGCCGGATTCTGGTACGACTATCGCGATCTGCAGGTACAGTCGCTGTTGAGCCCCGGCGTCACGACCATCTCCAACGCGGCGACTGCGCGCGTGAAGGGCCTGGAGATAGAAACAACCGCGAGGCCGCTTCGTCATGTCACGTTGACCGCCAATTACTCGCTACTCAACAGCCGCTATCGCCATTTTGAACAGGCAAGCGTGCCCGCCGTGCTCATCCCATATCTGGCGGGAAATCCACGCTACAACGCGGCGCTGCAGACTTATGACGCCAGCGGCAACCGCCTGAATTCCGCGCCGACAGACACTTTCACCGCAACTGCCCAGATCGAGCAGCCCATCGGATCGAGCACCGCCTATGTGCGGGCTGAGTATTTCTGGCAGTCTCGAACCTTCTTCGATCCGACCAATGTTGCGATCGCATCGCAACCGTCGTTTGGCCTCGTGACGCTTGGTCTTGGCCTTCGCAATGAGACCGCTGGATGGTCCGCGCAGCTCATCGCCAAGAATGTCACCAACAAGGAGTATCTCGTCGCGGTAGGCACAAATGGTGTTGTGCCTGCGGGACAGATCGCTCCCCCTCGCACCATTCTGTTCCAAATCTCCAAATCATGGTGATCCGGTCGGACAGCCGGAGCCCTGCACTCTTGGTGCAAGATCCGGCTGTCCGAACTGCACCTTGAGCACCGCCATCCGAACAAAACCGATCCGGCCAGATACAGGAACCATCATGTCGTCCGGCACCAACACATATCGCCATGATGTTCCGGTTCTCATCGTGGGAGCGGGACCCGTCGGACTGATCTCCTCAATCCTTCTGTCACGTCAGAACATCCCGCATATATTGGTCGAGAAGCGGGCAAGGATCAGCGAGCTTCCCCGGGCGCGCGGTCTTACCGTTCGAAGTGTCGAAATTCTCAGCCAGCTCGGTCTTGGAGATGCCCTGCAGGAGATCGCCCAATCCGATCTGTGGTCGACCTGTTTTGTCTATACCGAAACATTGTCGGGAGAGCTGATCGGCAAGATGACCGGCACGCTGGGCGCGCGGTCGGACAACGAATTCTCCCCCGCCCGCTATATCGTCGCGGCCCAGGACCGTATTGATCCCCTGCTCCACGAAGCGGCAGTCAGCTATTCTCAACTCGATCTGCAGTTCAACGCCGAGGTGATCGGGTTCGAGCAGGACGACAACGGCATCACGGCCACCGTCAGGACTGCGGATGGCGCGAGCAGACAGATCCGCAGCCTCTACATCATTGCCGCAGATGGCGCCCGCAGCCGGTTGCGCGAAATGGCCTGCATCGGGATGCGGGGCGCGTCAGACCTCGCCCAATTCATCAACAACTTCGTACGTGCCGACCTCAGTTGCTTCACCCAGGGGCGCGAGGGAGCGCTCATCTGGACCCTGAAGCCAGGCGCAACCGGTGTCTTCCAGATGCTTGACGAGAAGGAGCGCTGGGCAATTCAGGTTCAGTACGACCCGAAAGAGATTGATGTGTCCAAGTGGACCGACGATGTCGCGACACGCTACATTCGAGGCATGATCGGCTCCAACAGCGCTGACAATGTCCAAAT
>Ga0070730_10002438_pt1 | contig 16881 bp, 11 predicted proteins | sample Coa_R1_3_FD_66447 | JGI IMG/M metagenome (GOLD analysis project Ga0070730, IMG submission 66447) | Surface soil microbial communities from Centralia Pennsylvania, which are recovering from an underground coalmine fire - Coalmine... | ecosystem: Environmental > Terrestrial > Soil > Unclassified ... | reverse complement strand
TGGACAACGTCGATCCCGGCCATGCTTTTGAAGAGCTCGCCGGCCATGTGATAGGGCGTGCCCTGGCCCGAGGACGCATAGTTCAATTTACCCGGTTGCGATTTCGCAAGCGCAATGAACTCGGCGAGCGTCTTGGCCTGAACCGAAGGATGCACGACGATGACGAGGTCCGAATAGTTGATCGGCGCAATCGGCACGAGATCGCGCATCAGATCATATTTGCGCTGCGCCATCGGCATCAGCGATTCATTCGCCGTCTGGGTGTTCGACATCATCAGGAGCGTGTAGCCATCGGCCGGCGACTTCACGACTTCCTGTGTGCCGATCACGCCGCCCGCGCCGGTGCGGTTCTCGACCACGAAGGGCTGGCCCATGCTCTTCTGCAGGACATTGCCGATCAGCCGCGCCGCAACGTCAGCCGGGCCGCCGGGGCCGAAGGGAACGATGATCTTGATTGGCCGCGCCGGATAATCCTCGGCATGCGATGGCGAGCCGACAAATGGCACCATCGAAAGCGCGATCGCCAGGAGCCGCGCAAACCTGAAGCCCGCCATTCGCCTCTCCCGAAAGACCTTGTTTGTTTGGGCAGCAATCTAGCTGCAACATGAACCGGCTGTCGACGATAGACTATGGGGCAGCCGCTGGAATAAGACTTGAGGTTTGGTGTCGCGACATGCCCGAGCGGGAGGAACATCGCGGGCTGTGACACCGCAGGCTCAGGGCGCCAGCTGCGCGTCGAGCAGGCTACGTATCCTGGCAGCCAGGGAAGCTTGCGAAAACGGTTTTTGAATCAGGGAGACGCCCGGATCAAGACGTCCTTGATGCACGATGGCGTTGCGCGAATATCCCGTCATGAACAGCGTCTTGACCGCGGGGTGCGACTGCCTGACCATGTCGGCCAGGGCGCGTCCGTTCATGCCGGGCATGACCACATCGGTCAGCATCAAGTGAATTTCTGAGTTGGAGGCGAAAGCCGTCAGAGCCGCCTCGGCATCGCCGGCCTCTACAACGCGGTATCCGACGCCGCTGAGGGCTTCGACGACGTAGGCGCGAACATCGGGGTCATCTTCGACGACGAGGATGGTTTCGCCCGATCCCTGCTGAAGTCTTTCACCCTGGGAGGTGGGCGCAAGTTCCGGAGCGCTTGAAAGACAGCGCGGCAGGTACATCCTGACGGTCGTGCCTTCGCCAAGCTCGCTGTAGATCCGCAAATGCCCGCCGCTTTGCTTGACGAAGCCGTAGACCTGGCTGAGCCCGAGGCCAGTGCCCTCGCCGGCGGGCTTGGTCGTGAAGAAGGGCTCGGTCGCCTTGTCCGCGATCTCGCTCGGCATGCCGCAACCGGTGTCGGTGACGGAGATCATGACGTATTGCCCCGGCTTCAAGTCTTCGAAGAGGCGACAGTAGTCTTCATCGAGGAAGGCGTTGCCGGTCTCAATCGTCAGCTTCCCGCCATCGAGCATGGCGTCGCGGGCATTGATCGCAAGGTTGACGATCGCGGATTCCAACTCGGCGGTGTCGACTTCCGTCTGCCACAGACCCGCGCTCGCGACGGTCTCGATCGACACTTTTTCGCCGAGTGTCCGGTTGAGCAGGTCCGACAGTCCGGCGATCAGGCGGTCGGCATCGACGATGCTCGGGTCGAGCGGCTGGCGGCGCGAAAATGAAAGCAGGCGCTTGGTCAATGCTGCAGCCCGTTCCGCTCCGGCCAGCGCATTCGAGAGCGTCCTCTGTATTTTGGCATCGTGCTCGTGCTTCAGCGCCATCTGCAGATTGCCGATGATGATCGTCAGGAGATTGTTGAAGTCGTGGGCGATGCCGCCCGTCAGTTGGCCGACAGCGTCCATTTTCTGCGATTGGCGGAGATTAGCCTCCACGGCCTGCCGGCTTTCCGCTTCGGCGTAGAACGCCTTGGTGCGGCGCTCTGCAAGCAACACCAGCGCGATCAGCAGCACGGTAGCCGGGAGGCCGTAAACGAGCTGGCTCGCCATCGTCAGGAGCCAGCCACGGCGAATGTCATTCGTCGCTAGGCTGGCCGCGACGTAAACCGGAAATCCCGGCAATTTGCGCAAGGCGAAACGTCGTTCGATGTGATCAATCGCGGAAACGACGGTGAAGCGCCCGCCCTGCGGGGAACGTGCGATCGTGGTTGCGAAACCCGATGTCGGGTCGAGCTTGATACCGACGGTCGCGGGAAGCGGATATCGCGCCAGGATCGAGCCGTCCTTGCAAATCAGAGTGAGGCTCGCCGTGGTGCCGCGGGCAATCCCGGCAAAGAACGACTCGAACGCGGAAGGCTGGATCGAAACCTCGATGACCCCCTTGAAGTTGCCGGTCTCGTCGATGCGCCGCTTGCTGACCGGAAAGATGTTGCGGGCTGTCGCCTGGGGCGAGAAAACCGGTCCGATGAAGACCGGTGCGTGGGGATCGCGCTGCGAGGTGAAGAATTTGGTGCCCGACACGTCAAGGTCGGATGGTACCGGGATCAGCAGCGATGATGCAATCGGGCGGCCTGCGGAGTTGAACAGCCAGATCGATTCGATATCGGGAATTGCAGCGCGCATCTCCCTGAGACGCTGGTTGAGCTCGGACTCCTGCGCGCGCATGTTTTCGGCTGAGCGCCCCCGCGTGATCTGCTCGACGCTGTCGATCGTGACGAAGGTCGACTGAAATACGGCCTGGGCGTGCCCAACTGCGATGTCGAGAGAGCGTGTGATATTCTCGTCCGCGGCGGCAAAAGCCGATTTGTAACTGGCCCATGAGGCATAGGCGAACAGCAGTGCGGGCAGTGTCGCGCACGCGATCAAGATCAAGCGCAGGGACCACAGAGCTCTGTCGCGTCGAGCCTTCATGAGCTTCCTCTGTGAGAGGCTACTCAATTTTGGCCGGAACACAATCGGCCGATTGAGGTGTCACAACCGTCGCACGAATTAGGTCAGATAGATTCAAAAAGGCGAATATGATGCGGGTTCAAAGGCACCCATTGTAAGGCCGCCCCGAACCTTGAGCGCGCATACGGGCGCCCCCGGGTCGCGTCGATGTCGTGAGCGCAAAGGCGGCCCTGATCGGCTTTACCCGTGCGCTGGCGCATGACATCGGCACGACGGCATCAACGTCAATTGCGTGGTGCCAGGATTGATCGGCACGATCCGGCCCAGGGACAAGCCGGAGCCGGCGCATCACTTCACCCGCCGCATCATCACCCCCAACCGCGGCAAGCCGGACGACGTCGCCGGCATCGCGCGGTTCCTGTGCGGACCGCTGTGCGCTCCATCGCGGGATAGGCGATCCACGCCAACGGCGGGGCGTATCTCGGCGCGTAGCCCCATCCGGCTGCGGATTTCGCATGGGACTGCGGGATAAATGCACTCGGCGGTCCCAATTTTTGGTGTTACCGTCCCGTTATGAACCAGCTTCCCAGGATCGAAATCCGCCATTCCACCTGCCCGCATGACTGCCCGTCGGCTTGTGCGCTCGACGTCGAGGTGATCGGCGGCCAGTCGATCGGCCGGGTGAGGGGGTCCAAGAAGCAGACCTACACGGCTGGGGTCGTCTGCGCCAAGGTCGCGCGTTATGCCGAGCGCATCCATCATCCCGAGAGGGTGACGTTTCCGATGCGTCGGATCGGCTCGAAAGGGTCGGGCCAGTTTGCACGGATATCCTGGGACGAAGCCCTGGACGAGATCGCGGCGCGCTTTGACCAGGCCGAGCGCGAGTTCGGCGCCGAATCCGTCTGGCCCTACTACTACGCCGGCACGATGGGCGTCGTGATGCGCGACGGCATCAATCGCCTCGCCAATGTCAAGAAGTATTCTCGCTTCTATCAGACGATCTGCGCCAACATCGCCCGCGTCGGTTTCGCCATCGGCACCGGCAAGATCGCCGGCGTCGATCCGCGCGAGATGGGCGTGTCCGATCTCATCGTGATCTGGGGCACCAATCCCGTCAATACCCAGGTCAATGTGATGACCCATGCCGCGCGCGCCAAGAAGGAGCGCGGCGCGCGCATTGCCGCCGTCGATGTTTACAACAACGACACGATGAAGCAGGCCGACATCAAGATCATCCTGCGGCCCGGCACCGATGGCGCCTTCGCCTGCGGCGTGATGCACGTGCTGTTCCGAGACGGCTATGCCGATCGCGCCTATATGGAGAAATACACGGATTGCCCGGCCGAGCTTGAGGCGCATTTGAGGACACGCACGCCGGAATGGGCGTCGGCGATCTGCGGCGTGCCGGTTTCTGAGATCGAGGCCTTTGCCCGCGCGGTCGGCGAAACCAAGCGCACCTTCTTCCGCTTGGGCTATGGTTTTACCCGCAGCCGCAACGGCGCCGCCCAGATGCATGCGGCGCTCTGCATTCCCGCTGTGACCGGCGCCTGGCAGTATGAAGGGGGCGGGGCCTTCTTCAACAATTATGCGCTCTGGCACTTTAACGAGCAGATCATCGAAGGCCATGATGCGATCGACCACACCACGCGCTGGCTCGATCAGTCCAAGATCGGCCGCATCCTGACCGGCGACACCGAGGCTTTGAAAGGCGGCGGCCCGGTCAAGGCGATGCTGATCCAGAACACCAATCCGGTCACCGTCGCGCCGGAGCAGAATCTCGTGCGCAAAGGCTTTGCGCGCGAGGACCTGTTCATGGTGGTGCATGAGCAGTTCATGACCGAAACCGCGCAGATGGCCGACATCGTTTTGCCGGCGACCATGTTCATGGAGCACGACGATCTCTATTACGGCGGCGGCCATCAGTATATTTCGGTCGGCCCCAAGCTGATCGATCCGCCCGGCGAATGCCGCAGCAACCACGAGGTGCTGCAGGGCCTCGCCCGCCGCCTGAAGATCAGCCATCCCGGCTTTGAAATGACGCCGCGCGAATTGATCGACGCCACGCTGAAGCTCTCCGGCCATGGCGATATCGCGGGCCTCGAGGCGGACATCTGGCGCGACCTGCAGCCGGATTTCCGCACCTCGCATTATCTCGACGGTTTTGCCCATGCCGACAAGAAATTCCACTTCAAGGCCGACTGGGCGCATCCGCCTTTCGGCCTCGTGATGGGTGACGTCGACAAGATGCCGGGACTGCCGGACCATTGGCGGGTGATCGAGGAGGCGGACGAAGCCCATCCGTTCCGCCTTGCGACCAGCCCTTCGCGGAGCTTCCTCAATACGACCTTCAACGAGACGCCGTCGTCGCAGGCCCGCGAAGGCAACGCCTCGGTGATGATCCATCCGCTCGATGCCGCCGCGCTCGACATCGCCGACGGCGATGCCGTGACGCTCGGCAACCCCCGCGGCGAGACCACGCTGATCGCAAAACACTTCGACGGCGTTCGCCGCGGCGTCCTGATCGCGGAATCGATCCATCCGAACCGCGAGCATATCGGCGGCAAGGGCATCAATGTGCTGACCGGCGCCGAAGCGGTGGCGCCGATCGGCGGCGCGGCCTTCCACGACAACAAGGTCTGGATCAGGAAAGCCGGGGTTGCCGCCTGATTCTCTCATCTTGCGACGACGATGCCTCGCCGCGGCGTGACACGCGCGGCGTTGCATGACGGTGCGTTGTCGTGCAGGAAAGCTGAAATTCACCGGGGGTGAGTCGAAGTGGGCTCGGACCATATCTTTTTCCACGTTCGGATCGTGCTTGCGATCGTGCTCGGCCTCAGCATTACAAAGCTCCTGAACGGCATCGCCTTGCTGATCGAGCGCCGTGACTCCTGGTCGCTCATTCACATGAGCTGGGTGCTGTGGGCGCTGATGTCCGTCATGACGTTCTGGTGGTGGGAGTTCGCGCTGAGCAGGGTGCCGACATGGACCTTCTCCAGCTATCTCTTCGTCATCATCTACTGCTCGCTCTATTTCGTGCTCTCGGCGTTGCTCTTCCCCGACGACGCTGAAAAATATGGCCGGTACGAAGACTATCTCATCGAGCGGCGTTACTGGTTCTTCGGCCTGATCGCGCTTATCACGTTGATGGACATGATCGACACGTCGCTGAAGGGCGCGGCGCGGTGGCACATGCTCGGCATCGCCTATCCGATCAAGACGGGAGTGATGCTGGTGATTGCGGGTACGGGAATGATCTTCATCAACAAGCGGGCCCACCTCGTGCTTGCCCTGATCGCGCTCGTCTACCTCACAGCGTACTACAGCGTCGAGTATCTCAACGTGGCGGCTTGAACGCCGCTAGCTCACCTCCGGCTTCAAGATACCCAGCCCCTTCAGATGCGTGTCGACGAACTGCGCCACCTGCTGGCGCAGGCTTTCCGGCGGCACCGCAACCATGCGCTCCTCGAGCCCGAGCGAGATGATGCCGTGCACGGCCGAGAACATCATCCGCGACAGCAGCGCGACGTCCCTGGGATCGCGGTCCGGCATCAGCCGCACCAGCGGCTCGTGCATCAGATTGAAGGCGTCCATGACCATGATCAGGATGTCCTCGGGAAAGGGGCGATCTTCTTCCATCCGGTGCTCGAACAGCGAGCGCAAGAGATTGGCATGCTCGCTCGCAAACTCGAGATAGGTCGCTGCCAGCCCATGGAGCTGACGGATCGGGTCATCCGCAGGCACCGCGACGAGGCGGGCGGTAAGCGCCTGAACCGTCTCGCGATTGACCGTGAGAATCACCCCGTCGAAATCGCCGAACTCGTTATAGACGCTGCCGATAGAGCAGTCCGCGGCCTCGGCGACGTCGCGAACTTTCAATGATCTCAATCCCTTAGAGGCGATCAAGCGGCGGGCGATCTCCAGGACCAACACCCGCCTTTTCCCTTTTTTTTGCTCGCGCAAAGATTCTTCTTGAACATTGTTCATTTTTTGCGTACCAATGTGAACATTGTTCAAAATAACTCGGAGACGCAGCAAATGCAACCCGTCATTGTCCAGATCGCCACCACCTTCATCGGCGATGCCGTAGCCTTCGTGAACGGTTTTGGCCGGATCGTTACTCACTTGGTGATGGCTCCAGTCGAACGCATCGCTAGCGCCTGCGACGTCGCAGGCATTCTCTCCGAACGGGCGGCGCGGGCTCTCGAGCGCGAGCAGGTGAAGCGAGCCTGGCGGTCGCTCCGCCAGTCGGGGGAGAGACCGCAACGTTCGCGCCGGCCCGGCAGGCTGTTCGGCAGCCTGCGCTTTCTCGGCGAATTGACATGAGGCGAGGGCAGTTCGATGCAAATTCCAAACAAAGGAGTCACCATGTCCCGACATCGAACCCTTGCGCGGCGCTCGCGTCGTGTACCGATAGGCTTTTGGTATTCGGCCTCGGACATCTGCACTTCACGTTCCGTCGACCTGCCGAGCCTCGAGAACCCGTAAAGCCGTAAATTCCCCGTCGCGAGTATCCCTTCATCCTTCTTCCGACACACCCTGCTGCGAAAAGCAGGTCGGCTCGGCCCAGGAATTCAGGAATGTGACCATGATCAAAGAGCTGATGTCGACGCGCCGTTTCGCGCCGCTGTTTTGGGCCCAGTTTTTCTCGGCCCTGAACGACAACGTCCTGAAGAACGCGCTGGTCATCATCCTGTTGTATGGGGCTGCGACCGCGCATGGCGATGCACTGGTCACCGTCGCCGGCGCGGTCTTCATCTTTCCCTTCTTCATCCTTTCCGGCCTCGGCGGCGAGCTCGCCGACAAATTCGTGAAGTCGGTGGTGGCACGGCGGCTGAAATTCGCCGAGATCTTTGCCGCGATCTTCGCTGCGCTCGGCTTCTTCCTGCACTCGGTGCCGCTGTTGTTCATTGCGCTGGGATTGTTCGGCATCGTCGCCGCGCTGTTCGGCCCGGTGAAATACGCCATGCTGCCCGACCAGCTCTCGGTCGGCGAACTCGCCACCGGCAACGCGCTGGTCGAAGGCGCGACCTTCATGGCGATTCTGATCGGCACCATCGCCGGCGGTCAATTCGTGTCGGGCACCACGCACATGGCGCTGGTCTCGACCGCGGTCGTGGCGCTGTCGCTGATGTCCTGGGGGTTCGCCTCGCGCATCCCGACCACGGCACCCTCGGCGCCCGATCTGCCCGTCACCGCCAATCCCTGGACCTCGACCTATTACCTCTTGAAGACGCTCTATGCCGAGCCGCGGCTGTGGGACGGTATGCTGATCGTCTCCTGGTTCTGGCTGGTCGGCGCGGTCGTGCTGTCGCTGCTGCCGGCGCTGATCAAGGATATCGTTGGCGGCAGCGAGGGTGTGGTGACGCTGTGCCTTGCGATCTTCGCCATCGGCATCGCGGCGGGCTCGCTGTTCGCCGCCCATCTCTCCCATGTGCGCCCCAATCTCGCGCTGGTGCCGATCGGCGCGGTTGTGATGGGCATTGTCGGCCTCGATCTCGCCTGGGCGATTGGCTCGACCACGGCTGGCCACGAGATCCCGCCGCTTGCTTTCGCGGGCTCGTTCTCCGGCCTCCATATGCTGATCGACTTCGCTCTGTTCGCGATCGGCGGCGGCCTGTTCGTGGTGCCGTCTTTTGCCGCCGTGCAGGCCTGGTCGGCGCCCTCCGAGCGCGCCCGCGTGATCGCAGCGGGTAACGTCCTGCAGGCCGCCTTCATGGTGGTCGGCTCGCTGTTCGTGGCGCTGTTGCAGGCCGCGGGCCTGCCGATCGCCTGGATCTTCTTCGGTCTTGCGGTTGCGAGCTTCGGCTCGGTCTGGTTCGTGCTCTCCAAATGGGGCAAGGAAGGCGTGCGCGATTTCGGCTCGCTGCTCTTCCGCGCGCTGTTCCGTGCCGAAGTGCGTGGGATCGAGAATTTGCCGCCCGCCGGCACCCGCATGCTGATTGCGCCGAACCATGTCAGCCTGGTCGACGGCCCGTTGCTGCACGCGGTGCTGCCGGTCGATGCGAGCTTTGCAGTCGACACCGGCATCGCGAAGGCCTGGTGGGCCAGACCATTCCTGAAGATGATCCGCCACTACACGGTCGATCCGACCAAGCCAATGGCGACTCGCGACCTGATCAAGCTGGTCGCGGCCGGCGAGCCCGTCGTGATCTTCCCGGAAGGGCGCGTCACCGTCACCGGTTCGCTGATGAAAGTCTATGACGGCACTGCGATGATCGCCGACAAGGCCGATGCAGTCGTCGTGCCCGTGCGCATCGAGGGCGCGCAGCGCTCGCATCTGAGCTACCTCAAGCATGGCGAGACCAAGCGCTCGTGGTTTCCGAAGGTGACGATCTCCATCCTGCCGCCGGTGAAGCTGCCGATCGATCAGTCGCTGAAGGGCAAGGCCCGCCGCAATGCCGCGGGCGCCGCGCTGCAGGACGTCATGATCGACGCCATGGTCAAGAACGCGATGCTGGACCAGACCCTGTTCGAGGGGCTCGCCCATGCCTATCGCGACCGCGACACCGGCAAGCCGATCATCGAGGACTCGCTCGGCACCAGGCTGACCTACCGCAAGCTGATCCTCGGCGCCCAGGTTCTGAGCCGCAAGCTCGAGAGCGGCACCGCGGTCAGCGAGAACATCGGCGTGATGCTGCCGAACTCGGCCGGCGTCGCCGTGGTGTTCATGGCGCTGCAGACCATCGGCCGCGTGCCGGCGATGCTCAACTTCTCCGCCGGTCCCGTCAATGTGCTGGCGGCGATGACGGCCGCGCAGGTCAAGACCGTGCTGACCTCGAAGGCTTTTGTCGAGAAGGGCAAGCTCGACAAGCTCATTGCCGCGATCGGCGAGCAGGCGAGGGTCGTCTATCTCGAGGACGTGCGCGCGACCATCACGTTCGCCGACAAGGTCAATGGCCTGCTTGCCGCTCACACGCCACGCGTCGTCCGCAACGCGAACGATCCGGCCGTGATCCTGTTCACCTCGGGCTCGGAAGGCACGCCGAAGGGCGTGGTGCTGTCCCATCGCAACATCCTCGCCAACGCCGCGCAGGCGCTGGCGCGTGTCGATGCCAATGCCAACGACAAGGTCTTCAACGTGCTGCCGGTGTTTCATTCCTTTGGTCTCACCGGCGGGATGATGATGCCGCTGCTCGCCGGCATTCCGATCTTCATGTATCCGTCGCCGCTGCATTACCGGATCGTGCCCGAGCTGATCTACCAGACTGGCGCCACCATCCTGTTCGGCACCGACACCTTCCTCACGGGCTATGCGCGCTCGGCGCATGCCTACGACTTCCGCACGCTGCGGCTCGTGCTCGCCGGCGCGGAAGCCGTGAAGGATCGCACGCGGCAGGTCTACATGGAGCGCTATGGTATCCGCATCCTCGAGGGCTACGGCGTCACCGAGACAGCGCCGGTGCTCGCCATGAACACGCCGATGGCGAACCGCCCGGGCAGCGTCGGCCGGCTCTCGCCCCTGATGGAATACCGCCTCGATCCGGTCCCCGGCATCGAGGAGGGCGGCCGTCTCTCCGTGCGCGGGCCGAACGTCATGCTCGGCTACCTTCGCGCCGAAAATCCTGGCGTGCTCGAGGCGCTCGCCGACGGCTGGCACGACACTGGCGATATCGTCAGTATCGACGCTGTCGGCTTCATCCAGATCAAGGGCCGCGCCAAGCGCTTTGCCAAGATCGCGGGCGAGATGGTCTCGCTTTCCGCGGTCGAGACGATGGCCGCTACGCTCTGGCCGCAGGCGACCTCGGTTGCGGTCTCCGTGCCCGACGCCCGCAAGGGCGAGCGCATCGTGCTGCTCACCACGCAAAAGGACGCCGACCGCAGCGCCATGCAGCGCCAGGCCAAGGCGAGCGGCGCCTCCGAGCTTGCCGTGCCCGCGACCGTGCAGGTGGTCGACAAGATCCCGCAGCTCGGCTCCGGCAAGACCGACTACGTCGCAGCGACCGCGCTCGCCAGGGAGATCGCGAGCGCGCCTGGGGAGGGCGCGCCGGTGCAGGCAACGTCGGCGCAGGATTCGCCCGCTCAGGAGGTAGCGTGAGCGCATCGCGCTCTTCGATCTCGTCTTCAAGGGCTAAGGCCGGCACTCGTTCACGCCGTAGCCCGCAAATTCGGCGGCGATGTTGTGGTCCATCGACTTTGCCTGATCGATGTCCGCCGTTCCATCGCCGCCGCTGAACTTCAGCGCAAGCCCGCGTCCGAACATCGATGACGAGGAGTGCGGATTTTGCTGCAGCGAGGCATTGTAGTCGCTGATCGCTTCCTGATAGCGCCCGAGCCTGAGATTGACGAGCCCGCGGCTGTCGAGCGCATCGTAGAGCTCCGGCTTGAGCCGCAGCGCCTGGTTGCAATCGCGCAAGGCGTTGAGGAGATCGTTGGTGGCCGCGCGCGTCCAGCAGCGGTTGTTGTAGGCTTCCGCATCCCTGACATTGAGCCGGATGGCCTGGTCGAAGTCGGTTACCGCGAGCGCGTAGGCGCGCTTGATCGCATAGAGTTGCCCGCGCTTGTAATAGGCGATCCGGTCGCCCGGATTCTGCTGGATCCGGCGGGTCAATTCCTGGATCTTTGGATCGTTGGCGAGTTCATCGGCGCTCGGCGGCGGTTCGGGAGCGGCCGCCACGCAGGCGGGAGGCTGCGGCCCTGGTCCAGGCCCAGGCCCGGGTCCAGGTAACGGGCCCGGAGTGGGGATTGGCGCCGGGCCGCCGAAAAAGGCGAAGTCGGTCGTCATCGACGACGACAGCCACGGCACCTGCTCGCCGCGCGTCACGCTGACGACGCCCGCCTGGGTGTTGCGGAACGCCTGTTCGGCGGTGGTGCCCGGCGCCCGGATCTCGCGCAAGAGCTCGCTCACGAACAGGCCGTGGTCGGTTCTTGCGCTCGATATCACCGAGCCGAGTGCCGTGGAGTAGATCACGAGCGTATTGCTCGGCGTGACCGCGGGCGCGAGCCCTGCGGAGTAGCGGCGGATGCGCCGCTCGAAGGGATTGCGCCGCGCCGCGTCGATGATCGCGATCTTGACCAGCGCGCCACGGTTGCTCATCTCCTGGATGATGCTTTCGAGATTGAAGCCATCGTGGGCAACGTCCTTTTTCTCCCAGATCGGCGCGTCGACGCCGAGCAGGTAGGTCTGCCGGGCGGTCTGAATGCCGAAGCCGTCGAAGAAGAGCAGCGCGACGCCGCCCGACTGGATCTTGGCATAGAAGCGATCAAGCGCCTGGCGCATGCCGTCGCCGGTGAGGTTGACGGCGCGCTCGACATCGAAGCCGTCGCGCTTCAGCTCGTCGGCCATGTCCTGGCTGTCGTTGGTGACGTCATTCATGACCACGTCGTTGTCGGGATATCGGGCGTTGCCGATCACCAGCGCGACCTTCGGTCGGCTGGCGGCCAAAGCGGCGGCAGGGGCAAGCGTTGCGATGAGACCTGTCAACAATAGAACGGCGATAGCCCGCATGAACGGCTCACAAGCACTGAAATTCGGCATCTCAGCATATCCGCCGTGCCGGATAATTCAATCGCGAAGGCGCCGTGCGTGGCATGCAACGCCGAGCCTCGGTGCGCGAACAGCCCTTGCACTCTTGCGTGATCCTGCCGCAAATACGACCATGGATGTAAACGTGACAAATGGGTGTTAGGCACGATGGCTGACAACGACAGCGTGATCCTCGAAAAGCGCGGGCAGGCCTACTGGATCACCATCAACCGTCCGGACAAGCGCAACGCGCTGAACGGCGATGTGATCGCAGGTCTCGTCAGGGGTTATCGCGAGGCGCATGACGACAAGGACGTGCGCGTGATCGTCGTGACCGGTGCGGGAGAGAAGGCGTTTTGCGCCGGCGCCGATCTGCAGAACGCCGGCGCGGCTTTCGCCTTCGACTTCTCGCGGCCCAACGGCGACTACGCGGACCTGCTGCGATTGTCGCAGAACGCCACCAAGCCTGCGATTGCGCGGGTAAACGGCGTCTGCATGGCCGGCGGCATGGGACTCCTGTGCATGACCGACATGGCGGTCGCCGCCGATCATGTGATCTTCGGCCTGCCGGAGGTGAAGGTCGGCGTGTTCCCGATGCAGGTGCTGAGCCTGCTGCAGGCGATCGCGCCGCCGCGGCTGATCAACGAATGGGCGCTGACCGGCGAGCCCTTCGATGTGAAGGCGGCCCTTTCCGCCGGGCTCCTTAACCACGTCGTGCCGCAGGCCGAACTCGACGCCAAGCTCGAGTGGCTGATCGGCCGCATCGTCGACAAGTCGCCGACCGCGATCCGCCGCGGCAAATACGCGATGCGCGCGATCGCCGCGATGTCGTTTGACGAGAGCATCGCCTATACCGAAAGCCAGATCGCGCTGCTTGCCATGACCGAGGACGCGAAAGAGGGATTGAAGGCGTTTGCAGAGAAGCGCAAGCCGAGCTGGACGGGGCGGTAGCAAGTCGGAGATCGTCCGAGGTTGCCGTCCGCGCGAAAGATCGTAGGGTGGGCAAAGGCGCCCCTTGCGCCGTGCCCACCATCTATCTCCGATAACACGACTGGTGGGCACGCTGCGCTTTGCCCATCCTACGCTCCGAGTCAATTTCAAACGTCCTGCCGTCATTGCGAGGAGCGACCCGTCTAGGCTCGCTGCGCGAGCTACGGAGTCCGCCGAAGCGCGTGAGCGTGAAGGTGGAAGCGACGAAGCAATCCAGGCCGTCGCCGCGGTGATAGCGTGGATTGCTTCCGCCTTCGCTCTTTGAGCCTACGGCGGACACGTCGCTTCGCTCGCAATGACGACATTGGACACACCTTTACATTCCCGCGGCGCGAATGCGTCCGGGTCTTGCGCCAGTCGTCGCCCTCGAAATCGGAGAGGGCGCAGGGAATGCCGGGTGCAGGCCGCACCCGCGTGCCTTGCGTGCAAAGAAAGTGCACTTGCGCACGCAAGCAACAACAGGGCAGCCAGATCAACCGGCATTCCCTGCGCGATGGTTTACGGCTTATACGTGGTCTCCTCGGAGTACCGGGCTTGTTAGCCTCCGTCCCCCCGGGCTCTCGGCGTGTCGGCCGCAAGGCCGACATCGCTTGACCCGGGGGTTGGCGCCAGCGTCGGGGCGTCGGGACCGCACGATTTCGCTCGTCCGCGAAGAATGCTTTCGTCGGCGCGGCAAGCGCGCTGAGCACCCTCACGTCCATCGCATCCCGCTTCCTACGTCCGTGACGATCGCGATACGCCCCTCTCAAAGGAGGCGGGACGCATCCAGACAATCATGGATTTCCGAAAAACGAAAGCGATATATTTTTGCCGGAGGGGCTTGACATTCCATCACGTGACTTCGGGTAAAGCGAATTGATTTGCCCGATGGGGCTGGAGCGGTGGAGGACTCTTCGCTAGGCCGATTTCTGTAAAGGCCGCGCAAAGCTGAGCTCGTGGCCATCGGGATCAGTGAGATGAAAATAACGCTCGCCCCATTCGGCATCGCGCGGCTTCGTCGAGGGCTGATAGCCGGCCGCCAGCGCGCGCTCGTAGAGCGCATCGACGTCGTCGACGTAGAAGATGATACGGCCCCACCAGGACCAGCGCTTCTCCTCGCCCTGCGCGATCAGGTTGAGATAACCGGGACCGGCGCGAAGGCTGGTAAACGGGGACGCCTCGCCGCCGTAGAGGGTCTCGAAGCCGAGCGAGGTGTAGAAGCGGACCGCGCGTCCCATGTCGTGAGTGGCGAGCGTGACGGCGCTTATGCTCTCGATCATGACGATGCCTCCGATGCGTCACGACGCAACGCGTAGGATGGGTTGAGCGTAAGCGAAACCCATCGCAAGGAAAATGGTGGGTTTCGCTTCGGCCTTCGCTCTACGGCGGACAAGTCGCTCAACTCACCCTACGCCGCTGCCGATCCGTCCGAGAGGCGTAATCTTTGCCGACTTCTTCAGCGCCGGCAGCAGGTGCGGTCAGAGGGCTTGTCAATCCAATTAGAGAGTGCTATCTAATTGGCATGATAAGGCCCGCTAAGCACAGCGAACACCGAATTCTCGAGGCCGCCGCGACGATTGCGGCCGCACACGGCCCATCGGCAGCGACCGTGACAGCCATCGCAAAGGCCCTCAAAGCACCCAGCGGCTCGATCTACCACCGCTTCAATTCGCGGGACGATCTCTTGGGAAGGCTTTGGCTCGCAAAGGCAGCCGTGTTTCAGGATGGATGGGCCGACGCGTTGCGACATCCAGACCCGCGGCAGGCCGGTCTCGACGCCGCGTTGTCGATGCCGCGCACGGTACGAGATGACTTCGAAGGCGCGCGCATCATGCTGCTGCACAGACGCGAGGATTTCCTCAGCGGCCCTTGGCCGGCCTCCATGAAGGGCGAGGCCGAGCGGCTGGCCGCGCAAGTCACGGACGGTCTTGCCGACATCACGCGGCGGCTGTTCGGTGCAAACACAAAGCAAATGCGGGAGATCGCAACATTTAGCATACTTGACGTGCCGGTTGCCGCGGTCCGCCGCTTCGTCGAGGCGGGCGAGCCGCCGCCTCGCAGCATCGACGCGCTGATTGCTTCCGCCTACGCGGCCGTTATCGATTCCCACGTTGGAGCCGCTTCGCGCCCGGCATCGATCCACAAGGCGCGCGATGAATGACAGCGCGAACCGCCCAAAGGACTGGAGACTGAGGTGACGTCGGACGACAACTCATACGATCTGGACACCGTGAAAGGCCTCAATTGCAGCGCGCCTTTCAACAAATGGTGTGGCCTTGATGTTCTGCGCGCCGCGAATGGCGAAGCGGAACTGCAGTTCGCCTGGAAGGAGGATTTGGGTCAGTATGCCGGTTTTCTTCATGCGGGACTGATTGCCGCCGCACTCGATACGGCATGCGGGTTCGCTGCAGTCACGACATCCGGCAGAGTGACTGCATCTCATTTCTCGATGAGCTGCTACGAGCCTGGCAAAGGAGATTTCTTTTCGGTGATTGGACGAGTCGTACGAGCCGGCAAGAGGCAGGTCTTTACCCAGGCCGAGTTGTTCGGCCACGGTAAGGGAGGCGAACGAAGGTTGATTGCGTCCGGCGAAGCGATCTTGTTGAAGATTCCGGAACAAGCGCGATGACCGCGACCTATCCAACGCCGATGACATCGTTGCGCGGACGCGATCGTCGCGAGAAACGACATCGCAACGAGTAGACCTGGTTGAGGAGTGCAAATGTCAGCAGAGCAGCGCCCAGAACGACAATCCAAGGTTGATAACGAGAAAACCTACGCGTTTATCTATGCAGCGGGGCCGCAATGGATCGTGGGCCGGCCGGTCACCGAGCAGAGCCTCAACGCGCATCGCGCCTATATTGGGAAGCTTTATGCCGAAGGTCGGGTACTGTGCGGTGGGCCCTTCCTGGACGACGGGGGTGGAGGGTTTGCTGTAGTGCGCGCCAATGGCCGCGAGGAGGCCGCAGCGCTTCTCGCCGACGACCCCGCGATCAAGGGCGGTATCTTTACCGGCGCGGTACGCCGCTGGCACGCGGTATTCGACGAGTCGGAAGATCTGCGCGCAGCCCGCGATAAGGCGCAGACCAACAAGCGCGCTGTCGAGGCCCTGTTTAGGGCTGTCGACCGCCGTGACCGCGTAAGCGTGCTCGCCGCCTACGCCGAAACCATCACCATCCACGAGGCGGACAGCCTCCCCTATGGCGGCGATTATGGTGGATCCGACGTGGCGCGCCACGGCCAGGGATTCCTCGCGGCCTGGAATCGCTTCCAGCCGAACGAATTGCGCGGTCTTGATCCGCAGATCATTGCCGAGGGCGACCACGTGGTCGTGCTGTGGCGCCATAGGCTCAAGAACACCGAGACGGGCGACAGCCTCGATCTCCCGGCCGTGAGCGTCTACCGGATGGAAGACGGGAAGATTACCGACTCGCGCATGTACCACTTCGATACCGCCGCGTTGCTGCGCTTTCTCGAACGCAATTCCGGACGGCCGGCTTCGCAAGTTTCGGAGGACGTGCGATGATTAGCCTTGCGGCTGCTGCGCTGTTCCTGGTGCTCAGCCATTTTCTGATCGCGAGTGCACCATTGCGGAGCCGATTGGTCGGCTGGCTTGGCGAA
>Ga0070730_10002436_pt1 | contig 16887 bp, 11 predicted proteins | sample Coa_R1_3_FD_66447 | JGI IMG/M metagenome (GOLD analysis project Ga0070730, IMG submission 66447) | Surface soil microbial communities from Centralia Pennsylvania, which are recovering from an underground coalmine fire - Coalmine... | ecosystem: Environmental > Terrestrial > Soil > Unclassified ... | reverse complement strand
GGGCGATCGCCTCCGGCGCGATCGTCGTGGGCGCCGGCTCCGGTATTGTGATCGCGACGAGATCGCCGGCCTTGAGCTTCTGGGCCGCGCGGGCCGGGCGGCCGTTGAGCAGCACCTGTCCCGTGGCGATCAGCTGCTGGCCGTAGGAGCGGGAAAGGTCCGGCACCAGCGCGGGTAAGGTCCGATCCAGCCGCGTGCCGGCCTGCTCCGGGGTCACGACGGCGGTGAGGGGCGGCATCCGGGGCAGGGGGGTGCTACTTGCGCTCGCCGAAAAAGAAGAGATGGACGACGAGCAACAGGATGCCGACCGTGATCGCGCTATCGGCGACATTGAAGTTCGGAAAGTGGTAGAGCTTGCCGCCCAGGGTGATCTGCACGCTGGGCACGAGGATAAAATCGACGACAAAGCCCCGCCAGAGGCGGTCGAGCAGGTTGCCGACGGCCCCGCCCAGCACCAGGCCGAGGCTCAGCAAGCTCTGCCAGCGGGCGAACCCCCCAGGCGCATCCTGTTGCATCCGGGGCGCCGTGGCCACGATGACGACGACGACGGCGGCCGCGATCAGCGCCAGCAGCCAGCCGCCGTTATGGAACAGGCCAAACGCCGCGCCGGTATTTTCGGCATATTGTAACACCAGCCAGCCCGGCAGCAGGGCTATTTCGTGCTGCGCCTGCTGCGGCCCGATCGCCGCCACAATCCAGCGCTTCGTCAACTGATCGGCGACCAGCACCAGCGCGGCGATCCCCACCAGCGGCGCGACCGCCCGCAGCCGCGCGGCCGGGGTGAGCCGCCCCGCCACCGGCCCGCGCCCCACCGCTTCGGGCTGTTCCACCGCGGCCGAAGAATTGGGTAAGTCCACGCTTATCGGGGACCTTCTTGCCGCTGCTGGCAGCTGATGCAGAGAGTCGCGAAGGGGCGCGCCGCCAGCCGCTCGGGGGGGATCGGCTGGCCACAGTTTTCGCAGGTGCCGTAGCTGCCGGCCGCCACCCGTTCCAGCGCATGGTCGACTTGCGCCAGCAGCTGCTCGACATTGCGCCGCACGGAGCCCAGCTTCTCCTCTTCAAACGTCACATTGGCGTCGTCGGCCAGGTGGTTGCCGACCCCGCCCCGGCTTGGATCGAGCGGGTCGGCACTTTCGGCCACTTCGGCGTCGAGATGCTGGAGTTCCTGCAGCAGGCGGGCACGCTCCGCGTCGAGGCGCTCATGAAAAACGGCAGTATCGACCATAACGGTTCCTCCTTCAGGATGGGCCGGCTGGGCCGGTATGCGCGACTCCCCCGGGGCCGGGTTAGCTCATGATTATAGCACAAACCTGGCCCGCCGGGCAACCGCCCCGCGGGCCCGCGGGCCCGCGGGGGAGGCGGTAGCGTTGCCGAACCGGGCGAGTTGTGCTATAGTGCGCAGCAACGACCCCCACGCAGCCGAGGAGGCCCGGATGTCCGCAATGCGTGCGACCCTCAGCAGCTATGTGCCACCGCCGGTGGTGCGGCAGTTGGCGGCCGACCCGGCCCCCATCCCCACACCGAGCGCCGCCCATGTGCCCGCCGCCGTCCTCTTCGCCGACATCTCCGGCTTCACCCCGTTGGCCGAACGACTGGCCCGGCAGAGTACCGCCGGGGCCGAAGAACTGACCGCGTGGCTCAACGCCTATTTCGGGCGCTTGATCGACCAGATCGTCGCGTATGGCGGCGACCTGGTCAAGTTCGCGGGCGATGCGCTGCTGGCGATCTGGGCCGCGGACGAACCCCTGCCCGTCCTGGCAGCTCGCGCCGCCGCCTGCGGGCTGGCCCTGCCGGCGCTCCGTGCGGCGCCGGGCAGTGTGTCTGGCGCCACGCCGCGGTTGCGCATCGGCATCGGGGCGGGCACCGTGGCCCTGCTGCACCTCGCCGGAGTGAAGGGGCGGGCGGAGTTCGTCGTCGCCGGGGCACCACTGGCCGAGATGGGGGCCGCCGTTCATGCTGCGCAGCCGGGCGAAGTCGTGCTCGGGCCCGCCGCTGGGCGGCTCCTGGCCGCGCGGAGCACGGGCCAACCCCTGGCGGCGGGCCTGTTCCGGCTGCAGTCGGTGGTCGCTCCGCCGCCACAGCACGCAGCCCCCCTGCCGCCACTTCCCGCGTCCGCCGACAGCGCGCTCCAGGCGTACATCCCCCGCGCCGTCCTCGCGCGGCTGCTGGCCGGCCAGACCGCCTGGCTGGCCGAACTCCGCCGGGTGACCGTGCTCTTCCTCCACCTCCCCGCCCTGGACCACGCGGCCCCTGACGCTCCCGCCCGCATCCAGGCCGTCACCCAGGCGGTCCAAACGATCCTCTATCACTACGAAGGCAGCATGAACAAGATCGGCGTGGACGACAAGGGGATCACGCTGATCGCCGCGCTCGGGCTGCCCCCGCTGGCCCATGCGGACGATGCCACGCGGGGCGTGGCGGCCGCCCACGCCATCCGGGAGACTCTCCAGGCGCAGGGCATCGCCAGTGCCATGGGCATCGCCACGGGGCAGGTGTTCTGCGGCGAGGTGGGTAACCCGACGCGGCGGGAGTATACGATGGTGGGCGACGTGGTCAACCTGGCCGCCCGGCTGATGCAGGTCGCCGACGACGACATCCTGTGCGACGCGCCGACCTATCACGCCGCGCGGGGGCAAATCGGGTTTGCGCCGCTGCCGGCGATCATGGTTAAGGGCAAGGCGGGGATGCTGGCGGTCTACCGGCCGGTCGGTCCGGTGGGGAGCCCCGCGCCACCACCCTCCCTGCCGATGGTGGGGCGCCGGCGCGAGTGGGAGGTGCTGGCCGGCGAATTGACCGCCTTGCGCGCCGGGGGCGCGGGGGGGATCGTGGTGATCGAAGGCGAGGCCGGGATCGGCAAATCGCGGCTGGTGACCGTGATCCAGCAAGAGGCCACGGGGCGGGGGCTCCAGGTACTGACCGGCGCGGGCGATGCGATCGAGCAAGCCACGGCCTATCATGCCTGGCGCTCGGTGTTTCGGGCGTTGTTTGCCTGGGACGCGCTGCCCGCCGCGCTCACGGCCCGGCGGCAGGCGGTGCTGGACGCGCTGCCTGCCGCCGACCGGCTCCGGGCGCCGCTGCTCAACGTGGTCCTGCCGCTGGATCTGCCGGAAAGCGCCCTGACCACGCACTTGCACGGGCCGGTGCGCGCCGAGAATATCCACGATCTGCTGCTCCGTTTGCTCCACGCCGCCGCCGCCCGCACGCCCACCGTGGTGATCCTCGAAGATGCCCACTGGCTCGATTCGGCCTCCTGGGCGCTGGCGCGGGGCGCGGGGGAACCCATCCACCGGCTGCTGCTGGTGATCGCCACCCGCCCGCCCGGCGACCCGGCACCGGCCGACTTGTGTCGGCTGCGCGACCAGCCCGGCACCCGTTGGTTGGCGCTGGCTCCGCTGGTCCCGGACGAGATCCAGGCCCTGGTCTGCCGGCGGCTCGGGGTCGCCGCCCTCCCGGAGCCGGTTGCGGCGTTCATCCAGGCGAAAGCCGAAGGTCATCCCTTCTACAGCGAAGAGATCGCCTACGCCCTGCGCGATCGCGGGCTGATCACGATCCAAGACGGCATCTGCCGGATCCCGCCAGGCGCGGGCGACCTGCACACCGTGGCCTTCCCCGACACAGTGCAGGGGGTGATCACCAGCCGGATTGACCGGCTCGCGCCGCCCGAGCAATTGACCCTGAAGGTCGCCAGTGTGATCGGGCGGGTCTTTGCGCTGCGCACCCTGCGCGCCGTTCACCCCATCGCCGCCGACCAGCCGCACCTGCCCGCCTACCTGGCGCGGCTGGAGCAGCTGGACCTGACCCCGCTCGATACCCCCCCGCCCGACACGGCGTATCTGTTCAAGCACATCATCACCCGCGAAGTGGCCTATAATCTGATGCTCTTTGCCCAGCGCCGCCAGCTCCATCGCGCTCTTGCTCTTTGGTATGAACACCCGGAGGCCGCCGACTCGGCGGCCGGCACCGGGCCCGCGCTGGCCCCGCCCTACCCGCTCCTCGTCTATCATTGGCGGGCGGCCGGGGATGCGCGCAAGACATTGGGATACCTGGTGAAAGCCGGGGCGAACGCCTTGCACACCGGTGCGGCGCAGGAAGCCGCCGCCATCTTCACCGAGGCGCTAGGCCTGGATACCGCGGCCCGGCTGGGCAGTTCCCCACTCCACCGCGCGACCTGGGAGCGGCAGTTAGGTGAAGCCTACTACGCGCTCGGGCGCTGGCAAGACAGCCGGACCCACCTGGAACAGGCGGGGATGTTGCTGGGCCAGCCCGCCCCGGCGCACACCCCCCACTTGATCGCCGCCGTGGTGCGCGAACTGGGCCGCCAGGTGTTGCACCGCATCTGGCCGGCGCGCTTCCTGGGCCGCCCGCCTGCCGATCCCACTGCACTACGGGAAGCGGCGCGCATCTGGGAACACCTGTCGTTAACCTATACCTCCGCATCGGCCCGGCTGCCGCTGGTCCTGGCCGGGCTGCGCACACTCAACCTCGCGGAACGCGCGGGCCCCTCGCCCGCAACGGCGCGTGGCTATGCCACGGCATCCTATGTGACGGGAATCTTGCCCCTGCCGCGCCTGGCGGCGATCTACCGCCGCCTGGCCTGGCGGACCATCCGCCAGATCGCGGACCCGGCAGCTTTGTTGTGGGTGAGCGGCGCCGTGGGCACTTACGCGGCCGGGCGCGGGCGCTGGGCCGCAGCCGAACGGCACTACCGCCGCGTGTTGTACCTGGCCGAGCAACTGGGCGATCACACGGCGCTGTCGACGAGCCTGGCCTTGAAAGCCGCGACCGACGCGCTGCATGGCGCTTTCGCGGACGCGACCCCCCTCTTGGAGCACCTGGACGATCTCGCCCGGCGGCGCGGCGACCTGCTGCTCCTGATGACGAGCGCCGCGTGGATGGGGTTCATTCTCTGGCGGCGCGGCGACCAGGCCGCCGCCGTGGGGCAATGGGAACGCCTCTTAGAAGCTCTGGCGGCGGCCCCCCCGGAGCCCAACGCGCAGTCGGCGACCATCTACCAGGCACAGATCCTCCTCTACCGGGGGGAGTTCGGACGGGCCCAAGCCATCGCCGAGGGAGCCGACGCGATCATCGGCCAGCTTCCGGTCACTGTGTTCATCCCCTTGCCGACCGTGATCGCCGCGGCTGAGGTCTACCTGGCGCTCCTCGCGGGGGCTGCCGGCTCGTCCATCGCCCAAGCCGCAGCGCTGCGAGGGCTGGGGCGCAGCGTCGCGGCGTTGCGGCGCTTCGCGCGGGTTTTCCCCATCGCCCGCCCCTGCACGGATCTCTATGCCGGGCACTATGCCTGGCTGGGCGGGCATCCGGCCGCGGCGCGCACGCGCTGGCGGCGCAGCCTGGCGACGGCGCGGGCGCTAGATATGCCCTACGACATGGGGCAGGCCCACCGGGCGATCGGGCAGCATCTTCCGGTCACCCACCCCGCCCGCGCGGCGCACCTGGCCCACGCCGCGGCCCTCTTCGCCCGCCTGGGGGCCGCCGCCGATCGGGCCACTTCCGAAAGCGAGTTGGTATGACCGCTCCCCCCCTCCCCGGTCCCGCCGCCCTCCCCCTGCTGGGAGTCTACGGCAAGATCATCCCCTTCATGCGCGACCCGGTGGGGCAGATGCGGCACCTGCAGCGGACCTACGGCGACATTACCGCCCTGGCGCGGGGCCGGCCCCGAGTCGTCTTCGTCTTTGCCCCTGAACAAATTCGTCAGGTGCTCACCGACGTGGAGACCTTCTACACGATCACGGCCCCCGCGCCCGTGCCCAAGAACTCGGCCTTCGCGCGAGTAACCAGCGGCCTGCTCGCGATGAACGGCGCGCAGCACGCGCAGCAGCGCCGGCTGATGATGCCCGCCTTCCACAAGAAACGCGTGGACGCCTATCGCGACGCGATGGTGACGCTCACGGAACAGCAGATCGCCGGCTGGCACCCGGGCGAAACCCGCGACCTGCTGGCCGAGATGAAGCAGCTCACCATCGCCATCGCGGTCCAGACGCTGCTGGGCCTGGACCCGCAGCGGGACGGCCGCGACCTGGACCACGACCTGGCGGAGTGGCTCCGCCTCTTCTTCGCCCCGCTGACCATGGCCGTGCCGCTGCAACTCCCCGGCCTGCCCTATCGGCGGCTGCTCACACTGGCCGAGAAGTTCGAGCGCCAGGTGCTGGCCATGATCCAGCGCAAACGGGCCGGCGGCCAGGATGCCGGGGATGTGCTCTCGCTCTTGATCCAGGCCCACGATGCCGACGGCAGCCGCTTGACCGACGCGGACCTGGTGGCCCAGACGACGACCCTGTTCGTCGCCGGGCACATCACCACGGCCAGCGCCCTGACCTGGACGCTCTTCCTGCTCGCCCAGCATCCGCCGGTGCTGGCCGCCCTGCTGGATGAGCTGGATAGCACCCTACAGGGTGCCGCGCCCACGGTGGAGCAGCTGAGTCAGCTGCCGCTCCTGGACGGCGTGGTCCACGAGAGCCTGCGGCTCTTCCCGCCGTTGATGTGGAGCCTGCGCGAGGCCCGGCGGCCCGTCACGGTGGGCCGCTATGCCCTGCCCAAGGGGTCGTGGGTGGTGTTCAGCGCGGTGACCACGCACCGCCGCCCCGACCTCTATCCGCAGCCCTACAAGTTCTGGCCGGAACGCTGGCAGACGATTGACCCCGCACCCTACGAATACCTGCCCTTTGCCGGCGGGCCGCGCCGCTGCATCGGGGCCAGCTTCGCCTTGCTGGAGCTGCGGCTGGTGGTGGCGCTGATCGTGCAGCGCTACCGGTTGGCCCTCCCGGCGGGGGCGCGGGTCGACCATGTGGGGCCGGTTTTCTCGTTCCCGAAGGGGGGATTGCCGATGATCGTCCAAGCCCAGGACCGCCAGTTCAGCAAGGTCCGAGTGCGGGGCACGGTCCGGCGGATGGTCGATCTACGGTAGCGAAATCAGGATCGGCGGTAGCGGTAGCGGAGACCGGCGTGTGGCGCGGCGGTCGGTAGTGGAGGAGGTTCAGGATGAAGCGCTTCAATATTGGGCAGGTCGGGTGGATCGCCGTGATCGGCGGCCTCGGGTGGATCCTGCTCGCACCCCACGCCGCCGCGGGCGGCCTGCCGGCGCCTGGCGACCAGGCGCCGGCCACCTCCGATGTCGGCACGCTGCTAGCGCCCCTACTGGCGGCATCCACGGGGATCGAGCGCGTGATCGAGATGTTCTGGAGCTGGTTTGAGAGTGGCGCGACGCAGGTGGTGGCGTCGCTGGGCCTCGGCCAGGCCTGGGCGCGCTACGCCCGCAATCAGATCGCGGCCGCCGAGACCGCGCTGACTGATCTGGCCATCCAGGCCGAGCAACTCCGCCACCCGGCGCCGGGCACTCCCCCCGCCGTCCCGGCCACCGGCACCGCGCTCGACCAGAAGATCGACGAGGCCCAGCAGAAACTGGCCGATGCCCAGCAGCAGCTGCGTAACGCCCTCAAATCGGACCGCTACACCAGCCTCAAACAATCGATCTCGGTCCTGACCGGCCTGGTGCTCGGCCTGATCGTCGCCTACGTCACCCGGCTCGATATGTTCCAGCTGCTGAATCTCTCCAAGAACGCCGGCGATTTCGGCCTCATCGTCACCGGCCTGATCATTGGCGCCGGCTCGGGGCCGGTCCATTCGGTGATCGGGCTGCTGCAGCAATCCCGGGATGCCGTGGACCAGGCGGCCAATCTCTTCTCGTCGCGCGCCCGCCAGAATGCCACCCAGACTCTGACCGCCCTGATGACGGCCAACGCGGCCAGCGCGGCCCCGCCGCCCGACTCCGGCACGCGCGACCTGGGGCCGGCCGCCCCCGCGGCCCCCGCCCCGGTCACCCAGGAACAACTGCGCATGATCGAGCGCCTGGCCACGCGCTGACGCGCGGCTGCTGCGTGCCAAAAAGAGGTTGTCAAGCGGAACGTAGGGAAGGATCCGGGCGGGGGGGGGTAGGCCGGCGACTAAAGTCGCGCCTACCCGGACCAAGCCGCCCTACGGCGGCTGCACGGCTGAGGCAAAGTCGGGATCGTGTCACTCTGAGCGCAGCGAAGAGTCCGTCTTCGTGGGGCAGGGACGGATTCTTCACTTCGTTCAGAATGACTAGTTCCTGACCCTCCGACGGCGCTGACTTTGCCACAGCCAGGACGGCGCAGGATTTCGCCCCGCTGTTCGATCTAAAACCGGCTAGACTGCAACAGCGAATACTGCGCTACAACGCTAAAGGGGGCCTTATGGGAGCATGGGGCGTGGGCATTTTTGATAACGACGACGCGGGAGATGTCCGTGATATGTTTGAGGACCAACTGTGGGATGGGCAGGATATTGCTACCGCGACCCAAGCCGTCCTCTCCCAATTCGACACGAATCCCCATGATCCAGATGGCGATCAAGATGAAGATGTCCAAGCAATGTATTTGGCTCTAGCCGCCCTACAGATCGAACACCACGCTCTCCAACATGATGTTCAACAACGGGCCCTGGAACTTATCCATAAGGAATTGGATGGGTGGGAGGAATGGGATCCGACAGGGCTCGATCGACGAGTACAAGTGTTGGCAGAATTACAGCGCCAATTGCTCGATCCTGGGGTACTGGGATCGGCGCACCAAACTGCTAGTCCCCTTTGGCGGGCAAGCAAATTACCGCATATCTATAATGTTCGAGACGGCGATTTGATTGCGGTGCCATTAGATGAACGGCAGGTTATGGTTGCCCTTGTGCTACACGTAACAGTGCCTCAACGTCTGGAACCCCAGGAAATGCTCCTCGGCTTTTATAACACGGTGTTCCCAAGCCGTGACGCTGTTGATGTTAGTATATTGAGCAAGGGGTTTATAGATATCCCTAACTACAGTTTAGCCGCAGCCATAACTAATGGACGCTGGACGATTGTTGCTCATAGCGCGCAGTTACTTGCCGAAAGTCAGATTCCCGAGTTAGCAGACAGAGGGGTTCTTTATTACAAAGACAAAATAGTACGACATTTGTCGGCAGAGGAACAAACACACTATCCACAACGAACAATACTTCCAGATCGGTATCTTGAGCAGATCCTCAAGAAGCGGTTTGCGACACCCAGCTAGGCAACATGTTTTGGGTAGCCTGGACGCAATGTGCCATTTCAGATGGCTTCGTCCATGTGGTGGCGTAAAACCTTGATAAGCCGTGTAGCCGCACAGTGATCTGTAGCACCGCTGGTTCGGCCACCAGCAGCGTTCGTGTCCCGGCCCTTCCATCGGGGTGGAAGGGCCGGGACACGAACGCCCAACTCACCCTATTGTAATCCCTGCCCGCCTGTGCTATCATTGACATAATTATCGGGGCCGGGGCCATGACGGGCCCGGCGGGACGGCTATGTGACGCAGGCCCAGATTGTATCATGTGTTATGTCAAGTTAAGCAGATGGAGATGCGCATGTTGAGAAAGCCGGCGATCCTGGTCCTTCTGGTCTTGCTGGTGAGTCCCCTCGCCTCGTTCTATCGGGCGGCGCCCGCACGCGCCGAGCAGGGGTTTGCCGACCCAGCCTTCGCCCGCCTCTGGGATCGCACCGATTCGTTGGTCGCGTCCAACCAGGTCACGAACCGCTCCTGGTACTGGGGGCCGGGGCCCGGCGTGGCCGGGCAGGAGCCCTATGCGCAGGCGCCCGGCGGCATGCGCCGCGTCCAATACTTCGATAAAGCCCGCATGGAGATCAACCACCCCGACGCCGATCCCAATTCGCCCTGGTACGTGACCACCGGGCTGCTCGTCGAGGATATGGTCTCCGGCCAGATGCAGGTCGGCGATGCCCAGTTCGTCAACCGGGGCGCCGCCACGATCGTGGTGGCCGGCGACGCCGACGACTCCCACGCCCCGACCTATGCCAGCTTCCGTGGCGTCACCTCGCTCAACAACACCAACCGCGCCCCCAGGCAGCTCGGCGCCCGGGTCACCTCGACGATCAATCGCGCGGGCCAGGCCGGCGTCGACGTAACCAAAGCGCAGGACGACGGCGCCCGCATCATCGCCTACAACGACGTCTTCGGCCATAACATCCCGTCCGCCATCTGGGAGTTCATGAACCAGGCCGGCGTGGTCAACGTCGACGGCCAGCCGGTCGTCGATCGGCCGGTCATGAACTGGATCTTCACGATCGGTTATCCGATCAGCGAGGCCTACTGGGCGCGGGTCAAGGTCGCCGGCCAGCCGACCGACGTGCTGATCCAGCTCTTCGAGCGCCGCGTGCTCGTCTATATCCCCAGCTTCCGGGCGCCCTGGAATGTCCAGATGGCCAACGTCGGCATCCATTACTACCAGTGGCTCTATGGCGCGAACGGCGGCCCACCGCCGGCCGGGACCCCCGTGCCCACCGTGCCGCCGACCAACCCGCCGCCGACCCAGCGGCCGACGCCGATCCCCCCGCCGCCCACCTTCCCGGTGCCCACGCTGCCGCCCAGCCCGGCCCCGCCGACCGCCACCCCCGGACCGGGCGTGCCCCCGAGCGTGGGCGGCGACGTCAGCCCGCTGCTCGGCCCAGCCGGCACGATCTTCACGGTGAATGTCAACGGCTTCCAGCCCCACGAGCCGGTCGCCGCCTGGCTCACGGCGCCGCGCGGGACGGTCACGGTGCTGACCCTGGCCGCGGGGCCAGGCAGCGACGGCCAGATCCGCGGCATCAGCGTCAACAGCGCCGGTTTCCAGAATGGGGTCTGGGCGCTGACGGTCGCCGGCGCCAACAGCAAGCACCAGAGCATCGTCTTCTTCCGCGTCGGCACCCCGCCCCCGCCGCCCCCGCCGCCGACCAGCGTGCCGCCGACCAGCGTGCCGCCGACCGCGACCTCGCCGCCCGGCCCCCCGCCGACCAGCCCGCCGGCGCCCACGGCCACGACTCCGCCCGCGCAAGGCCCACTCACCGTGAGCCCCAGCGACGGCACGGCGGGCACCAACTTCACCTTCGTGGGCACCGGCTTCCAGCCGGGCGAGCAGGTCGCCCTCTGGTTTGTCGATCCCTCGGATCTCTATTGGTACCCGAATAATGGCCGCACGCTGACCGCGACGAGCAGCGGCCAGGCCAGTATCCAGATCATCCCGAACCAGGCGTTCTACGACGTGCGCCCCGGAACCTGGAGCTTCCACCTGCACGGGCTCTCCTCCAGCAAGGACGAAAGCGTGCAGTTCACGATCCATTAGTAGGCAGTAGGCAGTAGGCAGTAGGCAGTAGGCAGTAGGCAGGGACGAGTAGGCAGTAGGCAGTAGGCAGTAGGCAGGGACGATAAGTTATTCACTGCCTACTGCCCGTAGGGCCGCCCGCCAGCCCGCGTAGGCCGGCTTCGCCCGTTGTTGCCGCGGCTTCAGCCGCCGGGCGCCCCGGATCGTACCGCGCGCTGCACTTGCAGCGTATAGGGCCGCGGGAAGCGCGCCCCAACGGATTCTTCGCTGCGCTCAGAATGACAGATCTTATACTTTCTGCGAATAAAACACACCATCAACTCGTCAAGGAGCAATCCTGATTATGAATATTGGCTACTGCCGACTGCCTACTCGTCCCTGCCTACTGCCTACTGCCTACTGCCTACTCGTATGCAACGTATCCTGCTAGTCGACGATGAGCCGGCGATCTGCGAGGCGCTTCGGGAGCGGTTCGCGCGGGAGGGCTTTGCCGTCAGCACCGCCGCCAGCGGGGCGGCCGCCCTCGACCTGCTGCTGGGCCGCGGCCAGCCGCCCCTGGCCGCCGATTGCCTGGTGCTCGACCTGATGCTGCCCGATCTCGACGGCTTCGAGGTCCTGCGTCAGGTCCGCCAGGCCGGCGCCGACCTGCCGGTGATCCTGCTGACCGCGCGCACCGACGACGTCGACAAGATCGTCGGCCTGGAGCTCGGCGCCGACGACTATGTAGTCAAGCCCTTTAACCCACGCGAGCTGGTCGCGCGGGTGCGGGTCTTGATGCGCCGCCTGGCCGAAGTGCGGAGCTTGCGCGCCGCCCTCGCCGGCGAGAGCCCGCCGCCCGGCCCCGATGCCGAGAGCGGCGGCGCCTTGCAGATCGACCGGGCGAGCCGCAGCGTCCGGTTCCGCGGCCGGCCGCTCGAATTGCGACCCCGCGAGTTCGACCTCCTGGCGCTCCTGGCGGCACACCCCGGCCAGGTCTTCACCCGCGAGCTCCTGCTCGACCGGGTCTGGGGCCAGGATAAATTCTTCGATGCGCGCACCGTCGACGTCCATATCCGGCGCCTGCGCGAAAAGCTCGCCGCGATCGACCCGGCCGCGAACCTGATCCAGACGGAGCGGGGCATCGGCTACCGCCTGCAACCGTAGGGGCACCTCATGGCCGTCCGCATCGCGGCGCTCTACCTGACGACGACGTTGCTCGTGCTCCTGGCGCTGGGGGGCGGACTCTACCTGACCACCGAGCGGACGCTGATCGAGGCCCGCCACGGGGATCTGGATGCCTATGTGGCCGACGACGCCGCCTTCTTTCAGCAGGCCGGGATGAGCGCAGCGGAGCTGCAAGTCCTGGCCCCCGCGCTCGCCCCCAGCCTGCCCAACGCCGGCACGCGCACCCGCACGGTGCGCGTCTTCTCGGGCAACGGCACCTTGTTGAGCGCCCAGCCGGCCGACATCCCGGACAGCCGCGCGCACCCCAGCCAGGCGACGCTTGCCTGGCTGCCCCGCGGTCTCCTGGCGCTGACGCTCACGCCGTATGACCGGCCCGGCCTGATCTATGCCGCCCGCCCCATTTACAGCCTCACCGCCCCCGGCCAGGCGACCATCGTCGGCGTCGTCGAGGTGGCCGAGTCCCGCACCGACATCGACGGCGTGCTCAACCAGTTGCGCACCGGATTCGCCGGCGCCGCGGGGCTGGCGGCCCTGCTGGCCGTGGGCGCGGGGCTGTTACTGGCCCGCAGCGTGGCCCGGCCGGTGCGCCGCCTGGAGGCCGTGGCCACGGCGATCGCGGCCGGCGACCTGGCCCGCCGCGCCCGGGACCTGCCCCGCAACGAAATCGGCACCCTCGGCGAAAGCTTCAATCGTATGGCGGAGCGCTTAGCCGGCCTGCTCGCGGAGGCCCGCGGCGAGCAGGCCCGCCTGGCCGCCCTGCTGACCAGCCTGGCCGATGGCGTGCTCGCCTGCGATATCCGGCAAACCCTCACGCTGGAGAACCCCGCCGCGCGGGAGATGCTCGGCGTGCCGCGGGACGCTCCCCGCGCGATCGTCGGCGAGGTGGTCGCCAGCCTGGGGCTCGACGCGCTCTGGCGCCGGGCCATGGGCCAGGACCCCACCGCGCCGCACCCCGGGCCGGCGGAGGCCGAGCTCCAGGCCGCCGGCCATGCCCTGCTGGCGGTCGTCGTGCCGATCTACGACGGGGCCGGGCCCCAGGTCGGCGGGGCGGTCTGCGTCCTGCGCGACATCACCCGCCTGCGCGAGCTGGAACAGGGCCGCACCGCCGTGCTGCGCCGGCTCGGGCATGAGTTGCGCACGCCCTTGACCGCCTTGCGGACCATGCTCGCCAACCTGAGCGACGCCGCCCAACCCGCCGAAGCGGCGGCCCTGGCCGCGGCCGAAGCCGAGGCGGCCCGCTTGAGCCGACTGGTCGAGGAGATCCTGGCCCTGAGCCAGGGCCGCCCCGCCACCCGCCTGGATCAACGCCCCACCGATCTCCGCGCGGTGGCGGCCGCCACCTGCACCCTGTTCGTGGGCCGTGCCACGCGGCTCGGAGTCGATCTCCAGGGACCGGCCCCGGGCGACCTCCCGATCGTCGTGCGCGGCGATCCCGACCGGCTGCGCCAGGTGCTGGTCAACCTGCTGGACAATGCCTTGCGCCATACGCCCCCCGGCGGTCAGGTCGGCGTCACGGTGGCGGCGGCCGGCGGCGAGGCGATCTTGCAGGTCCGGGATGACGGCGAGGGTATGGACCCGCTCACCAGCCGCTGGGCGTTCGAGCCCTATTATCAGGCCGAGCGATCCGCCCCTCCCCCGGCGGGCCCCGCGCCGGACGCCGCGGCCCGCCCACCCGGCAGCAGCGGGCTCGGGCTCACCATCGTGCGCGAGATCGTCGCCGCCCACGGCGGGACGGTCGCACTGGAAAGCCGGCCGGCCTCCGGCACCACTGTACGGGTCCGCCTGCCGCTGGCGGCCGGCGGGCTCGGGTAAGCCAGGTCGAGCCACGCGGCCGGCGGGAACCGCACTTCCCCATGGGGCACCGCGGGGGTGAGCGTCGGCGGCAGGCGGATCAGGGGCGACATGACGAGGCCGACGGCGAAAGCCCCCATACAGCCCAGGAAAAGCAAGGCCAGGATCAGCCCAAACGCCAGGGCCAGCGGCAGAGGGATCGTGGTGCTGCCGGGGGGCAGCGCGGGGACCGGACGCGGGGGCGGGAGCGGCGGCCCCCCGGGGAGCAGTAGGCCGGGGCTGGCGGGCGCCTGCCGCCGCGCCTGGGCGCCCGCCGCCGCGCCGCCGACGTTGGCCGGCGCCTGCGAGCGCCCACACTCCTCACAAAACGGCGCGCCCGGCGCGACGTCTCCGTCACAATCCGGATATAAACACTTCGCCATGATCGCGATTGTACACCTTCTGCCCGGCCTGTCAAGCGGCGCGGTAACATTCGGTAACACTGCCGTCCGACTGCCCGTCATAATGGCGTGCTACAATAGGGCTATTGATCGAGTTGTATAATTCGTGACGAGGAGGGAACCGATGATGAAACGTCTACTGCTCGTGCCCGCCCTGTGCCTGCTGGCGGCCACCGCCCTGGCCGGCTGCGGCACCCAGCTCACGGCCCAGGATATCGTGACCCATATGCAGGCCACCGCGGCCAGCACCGATAGTGCCCACCTGGTGGTGACGGTGGCCGGGCAGGTCAACGGCCAAGAAGCCAATGCCATGCTGGGCGGCACGCACATCGCCGATGTGAACGGCACGATCACCGCCGAGCTCTGGTATCGCAAACCCAACCTGCTGCGCGTCCAGGTCCTGTCCAGCAGCTATCCCGCCTTGGTGGGCGCCATGCTGGTCCACGACGGCACGCATATCTGGGCCTATGATCCCCACACCAAGATCGCCTATAAGATGGACACCGACGCCCTGCGCCAGGCCGCCGGCAAGGCCAACATCCCGGCCAATCTGCAGGATATGCTGGCCAATCCCGACCTCGAAAACGCCATCAACCAGCTCCTGGCCCTGACCGACTACACGCTGGCGGGCCCCGAGAAGGTCGGCAACTACACCACCTATCGCCTCGACCTGCTGCCCAAGGCGGGCAGCCCGGCGGCCCAGGTCCTGCCCGATGCCCGGGCCACCCTCTGGGTCGACCAGACCACCTGGGTGCCGGTGAAAGCAACCCTCACCGCCAAGCAGGGCCATGGGCAGATGGACATGAGCACCCTGGAGCTGAACAAGACCCTGCCCGACAGCACGTTCCAGTTCAGCCTGCCGAACGGCGGCCACGTCCTGGACCTGACCAATACCGTGCCGCACACCGTCAACCTGGTCCAGGCCCGCCAGATCATGCAGGCCGGCGGCTACCACCTGCTGGAGCCGGCCTATGTCCCGGCGGGCGCCACCCTGGTGCAGGTTATGGGCAGCCGGGGCCTGACCGGGAATAGCCCCCAGGTGACGCTGAACTACAGCGGCGGCAGCAGCACGCCGACCTTCTGGATCAGCGAGCTGAGCGGGTCCACGGACCTGAAGGCCGCGGGGACCATGAGCGGGGCCGGCGATGCCCAGTTCGGCGCCGGGCAGGCGGTCACGGTCCGCGGCGTGCAAGGGCACTATGCCAGCCATACCGAAAAGACCAGCGGCGCCGAGGTCGGCTTGCTCTGGTGGAAAGATAGCAGCGGCCTGACGATGGCCGTCAGCGGCCAGCTCTCCCAGGCGGAGCTGCTGAAGATCGCGGAGAGCATGAAATAGATACGCTATCAGCGGTCGGCGGCCAGCGATCAGCCTGCGGGTTGATCGCTGGTCGCGGCTTGCTGTTTGGATGAGCCAATGACAGAACTGATTACGCTGGCCCGGCCGGCCCCCGCGTCCACGAACGGCACGGCGCCAACGTCCATTATCGAGATGCGGGGGGTGGTGCGCCGCTACAAGATGGGCAGCGCCACCGTCGCGGCCGTGGACGGCATCGACCTCGGCGTCGCGCGGGGCGAGTTTATCGCCCTCATGGGCGCCTCGGGCTCGGGCAAGTCGACCTTACTCAACCTGCTCGGGGGCCTCGATCAGCCGACCGCCGGGACCATCGTCGTCGCGGGGCTGGACCTGGCGCAGGCCGGCCGGAGCGCCCTGGTGGAGCATCGCCGCCGGCACGTGGGTTTTGTGTTCCAGAGCTTTAACCTGCTGCCGCACCGCACCGCGCTGGAGAATGTGGAGGTGCCGCTGATGCTCTGCGGCCAGCCGGGGCCGGCCCGCCGCGCCCGCGCCCGCGCCCTGCTGGAACAGATGGGCCTCAGCGGCCGGGCCGACCACCGGCCCAGCGAGCTGTCGGGCGGGGAGCAACAGCGCGTGGCGATCGCCCGCGCTCTGGCCAACCAGCCCCCGATCCTGCTCGCCGACGAGCCGACCGGCAACCTCGACAGCACCACCGGGGCGAGCGTGATGGCCCTCCTGCGCCAGCTGAACGCCGACGGCATCACCCTGGTCGTCGTCACGCATGATCCCGCCGTCGCCGCCTATGCGGACCGCATAGTGCATCTGCGTGATGGCCAGATTACGGAGATTACAGCCCGTACCCCGGCCCCGGCGGCCGCCCAGGAGGACCGGCGATGACCCCGCGTGATATTATCGCCACCGGCCTGGGCAACTTGCGGCGCCGCAAAATCCGCACCGTGCTGACCTCGATCGGCGTCTGGGTCGGCATCCTGACGATCGTGACGATGGTCTCGCTCGGCATCGGCCTGCAAACCCAGGTCACCGACACGATCA
>Ga0070730_10002435_pt1 | contig 16888 bp, 17 predicted proteins | sample Coa_R1_3_FD_66447 | JGI IMG/M metagenome (GOLD analysis project Ga0070730, IMG submission 66447) | Surface soil microbial communities from Centralia Pennsylvania, which are recovering from an underground coalmine fire - Coalmine... | ecosystem: Environmental > Terrestrial > Soil > Unclassified ... | reverse complement strand
GATGCTGCTGGTGAGCGCGCCGGCGACGAAGCCGAGTTGCACGGTAATGGTGAGCCAGGGTGCGGTCGCGGGCGATAACGACCAGGCGGAGACGAGCGCGGGGGCCACCGCCGAGGCGCTGAACCAGGGCGCCATGGCGCACAGCTCCGCACACGCGAGGAGCGTGAGGACGCGGCGCGGCGTCACAGTCCGGTGGGGTGATCCAGAAACTCGGTCGGAAGGCCGAATTGGGCGCTCAGGTGCGCGCCCAACGCCCGCACGCCGAATGTCTCGGTGGCGTAGTGGCCCCCGTAGAACACGTTGACACCGAGCTCTTCCGCGTCGAAGAAGGTATGGTGCGAGCCTTCGCCGGTGATGAAGGTGTCGAGGCCCGCGCGCTGTGCCTGCGCGATCATGGACCCCGCCGCCCCGGAGACGATGCCGACGCGCGCGGTCTGCGCCGGCCCGAAGGGCAGCAGCGTCGCCGGCCGGCCCAGAAGATCCGCAAGACGCGTGGCGAGCACGTCCCGCGCGATCGCGAGCTCTCCCCACACGCCGATGGCGTGCCCGTGCGCCTCGCCGAACGGTCCGGCGACGGGAAGGCCCAGGGCACGCGCGAGCAGTGCGTTGTTGCCGACGTCGGGGTGAAGATCGAGAGGGAGGTGGGCGCTGTAGAGGGCGACGTCACCCGCGAAGAGGGCTGCCATGCGGTCCCGGGCCGGACCGATGAGCGGCGCCGGACCGCCCCAGAAGAGCCCGTGATGCACAATGAGCAACGTGCCCGGCCGCGTCGCGGCACCGTGGATGGTGGCGCCACAGACATCGACGGCGGTCGCGACCCGGTGGACTTCCCCGCCATTGGCGATTTGGAGCCCGTTCATGGCATCCGCCGAATCCGCGATGGCCGGGATCCGGAGATACTCATCGAGGTAGTCGACTAGGGTTGCGAGGCGCATGCGCGGGCCCAGGTATGTGGCAGTATCACGACATCATCATATCACATTAATGACATCAACTGCACATAGTGGCGAGATTCCCACATCGCATATCGTGCAATACGCTGTTAATATTGGAGTTACGTAATCCACATCTGAACTTCGGTCGGTTGTGGATATCCTAGACTAGTACGCTGATCCGGTGGGAATCTTCGCCTGGCGGGCGCCGCCGGTCTCTGAATCCCCGGCCGCGACATCGCCCATGCGCACAACTCCGTTGATCTCGCCCCCCTCCTGAACCAGGAGCCGGCGGGTAGCGATGTCCCCGTGGACGACGCTCGTAGCTTGAAGCTCGAGCCGCTCGCTGGCCTCGATGCTTCCCCGGACTTCCCCGCCGACGATGGCTTCGCGCGCGATGACGTCCCCCTCCACCACCCCGCCTTTGGCGACCAACACCTGGCGTCCGGCGCGGATCGTACCCACCACCGTGCCTTCGACCTTCACGACGCCGTCCGCGGTGATATCCCCAACGACGCGCATTCCGGTCCCGATGATCGACAGACCCGAATCGGCGTCGGAGCCGGCGCGGCCCTTCTCAGTGAACACGGCCATCTCAGGTGCCCTCTTTCACGAGCGTGAGCGGATCGAGCGATCGGCCCTCGCGGCGGATTTCGAAGTGCAGATGCGGCGCGGTCGAGCGGCCGGTGTTGCCGGACAGCGCGATCACCTGCCCCGCCGCGACCTCGTCACCCTCGCGGACCAGGAGCCGCGAAGCGTGCCCATACATGCTCTCATACCCGTCGGGATGCCGCAAGAGCACGAAATACCCGTAGTCGGGATCGGTCCCGGCCGCCTCCACGGTTCCCCCGCCGGCCGCCCGCACCGGGGTCCCGAGCGGGACCGCGATATCCACCCCGGGGTGAGCCTCCCCTGCGTCCCCCGGCCGGACCTGCCCGCGGGTGACGAATCCCGCGACGTCGAGCGGCCAGTGGCCGGGGCGTGACGGTCCCACTTCGTAGCGCGGCGCGATCCCGGGCGGACGGACGGCGATCGCGACGGCCCGCATCAGCTCACCGACCGGTGCGGACGCGCCGGCGGATCCGGCTCGTCCCGCGACCGGCGGCGCCTTGATCCCGAGCATCTGACGCAGCTCCTGGTAGTTCGCCTCCGCGCGATTCAACGCGGCGGCCAGCTCTTGCACGCGGCCATTCTCGGTCTTGAGGCGCAGGACTTCGCGGTCGAGCATCGGCGCGCGGGCCGCCTGGCGGGCGATCGGGCCCGCGAACGCGAAAAAGAGGATCACGAGCACGGCGACGAGAGCGGCGCCCCACTTCCCCACTTCGAACACGAGGTAGGGCAAATGGAATTGCCGGGAATTCAGATCGCCGTCGCGGTGCACGACGATCGTCACGCCGCGCGTCTGCGTCATCCGTCGAAGGGCTTGCCGAGAATCATTTCGAGCAGGCGGGCGAGATCTTCATTGGAATAGAATGCGAGGTGCAGCTGTCCCTTCCCCTTGGCGCGCAGTGTGACCCGCACGTCCGTACCCAGGTGTTTCCGCAGCGCGTCCTCCACCCGGCGCACTTCGGGCGCCTGGCCCAGGCCCTTCTTGAGCCGCGGGCGCCGCTCCGGCATGCGGCCGCCGCGCGCGCGGTCTTCGATTTCGCGCACCGACAATCCCTGGGCCACCGCTTCGCGCGCGAGGTTGGCCGCTATGCGCGGATCGTCGATCGACAGCAGCGCCCGCGCGTGGCCCACGGTGAGCTGGCCGTCGTGCAGCATCGCGAGCACGGCCTCCGGCAGCTTGAGGAGTCGGAGGGCGTTGGCCACGGTCGAACGGTCGCGCCCGACCGCGTCGGCGACGTCCTGCTGCGTGAGCAGGAACTCCGCGATCAGGCGCTCGTAGCCGCGGGCTTCGTCCACGGGCGAGAGATCGTCCCGTTGCAGATTCTCGATCAGGGCGAGCGTCAATGCGGTGCGGTCGTCGACGTCGCGCTTCACGGCGGGAATGCGCTCCCACCCCAGCGCCTGACAGGCGCGCAGGCGCCGCTCGCCTGCGATCAACTCAAACCCCACGGCCCCGTGGGGCGCGGGGCGCACCACCACCGGCTGCATCAAGCCCACCTGGCGGATGGACGATTTCAGCTCCTCGAGCGCGGCCGGATCCACGTCCTGGCGGGGCTGATACGGGTTGGGACGAATCGCCCCGATCGCGAGCTCGACCAGACTCCCCTCCCGCTCGGCCTCCTCGCGGGTCGGGCCCAACAGAGCTTCCAGGCCACGGCCGAGACGGCGGCGGCCGGCGGCGGCTTCGGTCATGCTGGCACCTCCGGGAGCGATGTGGCGGCAGAGCGGGGGGAGGAGGGGGCGGGAGCGGGGGACTGCTCGACACGGCGGATCAGCTCCTGCGCCACCGCGAGATAGCTGCGCGCGCCGACGGACTGGACGTCGTACAACACGATCGGCTTGCCGAAACTCGGCGCCTCGGCCAGGCGGACGTTGCGGGGCACCGTCATCGCGAACATGCGGGCGCCGAAGTATTCCTTCGCTTCCTCGGCCACCTGCTTGCAGAGATTGAGTCGCGCGTCGTACATGGTGAGCAGCACGCCGTCGATGGCGAGCCCGGTATTGAAATTCTTCTGGACCAGCTTCACGGTGTTGAGCAGCTGTGAGAGACCCTCCAGCGCGTAGTACTCGCACTGGATCGGGATGATGACGCTGTCGGCGGCGGTGAGGACGTTCAACGTGAGCAGGCCGAGGGACGGCGGGCAGTCGATGACGACGTACTGGTATTCGTCACGAATGGCGCGAAGCGCCCGCCGCAAGGTGGTCTCGCGCGCCTGGCGATTGACGAGCTCCAATTCGGCGCCGACCAGATCCTGCGTCGCGGGCACCACATCGAGAAACGGGAAATGCACATGCGACACCCGCGTGTCGGCGATGGCGCTGTCGTCGAGCAGGGCATCGTAGAGCGACTTCTCGACCTTCTCGCGGTCGATGCCGACGCCGCTGGTCGCGTTGCCTTGCGGATCGGCATCGATGAGCAGCGTCTTCCGCTCCGCGGCCGCGAGTGATGCCGCGAGGTTCACGGCGGTCGTCGTCTTGCCGACGCCGCCTTTCTGGTTCGCAATCGCGATTACGCGTGACATTGTATAAGTTGTTTAATGGTAATGAGTTATATAGTACTATTCATAAGTCGTTGTCGAATATACGTATTTTACCAGCCTTGCGAAAGCCCGTTTCACGTGAAACTAAATAGAAGTTTCACGTGAAACAGACCGATACTTTCCCGTAGCAGATTGGGATGATGTTAGGCGACGCCGCGGCGGTGCTTCGTGGCTTCGACCACCAGATTGTGGAGGTCGCTCGGCGTCACGCCGGGCACACGCGCCGCCTGGGCGAGGGTCGCCGGCTGCACGGCGGCGAGTTTCTGCCGTGCTTCGGTCGCGAGACTCTTCAATTCCAGATACGGCAGGTCCATGGGCAACGCAAATTCGGCCATCTCCGCGAGCCGGGAAGCCGCCGCGCGTTCCCGCGCCAGATACCCGCCGTACTTGAGCTCGATCTCGGCCGCCAAGACTCCTTCCGGCGAATAGCTCCCACGCTGGCCCACCGCGGTGAGGAGCGCGGACAGCGAAACTCCCGGTCGTTTGGCCACCGCGGCGACCCGCTCTGTGCCGGACAGTTCGTCGCCGCCAAGAGTGTCGGACCGTGCCGCCTGAGCGGCGCTGATCGAAGTCTCCCGGGCCACATCGAGGATCTCTTCTTCTTCTCTTAAGCGCCGCTCCACGACGAGGGCCTCCGGGTCAGTCAGGAGCCCCAGCCGCTGCGCCAGCGGACCCAGACGCCGCAGCGCATTGTCCTGGCGGAGCAAGAGCCGGAATTCGGACCGGGAGGTGAATAGGCGGTACGGCTCATCCACCCCGCGGGTGACGAGGTCGTCCACCAGCACACCGATGTAGCCGTCGTCCCGGCCCAGAATCACCGGTTCCTGGCCCCGAATCCGCCGCACCGCATTGATCCCGGCGACCGCCCCCTGCGCGGCCGCCTCCTCATATCCCGTGGTGCCGTTGATCTGCCCCGCGAAGAACAGCCGCTCGACCGCCTTGGTCTCGAGCCACGGCGTCAGCTGGGTGGGAGCGAAGTAGTCGTACTCGATCGCGTAGCCCGGGCGCGTCATTCGCGCGTGTTCGAGCCCGGGGACCGCATGCAGGAACTCGAGCTGGACCGCGACCGGCAGGGAAGTGGAAAGACCGTTGACGTACAGCTCGTGCGTGTCCAGCCCTTCGGGCTCGAGGAAGATCTGGTGCCGCTTCGCGTCGGGGAACTTGACGATTTTGTCCTCGACCGACGGACAGTAGCGCGGGCCCTTGCCGCTGATCGCCCCACCGTAGAGCGCGGACTCCCGCAGGTGCTCTCGGATGATCGCCTTGACCTCTTCCCCCGCCCAGGTAATCCAGCAGGGCACCTGCCGGGGGAGCTCTCCGCGAGAAAAGAACGAAAAGCGGAATCCGTCGTCCTCACCGTCCTGGCGCTCGACCTTGGACCAGTCGACCGATCGCCCATCGATCCGGGGCGGGGTGCCAGTCTTGAACCGGGATACCGTAACTCCAATAGCTGCAATTGCTTGCGCCATTTCAATCGAGGGAAGATCGCCCGCGCGACCGGCCGGAATCTGGGTGTCGGTGCCGAGATGAATCTTGCCGCGGAGGAAGGTGCCAGCGGTGATGATGACCGCGCTCGCGGTAAAGCGCCGGCCGTCCGTAGTCTCGATCCCGGTGATCCGCTCGCGCTCGAACAACAGGCGCGCGGCCATCCCCTGCGCTAGGACGAGACCCGGCAGCTCCTCGAGCAGCGACCGCACCGCGCGCCGGTAGAGCGTCCGGTCGCACTGGGCGCGGGGCGCCCAGACGGCCGGACCCTTGGAGCGGTTCAACATCCGGAATTGAATGGTCGCGCGATCGGCCGCGCGGCCCATGATGCCGCCGAGTGCGTCCACCTCGCGCACCACGGTCCCCTTGGCGATGCCGCCGATCGCCGGATTGCAGCTCATCTGGCCGATGGTGTCGAGATTGGCCGTGAGGAGCAGGACCGACGCGCCCAGGCGCGCAGAGAGCGCGGCGGCTTCGGTGCCGGCGTGGCCGCCGCCGATGACGAGAACGTCGTAGTCGCACGACATGCTGAATAGTAAGGAGACGGCCAGCGACTAGACAGACGGCTAGACGTCTAGACAGCTAGCGGATTTCAGGAGTCAGGAAACCGGACTACGGGTCACCTGGGTGATTTTTCTCAGGAGTCCGAAGAGTGTCTTGCCCGTTTCAGTCGCCAAAGCCTCGAGACGACCGAACTCGGCAGGCGCCAAGTACTCCAGGTCGCGAGCTACCCCCAACGCCGTCTCCACCTCCGCGAGCGACCCATTCGCGGTATCCAGGAACCGACGATATTCGCGGGATCCCCGACGGGCCGCGCCCTCCGCGATGTTCAGGACAACACTGTAGCTCGCGCGCCGAAGCTGGTCGGCCAGAGCGTCCTGTTCGTAGTCAGGGAATTGCTTTGCGATCTTGGCGCATTCGAGCGCAAGCCGCTGGGCGTGTTGCCACGCTTTGAGCGTTCGGTAGGGGGCCATGCCCCAAGATAGGTTGGGACGGAAAACGCTACGGCACCCGATTTACGCGTGCGGTACCGTTAGAATGCCTTACTGCGTCCTGTCCCCTAACAACCGCTAGCCGTCTAGACGTCTACCCGTCTGTCGGTACTCTCGCCGTCTAGCCGTCGGTCGTCACGCAGTGCGAATCCATCGAATCAGCTCTTTCACCCCCGGGCGTTTCCCCGTCATCAGAATTCCCACCCGGTACACCCGCGACGCCAGCCACGTCACCAGCACCACGGTGCCGAGGAGGATGGCGAGGGACGCCACCAGCTGCACCATGGGAATGCGCGCCGCGCCCCAGCGCACCGGCGCGGCGATGGGCGACCAGAAGGGAATCAGCGTGAGCCACACGGCGAGCGGGCTGCTGGAATCGTTGAGCAGCGCGAAAAACGAGAGGTAGGGAATCATGAGCAGCAGCTGGACCGGGACCTGGGCCTGCCGGGCCTCCGCTTCGGTGCTCGACATGGCGCCGACCGCCGCGTAGATGGCCGCGTACAGGAAATACCCGAGCAGGAAATAGAGCACGAATACCACGAGTGTGGCCGCGGGGATGCTGGGAAACTCGAATCCGACGCCCGCCGCACCGACGCCGAACAGGTGTCGCGCCCCGCTCAGCAGCTTGGCCGAGACCACCCACACCGAGAGCTGCACGATGCCCACGCTGCCGGCGCCGATGACCTTGCCGATCATGAGCTGAAACGGCCGCAGCGACGAGACCAGCACTTCGACGATGCGGGTCGTCTTCTCCTCGAGCACTGAGCTCATCACGTTGATGCCGTACATGAGGATCGCGACGAACAGGAGAATCGCCATTCCGAATCCCGTGACGAACGACTGCGTCCCACTTTCGGTGGTGAGCTGGGTCCCCGAAATCTTGTGCGACGCGAGATGCACCGGGATTTCCGCCTGCTGCACGACCAGGGTGTCGATGCCGTGCCGCTCGAGGCGGGCGGCGAAGACCAGACGGCGCAGCGCGCTCTCCATCTGTTCCATGTCCGCCACCGACGACACGTTGGAGCCGCGGTACTCCGCGGCCCCGAACTCGATGGTGCTGTCCGAGATGAGGAGAAACCCGTCCAGCTGCTTCGCGCCGACCTCGGTCATCAGCGCGCCGACCGCGCCGGGCCTGCGCGGGACGCGCGTGACGTGAAACCGCGGGACGTCCCGCGCGAGCTGGCTGGCGAGCCGGGCGCCGAATTCCGTCGTGCTGCCGTCCACCACCGTGATGTGCCGCTCGGCGGCGGTCCGGCCGGCCAACAGAATCTGGAACCCGATGATGCCGATCATGAGCAGGGGGCCGAGAATGGTCCCGATCCAGAACCACCGGGTGCGGACGCGCTCGACGAACTCGCGCCGGATGACCGCGAAGACCTTATCCATGGATCGCGCCCTCCGGCCGCGCGGCCGCCGTCGCCGCCTCCGGGCCCACCAAGTCGATGAAGATCTTGTTGAGGGACGGCTCGGCGAGCTCGAACCTGGCGAGCCGGGCGCCCGAGGACACCAGCGCTTTCAGGATTTCCTGCGCATCCGCGTCGCCGGCGAGCTCGAGCTCCGCGGCCTGTTGGGTGCCGTCGGCCTTCTTCACCAATCGGGTGTCCGCGAAGATGCGCTCGGCATCCCCCGACGCCCCGTCGAAGGCGACGACCAGATGGCGGCCGCCGTGGGTGCGCTTCACGTCCGCCAGCGTGCCGTCTACGAGCTTCCGGCCCCGCGCGATGATGCAGACGTAGTCGCAGATTTTCTCGGCCTGCTCCATGATGTGGGTGGAGAAGAGAATGGTCTTCCCGCGGCGCCGCAGATCCAGCACCGTATCCTTGAGCACCTGCGCGTTCACGGGGTCGAGGCCGGAGAAGGCCTCGTCCATCACCACCAGATCGGGATCGTGCAGCACGGTCGAGATGAATTGGACCTTCTGCTGCATCCCCTTCGAGAGATCGCTCACCTTGCGGGACTGCCACTCACCCAACCCCAGGCGCTCGAGCCACTCCTGCGCGCGGGTGCGGGCCAGGCGGCCATCCATGCCCTTGATCCGCGCCAGAAAGACGAGCACGTCGATCACCCGCATCTTGGGGTAAAGCCCGCGCTCCTCCGGGAGGTATCCGATCCGTGACGAATGCTCCCGCCCGCTACCCGTGCCACCGAACACCCGCACCGTGCCCTCATCCGGTATGTAAATGTCCATCAGCATCCGGATGGTGGTGCTCTTGCCGGCTCCATTGGGGCCGAGGAGGCCGTAAATGACGCCGGGCGGCACGGTCAGCGACAGGCGATCCACGGCCACGTGGCCCGCGAACCGTTTGGTCACTCGATCGAGTTCGATGATGGCTGGGGTCATGAATCCGGCGTTGGGGAAGCGGGGAGCGGGGAGCGGGAGCAGGGAGCCGCGATGCGTCAATGCTAGCGACTGCGCGTCTCCCCGGCTACTCGGTGGACACGGGCGTGGGTTCGTCCGCCAGCGCCGCGTGCAGGGTGTGCCACGAGAGAATCGCGCACTTGACCCGGGCCGGGAATTGGCGCACGCCGGAGAACGCCGCGAGCTTGCCCAGCGCCGCGGCGTCGGCGGGGGCGTCGGGACCGCCGGTGATCATGTCGTGGAACGCATGAAAGAGCCCATCGGCCTCGGCCCGCGTCTTCCCCTGGACCGCCGCCGTCATCAGCGACGCCGACGCTTGGGAAATCGCGCACCCCGAGCCCTGAAAGCCGATCTCGCGGATCACGTCCCCGTCCAGCGCCAGCTCGAGAGTGAGGTGGTCGCCGCAGAGCGGGTTGTCGCCGTTCGCGTGGTGGGTGGCCGCCGGGATCTTCTTGAAATTGCGGGGGCTGCGATTGTGCTCGACGATCACCTGCTGATACAGATCGGCCAGATTCGCCATCAGCCGAACACCCGGCGCACGCCCTGCAACGCCGCCACGAGGGCGTCCGCGTCATCGCGCGTATTGTAGAAGGCGAACGACGCCCGCGCGGTCGCGGGCACGCCGAAAAACTCCATCACCGGCTGCGTGCAGTGGTGCCCGGTCCGGATGGCGACTCCCTCCTGGTCCACGATGGTGCCGATATCGTGCGCGTGGACGCCCTCCATCACGAACGAGATGACGCTCGCCTTGTGGCGCGCCGTGCCGATGATCGACAGCCCCGGCACCGTCAGGAGGCGCGCCGTGGCGTAGGAGAGCAGATCGGCCTCGTGGGCCGCCACCGCGTCCCACTCGAGCCCGGCCAGATAATCGATCGTGGCGCCCAGCCCGACGGCGCCGGCGATGTCCGGCGTGCCGGCCTCGAACCGCGCCGGCGGATCCGCGTAGATCGTCTTCGCGAACGTCACGGAACGGATCATATCCCCACCGCCCTGATAGGGCGGGAGCGCCGCGAGCCGCTCGGCCTTTCCGTAGAGGAGCCCGATGCCCGTCGGGCCGAACATTTTGTGACCCGAGACCGTGTAGAAGTCGCAGTCCAAATCCTGCACGTCGATGGGGCCATGCGGCGCGGCCTGCGCGCCGTCGACCAGCACCGGCACGCCGCGGGCGTGCGCCCGCGCGACAATGTCCTTGATCGGATTGATGGTGCCGAGCGAATTCGACACGTGCGTCACCGCGACCAGCTTGGTGCGGGCGGTGAGGAGCCGGGCGAACTCGTCGAGCAGCAGGTCACCGGAGAGGTCCATCGGGATGACCCGCAATTTCGCCCCGTGCGCCTCGCAGGCGAGCTGCCAGGGAACGATGTTCGAGTGGTGCTCCATGGCCGAGACCAGGACTTCGTCCCCGGGGCGGAGCGCCGCCCGACCGTAGCTCGAGGCGACAAGGTTGATCGCTTCCGTGGTGCCGCGGACGAAGACGATTTCCCCGTCGGCGCGGGCGTTCACGAACCGGCGAGCCTTGGCCCGCGCACCTTCGTACGCCGCCGTCGCGGCTTCCGAGAGAGCGTAGACGCCGCGGTGCACGTTGGCGTTGCCCGTCTCGTAAAACCGGGAGACCGCGTCGATCACCGCGCGCGGCTTCTGACTGGTCGCGCCGTTGTCGAGATAGACGAGCGGCTTGCCGTGCACGCGCGTCCCCAGAATGGGGAAGTCGGCGCGGCGGCGCGCCAGCTCGGCCCGGGCCCGGTCGGGCGGCGCGGCGGCGCGGGTCGCGGTCATGCCGCCGCCGGCAGCGAGATGCCGAGCCGCTCGCGCACCACGCGGTCCAGCGCCTCGCGCACGGCCGGTGTGGAGATGCGCGTGAGGATGTCGGCGCCGAATCCGTAGGTGAGGAGACCGCGCGCCTCGGCCGGACCGATGCCCCGGCTCGCGAGATAGAACAGGGCGGACGGGTCGAGCGGCCCGAGGGTGGCGCCGTGGGTGCACTTCACGTCGTCGGCGTAGATCTCGAGCTGCGGCTGGGTATCGGCCCGGGCGTCGGCCGAGAGCAGCAGGTTGTTGCTGGTCTGCTTCGAGTCGGTCCGCTGGGCGCCCGGGCGGACGATGATCCGCCCGTTGAACACACCGCGGGAGTGTCCGTCGAAGATGCCGTTGAACAGCTCGTGGCTCTCACAGTGGGGCTGCGCGTGCTCGATGGTGGTGTGATGATCCACATGCTGGACCCCTCGCACCACCGACAGCCCGTTGAGAATGAGCGAGGCGCCCGAGCCGCCGAGCACCGCCGTCATGTCCTGCCGAGCCAGCGCTCCGCCGAATACCGCGGAGGTCGAGTGGAGCGCGCTGTCCCGATCCTGAGAGGAGTGTGTGGCCGCGAGGTGGAGCGCCGCGGCGCCTTCCTGCTGCACCCGGACGTGGTCGAGCCGCGCGCCCGCGCCCAGGACGATCTCCGTCACCGGCGCGGAGAAATACGGATGGGGAGACGCGCCGACGTATCGCTCGATCACCGTCGCGCGGGAATGCTCTCCCAGCACGATCAGGACCCGGGGAAACGCCATCGCCGCCGCCCCTTCCGGCCGCTCCGGGGTCCGGCAGGTGAGACGAATCGGCTCGGGGATTTCCGCGCGATCGGCGACCGCGACGACGATCACGTCCGACACGAAGGCGGTGGCGAGCGCGGTGAACGGATTGTCGTCCAGGCGCACGTGCCGGCCGAGGTGCGCGGCAACGAGATCCCCGGCGTCGGTGAGCGCTCGGGCCAGCGGCATCACCCGGACACCCGCGGCGCGCGCGCCGCCCTCCACGGTCCAGGGCACAGACGTGCGCGTGAACGCCGTCTCGGCGACGGCGCGGACGCTGGTGAAGCGCCACGCTTCCTGCCGGGTGGTGGGCAGGCCGACGGCGGTGAAGCGCGCGATGGCCCGCTCCCGCAGCTCCCGCAGCCACGGCGGCGAGCCCGCGGCGCCGTTGGCGGCGAACGCCCGGTACTCGGCGAGGAGGTGATCCGTCACGCGAGCGCCGCCTCCGGCTTGATCCAGTCGTAGCCCTTGGCCTCGAGCTCGAGCGCGAGCTCCTTGCCCCCGGACTTCACGATCCGTCCGCCCGCCAGCACGTGCACGTGGTCGGGAATGATGTAATCGAGCAGGCGCTGGTAGTGGGTCACCACCACCGTCGCGTTGTCGGGACGCCGGAGCGTGTTCACCGCCTCGGCGACGGTCTTCAACGCGTCGATGTCGAGCCCGGAGTCGGTCTCGTCGAGCACGGCGAGCGCCGGCTCGAGCACCGCCATCTGGAGGATCTCATTGCGCTTCTTCTCGCCGCCCGAAAAGCCCTCGTTCACCGCGCGATTCAGGAAGCTGTCGTCCCAGCCGATGGCCTTGAGCTTGTTCTCGAGCACCTCGAGGAAGTCCATCGCATCGAGCTCGGGCTCCCCGCGATGCTTGCGCACCGCGTTCACGGCCGCGCGGAGAAAATAGGAGTTGGTGATGCCCCGGATCGCCACCGGATACTGGAACGCCAGAAAGAGGCCTTCCCGCGCCCGTTCCTCGGGATCCATGTCGAGCAGGTCCTTGCCCAGATAGCTGACCCGGCCCGACGTGACGGTGTAGCCCGGGTGCCCCGCGAGCACCGCGGCGAGCGTGCTTTTGCCGGAGCCGTTGGGCCCCATGATGGCGTGCACTTCTCCCGCGCGCACCGAGAGGTTGATGCCGCGGAGAATTTCACCCTTGGCGTCGGCGGTGACGGACGCGTGCAGATCGACGATGTCGAGCATGCTCATCCCACGCTGCCTTCGAGGCTGATCCCCAGGAGGTTTTGCGCCTCCACGGCGAATTCCATCGGCAGCTCCTTGAAGACTTCCCTGCAGAAGCCGTTGACGATCATCGAGACCGCGTCCTCGGCGGACAGGCCCCGCTGGCGGCAGTAGAAAATCTGATCCTCGCCGATTTTCGACGTGGACGCTTCGTGCTCCATGATGGCGCTGCTGTTGCGCACGTCGATGTACGGAAAGGTGTGCGCGCCGCATTGATCGCCGATGAGCATCGAATCGCACTGCGAATAGTTCCGCGCGCCCTCGGCGCCCTTCATGATCTTCACCTGGCCGCGGTAGGTATTCTGCCCGTGCCCCGCCGAAATGCCCTTGGAGACGATGGTGGAGCGGGTGTTCTTGCCCAGGTGAATCATCTTGGTGCCGGTGTCCGCCTGCTGGCGGTTGTTGGTCACCGCCACGGAGTAGAACTCGCCGATGGAATTGTCGCCCTGCAGAATGCAGCCCGGGTACTTCCAGGTGATGGCGGAGCCGGTCTCGACCTGGGTCCAGGAGATCTTCGAGCTGGTCCCCCGGCACAGGCCGCGCTTGGTCACGAAGTTGTAGATCCCGCCGCGCCCCTGCTCGTCGCCCGGATACCAGTTCTGAATGGTCGAGTACTTGATGGTCGCGCGGTCGAGCGCCACGAGCTCGACCACCGCCGCGTGCAGCTGGTGCTCGTCGCGCATCGGCGCCGAGCATCCCTCGAGATAGCTGACGGACGCGCCTTCTTCCGCGACGATCAGGGTCCGCTCGAACTGGCCGGACGACGCCTGATTGATGCGGAAGTAGGTCGACAGCTCGAGGGGGCAGCGCACACCCTTGGGGATGTAGGCGAACGAGCCGTCCGAGAAGACCGCCGAGTTGAGCGCCGCGAAGTAGTTGTCCGTATAGGGGACGACCGAGCCCAGCCACTGCTCGATGAGCGCCGGATGCTCCCGCACCGCTTCGGAGAACGGGCAGAAGATGATCCCGTACTTGGCGAGCTCCTCGCGGAACGTGGTCGCGACCGACACGCTGTCGAACACGGCGTCGACGGCGACGCCCGAGAGACGCTTCTGCTCGGCGAGAGGAATGCCGAGCTTGGCGAAAGTCTCGAGCAGCTTGGGATCGACCTGTTCGAGGCTGTCCACCTTGGGCCGCTGCTTCGGCGCCGAGTAGTAGGTGATCGCCTGGTAATCGATGGGCGGATGATGGATGTTCGCCCAGGTCGGTTCGGTGAGCGTGAGCCAATGGCGGTACGCCTTGAGGCGCCACTCGAGCAGGAACGCCGGCTCCTGCTTCTTCTGCGAGATGAGCCGGACGATGTCCTCGTTCAACCCGCGGGGCATCGCCTCGGATTCGATGTCGGTGACGAACCCGTACTTGTAGGGCTGGAGAACCTGGGATTCGATCGACGTCATGCGAGCTCCTGCGGCTGCGGGGCGTTGAACGTCACCGCGTACTCGCAGGCGTTGCACCCGCTCACGATGTGGGTGCGCCGCGCGACCACCGCACCCAGCGCGGCCTCCAGGAATTTTTCCTCGGCGGCGCAGATCTCCGGGTACTTCTCCGCCACCGCCCGCAGCGCGCAATTGTGCTCGGCGAAGCGGAACACCCCGTCCGTCTCGCTCCACTCCGCCATGTATCCCGCCTCGGACATCAGGCGCGCCACCGCCTCGAGCCGGCGCTCGTCGGACACGCCCGCCAGCTCTCCCTGGAGCCGGCGGGTGAGGTCCTCGTACCGGGTCTCGAACGCCCGCACCGCCGACTCGCGCCCCACGGTCTGCGTCAGGTGGTCGAGCACTTCCGTAAGCGTCTCGCGGTAACGGCTGGGAAAAAGCGCTTCACCCTCGGCGGTGAGCCGGTACGCGAAGGTCGGCGCGCCCACGCCGCGCTGCTCGCGACCGTAGGCCACGAGCCGCTCGGCTTCGAGCTCCTTCAGGTGGTGGCGCACGGCGTTGACGGTGACACCGAGCTTGTCCGCGAGCTCGCGAACCGCGAGTGGCTGTGCCCGCTTCAGCTCGTGGAGGATTTCGGCGCGAAGTCCTTTGTGCGCCGCGAGTTGTGGCAGTTGGAGTCCCATAGGAGGGGAATCCTACGGGCGATGCCGGGGATTGTCAACTAAAACAACGATTATTGGTGTGAACTACTAAGATGTTTTATAGTATCGGTTTATCGTCAGTAGGCGTCGCGATTTACCTCCCGGATCAGGCGCTCGTAGTCCTCGGGCGTATTCAACTGATCGATCACTGCGGGGTCGTCCACCGCGACGGCGAGCAGGTCCCGTTCATGCGCGTGCAGGACGGCGCGGGCGCCGTCGCGCGTCGCAGCGGAGCTCGTCAAGAGCTCGTCGAACAGGACGTGATCCCAAATGATCGGATGGCCGCGGCGCTCGCCGAATCGCGGAGCGACCACGAGCGGTCCACCGTGACGATACGCCTCGACCAGCCGCTCGACGGTATCGAGGCGGACGTGGGGGAAGTCCACCGGCCAAACGAGTACGGCGGTGGGCGAGACGGCGCGCACCGCGGAAAGGGCTGCGCGCAATGACGAGATGGGGCCGCCGTCCACGTCCGGATTTTCGACGATGATGCATTCGTGCGCGGCGATGGCGGGGCGGATGCGCGGGGCGTCGGGGCCGAGCACGACGACGCGGGTCTTCAAGTCGAGCGCTTCGAAGGCCTCGAGAATGCGCACCACGAACGGAGCGCCCCGGAAATCCAGAAGGGCTTTGGGAGCGCCCATGCGGGCCGACCGCCCGGCCGCCAGCACCACACCGGCGAGGCTCATGCGGCTCGAAGCATAGCCCGAGTTGCAGCCCCGCGCCAAATCGCCACATTAGGCGCCCCATGGCCATCCGCCGCATTCGCCAGCTCGGCGACCCGATCCTCCGCGCCCGCTGCCAGCTGGTGGAGGAGCCGTCGTCCGCCGCCGTCCGCCTGGTGGCGGACGATCTGCGCGACACCCTGCGCGCCGCCCAGCGCAAGTTCAAGATGGGGCGGGCGATGGCCGCGCCGCAGATCGGCGCGCCGCTGCGCGTGGTGTTCGTCCACGTCGGCAAGCAGCGGTGGGTGATGGTGAACCCGGAGATCGTGGACGTGGGTCCGGACGATTTCCAGGTGTGGGACGACTGCTTCTGCTTTCCTCAATTGTACGTCCGCGTGACCCGCGCGTGGCAGGCGACGGTCATTTATCAGGACCTGAAGGGCAGGCCGCAAACGCTGAACGTCGAAGGACCGCTCGCGGAGCTGCTCCAGCACGAGATCGACCATCTCGACGGCATTCTGGCCGTCGATCGCGCGTCGGGGCTCGACCCCTTCTCGTTTCGAAAGGAATGGGAGGAGCACCACACGCCGGCGGAGCGGTACGGACCGCCACGCCCGCGGGAGATGCTCTGACGGGCGCACCAGACTAGATTGCGGGACGACAGGGGTGCCCGCGGGCGAATCGGCCGGCGGGCTGAGATCACACCCTCAGAACCTGACCCGGTTCATACCGGCGGAGGGAGTCACGCATGACCTGCGTCACCCAGATGCACCGCGCCCGCCAGGGCGAAATCTCCGAGCAAATGCGGCGTGTGGCGGAGCGCGAAGACCTCGCACCCGAGCTGGTGCGGGACGAGGTCGCCCGCGGGCGCCTCGTGATTCCCGCCAACGTCGGCCACCTCGCCAAGTCGCTCGATCCCATGGCCATCGGCAAGGTGGCCCGCGTCAAGATCAACGCCAACATCGGCAACTCGGCCGTCACGTCGGACATCGCCGGCGAGCTCGACAAGCTCCATCACGCGGTGCACTACGGCGCCGACACGGTGATGGATCTCTCGACCGGCGGCGACATCGACGCCATCCGCCAGGCCATCATCGATGCGAGCCCGGTGCCGATCGGCACCGTGCCGATCTATCAGGCCGTGCAGCAGGTGGGGAAAGTCGAAGACCTCACCGCCGACGACCTGCTCGACATGATCGAACACCAGGCCCAGCAGGGCGTCGACTACGTCACCGTGCACTGCGGCATCCGCAAAGCCTACGTGCCGCTCGCGGTGGGGCGCGTGACGGGCATCGTCTCACGGGGCGGCTCGCTCCACGCCTACTGGATGATGCACCACAATCAAGAGAATCCCTTCTACACGCAATTCGACCGCATCCTCGACATCGCGCGGAAGTACGACGTCACGCTCTCTTTGGGCGACG
>Ga0070730_10002434_pt1 | contig 16890 bp, 12 predicted proteins | sample Coa_R1_3_FD_66447 | JGI IMG/M metagenome (GOLD analysis project Ga0070730, IMG submission 66447) | Surface soil microbial communities from Centralia Pennsylvania, which are recovering from an underground coalmine fire - Coalmine... | ecosystem: Environmental > Terrestrial > Soil > Unclassified ... | reverse complement strand
AGATCGAATTATTCAAGCCTGGGGAAAGCGTCCCCGATTTCAAACCTGGTTGAGGCACCAAAAGCTGATCCGCGGTCGCGGGTCGTTTTATCTGTTTGTCTATTATCTGTTTATCCAGGGGCACAGCAGCCCAAGGCGGACTGCTGCGCCCTCGCGCACTCCGGTGCTCTCTTATCTAAGTGATCAAGCAGTCGTAGCGATTCCGGAGCGGAAACTCGCTAGTGGAGCCTGACCCCAAACAGAACTGATCTTAAGCTCTCCTGCAATATCGCTAACTCGACGCAGCAAATCGGCTTTCTCTTTACTTAGTTGAGTCGGTTCACCGTAATGGTTGTTTTTCAGCAACGATGAAAATAAATCTGGAAGTTGCTTCAATTCTTTTTCGGACAAAAACGCAAGACGATCCGCGTATTTTTCGTTTAAAAACGAGACTGTGTCCCAATCGTGATATAGCAGATTCGAAATCTCATCGTCAAATCCACAAAACGGAGACCACATGACCGGGGTGGAAATGAACGTTCGACAGGATTTCAAGACATCTCGCCACTCACGTGAAGGCGGTAGAACGTACAGTCGGCCCTTGCGCGTCATTACGCGCTTGGGAGCTACCAGTGGCAAGACCAATTCGAGCATTTCGGAGTAGAGGTAGAACTGCCGAAGGCGTGCCTTTTCATGTCCAGACTCCCAATCATCAATCAGGCATCGTTCATAAGTTTTTAGGTCGTAAACCTATTCCAAACTCAGATACTGGAGCGAAATCGCACTTATGTTTCCTGAGTTCGGCTCGGTCTCGAGCAAACTCGGCTGAAGCATAGAAAGAGCGACCAACCTTGAGAAACCATCGCTCAAGAATCCATGCATCCATCCCACTACCTGTGTCTGTTACTTTCAGGATGCGGGAGTCTTCGGGCGTAGCTCCTTCCTGATAGCGGACTGTGATCCGATTCTGTGTGTTGGGGTTAACGCTTTCATCTTGAACTCTGGTAAGCGCATCCCTGTAACTGCATGCATCGACAGCATTTTGTACAAGCTCACGAATAGCAACGAGCGGGTTATTGTAAATTGCCCCACCCATCAACAGTTCATAAACCTTTTGGTCATCAAGCTCAAACTGATATGGAAGATAACGGTAGCCTTCCTCGTAAATCTCGGCATTAACTGAAAGAGGAAGGATTAAAGGCCATTTTCTTTCCTCAAGAGCCGCGAACGTAGCATTAGTAGCGGTAAATTCCTCCTGAATGGCTTTGCAGAACTGCACGACAGCGTGATGGAGGATATGATTGCTTGATCGACCCCGAAAAACCACTGCGGTCTCGTCAATCTCCCAGCTCGAGATCGTGAGATGCTTACCCCATTCCAGCGCAGAGATGTTTTGGTCTGCTGACAGGGTGCCTGGTAATAAGTAATGAAAAAGTAAAGGAGGGGTTCTTTCCCGATCAAAATCCAGAATATCGGCGAGTCTCAACGCGGCGGCGATAAGGTGAAGATCGGCGGTTACAGAGCCAATAGGATAATCTCGTGGAAAACGTGGACGCTCGTACGTTTCCCTATCCGTTTCTACAAGAGTTTCTGCGCCTTGGTTATGGCTGACGCAAATCTCAATTAACTTGTTCTTAAAGGAGTCGCCCTCGAAGCTCATGCATTCATCGAGGTCAGGTATTCTGGTTTTGTCTTTCTCATGGTAGCTAGAGATTTGGTTCAGCAACTCCAAATATCTCTCCGGTTTCGCATGGCGCTCGCGGGTGTCGAGCGAGAGCAGGACCTCATGGGCCTGCGACAATTGAATCTCGATCTGTCTTCTTCTTGACTCACCGCATGTTGGGTTTATAATCTCCAAACGTAGTTTCTGGAGTAACGCTTGTACTTCAGGTTCTGCTCTCTCCCAAAGTTCGGACTCAGGAGCAAGACGAGTTTCTCTTTCCTCTCGACTAAGCGCCATTGTTGCGTCATGAAGATGTGCAGCTAGCACGAGCATTCCAATTTCGGGTGGAGTCAGTTGCTCACGCCGCTTAGGGTCGATAATGTGCCACATCAAATGGGCCACTTTTCTTCCATGCAGTTGATCATGCATCGTGAAGGTGTCCAATTCACGAGTAGTTGTGCGATCAAGTATGTACTTAAAAACACTATTTACAGCTTCTACAAGTCGCGTATGCAATGCTCGGCACGCATTTTTCACATTCGAGCCGAGGTCTGATCCACCACCCTTCCAGCTGGCACGACCTTCAGCGTAGTCTTCGAGGCGTTTGAGTAAATCCAAGGATTCAACACAAATGGGTGTTTCTGGTATTTTCATACACACTCTGGGAGCAAAGAAAATAGGAAACCGATTTTATCAGGGTTGATCTCTGCCATGAATAGAGAAAGTGTGAGCTCGGCGATTGTTCAAGATGAGCCGCCTAAAAGAGGTTTGCAATGAATCGAAAATTTAGCTTCGGAAGTGGTCTATAATCCTCTGCTACCTGCAATCTGCTCCGCTATTTCCCTGGAGGTCCCATGCGTCATCGTGCGTGCTTACTGCTCATCTATATTGTTGTCTTCGTCTTCCCAACCGCCTTTCTGGGCCAGACGGCAAAGCCATCGGCTGCAAACATTCCTGCAAATCTGAAGGCGACTACCGCCAAAAAGACTACGGTTGCTGGCACCCATACGGGCCTGCCTGCCGGAGCCGTGGCCGCCATGGATGCCATCAGCGGCGACCGTATTCGCGAGCACATACGCTTTCTTTCGCATGATCTGCTGGAAGGGCGCGGCACCGGCGCGCGCGGTGGCGACATTGCCGGGCAGTACATCGCCACCCAATTCGCTTTGTTGGGCCTCGAGCCCGCCGGAGACGATGGAACGTTTCTGCAAAAAGTTCCCATGGTCGGGCTGACAGTGCAGCCGGAGACAAAGTTTGCCATCGTGCATGATGGCCAGGAAGTTGAGCTGAAACCTGGCGACGAATATGTGGCCACCGATGAGACCCAGAACGCCAGCAGCGATATTGATGCCGGCATGGTTTTTGTCGGCTACGGCATCGAAGCTCCGGAATACAAATGGAACGACTACAAAGATGTTGACGTCAAAGGCAAAGTGCTGATGATGGTGGTGAACGAGCCGCCTTCCGATGACCCTAATTTCTTCAAGGGCAAGGCGCTGACCTATTACGGCCGCTGGACCTACAAATTTGAAGAAGCCGCCCGCAAGGGAGCGGTCGCAGTTTTGCTGGTTCATAAAGAAGGTTTCGACCCATACGGATGGGACGTGGTGCGCAACTCCTGGTCGGGCGAGCAATCGCGTTTGCGCGGGGAAGAGGGGCCTAAGTTGAAAGCCGCGGCCCGCATTCATGAAAGCGTGGCCCGCGAGATTGCCTCCATTGCCGGGCAGAATTTCGATGATTGGCTTAAGAAAATCAGCTCGCCCGATTTCCGCCCCATCTCCATACCTTTGCGTCTGAAGGCACACATGGTGACCAAGGTGCGTCCCTTTGAATCGAACAACGTCATCGGCAAAATTCCCGGATCCGATCCAAAGAAAAAAGACGAGGCGGTCATGTACACCGCTCACTATGACCATCTGGGAATTCATCCCGACCAGCCCGGCGACAACATTTATAACGGCGCCATGGATAACGCCTCCGGCTGCGGCATCATCATGGAAATTGCGCGCGCCTTTGCCGCAGCGCCGCAACGCCCGGCGCGCTCTATCCTGATTGTCTCCGTCACCGCCGAGGAACAGGGCCTGCTGGGATCACAGTATTTTGGAGAGCACCCGCCGATTCCCGCCGGCAAGATCGCTTTGGACCTGAATTACGACGATGTCCCAGCGCGTGGCCTGCCGGAAGAGACCGAAGTCGTGGGTTCTGAGCGCACCAATTTCTATCCTGTGGTGCAGCAAACCGCCAAAGAGTTCGGGTTGACCATCATTCCCGATTCGCACCCCGATGCAGGCCACTACTACCGCTCCGATCACTTCAGCCTGGCGCGCGTCGGCGTTCCCTCGTTCTCCATTAACGAAGGAATGAAATATCAGGGACACACGCGCGAGTGGGGAATGGAGCAGGCCGACTACTACACCAAGCACAATTATCATCAGCCCAGCGATGAGTTGCGCCCTGACATGGATTTCCGCGGCGAAGCCATCATGGCCCGCTTCGGCTTTGCCCTGGGATGGAAGGCCGCCAACCTGCCGCAATTGCCCCAGTGGCAGCATGGCGATGAATTCGAGGCCGCCCGCCTGAAGAGCCATTAAAGGAAAAACCGAGTGAACTCATCATTGTTGTTGAGTCATCCAAAAATAATTTTTGCCCTCATCGTGTTTGCGGTCATTTTCCCCGTTCATGTTTTTGCCACGATTACCGGAACGGGAAACAATATCAACGCCGTTGAAGGCGCATCCTTCAATGGCGTTGTCGCGAACTTTACGGATACCATTTCCACAGACGCGCCATCTGACTTCTCGGCGACCATCAATTGGGGCGACGGCACTACCTTGTCTGTGGGAACGATCGTAGCCAACGGGACAGGCGGTTTCAACGTAAGTGGCAATCACACGTATGCGGAAGAAGCCGCCTACACGATAACCGCAACGCTGCGTGATAACCGGGATAATTCAACCCACGTTGCCACGCCGGGCACTGCTACGGTAAAAGATGCGCTCCTCATCGCGGGAGCATCATCTTCCGGAAACTGCACGGAAGGGAGTCTCTGTAACCTCACAGTGGCAGCTTTTACGGATGCAGATCCCAGTGGAATTGTGACTGATTACACAGCGACCATTAATTGGGGCGACGGCACACCATCTTCCCCGGGGACGATCGTGTCGAACGTTTCAGGTAGTTTCAATATCAGCGGCAGTCATGTCTACGCTGAAGAGGGAAATTACATCATCAGCACATTCGTGGCGGATAGCGGAGGCAGCACGATCAACATGAACACCAGTGTAGCTGTGGCAGACGCTCCGCTCTCGGCGTCGAGCGCACCGTCCGTGAACTGCACCGAAGGGACCGCTTGTAATCTGAGAATTGCAACTTTCACCGACGCAGATTCCGGGGGAACTGCGAGTGATTACACGGCAACTATCAACTGGGGCGACGGCAGCACTACGTCTGTGGGAACGATCGTAGCCAACGTGACAGGCGGTTTCAACGTAAGTGGCAGTCACGTCTATGCCGAGGAAGGAAACTTCACCGCAAGCGTTACCATGCTGGATGTCGGCGGCAGCACAGCCATTGCCAGCACAAGTGTGGTTGTGGCGGATGCGGCGCTCGCGATTTTTGGGACTACAGTGAACGCCACCGAAGGCATCTCTATAAATGCCGTGATGGCCAACTTTACCGACGCCGATGCCGGCGGAGTTGCCAGTGATTACAACGCCGTTGTCGATTGGGGCGACGGTACCAGGTCTGTGGCAACCATCGTCGCCAACGGAGCAGGCGGTTTTAATGTTGTCGGCAGTCATATCTATGCCGACGAAGGAAACTATAACGCTCAAGTCGCCGTGGCCGATACGGGTGGCAGCGCAGTCAACGCCAATACAAATGTGGTTGTCTCCGACGCAGCGCTCTCGTCTTTGGTCACGCCCCCTGGAACCTGTACGGAAGGCGTTCCTTGTAATCTCACGGTAGCAAATTTCAGCGACGCAAATCCCTCCGCATCCGCCTCTGACTACGCCGCCACCATCCACTGGGGTGACGGCACGTCGTCAGTGGGGACGATCTCAGGGGCGCCGGGCAATTTCAGCGTAAGTGGCAGTCATGCCTATTCCGAAGAGGGAAGCCGAATCGTTGCTACAAACGTGGTTGACGTCGGCGGCAGCACAATACTTCTAAGCACAACTGTACTGGTGGCGGACGCAGCGCTCTCGGCTTCGGAAACCACAGTTGTTGCAGGCCACGGCACGCCTTTTACTGCCGTCATGGCCACCTTTACCGACGCCGATCCCAATGGAATTGCCGGTGATTACACCGCAATCATTGTATGGGGAGACGGAACAGCCAACTCTGCCGGAACGATTACGGCCAACGGCAGCGGTGGTTTCAATGTGACCGGAACGCACACCTACGGCGGCGCCGGCAGCCATACGGCGACCGTTACCATCAATGATGTGGGTGGAAGTTCGGCGATTGCGACCTCAACCGTGAAAGATGATTTCCCGTTGACGGCAACCGGCCGCCGCCTGCACGTGCGCCTGGGTCAGCCGTTTTCTCTGGTCGTAGCCGGCTTCAACGATGCGGATCCCAGCCCAAGTATCGGTAATTTTTCCGCCACCATCGATTGGGGAGATGGAAGTCCAACTACCCAGGGAATCATTGCCAGCAACGGGTTGGGGTTCAATGTGATCGGCAACAACCATGTCTATAGAAAAGTCGGCGCTTGGAACATCACCGTTACGATTCAGGATTCAGGCGGCGCCAGTGCTGCTGTGACCGGCACAGTCAGGCTCTTTCCCAGAGCATTCTCGTACTAGACATTCTCGTACTAGAAAAGAGAGAGGAACCCTTCAAAGCTCACATTTTGCCGGGGCGGAGTTCCTCTGCCCTGGTTCTCGCACTCGATTGTTACCAATGTAATGTTTGGCTGAGAGTGCAACCCGTGCTAGAGTTTCCCCAGCAACTTTGAGTCACTCATGGGTCCGGTTGGCAACAGTGCATCCGGATATGCGGTCTTCCTATGGCGCCATTTCCATTTTTACAGCGCGGCAATCTGGCCGATCACGCGCGGCAGTTGACTCTGTCTGCTTACCAGCCGTCGCTGACGCTCAAAGGCCTGATGACCGGTGTGGATAACGTCCGCTCCGACGTTTTTCTAAGCGCCAAATTTTCAGAAACCGCCCGCATCCACATTGACCGCCTGGTCATGACCTACGGCAGCGTGGAAGATTTTGCCGAAGAGCCCATCATCGCGCCGCAGCGTCCGTCCTCGGGTTTGCTTGGGCCGAACAAGCCGCCCTCGCCCTCGGATTCGGGAAAGTTCCGTGCCCTCAAAGGGTACGATCCTGCCGAGTTCCGGCGCATGCTGGTGGATATCCACGTTGCCGGTCTGAACCGCGCCAAGGCCGACAACAACATGGATGTGGACCTTCTGGTCCGCATCGCCATCATTAAGTTTCTTCGCGGCGAGCTGCCGGGCCGCTTCAATACTGTTCTCGAGCGCTGCCGCACCCGCCTGAAGGGCTTTGAAGGGCCGCGGACCATCAATCCCGGTAAGGCCATGGAGTTGCGCGAGCGTTTTGCCCGCTTTCAGGTGAACAAAAAAACCATTCTGCGGCGCGCCGGGCAGGATATCTTCCAGACCCTGCGTGAGATCGAGAAGCAGACCCTGGGCAAGATGCGGCGCTCGTTGTTCGGGGGCGAAGATGTCCCCCAATACGATCTTTTCATGAACCGCCTGCTTTTCACCGAAGACGGTCACGACGACTACCTGAATGCCGAGCACTACGTGATGCTGGGCAACTATGAGCGCGATCCTGACCGCTTCCACACCCTGCTTTCGTTTGCCTACGAATTCCTGAAGACTTCGGGAGTCGCGCCTGAATATGAAGAAGATGCGGTGCTCGATGGTTACCTGAGTTCTCCGGAAAACGGACAGGAGTTGGTCGCCGGCGGCTCTCCTGACGAAACCACACCGCGCGGCCGGGCGCAGCGCGCCATCTTGAACGCCTGGGTGGAACTTCTGGAACGCTACAACGTAATGGAGCACGTGATCGCGTCTTACGAGGTTGTTCCGCTGCTGGGTGAGTATTCGCCGCCGATCAATGCCCAGCAGCTCAAGAATGCGCTCATCTCACGCGCCGAGCGCAAGCGCGTGGAGTCGCTCTTGCACGAGCATGGCCGCGTGTCGCCCGATAATCTCAACGTGGCGGTGAAGCGCATCTCGGGCTACAAAAGTAATGAGCGTGCCAAACTCGCCGGACGTTTCCTCAGTGATTTCATCCGCTATCATCGTGACTTGCGCCGCCTGGAAGCGGTGAACTCCGCCATGGACGGCATCAACGTCATCAGCAATGAGAAGCTGCGCCAGCTTTCGGCCATCAACAACACTTTGTACGATGTGCTTCTTCCCGAAGAGCAGAAGCCGCTGGAAGAAAAAGTTGTGCACCACGTCATCATCAAGGCCGATATTCGCGACTCCACCACGCTGACCCGCACCTTGTTCGAGCGCGGCTTGAATCCGGCATCGTATTTCAGCCTGAATTTCTATGAGCCGGTCAACAAGCTTCTGCCCAAGTATGCCGCCTCCAAGGTCTTTATCGAAGGCGATGCCATCATTCTTTCCATCTTTGAGCGCGAGGGCGAGCCCGGCTTCGGCGTGGGGAGGGCTTGCGTGATGGGGCGCGAGATCATTGATATAGTGCGCGCCTACAATGAGCAGTCGCAGAAGGCGGGTCTTCCTATTTTGGAGCTAGGCATCGGCATCTCTTACCAGGATTCAGCCCCCATGTACCTGATGGATGGCAGCTCGCAAATCATGATCTCCAAGGCGCTCAATGAAAGCGACCGCCTCTCTTCCTGCAGCAAGGGGGCGCGCAGCCGGCTGGATGGCGCCAGTAGCCTGTTCAATGTTTATTCTTTCCAGACCATGGAAGACTCCTCCGGCGGCTTCGCCAACGAAGAATTTGTGGTCTCCTACAATATCGGCGGCATCAACATCAACCATGGCGCCTTCGAGAAGCTGCGCCAGGAAATTTCCCTGCAATTGATGGAGCGCAGAATCCACACCGTATGGGACGTGGAAAATGTCCGCCTCTATTCCGGCGTGGTTCCGCTGGGCCAGGGCGCCTTCCGCCGCATTATCGTGCGCGAAGGCAAGGTCGCCCGCATTGATCCTCGCGACTTTTCTTTTAAAGGCTGGACCGACCATCACTACTACGAAGCTTGCTCCAGCCAGGCGATTTATGACCTGATTGAGGCCACCTCAGTCTCGCAAACCGCCTCGGCGGATTAGATCTGCTTACCGCAAACGAAATTATCCGATGTTAACTTTGCGGCTTCCTGCCAGCGTATCTAGTTGCGGGTAAGAGGCTGGAGCAATGGACGTGCACTCCGGGGGTTGCGACTTGGTCTGGATCGCATGGGCCATCATCTCCACGGCAACACCGGCAGTCGAGGGGTTGATGACCGAGGCCGTCAGGAGGCCTTTGCGGACCCATTCCTTTCCGGCGCTGGGACAGCAATCACATGCGATGTAGGGCAAGCTGGCCCAGCGGTCGCGCTCTGCGCCATGCGTTTCTTCTTCAAATGCCTTTCGCGCGCCTATGGCCATATCGTCATTTTGCGCTGCCACCAAATTCACCGGGATTGAGCGCGAGGTGCTTAATTGAAGCCATCGGCTCACGGCCTTATATCCGCTCTGCTCGCTCCAATCACCGGTCAGGGTCCGCACATGAACGTTGGCAGGCTTGGTAGATTGCATCCAGGTTGAGCGCAATTGCGCAATCGAGCTGACGCTGGGGCCGAGAATGTATAAGATCATGCCGCCTTCGGGAAGCAATGCGGCAATCTGCCGTCCCTGGATTCGCCCAATCTCTGTGTTGTCATTGGTAACGGAAAAAACCGGGGCCTGATGGCCCCGGCGCAATTCCGCTATGTAATCGCATTCACGGTTCAGCACCGCCCACCCAATGCCGGTGGCGGCAGCGTGACGCGCCACTTGCAGCAGGGTTGTGCCGACCGGGTAAAACAGGATTCCATCCAGCGGGGAATCTTTGGAAGATTGAATGGCGTTCAACAGTTGCTCGCTTTGAGTAATCGCATCATTGTTTGCATACAGGACCTGCAGGTCAAGGCCAAGCCGCTGGGCCGCGTCCTGGGCAGCGGCTTCTTGCTGCCTCTGGTAATGGTTTTCTTTCGTCAAAAGCGAAATGAGAAACTTGAGTTTTTTCATCGTTTCCACGCATCCAGATACTAGACGGATTTGTCTACTTCTGCCTGTATGTATTTTTTAACTTTTGCTGGGGTATCGTATCCTGTAGTTTGCCAAAACTCAATGGCGCTGTGCGGCGCCTGTAAAGCGCGGGTTATTTGCGTTTTGTTGCTAGAACGGCAGTTTTCGCAGCTTAAAAGGAATATGGATCACGGCTTCCAGATCCACATTCGCGCCATTTTTTTGCGCCGGGCGGAAGCGCCAGTGGGTGAGGGCGATGCGGGCATTTTCGTCCAGCCGCGAATCCACACCGCGAAGCACCTTTACATCGCCGACTGTGCCGTCGCTGTGGATCACGGCGTATAAAGTCACAGTTCCTTCCACCCGGTCGCGCACCAGGTCTGGCGGATATGCCGGGTCAACTTTTTCCAGCGCAACCGGAGCCGTGAGTTCGCCCTTCTCAGGCCTCTCCTTCAGTTCGGCGAAGCGGATAATCCAGCTTCCGCCAACCGAAGTCAGGTTCGGCATGTTCAGGGTGAGGGAATAATATCTCTTGCCGTTGAAAACTGTGTCTTCAATCGCATTTTCCGGATATTGCCTCGGCTGGTAGGGTGCGGGAGGGGGGACAACCGTAGCCACTTCCTGGGGCTGAGAATTATTTGGAGCGGCTTCTTTCGGCGGCTCTTGTCCTGCAACCGCCGCTCCCGGATTCACGGGTCCGGGGCCAACATAAATCCCCGGCGCTCCTGTCCCTGAGCTGCTGCCCGGCCCACCTGTATTTCCCGAGCCTGAGCCCCCGTTTCCCGTACCTCCGGCTTTGATGTCGGGCGTTCCCGGCGCATCCGGTTTACCCTCTGGTGTTGCCGCAAATTCGCCGTACCGGTTGCCGCCCGGCAGGGTGATTGGGCCATGCACATCCGCCGGATGTAGCCCCAGGGCAATCAATTTACCCGCGGCTTCGCTGCCGGAACCGCCGGAAATAACCGGTGGAGGCGGGGGTGGATTGGTATCTGGCCCCGGCTTGATTGCCGAGGGTGACTGTGTGTTGACGGAAGCAACCTGCTCCGGGACCGGCAGCTTGGGTTGCTCAACCTGCACATCAACCTTCGCCATGTTCATGTCTGCAAGCTTGCGGGGCACGGCGTCCGGAGTAGGCGGCGGCTCAACCACGGAAGGCTGCGGCATGTCGGGCATTTTGAGTTTGGCGATCTCGCGTGCGTGGGCCTCTGCCGCCGGTTGCACCACCTGGACGGGCAGCGTGGGCAAGATGAGCTTTGCTGTGGCGCGTGTGACGGCCGGCGTCGCCGGCACCGGGGTGGGAGTCCATACGACAATGTTGGGCAACTGAACATGCTCGGGATCAATCTCGACCACAACCGGATCAACAATGCTCTGCTCATGGTTGTCAGCATTTTGCGGGACTGAAATGATTGGCTGCCTGGCGAAAGCCGGCTCGCCCTTGCGCGCGACCTTCGCCGGGGCGCTCGCTGTCTGGACCGGCGGCAAGTATTCAGAAATCTCGTAATAGGTCAGCGTCTTGTGTTCTGTAGGAGCGTGGATTGGGGTAGGCCGGGCCAGCAATACCAGCGTAGGAAACAGATAAACAAGGGCGGCGATTCCCAGGTGATAGATAAAGGAAGCCACAAATGGCCGTTTGGGGAGCTCGCGCTTCACAAAAACGTCATGCCAGAACAGCGCCGGGCGCGAGGTTAAGATAAGCGGCGGCGGCGCCGGCCGGAACTGGTCTGCCAGATTGCGCAGGAAGGCCTTAGGCCACGGCTCCCATTGGATCAGCAGCGGGGGCGGAGTAATTACCACTGGGGGTCTGGCTGGTAAAGGAGCGGGCTTGGCATTATCCACCATGCAATCCGTGCGCTCAACGAGGGAACAGAATGGCCTCATTATAACTTGGTAAATAGACACGCGGTCATCCGCGATGTAAATTATTTGAGACCCGCAGCCATTTATATAAGAGTTATATATGGGGTTCTATTCTTCCCTTAATTGTGTTTAAGTATTGAGAACAAAGAACCGAAAAGCTTATCGGACCAGAGGACAAGCAATGAAGGCCAAATACCGCTTGAAAACGAAAGGCATTCTCGTTCTTGCCCTTGTGCTGTCTCTTTCGCCGGTGGCCATGTCGGCCCAGACCACGGGGCGCGGGGTGCTTAGCGGCGACGACATCTCGGGAGTATATTCTTTCCTGCGCGAGGGCGAATCCATTCAACTCAACGTTGACCACGGCAAGTTGAGCGGATGGGTCAGCAGCTTTGGCTTTCTGGATAGCGACAAAGATACGCTGCTGGACCGCTTCTTTGATAAAGCATCGCTGCAAAGCGGCCGCATCTACTTTCTCTCCCGGCGCATCCACGGCTGCTGGGTGGAATTCACCGGACGCGTCAGCCGTGGCGAGGGCCGCGTGCGTGGACAAGAGGGCTTCTATGTGCTGACCGGGACCCTCACGCAATACACCACCGACGCGGAAACAAAAGTATCGGCCCGCCAGCGCGAAGTCATATTCAAATCTGCGTTTGATCCCACCGTCGCCGAAAACGGCAAATAAAAACTGAGTACTGTGGACTGAGTACCGAGTACTGTTGTTATTCCGGCTGCGAGAGCGGCTTGGGCTCCGGCGGTTCGCCATATTCCAAGTTGCCGCCAAAACGGCTGTGCTGGGTGTGCCCGCTGGTTCGGGGATCAATACCAAACCGCCCGGTTAAGCGTTCGCCTGGGGTCCCAACCTGTGCCGGATGTTCCAGAGCCGCCTTAAAATCGCGCAATACGCGCTTCACGCTGCCTTCCAATTGCTCGCGCAGCGGCTCGGCGGCTCGCGCGAAGATTCTGAACCGCGGCGCGTAATTCATGGTCACGTGCACCAGTGTGTCGTTATCCAAAGCTGAAAAATTAATGCGCCCGCTGTGCTTAGGGCCGCTCACCGATTTCCAGCCAAGGGCCTGGTTAGGAATGTTCTGCACCAGTTCCGCGTCCCATTCAAACCGCTTGCCATACAAGGACATCACCCAGTGGGAGCGCCGGTCAAAAATCTCCACTCGGCGCACCAGCGAAGTGATGTTGGGCAGATTGCTGAGATCAGACCACGCGGTGAACACTTCATGGACCGGGCGGCCAATCTGCAGGCTCTCTTCAATTCTGATGATGCGGCTGTTGCGGGCCGAAGCCAGTGCCTGCCAGGAAAGCATCAAGCCAATACCGGTTGTAGCTCCACTGACTGCGCCCACGGCAAAACCCTTCCAAAAGTTGTTCCTATTCATGATCCACCTCGTAAATTTCCCCGCTGCGGACGCGGGCTCGCTGGATGGGGAAAAAGCAAATACACACATGCTCAAAGGCAGGAATCCCTTTAGTTGGAACTGAAAAGTAAGTGCACGGGTTGCATCCGCCCAGGCTCTCCGGTATTTCCGTGCAACTGCACTACGACCAGAACACATCTTCTCCACATATGGCATGCGAAATTCGCATTGGCACTGCGGGCTGGCATTACAAGCATTGGCGTGGGCCATTTTATCCGGCGAAAAGCAATTCCGTAGCCATGTTCAATTATTATGCGCGCCACTTCGATACCGTCGAAATAAACAATAGTTTCTACAAGCTGCCCACCGAAGCCGCATTCGAGACATGGAAGCAGATTGCCCCCGCAGGATTCATTTATGCCGTGAAGGCAAGCCGCTTCTTGACCCACCGCATCAAACTCAAGGATCCCGACCGCGGCCTGGAAAATTTTCTGCCTCGAGTCGAGCTGCTGGGTGAAAAGCTCGGTCCTATTTTGTTCCAGCTTCCGCCGCGCTGGAAGTTGAACCTCGACCGGCTGGCCGGTTTACTGCAAATTCTGCCGCGCCATCACCGTTACGCATTGGAATTCCGCGATTTCTCCTGGCACGTGCCTCAAGTGGATGAGGTGCTGCGCCGCTATAACGCCGCTTTTTGCGTCTTCGAGCTGGCGGGTTTTACCTCGGCGGTCAAGGTCACCGCAGATTTTGCTTACGTCCGTCTGCATGGGCCGCGGGGCAAATACCAGGGCAGCTACAGCGAAGAAGCATTGCGCCCCTGGGCTGAGAGGATCGAGCAATGGCGAAAGAGGCTGCAGGCTGTATACGTGTATTTCGATAACGATCAGTGCGCTTATGCCGCACACAACGCGCTTACTTTGAAAGAGATGCTTGGCATCGGGGCGCAATCGAACGACGGCAAACTCAAAGCTGCATGAGGTGAACCAGTCCGGGCTATAGAGAAAAACCAAAATGCTGCGTTGCCATCGTCCTATTTTCAAATCGAGTTCTTGGGCAATGCTCCTGTCGGGCCGGACAAACGGCACAAAGGCCCTCGCATCTCAAGAAATCACAACCCTGGAGACGCCAAGGAGAGAACGAAGATGCCAAAAAGCCGCAGTAGCAAAGCAGCCGCAAGCACTCCACGCAAACAAAGCAATAACCTGCGTGAGTTCCCATCACAAAGCGCGCGGGAAAAACCGGCGCCCAGAAAACAACAGGAGCCCGAGCCTCCATTCCCGCGGCAGAAACAGCCGCGCCCCGGCATCGAAGCCAGGATGGAGCCGCGCCCGCAGTACACGGGCAAGAATTACCGCGCGGCCTGCAAGCTGGAAGGAAAAGTCGCGCTCATCACCGGCGGGGATTCCGGCATTGGCCGCGCTGTGGCTGTCCTGTATGCCCGCGAAGGCGCCGATGTGGCGATCACCTATTTGCCTGAGGAAGAGCAGGACGCGCAGGAAACCCGGCGCGTGGTCGAGGCCCAGGACCGGCAGGCTTTGCTGATTCCGGGCGATGTAACCGACCCGCAATTCTGCCGCGAAGCGGTTGAGCAGACGGTGGATGAACTGGGCAAGCTCGACATCCTGGTCAACAACGCCGCTTTCCAGCAACACCAGGAAGACCTGGAGCAAATCACCGAGGAACAGTGGGACAAAACCTTCCGCACCAATATCTACGGATATTTCTACATGACCAAAGCCGCCCTGCCGCATCTGCGCGAGGGCAGCGTCATCATTAATACGGGCTCCATCACTGGATTGCAGGGCAACAAGCAGTTGCTCGACTATGCCTCCACCAAAGGCGCCATCCATGCCTTCAGCAAGTCATTGGCGCAAAATTTGGTTGGGAAGGGAATTCGCGTCAACTGCGTGGCCCCGGGACCGGTCTGGACCCCGCTCAATGCCGCGGATAAGCCTGCCGGGAAGGTCGCGACCCACGGGGCCGAAACTCCCCTGGAGCGTCCCGCCCAGCCTGAAGAGGTCGCGCCCGCTTACGTCTTCTTCGCCTCTGAGGCTGATTCCAGCTACATCACCGGCGAGGTCCTTACCTTGCTGGGAGGAGAGACGACAGCAGCTTAAGGTTAGGTTCGATGGGCAAGAAGCTAAGGGCCAAGAGCTGCTTCCCAATAAAAAAGGCGGTCTACTGAAGACCGCCTTCGTAGCATCAGGCTAGCAGGCTACTTAGAACTCAATCTTGCCGGCGCTTATACCAGTCCGTGCGACACGGTTGTCGTTAATAGAGCAGCCCTTGAGGAACTGACGGCTGGGTGACCGTGCAACTAAAAAACTTCCCTCCTAAAACCCACAAAGCTAACCCGGGTGCAATGCAATACAGAAAACTGTATCGCATTGCGTCCCGATGAATTCTTTTTCTCTCTCGCTCTTTTTTTATTATCTTTTTTGTTTAGTTGTTGAGCTAGAGCCGCTGGTACAAATGCACGATTAGGGCCAAAAGTCTCAAAAAGGGAATTTTCAATAACATCAACAAGTTAGCAGCTTGAGAGGGCTGGCCAGAGTAATCTAACTTATGGGAAATGGAAGAAACTAAGAACCCGGAATTTGTTTTTTGGGATTTGTTAAGGGTTCAAATGCTTCAGCGTTCTTCTGCTTCTCGCACTATGAAACCAAGATGACTCTCAGAACCCTTGGGAGTTGGGCTTCATGCCTGTAAATGAATTTACGTTCAGTCGTGCCATCCGTGTTAAGACAATTTTTTTACATCACGATGGAACCAAACTCGAAGCTGTTACGTCTAATCAAGCGCAACTCATTGTGCCCCTCCAAGCACAGAGTGCCCAGACCCAGGGCGGACGCGCCCTGGGTCTGATTCATCTTCATACTCACACATTTATTTCCAGGGTCTCGTTTCCGGGAAGCGCCAATCCACGCCAATATGTGCAATCAATTTCATTTTGGTGCACTCAGCCAAAGAATCTGCCGGTTCCTTTATGGTTCTGTTCCGCATTGGTTGATATCAGTTTTCTAAACATCATGTTTTAGAAACTTCAGCTTGACAGTGGTGCAACTAGTGCATATTATCCCAGCGTTTTGCGAGACCAGGAATGTAATGAGAGTATGTCTCGCAATATGAGACCCAGGTTTCTTGGCAACACCTGCACACTTCGTCCGCGACCTAGCGGGAATTTTTCTGGACAACACAATCATTTCGGAGGGAAATATGTTACGAATGCGATATTTCAAATTTGTATGCGCGACGCTCTGCGCATTAGGACTCATTCTGTGGACTACTACCCCCGCCTTTTCGCAGGCGGTGGCTTCAGCCGAGGTTGTTGGCCAGGTGGTGGATCCCAGCGGCGCCTCGCTGCCGGCCGCAACCGTAAAGATGATCGAGACCAATCGAGGGGTCGCGCACCAGGCCACCACCGATGCCGATGGCAGATATACGCTGACCCATCTTCCGGTTGGACCCTACCGCTTTGAGGTTTCCAAGACCGGCTTCAAGACCTATATTCAGTCCGGAATCGTATTGCAGGTAGACGATCATATTCCTCTCAATGCCGCCTTGCAGGTGGGCGCGGTTTCTGAAACGGTAGAGGTGAACGCCGGTGGCACCCTGCTGCAGACCGAATCGAACTCCATTGCCAATGTGGTGGATTCGCAGCGTATCAGCAATCTTCCCTTGAACGGGCGTCAGGCCACTCAGCTCGTTCTGCTGACCGGGGCCTCGGCGCAGGTTGCCGCTCCCGGAGACTTGAGCAGCAGCAAGAACTTTTACAGCTCTTTCGCCATCTCCATCGC
>Ga0070730_10002430_pt1 | contig 16912 bp, 14 predicted proteins | sample Coa_R1_3_FD_66447 | JGI IMG/M metagenome (GOLD analysis project Ga0070730, IMG submission 66447) | Surface soil microbial communities from Centralia Pennsylvania, which are recovering from an underground coalmine fire - Coalmine... | ecosystem: Environmental > Terrestrial > Soil > Unclassified ... | reverse complement strand
GGTCCCGCCGCCACAGGTCAGCTACGAAGGGAGCAGTGGGGGGGAAGGAGGAAGCGGGAATGGCGCGCCCGACGGAATTTGGAAGTCTCTCGGGAGCACTCGTCCTGCCTTGCCGATGCCTGCTCCGCCGCCAACTGTCCGGGCATTTCGTACTTCCCTCATGCTGGAAGGAAGCCTGATCCGTCGCGTGCAGCCGATTTATCCGCCGCTGGCGAGAACAGCGCGAATCGAGGGTTCGGTCGTGTTGGCAGCAGTGATCAGCAAAGAGGGCACAATAGAGCACGTGCAGGCTCTTTCCGGCCACCCGATGCTGGTTCCGGCGGCAGTTGCTGCGGTCAGTCAATGGCGCTACAAGCCGTATATCCTGAATGGCGAGGCCATAGAAGTCGACACGCAGATCACGGTGAATTTCATCCTTGGAAATTAGTGCGTCTCACCCGGTTTGTCGTAGGTGGAAGAGCGGCGTTTCAGCGCCGCGTTAAGCGCCGTCCGACCTTTGCCCTTCAGGGCCCGTAGTCGTTCTTGTTGACAACACACCGGGGCTAAAGCCCGTCTTTCTTCGCTAGCTTATCGCGGCCCTAAAGGGCCGCTCTTCCACATTTTCCTCTCATCGCACATAGCAATAATCACCTTGCGCCTGTCCCAGAGATATCCTTGCCACCATTGCTTCGGCGTGCTGGTGGATTTGCGGGGAGTAGCCCCAGCGTAACGTGGGTCAGCAGCAAGTTCCCTCTATAATCGCGAGAGTGGCCACGACAGCAGAAATTCTGAGCCGCGCAGCAACGCGTCCCACTTGGGCCGACGTTTCGCTCGCTACTTTGCGTCAAAACTTCCGAACTGTGCAGAAACACGTTGGGACGAACGTCACCGTATGCGCAGTGGTAAAGGCGGACGCGTACGGACATGGGGCGGTCGAGTGCTCGCGCGCGCTTGAGGCGGAAGGAGCCCGTTGGATGGGCGTGACATCGCTCGACGAAGCGATTCCCCTGCGGGAATCAGGAGTGCGCGCCAACATCCTCCTGATGACCGGCTTTTGGCGCGGCGAAGAGACCGAAATAGTTCGCCTGCAACTGAGTCCGACAGTTTGGGAGCCCTGGCACATCGAATCGCTTGAAAAGGCAGCCGCGTCACTCGGTTCGGCTCGGCACCCGGTTCACTTGAAAGTGGATACGGGAATGGGTCGCCTGGGAGCGGCGGTCGATCAGCTTCCTGCCGTGCTCAGCGCGTTGAAAGCGGCCAAGCATCTTGCACTCGAAGGACTCTCGAGCCACTTGGCGGCATCTGAAATCATGGACGCCCCCTCCGTCGCCGAACAAGAGCGCAATTTTGAAGCAGCTCTCCGCATGGTGCACGAAGCCGGAATGGATCCCACCCTCGTGCACCTGGCGAATACCGGTGCAGTAATTTCCCGGCGCGAAACGTGGAATACGATGGTGCGCCCGGGCGTCGCGCTTTACGGATACTATCTGCCGTTTCAGCGTGCCGGACGCGAAGTCAGCGGGCGCACGCTTCGCCTGCCGGTGAAACCGATTCTAACTTGGAAAACGCGCATTCTGTCGCTGCGCGATTTCGGAGCGAACCAACCCCTCGGCTACGGTGGAACGTACGTAACGAAAGCCCCGGCGCATGTCGCCGTTCTTCCAGTCGGCTATGCTGACGGATACAATCGGCAACTCTCCAACCGCGGCCGCGTGATTGTGCGCGACCACTACGCCCCAATTGTCGGCCGTATCTCGATGGATTTGACGTTAGTCGATGTCACCGGTATTCCCGGCGTTGCTGTTGGAGATGAGGTCATCCTCCTCGGAGCCGTGGACGGGCTCAGCGTCGATGCGCTCGAGCATGCAGAACTGGCCAACAGTACTCCCTACGAGATTCTCTGCAATATCTCCAAGCGGGTGCCGCGGAGATATCCGAGCTAGAGGCGGACTCTGGACCTCAGACTTCAGACCATGGACAAGAGTAAGGGCCCGTTCTAGCCGACTAGAGTGTCCTGTAATGGGTTTCCTCCGTGAACCCCTGTGGTCCCTGTGGTGGCTGCCTGGTAATTGCCCAAGGCGCCGCGAATTTTTTTCACCACAGAGATCACAGAGGAAACAGAGAGGTCCGATGCGCGCACTTCCACTCAACTGCCAAATGCCGACGGCCAAATGCCAATAGCCGCAGTTGGCTGCATGCGCGCTCAGTGTGCGCGGAGCGCTTGTTACACTAGAAGATTCACCATGCCTTCTCGTTACGAGCAGTGGATGTACGACTGGGAACACCGGCTCACATCCGTGGACAACAACCGCGTTGTCCGCCCGCTGGAATGGGGATTGGAGTGGGCCCAAGGCTGGCCGTGCCGCAACGGAAGCCATCCCGGACAGGCGCAATTGAATCCCGAAAAATTCTTTCTGGACTACAACCGCCGGATCCTGGCGGCGAGCGATGAATTCTTTTCCTATGCGCGCCCGAAAGATTTTCAGATGGAGACCCGCGAGGTCCAGGTTTTCTCCACGCGCGAAGTACCAGACCCCAAGCTCGAGGCCAAGGTGAAAGGAACATTCGGCGAGTTCCTGCGATTCACCTCGCCGGCGAAATCGCCGTATCCTGAAAACAATCGGGTGAACGCCCGCTGGTTCCCCGCCCGTGGTCGTCGCGCGGTGGTTCTGTTACCCCATTGGAATTCGGACGCGATCTCATACGTTAGCCTGTGCCGAGCTTTTAATCTCCTGGGAATCGCCGTGCTGCGCCTGAGCATGCCGTATCACGATATCCGCATGCCCGCCGAGATCAGGCGCGCGGACTACGCCGTCTCGGCAAACATTGGCCGCACTCTCGATGCGGTACGGCAGGGAGTGATCGATATCCGCTGCTGCCTCGATTGGTTGGAGCAGCAGGGATATAGCCGGCTCGGTATCGTAGGCACGAGCCTCGGCTCCTGCCTGGCGTTTATCGCCGCCGCCCACGATCCGCGCGTGCGGGTGGCCGCCTTTAATCATGCCTCGACCTATTTTGCCGACGTCGTCTGGCACGGGCAGTCGACGCGCCACATCCGGCAGGGAATTGAGCAGCAGATCGATTTGGAGGAATTGCGCAACGCCTGGCTCGCGATCAGCCCCATGTCGTACTTCGAGCAATACTCGCGATGGCCGAAGAAGTCGCTAATCGTGTATGCCAAGTACGATCTGACTTTCCTGCCGGAGTTTTCACGGCAAATCGTGGCGGAATTCGAAAAACACAGCCTCGACCACAAAGTGGCGGTGTTGCCGTGCGGACACTACACGACCGGCGAGACGCCATACAAGTACATGGATGGCTGGCAACTGACGTCGTTCCTGCGAACAGCATTCTGAAAAGCTTTCCTGAAACTTCGTCCCCTGGCTGGTTCAACGCAGTTTAGAATGTCGCCGTGCGGTCTTCGTCAATGGTAAATATCGAGCGTTTCGAGCGCCGTCGCGGTGAATTCCTCGTCAGCAGCGACCGCTCACGGCTTGACGTAGACATGATCCACAGCTTCCTGACGAATTGCTATTGGGCGAAGGGAATCCCGCGTGAAACGGTGGAGCGCTCGATCGAGCACGCTTTATGCTTCGGCATTTATGATGGTAACGGCGCGCAAGTAGGCTTCGCCCGGGTGATCAGCGATTTCGCGACGGTTGCTTATCTTGGCGACGTGTTTGTGCTGGAGTCGCATCGCGAGCGCGGCTTAGGGAAGTGGCTCATGGACTGCATCATGCAGCATCACGCGCTGCAAGGCTTGCGGCGATGGATCCTGCTGACGCGCGATGCGCATGGACTATACAGGCAGTTTGGTTTTACGCCGTTGAAGACGGCCGATCGCTATATGGAACTGCATCGGCCTGACGTATACGAAATTAGGAAAACGACATGAAAAATTCAGCGATGTATCGTCCGCTGTATGAAACGGATCCGCAGATTGCCGCTGCCATCGACAACGAGACCCGGCGGCAGCATGAAGGATTGGAGCTGATCGCTTCCGAGAATTTCGTCAGCGAGGCCGTGCTCGAGGCTGCAGGCTCCGTGTTCACGAATAAGTACGCTGAAGGCTATCCCGGCAAGCGCTACTACGGCGGATGCGAGTTCACCGACGTCGTCGAGAATCTTGCTCGCGACCGCGCCAAGCAGTTGTTCGGCGCAGAGCATGCGAATGTCCAGCCCCATGCCGGATCCCAGGCCAACATGGAAGCCTACGCCGCCATCCTGCAACCCGGCGACACCATTCTCGGCCTCAACCTCGCGCACGGCGGACACCTCACCCACGGCCATCATCTGAATTTCTCCGGCAAGACCTACAAGATCATTCCCTACGGCGTCACCAAAGAATCCGAAACCATCGACTACGACGAATTGGAAAGGCTTGCCGAAAAGGAACGGCCGAAGCTGATCATCGGCGGCGGCAGCGCATATCCCCGCATCATCGATTTCGCCCGTATGCGCCAGATCGCCGATAAAGTCGGCGCGCTTTACCTCGTTGACATGGCCCATTTCGCCGGACTGGTTGCTGGGGGAGCGCATCCTTCCCCTGTGCCGCATGCGCACGTGGTTACATCAACCACGCACAAAACGCTGCGCGGTCCACGTTCGGGCATGATCCTCTCCAAAGCCGAGTTTGCCCAGCAGATCGACAAAGTCGTATTCCCTGGCATGCAAGGCGGGCCGCTCGTCCACATTATGGCGGCCAAAGCAGTCTGCTTCCACGAAGCCATGCAGCCGGAGTTCCGCGACTACGCGCGGCAGATCGTGGCTAATGCCAAAGTCTTGGCGCAATCCCTGGCGGACGAGGGTTTCCGCATCATCTCGGGTGGTACCGACACGCACCTGATGTTGGTCGACGTTTTCTCGAAAGGCATGCTGGGCAGCGAGGCGGAAAAGGCGCTGGGCGAGGCTGGAATCACGGTGAACAAGAACGCGATCCCGTTCGATACCAATCCTCCGCTGAAACCCAGCGGTATCCGCATCGGCACCCCAGCCCTGACTACGCGCGGCATGAAGGAAGTCGAAATGCGGCAGATCGGCCACTGGATCGCCGAATCGTTATTGCATCGTACCGATGCCGCCGTGCTGGCCAAGGTGCGCAAGCAGGTGCTGGAGCTTTGCGAATCTTTCCCGCTGTATGCGGAGCGTCGCGCCAAAGCCCAGGCGGAGGTCAGGGCGTAATTCCCTGTGATCCTCTGTGTCCCCTGTGGTTAAATCAGTCCGGTGAAGATCGCCATCGACATCCGGCGGATGAGCGAGTTTGGCGTAGGGACCTACATCCGCAACATCGTCCGTACACTCGGACGTCTTGACCTGGAAAACACCTATTTCCTGATCGGATCGCCGGAAAAAGTGCGCGAGATCGGGCCGCTTCCGCCGAACTTCAAGAACGTTCCGCTACTGACTCCCGACCGGTCCACAAAAGGTTATCTTGAGTTTCGCTCCGCGCTGATGCGGCTCTCCTGCGACCTGGTTCACATCCCCAATCTTTTCTCGTTGCCGCGCCTGTTGCCCTGCCCATACGTGATGACGGTGCACGACATGCTGGAGCATATGTCGCGCGCCCGCCAGCAGACGGGTTTCTGGGGAAGCTTTCATCTGCAGATGACCAAGAGAGTGTTGCGCGGGGCCGCGAGGATTTTCGCGGTTTCCAACTTTACCCGCACCGACCTGGAGAAGTACTTCGACATTCCCACCAACCGCATCGAGGTAGTGTACAACGCGATCGACGAGCGTTTTCTGCACGGTCACGCCACCCCCGCCGATCGCGACCTGATTGCCCAGCGCTATCAAGTGACCTACCCCTTTTTGCTCTATGCAGGCCGCATCAGCCCGCACAAGAACGTTGTACGCATGATTGAAGCTTTTTCTGCCTTGAAGACTGAACTGGAAAAAGATCAGATCTGTCCCGACCTCAAACTCATCATCATCGGAGATGATCTTTCGGGGAATCCGGACCTGCGGCGGACCGTCATCCGCAGCGGCGTACAAAATGATGTGCGTTTCCTCGGATTTGTGCCCATCGAAGTGCTGCGTATTTTTTACGACGAGGCAAAAATTTTCGTATTCCCATCCCTGTATGAAGGTTTCGGGCTGCCTCCGCTCGAAGCCATGGCGCATGGAACGCCCGTGGTCACGTCGAACGTATCCTCATTGCCGGAAGTGGTCGGGAATGCGGCAGTCCTGGTCAATCCAGAAAATGTGTTCGAAATCATGCGGGCGTTGCATCGCGTGCTTACTGATAAGGCCCTGCGCGAGCGCATGAAGGAACGCAGCTACCGCCAGGCGGCTAAGTTTTCGTGGGAGATCTCGGTTCGGCGGATTCTGGACGTGTACCGGCAAGTTGCGCGGGACGGTGGTAGTGAACCGAGACAACACGCAGCAGACTGAAAACCGTCGTTTGTCGATGGTCGTTAGTCGTTAGAAAAAAACCTTGTCATGAAGCGCCAAGATGCCAGCTATTTCACCAGCGGATGCCCGGGCGACAGGATCGAAAGCTTGTGCAGCTTGGCCGTAAGGCGGGAACGGTCGGCATCGGTCTTGGCAGCGGCCAGACGCTTGCGCAACTGCACAATCTTCTCTTTGCGGGTACGACGCCGGCGAATCTCAGGCCGGCGGCTGGGTGCGGACATTTCTCATCTCCTGTAAGTGACTTGCGAAATAAGAGTATAGCATCGCCCTCACCGGCCGCGTCATCCCGAACGGATCCATTCTTCAGTTCTAGCAACGGATCGCGCTGCAAACGAATCTACGCGATCGCATCCACTGTTTCTGGAACTTCCACGTCCATACCGCGCCGCCGGCCGACTTCCACGGCCCGATGCTTGCGCGCGACCAGGACGTAAATCGAGGGGACCACAAACAACGTAAATCCCGTGCCGATAATCATTCCGCTCACCAGCATGATGCCGATGCTGTTGCGAGCACCAGCGCCAGGGCCCGTCGCCAGGACCAATGGGAAGTGGCCAATCACCGTGGCGGCCGTGGTCATTAGAATCGGTCGCAGCCGTGTGCTGGCCGCCTCCACCACAGCGGTGAGCTTATCCCTCCCCTGCTCCTGGAGGTGATTCGCGAACTCCACGATCAGGATGCCGTTCTTCGAAACTAGACCCACGAGCGTGATCAGTCCCACTTGACTATAGATGTTGAGCGTTGTCAGTCCCAGGAACGAGAACAGCAACGCGCCCGAAATGGCCAACGGCACCGATCCGGCCAGAACAATGAACGGGTCGCGAAAACTTTCAAACTGAGCCGCCAGCACCAAATAAATCAGAATGCCCGACAGCAGAAACGTACCGAGAAACTTGCTGCCCTCAACGCGAAGCTGACGAGACTCACCAGCGTAATCCACGGTAAAGCCTTGTGGGAGGATCGCCTTAGCCTCGGTTTCAAGCATGCTCAACGCCTTGTCGAGCGGCACTCCGGGAGGAATGACTCCCTGAATGCGCACAGCATTGAGCTGCTGAAATTTCTTCAAATCTCGCGGCTCGGTGGTGGTCCGCAAGCTGGCGAATGTCGACAAAGGCACCAGCTTATTTTGCGATCCCGTAACGTAAATCTGTTCGAGTTGATCGGGCGTCAGGCGCTCTGCCCGCTTCACCTGCGGAATGACCTTGTAGCTTCGGCCCTGAATGCTGAAGCGGTTGACGTAGTTTCCGCCGAGCAACGTGGACAAATCCTGGCCTGCCTGGCTCAAGTCCACGCCCTGCGAGCGAAGTTTGTCACGGTCGAAGACGACTTCGGTCTGCGGCTGGTCGAATTTAAGATCTGAGTCAGCGTACATAAACACGCCGCTGGTCATCGCCTTTTGCACGAGTTGATTGGCAAAGGTAATCAACTGCTGTGGCTCGGCCGGAGACGCGATCACAAAATCAACGGGGAATTGCCCGCCGCCCGGCAGAGATGGTGGTGTCAAAGGAATCACGCGGATGCCGGCTATCTTCGACAGTGGTCCGGCCGATTCCAGCAATAATTGCTGCGCGGTCTTTTTGCGCTGGCTCCAGGGCTTCGTGACCATTCCGCCAAAGCCGCCCGTCGGAGTCGTGATCTGAAAAACGCTCTGGCTTTCCGGCATCGAATGATAGACGTCATAAACCTGCGTAGTAAACAGGTTCGTCTGATCGATCGTCGAGTTCGGCGAAGCCTGGATCACGCCAAACACGACACCCTGATCTTCCGGCGGTGCGAGTTCCCGCTGCGAGAACATATAAAACGGCACCATCAGCAGAACCACAATCGCCCATAGCGTCAGCACAACGGGCCGGTACTGCAGCGTTCCGTTGAGCGTGCGCGCGTACCACTCGCGGACCCGCTCGAAACGGCGATTGATGAAGCCGGCGAATCCGTGATCGGTATCGCCCGGACGCAACAGCTTCGATCCCATCATCGGAGATAGAGTCAAAGCAACAATTCCCGACACGATGACCGCTCCGGAAAGAGTAAACGCAAACTCCCGGAATAACGCGCCGGTCAATCCACCCTGAATGCCGATCGGCGCGTAAACCGCGGCCAGCGTAATCGTCATGGCGATAATTGGACCGACCAGTTCCCGCGCTGCGTCGCCCGCCGCCTGCAAGGGAGACTTGCCCATGTGCAGGTGCCGCTCGACGTTTTCGACCATTACGATGGCATCATCGACCACCAAGCCGACGGAAAGCACAATCGCCAGCAACGTCAACAGGTTGATGGTGAAGCCGGCAACCAACATCAAGAACACGGCGCCGATCAGCGAAATCGGAATCGCCACCACCGGAATCAGCACGGAGCGGAACGATCCGAGGAATAGAAAGATCACGACAACGACGATCAGCAATGTCTCGGTCAGCGTACTGAGAACTTCGTTGATCGCGTCCTGGATGTACTCCGTCGAGTCGTAAGGAATGCCGACCTTCATCCCAACGGGCAATTGTGACTGGATTCCCGGAATTGCCTGGCGGACCTGCTTAATCACGTCGAGCGAATTGGCCGTAGGCAGCACCCAGATGCCCATGAAGGTCGCGGTCTCGCCGTTGAAGCGAACATCTTGCTCATAGTTCTGCGCGCCCAGCACAACATCGGCCACTTCGCCCAGCCGCACTACCACGCCGTTCTGGTTCTTGATTACCAGTTGCCGAAACTCTTCCGGCGTCTGCAGGTTGGTGTTCGCGACAAGATTGACCGACACCATGGAACCCTTGGTGCTGCCGATGGCAGACAAGTAGTTGTTGCGCGCCAGCGCATCGCGAACCGTCGAAGGCGAGATCCCATAAGCCGCCATGCGGTCCGGCTTCAGCCAAATACGCATCGCGAACGTGCGGTCGCCCAGGATGTCCGCACGCTGCACGCCGTTAATGGCGCTTAGCTTCGGCTGTACCACCCGCGTCAGATAGTCCGTGATCTGATTCTGATCGAGATCCTTGGACGAGAAGCCGAGATACATGGCCGCGAACTGGTTGTCCGCCGTCTGCAAGTCGATCACCGGCGCCTCGGCTTCAGGCGGCAGATCGTTGCGCACCTGCGCCACTTTTGCCTGAATCTGCGTCAGCGCCGCGTTGGTGTCATAGTTCAGCTTCAGATGGACCGTGATCGTGCTCAGTCCCTGCGCGCTGGACGACTCCATATAGTCGATGCCGTCGGCGCTGGCAATCACCCGTTCCAGCGGCGTAGTGATGAATCCGCGAACGAGGTCCGCGTTCGCTCCGACGTACACTGTCGACACCTGCACCACCGCGATGTCGCTGCGCGGGTACTGCCGCACGCTGAGCGAACGGATCGCCTGCAAACCGGCGATCAGGATCACCAGGTTCACCACGATCGCCAGCACCGGTCTTTTGACAAAAAGATCTGTCAGCTTCATAACATTCCTCAATCAGCCGTGGATGTTCTGTTGTCGATTAGCTATCTGCAGGCTTGGGAGCGGGATCGTTCTCCGGCTGCACCTTGTTGTTCACGCGAACGGCAGCCCCGTTCCGTAGTTTGAATACCCCTGAAGTTACAACCTCGTCACCGGGATTCAGTCCCGAGACAATGGCGACCTGGTCGCCACGTGAGCCGTCAACTTTGACAAACTGTTGCCGTACTCCGCGATAGTTATTTCCCTTCGGATCTTTCAGATCGGTAATCACATACACCGAGTCGCCATAAGGCGCATAGCTGATAGCAGAGGCGGGCAGCGCGATTACCTGCCGGTTCTTGCCGAATCCCAGTTCGACCTGCACAAACATGCCGGGCTTCAACTTGCCTCCGGGATTCGAAAGTGTGGCTTGGACCTGCACATTGCGCGTCGATTCATCGACCACGGAATCAAGTGCCGTCACGCGGCCGGGAAACTCCTGGCCTGCAAGATTTTCCGACGTCACATGCAAACCGCTGCCGACTCGTACCTGCCCCGCCGATTGTTGCGGCACTCCGAAGTCCACGTAGATAGGATCCAGAGACTGCAAAGCAACAATCGCATTTCCCGCGGCCAGATACTGTCCTAAATTCACTTTGCGAATACCGAGAATCCCGGAAAATGGCGCCCGGATGGTCTTCCGCTCGATCGTCGCCCGCGTCTCCGCAACGTTCGCTTCCGTTTGTTTCTGCTGGGCTGCCGAAGCATCGAAATCGGCGCGGGAAATTACTCCCGCGTCCAGCAGTTGTTGCGTGCGGTTGAAGTTCGTCTTGGCCAGATCACGTTGCGCCTCAAGCGCCGCCAACTGGGCGCGCTCCTGTCGCGTATCCAGCTCGACCAGCACATCTCCAGCGTGCACAAATTGTCCCGATTCAAAGGTGATCTTATCCACCGTGCCGGGAAGATCCGCACTCACCGTTACGCCATGGACTGCCTCCATGGTGCCAATTACGCCCATGGTGTCCGGCCACTGCTCTGTGTGAGTCACGATGCTGGTAACTGCCTCCGGCGGCGGTTGAAAGTGTGAAGCAGCTTGCACAGCCGACGATATTTGCCGGAACTTCGCAAAGCCCAAACTCGACACCAGGGCCAACATAACAACCAACATGAGGACCATTCGCTTCGCCATGATTACCCCTTTTTATTCCCCACCGTTAGGAAGGCTGCGTAGGATCAGTAGATTCAGCAACTGCCCAGAGGGATTCGAATTTCTTGCGCCCTATTTCCCTCGAAAGAGCGTGGGCCTGTATGTAGGACGAACGACAGGGTGAGAAATCGACAGCGGTGAGAAGAAAAAACTGATATCGGTGTCCTCGCTGGAAATTACGAAGTTTTACGCACACGCGTCAGCGTTCGGGTGAAGTGTCAGCTTCAGGGTTTAATCCTCCTAAGTCCTTGGTTCATTGGTTTCATTCCAGCAACTCTGTACCGATTGTTCGCCCTAGGCCAGTCGCTCTACGGAATCTGCTGGATACTTTCCACCCGCAGAAAGGAGGATTCTCTACCCTATAACATGGCGCTTTTTGGCGCTTGACTTTTTGTAGGCATAGACATGGATAAACCGAAAGTCCTAACTTTTGCAGGCTTCGTCTCGAAAGGGAGCCATATGGCAAACCGGCCTAAATCGCAGGATGAACTTCGCTTTGAACTTGCGCAGCTTTTGCGGAAACAGAATGAACTGTTGGAATCAAGGACATTTGGAAGCGCGACCGAGTCGGAGATCCTTGAATACGAGCTCCGGCAGGAAGTGATCCACGATATTTGCAGAAGACTCGCGAATTCTGCGGCTGCCTGAGGAGCAACTGTTGCACGCCATCCCGTTTTTCTTCCAGGAGGCTGTGTGCCGTCAGCAGTTGGCTTCTTAGTTTTGGTGCGCAGTTCTGCCGATCCTTCCGAAACTCCAGCAACCGCCTGCCGATCCCCGTTGGAGCGCCCGTCTAGGTACGATTGCGGAACTACTTGCCCATCGGGCCTATAATCTCAAGCGAAATCAGGCCCGAGCTTTTTGGATAAGCAAACGAGGAGCACACATGACAAGTTTCTTCGTGAATGGAAAACAGGTTCACGTGGATGTCGATCCTTCGACTCCATTGCTCTGGGTCCTGCGCGATTCACTCGGCACGACCGGGACGAAGTTCGGCTGCGGCATGGCGCTCTGCGGCGCATGTACGGTGCATCTGGAGGGCGAGGCGGTCCGCTCCTGTAGCACAGCGCTCTCGCGTGCCGAGGGCAAGCATGTGACAACCATCGAGGGGCTGTCGCCCAACCTCAATCATCCGCTGCAAAGAGCATGGATTGAGATCGATGTGCCACAATGCGGCTACTGCCAGAGTGGGCAGATCATGAACGCCGCCGCCTTGCTGGCGAAAACGCCGAATCCCACCGACGCCGACATAGACGATGCCATGAGCGGCAATATCTGCCGCTGCGGAACCTACCCCAGGATTCGCCGCGCGATTCATCGGGCTGCCGAGATGGGCAGCGGGAGGGCAAAATGAGCGCACGGACAGGGATAAATCGAAGAGACTTTGTGCGAACCGGAGCCGCGGCTGGCGGCGGCCTGCTGGTCGCCTTATGCGCTCCTCTGCCGCTGAGGGCGCGTGGTGTTCAAGCGGCTGGCAACAAAGAAGTTGCTGTTAACGCGTTCGTCCGCATTGGAAGCGATGAAACCGTGACCGTGATATCGGCCCACTCTGAAATGGGTCAGGGGATCTACACCTCGCTCCCCATGCTGCTCAACGAAGAACTCGAGGCTGATTGGTCCAAGGTGCGCGTGGAGGCCGCGCCCGTCGACGCGGTGTACAACCATCCCGTGTTTGGGATCCAGATGACCGGGGGAAGCACGACGTCTCCGGCGGAGTGGGAACGATATCGCAAGATGGGCGCCGTTGCGCGGATCATGCTCGTCCAGGCCGCTGCCGATCAGTGGAAACTGGACCCCTCCGCCTTGCATGTCGAAAACGGCGTCGTCATTCATGGCGCAACCAAACGGCGCGCAACCTATGGCTCGCTGGCAAACGCAGCTGCCAAGCTCAAACCACCTGCAGAGGTTCCGCTGAAGAGCCCAAAAGATTTCAAGCTAGTCGGCAAGCCGACGCGGCGCCTGGATACCCCTTCAAAGGTGAACGGCACCGGCCAATTCGGTCTCGATGTCCATGTACCCGGAATGTTGACCGCTGTGGTGGCGCGGCCTCCGGTCTTCGGTGGAAAGGCAAAGACGTTCGATGCGACCGAAACCCTCAAAATACCCGGCGTAAAAGCCGTGCAAGAAGTGCCTAGCGGCGTGGCGGTGATTGCCGCGGGTTTTTGGCCGGCCAAGACCGGACGCGAAAAGCTCAAGGTCGATTGGGACCTTGGACCGAACGCCAACCTGTCTTCAGAGCAGATGTTCTCAGATTTCTCCGAGATGTCGAAGAAGCCCGGAGCTATCGCAAAGAAGGCGGGAGATCCTGATGCGGCTCTCAAAACCGCAGCAAAAACTCTGACCGCTGAATACAACGTCCCGTACCTGGCGCACGCGATGATGGAGCCGCTGAATTGCGTGGTCGATTTGCGTGCCGATAGTTGCGAAATCTGGACAGGGACTCAGTTTGAGACCGTGGATCGGGCAAGCGCTGCACAGGTCGCGGGATTGCCGCCCGAAAAAGTGCAGATTCATACGATGTTGCTGGGAGGCGGTTTTGGCAGACGCGCCAACCCCGCTTCCGATTTTGTGGTCGAAGCGGTTCATGTCGCCAAGGTAGCCAAAGCCCCGGTGAAGGTAGTTTGGACGCGCGAGGACGACTTGAAGGGTGGGTGGTACCGTCCAATGTGGCATGATCGCTTCACTGCCGGTCTGGATGCGAGCGGCAACCCGATCGTCTGGACGCACACCATCGTAGGGCAGTCCATCATGCAAGGCACGCTTTTTGAATCGATGTTTGTCAAGGGTGGAGTCGATCCCTCCTCTGTCGAAGGAGCAGCCGACTTGCTTTACGGCATTCCCAATCTTCAAGTCGACCTGCACACTCCGAAAATCAGTGTGCCGGTTCAGTGGTGGCGCTCCGTCGGCCACTCGCACACGGGCTTCTCGGTTGAGGCATTTCTGGACGAAGTAGCGCACGCGGGCGGAAAGGATCCATACGAATTACGTCGCTCACTACTGGCTAACCATCCGCGAATGCTCAAGTGTCTGGACCTTGTCGCGCAAAAGGCAAACTGGGGCTCGAAACCCCCGTCCGGTATCGGACGCGGCATCGCGACTCACTTCTCGTTTGACAGTTATGTTGCTCAAGTAGTGGAGGCGTCCGTCGAAAAAGGAGACGTGAAGGTCCACCGTGTTGTCTGTGCCGTTGACTGCGGAATGGTCATTAATCCCGACACCGTGAAAGCGCAGATGGAAGGGGGAATCATCTTCGGACTCACCGCCGCGCTGAAAAGCGAAATCACGCTGAAGAACGGCAGAGTCGAGCAAGACAATTTTCACAATTACGAGATGCTGCGCATCAACGAAACGCCGGAGATTGAGGTCCACATTGTGCCTAGCACCGAGAATCCCACAGGAGTAGGAGAGCCGGGAGTCCCTCCCCTAGCGCCAGCTTTGGCGAACGCTATTTTTGCGGCAACGGGTCAGAGGATTCGACGATTGCCAATTCGCACCAGCGACTTGACATGAGAACGATGTAGGACCAACGGATGCGCTAACGATTCCCACTTTGGCACCAGCATCGCTGTGCATGCACTTCTTTCTGATCCGTACCCTTCCGAACTTGCTATCCTCTTGAGGTCGCAATTTGCGACCTCAAGTTTTCCAATGCATATGAACAAGACAGCGATTATCCTCACCCGAAGAGTTAGTTCCAAGATTGTGATTTTGCGGAATCAGAAAGTCATTCTCGATACCGATTTAGCCGAGCTCTACCGTGTTTCTGTGAAGCGTTTGAACGAACAAGTCAAACGCAACCCTCAGCGGTTCCCGCCCGATTTTCTGTTCGCTCTCACGCGTGCCGAATATCGCAACTTGAGGTCGCAAAATGCGACCTCAACTCCCCGCCACGGTGGTCGTCGTTATCTGCCGCATGCTTTCACCGAACATGGAGCTGTTATGGCGGCCAGCGTCTTGAACTCAAAACGCGCCATTGAGATGAGTATTTTCGTGGTGCGTGCCTTCGTCCAGATGCAAGCAGCCCTGCTGTTAAATCGGCACGTCTTGTCTAAACTTTCCGAACTCGAAGGTCGCCTGGACGAGCATGGAGACGATATTCAAGACATCGTCGACGCCCTGCGCGAACTCATGGCGCCTCCGCCTGCCAGCAATCGGCGGATTGGATTCCAAGCTCCAACCAGTTCCGCAAAAACCCAGATCAAAGCGGCACGGCTCGGGTCTGGCCGTTGAAGTGTCGCGGAAGAACTCCAGGACACAGTATTGCCGAAGCTGCTCTATGGCCGAACAACATCGCAGTCCCTTCCTGTTGATATCGGTGGGACTCGGCAAGGCACGATCCCACATAATTCTCCTGCCTCTAGGAAAGCCGTACTCGGTCCTGAATGCACAACAACACGGCGGCCTCTTCCATGTTGCCGTGCATTCTACCGACCCAGCCTTCATACCATGGCAGCCCGCTCAGCTTCATTGCACGGTTACTGTCACAGTCGCGGTGCTTCTTCCGTACTGATTCGTGGAATACAGGGTGTACGTGGTTGTAGCGGTTGGATTCACCACGATGCTGGTTCCGCGCACAGGCCCAACCTGCGGGTCAATGATATTGTAAAGAGCGTTCGAACCGTTCCAGCTCAACGTCACAGGCTGTCCGGCAGCGACTGCAGTTGGATTTGCCGAAAAGCTGCTGATGGTGGGGGATGGCCCGGTTGGCAAATTGGCCGGCGTGTAAATCGTGCCCGTCTGCACCACTTCAAAGTTAGCCGCAGTGATCTGCTTCAGCAGGTTCAGATCGTTATTGTTCCAACGACTGTCAGGAGCACCGCTGATGAAGATCCCGCTCCCGTTGTCCGCCAGAATCAGTCCATAGTGCTTCATCGCTGTGAGTAGTACCTGATCATCGGCGGGGTAGCCTGAAATATCAAAGCTGGCTTTTAAACGGAGCCGAAGCCCCATGGGCGGAGCGTTCGGACTCGTAGTGGTCGACGCCCAGTGGGTTGCGGGAAGAACGAAAGCTTTTTGCGTCGTAGGCACCGTGAACCGCAACGCATGGTGAATGACCCCTGCTGCCACTTCGTCGTAACGTGCCAGTCCGACAAACACTGGAAGTCCAGCTGCGTCCGCCGATGTCCACGTGTAAGGACGCTGCTCGTTAATGGTCATGTCCCAGATCGCCGCGGAATCGGCACTCCATGCCCCCTTGCTGATCGCGGCGTGGAACAGTTCATAGAGCCAGCAGCCGTCCTTGTCTAACACCAGCACGTGCCGGTCTCCATTTCCAGGTTTTGGATAACCCTCTATGAGCGCATTCGAAGGAATCGGTTCCGGCCCCGGGTCGCTCTCGTCGGGATATGCACCAATAGTGACGGTCACCTTGGGCTGAGTTCCCGCGACAACCTGATAGGGAATCCCGATCGTCTGGTTGTGATACGTGCCAGACCCGAAGTCCGGATGAAGAGTCACCGTCGATCCGATGAAGTTGATGTAATTGGCAGAGTTGGGATCAACTGGCGAAGTCGAGATATCGGTATTCCACAAATTGCTGGATGGGAAGGGTACGAACCCGTTCAGGCTGGTGAGCTGCCCTGGGGTCATTCCGGCGCAGGTTCCGGCTTGAGCAAAGGCGAGACCGCATAAAAGAACAACGGTGATCGCTACGGTGAGAAGGCGACTAGAATTTGACATATCTCTCCTTTGGTTACCCTGGCGAGGCGGTTTGATTAGACTTTCACTTGCTGAATTGAAAGCGAGAGTAGACGAGTGGTACTCAAGCGTTTAGGCGAAGGGGCGTAGCCTATCTGAGAGAGTGCCAAGTATAGCAAAAGAAAGTGGCAATCAACCTTTAGTGGAGCCGGAAAGCTGGGCGGGCAAAAAACTTCGATCCAAATTGTGGCAGCCGGACCTGTAAGCCGAATTCTGTCCGT
>Ga0070730_10002429_pt1 | contig 16914 bp, 16 predicted proteins | sample Coa_R1_3_FD_66447 | JGI IMG/M metagenome (GOLD analysis project Ga0070730, IMG submission 66447) | Surface soil microbial communities from Centralia Pennsylvania, which are recovering from an underground coalmine fire - Coalmine... | ecosystem: Environmental > Terrestrial > Soil > Unclassified ... | reverse complement strand
GTCAGGGGCGCGTGGTGGGATCCGAAAGCTCCTGTGCCTGAACCGCTGTTGTCGGTGACCGAGGAAGCCGCGCAGATCCTTCATCTGCATCCAGGTTCGCACATGGAGTGGGAGGCGGCCGGGCGCACCATTCGTGCACGCGTAGCGGCCATCCACCGCATCGATTCGGTGCACATGTATGGCCGAATGGAATTTATTTTCAATGCCGGTACGCTCGATGGCCTGCCCATCATTTACTATGGCGGTGTGCGCGTTGAGCCGCGCGCCGTGGCGGCGTTGCAGCGCGCGACATACGACCGGTTCCCGACCGTTACCGTGGTGAATGTGGCGGACGTGCTCGAAATCGTGCAGCAGGTGGTGGACCAGATAGCACTCGTCGTGCGGTTCATCTCCATGTTCGCCATCCTGGCCGGCGTGGTGATCCTAGCCTCGAGCGTGGCTGGCACGCGGTTTCGCCGGATCCGCGAGGTTGTGATTCTCAAGACGCTGGGCGCGACCCGAAAGCGGGTGGCCAGCATTTTTTCGGTCGAATTCCTAGTGCTGGGGGCGGTGGCAGGCCTGATGGGAAGCCTGCTGGCGACGGCGTTCTCGGCGCTGTTGCTCAAGCGCTGGCTGGATGCGGACTTCCGCATTGACGTGGCACCCAACCTGATCTGCATCGTGCTGACGGCCCTAGTGGCGAATGCTGCGGGATGGATGGCGAGCTTCCGGATTCTCGGGCAGAAACCGCTCGAAGTGTTGCGCGCCGAATAAGCAAGCGCGCGGCGGACGCACGATACAGCCAAATACGGAGCCTGACTGACCGACCGCTCAGCGATAGCTCAAAATGATTTCGAACGAAACGAGACCGCTCGGCCGCGGATCGGCGACATACGTGGTGCGCTCGGTGGATTGCTCAACAAGCAGTCCGCCCACGGGGCCGGCCGGCTTGGCTTGGAGCGCCCGGGAGAAAATCACCAGCAGCTTTCTGTCGCCGGGCGGACCGCTTAGGTCGATTGCGCCTTCAGCCGGAACCGTGTATTTCGTTCGTGCGAGCACGGAAAGATTAGCTAATGCTGCGCGACCGTTCCAAATCGCAAGATAGCCAGCCGAGTTGGTTTCAATGCTGAGGCAGACGGCGTCACCGGCATGGAAGATTGTGGCGGGTTCGGCTTCCAGAAAAGATCCATCCGGCTGGCGGCGCAGCAACGTGTAGCGGAGGCCCGGCGTGCCGGCGGGCTGCGCGGCGACGGTGCGTTTTGCTGCCGGCGTGGCATCATAGCGGCCAGCCACGAATCCGGCGGCCACACCCGTACCATAAACCGGACTGTAAAAAAGCTGGCGCGCGCTCTGCTGGGTTTGCGCGGCCCTATCCATGAGGGTCAGCGCTCCACTGACCGTCGAAAGAGTATTTGATACCGCAGGCTGCCCGGGTAAGGCAGGCTGCGTGCGGACGGCGTCGACGTAGACCGGCAGTTCCACTTTCTTACGATTTTCTGCGGCCGCCACAGGGGCGACCGCTTCCTTGTCCGCTTGAAGCTTCGCGTCACTTTCGACTGGCTTCTGGGCATCACGATCCGGTGACGGAAGTGGAGCTGCCAGGGCTGGTCGCGGCGAAGTCTCGGCGCTCGCTCGCTTGGAGACAACAACGGCAGGCGCGTAGGTCTTTTGTTTCGCCAACTGCGGCTCCGGCTCCGCCTTAAATGTCGCGGGTGCCTGCGGCTCTGCATTTATCGGCGGCGAAGCCATCGTCCGCGGCACCGCAAGTTTCAGCGGCATAGGCGTCCACACGAGCAGCCCTCCAATAACAAGTGTGGCCGCAGCGGACGCCACAGCGGCCCAGTTCCACGCGGGCATCCGCTTCACCACCGGCTCAGGCTTTACCGGCAGCGCTGCGAGCAGGTATGTGCGCACTTGCGGGTCGTCGAGCAGCTCTTTGAGGACGCCATCATCCGCGATAGCATCGAACAGACTCTGGTCCTCCATCGCAGCCTCAAACAGAGCTTTGCGCTCGGCATCGGTGAGCGTGCCCGTGGGGTAGCCACCGAGCAGTTTTCGGACGTCGTCGTGCGTCACCGTTGACTCTCCCAGCTTCCACCGAGCAGGTCCAGCAGCTCTTTGCGGCAGCGGAAATCCCACGTGTACACGGTGTTGATGGATCGCGCTCCCATCTTTTTTTGAATTTCCAAGAAGCTTTTGCCTTCGAGTTTCAGCCGCATTAATTGCTGACACCGCTCGCAAAGGCCGCTCATCGCGCGCCGCAAGCGTTCCAGCCTCTCCTTCCGCTCCAGATACGCACCAGGGTCGGGACCGAGGTCCGGTACCTGCGCGTCGTCCACTGAAATGCTGCCGCGCTCCCGCCGCCGTTCCACTTTGCGGTGCACGGCCATCATTTTAAACCTGAGGATTTGAAGAGAAAGCGGAAGAAGCTCTTCCAGGCGCTCAACGTGCGCATACTTTTCGTGCAACAGCATGAGCACCTCTTGGGCAAGGTCTTCCGCGGCATCCCCTGCTATACGAGATGCCGCGAACGCGACGATCCTTTCACGCAGGCGTACGAGGATTTCTTCGCGATCCACTGGACAAGCCCATGATAAACGTCCACGTGGAAATGGAGAAGGGTCCAGTTTCGCCTGCGCCTGTTACACATGCGCCGTCTCTTTTTATATCAGCTCGGTCTACAATAATGGAATGCAAAAGCTTCTATCGACCGCAATCGCGTGTATGTTGGGTCTCACGACGCTGGCGCCGGCCCAGGCTCCGCGCAAGAGCCCACACGAATCGACCTTCATCGAAGTAGGCGGCCACAAAATCACCATCACCTATGGCCGGCCCTATATGAACAAGCGCACGATCATGGGCGGCCTGGTGCCGTACAACGAAGTGTGGCGCACCGGCGCAGACGAGGCCACAACTCTGAGGACGGATGTCAACCTGGACATTAACGGCCTCAGGGTTCCCAAGGGCGTCTACGCGCTTTTCACCATACCGAAGGAGAACGCGTGGACCCTGATCGTCAACAAAACCGCCAAGCAGTGGGGCGCGTTCAGTTACAAGGAAGCCACTGACCTGGGTCGCACCGAGATGACCGTTTCCAAAGCTGACTCACCCGTCGAGCAGTTTACGATCTCGCTGACTCCTGAGGGGAGCAGCGGTGCGACGCTGAAAATGGCTTGGGAAAATACGGCGGCGAGTGTGCCCATCAAGGTCGCGCCTTAATCGTAAACACGCGGAAGATTCAGCACTTTCTAAATCGGCTTCAAGCCAAACAAGCGTGCAGCGTTGTTGTGATAGACCTTTTTCAGAATCGCGTCGGGTAATGCGATGCCATAAATCTTCCAGCGACCCTGCGGCGGAACAGCCGATGGCGCGTAGTCGAAGTATTCATCCTCCGTTTCCAGGAACCGAAAATAACAGCGGTACATCGCCGGCGTCAGATCCTGCTGCGGATATTCGTTGCCCGCGTTGAAAGTGGCATCGGTACCAAACATGACGCGGTCCTGGTATCGCTCAAAGAACTTTCGCGCAGTGCGCGGCTGACGCCCCAGTTCACCCAAACGCGCGGCGATTTCCACGTTCACATTTGCGTAGCGATCGAGCCAGCCGCTCACCTGCGCCAGGTCCTCGGCGTCATTTCCGACGTGCAGGTAAATGAACGTCGTCTTTGGGTGCCGCGCCGCTACCCGGTTGCGAGCCTCGTGCAGTTCGCCGCGCTTTGGAAAATCACGACCGTAAAACGACCACTCAGGGTGGCGCTGCAACTCTTCATAGCGTTCATTGAAACGATCGATGGGCGTGAAGAACGCTCCCGGATCGCCGGTGTGGATCTCGACTGGCAAATTGTGCGCGCCGGCCGACTCCCACATGGGATCGAAGCGAGCATCGTCAATCTTTACCAGCTTGCCGTTTTCGCGCAGGCCGAGCCCAAGGGTCTTCAGAATCTTCAACCCGACCGCGCCCTCGGCTTTACACTTGGCCAGCTCATCAGCCTGCCACTGCGCATAGCCGGGCTCACTGGCATGCTTCCATGCTGGCTCCATCGCAGTGAGAAATTTGCCGCCGAAGGGCGCCATGGCCTTGCGGATCGCCGGAATCGTTTCGGAGCTTCCACCCGTGAGGTTGATGAGCGTCTGCAAATTGCAGGCATCCATATCGCGCGCCACCTGCTGCAACTCTGCGCCGGCGTCGGACGAATCCGGGGCAAATTTGCGTCCGGCACCGAACAAGTGCGTGTGCACATCGATGACGGGAAATTTCGCGCGCGCGACCGGATGCTCGACCACGTGCAGCATGCTCTTCGGCTGGAATTCGGGCAGCGTGATGGCGCCGCCCGCGGACGCCTGAAAAAAACTGCGGCGCGTCATCCGACGACGGCCCGTTTGCTCAGCAGATTGCGCACGAACTTCAGGCTCGGCTCCACCAGCTCCCATGAGCCCGCCCAGAAGCACATGTCGATGCACCACCAATCGATTTTCGGCACTTCGAGAAGCTTGGGCGCTATGGTATCGAAATTGATAAATCCCTCGCCGAATGGCCGGTGCGTGCTGGTCTCATCGCCATGCAGTGTGCCGTCGGAATCGATCAAATGGATCGCCCCGATGCGCCCGTGCAGCTTGTCCAGAAATTCGGATACGCCACCCGGAAGGGTTTCTTTCGCGCCATGCTGCCGCGCGCCCACCACGGCGCACATGTAGGCATGGGAGGTATCGAACATCACCCAGAAGTTCGGATGGCTGATGGCCTGATGCATGGCGATGACTTCGGATGGCTTATTGAACACAAATCCCGGCTCAAACTCCCATACCATGCGGATGCCGCCTTTTTGCGCGATGCCCGCAGCGGCGCGCCAGACATCCGCCAAGCGGTCGAACGCCGCGCGATAGTCGCCGTCCTCAATCGATCCGGGGGCGGCAACGGAGTCTACGCGAATATTAGGACTACAGATGTCCGCGCACATCTCGACATTACGCTCGAACAAATCGAGATATTTCTGTTTGTTGCCCGCCACTACCGGATTCACGCTGGTGAAATCCGCCGCATAGCCGGAAACACCTAAACGATTGTCCTGCAAGAATCGCACCAGCTTCTGCCGCGAGTCCTTGGTCGGATAGTGATCGAACGTAACATGCGGCGGAAAACCGCAGATCTCGATGCCGTCATAACCGGCGTCCGATAACCGTTTCACGGTTTTTTCGAAAGGAATGGGATTGTCCGCGAACGGACCGAAGGAAAAAGCCCAACTGCCTAAGGAAACTTTCATATTGCCTCGCTCTTGGTCATTTGTTTCACGCGCACCCAGCGATCGGAGCTCGACGCCTCCATCACCGCATCCAGTACCAACTGGCACTTCAGGCCGTCGTCAAAGTTCGGACGCATGGGCTTGTTCTGCGCGATGGCGTTTATCAAGTCGGCCGCCTGGTTGCCGAAGGTGTGCTCATAACCGATGGCGCAACCCGGCACCCACCACTGTTTCATGTACGGATGCACTTCTTCCCACACCGAGATCTTTCGCCACCCTTGTATGTGTTTCGGCTCGCGTGAATCGAAGTACCAGAGGCGAGACATGTCCTCCAGGTCGAAGTACAGGCTGCCGACTTCACCATTGATCTCGAAAGTATTTCCGTTCTTGCGTCCATTGGCAAAGCGCGTGGCTTCGAAGTGGCCGATCGCGCCGCTAGTGTATTTCGCGACAAAGATCGACGCATCCTCGATCTCGACTTTGGATTTTCCGCCCTCCGGGCGCTCACGCTCGTTGATAAAAATCTTGCTCGTGCCGGCCACCGATTCGATGTCACCGGCAAGAAAATTCGACAAATCGACGATGTGCGAATGTAGGTCACCGGTCACGCCGGACCCGGCGACGTCCTTGTCCATGCGCCAGAGCAGCGGCACCGACGGGTCCAAGGTCCAGTCCTGTAAATAGAGCGCGCGGAAATGGTAGACCCTGCCGATGCGCCCTTCGTCGATCAACTGCCGCGCGAAGGCGATGGCTGGAACTCGCCGGTAATTGAACCAGACTGTATTGATCTTGCCGCTCTTGCGCGCCGCCGCCGCCATTTGCTCGGCCTCGGCGCCATTCATGGCCAGCGGTTTTTCACACGCGACAATCTTGCCTGCTTCAAACGCGGCGATGGCAATATCGTGGTGCGTATTGTTGGGCGAGCAGATATCGACGACTTTGATTTCGGGATCGTCGATAATGCGCCGCCAGTCATCCACCGCATTTTCCCAGCCCCAGCGCTGGGCCATCTTCTCCACTTTCGGCCTGTCGCGGCCGCTGATAGTTTTTAGGCGGGGCTTCAGGGGTAGATCGAAAAACTGGCTGATCTGCCGGTACGCGTTCGAATGAGCTTTGCCCATGAACTTGTAACCGATCATGCCGATAGCGATGCTCTGGCTCATATTTCGTGGCCCGAAGGGAATTCTAGTGCGCCTTTCTGAATACACCATTCCGGGCTGTGGATGCAACCGCGCCCAGCGCACGTGCGCTAACCTGAGAACGATGCCGCCGCTGCTGCACGAAATCGATCCGGGACCCGAATGTCCCGAGATCGTTCGCATGATCGTCGAGATTCCAAAGAATTCGGGCAATAAATATGAGTACGACCGTGCTCTGGGCGTCTTCCGGCTGGATCGTACGCTCTACTCACCCATGCACTATCCCGGCGATTATGGATTTATCCCCGGGACGGTAGCCGACGATGGCGACCCGATGGACGTGCTGACGCTGGTGGATCAACCCAGTTTCCCTGGCTGTTTGATCGAGGTACGCCCGGTGGCTGTGCTCAACATGGTCGATAGCGATGTGGGCGATCAGAAAATTATTGCCGTTCCCACGCGCAACCCGCGCTACGACCAGATCCACACCATCGACCAGATCTTTGCCCACATCCGCCGCGAGGTCGAGCACTTCTTCAGCATCTACAAGGAACTCGAAGGCCGCGTCACGGAAATGCAAGGCTGGGGCGACCCGCGCGCAGCCAGAAAAGCGATCCTCGACAGCCGCAGGAAGTTTCTGAACATGCGGCAGGAAAAAGTCGGCGTGGAATAGGCGGTCCTCCTGGTGCGCGCTGTGCTATCCGGCTCCTACCTCGGCCAGTAGAAAGCTCAGCACGTCCGTCAACTCCTCCACCTGCTTGCTGACCGGGAGTCCGGCGGAGTGCCCGGCCTTGGTGTCATAGCGCAGCAGCACGGGCCGGCCTGATCCGGTCGAAGCCTGCACCAATGCCGCCATCTTGCGCGCGTGCAGCGGCGCGACGCGCGTATCGGAATCCCCGGTCACGAACAGCACCGCCGGATATTTCACGCCCTTTTTCACGTGGTGATACGGCGAATACCTGTATAGCACCTGAAACTGCTTGGGATCGTCCGACGAACCGTACTCCGGAATCCACAATTTTCCCAGCAGAAACTGGTGGTAGCGAACCATGTCGAGCAGCGGATACTGGCAGGCCACTGCCTGAAACAAATCCGGATGCTGTGTCAGGGCAGCGCCCACCAGCAGGCCGCCGTTCGATCCGCCTGAAATCGCCAGATGCGCCGGCTTGGTGTAGCCGTTCTCGATCAACCACTCCGCCGCGGAAGTGAAATCGTCGAACACGTTCTGCTTGTTCGCCTGCATACCGGCCTGATGCCACTTCTCGCCGAACTCGCCGCCGCCGCGCAGGTTGGGCAGCGCGAAAACTCCGCCATGCTCGGCGAAGATCACGGCGTCCGTGCGGAACGCCGGGGTTTCATTGATCAAGAAACCGCCGTAGCCATAGAGCAGCGTGGGCCGGTTGCCATCCAGCTTGAGACCTTTCTTGTAAACCAGAAACATGGGGACACGCGTCTTATCCTTCGATGGATACCAGACCTGGCGCACCGCAAACTGGGCCGGATCAATGGGGGCTTTCACGCTCGCCCAGACGTCCTGCTTGCCGGTGGCGACATCGTAGCGATAGATGGTCGCCGGCTGGGCAAAAGACGTAAAGGTGTAAAAGGCTTCGTTACTGTCCCAGCGTCCGGCGACGGCGGTCACGGTGCCCAATGACGGAAACGCAATATTGCCAACTTCCTTTCCGGAAGCCTCCAGGATTTTTACCCGCGAATTCACATTTTCGAGATAGTTGACCGCAAGTCGCCCGCCGATAACGGAAAAATTTTGAATCACCGAGTTCGACTCGGACACAACTTCGCGCCAGTTAACACGCGCGGGCTTTGCAAGATCGATGGCGAAAATTCTGCCATTGGGCGCATTCCAGTTCGTCTCAGCGAACATCGTGTTTCCTGCGAACTCGGGAGTGAACTCGGCCTCGACATCACTCACGACGGTCATGACCGGCCCATTCGCCTGCAGGTCCTTAACGTATACCTCCGTTTTTTTGCCTGGACCGTGGCCGATGTAGAATCCGAGGTAACGCCCGTCAAGCGATACTTCGGCGACGACAAACTCCGATGGACCCGTCTGCTTGCCAAAGATCTCCTCGTCCGATGCGACATCCTTCCCAATCCGGTGATGATAGACGCGCGATCCTTCCGGCAGAGACTTAGAGTAGTAGATGTCTTTCTTGTCGGGCGTCAACTGGAGACTGAAAAACCGCGTCCGCGGCAAATGGTCGACTTCCTTGTGCGCGTCCACATCCAGGATAGTCGCGGCCTCCTCGTCTTCCCCGCCCTGACGGGTCCCATAAACCAGCCATTTACCGTCTTCGGAAACATCCAGGATGTTGACCGACGTGCTCTGATCGCCGCCCGACTTGTTGGGATCGATCAGCACTTCGTCACTCCCGTGCAGGCCATTGCGCAGGCAGATTGTGTACTGGTTCTGGTCCGCCAGCCGCCGCGTGAAAAAGTAGCGACCGTTGCGAACCAGGGGCGTGTTGAAGCGCTCGGTTTTCAGAAGTTCTTCCAAGCGCTTACTGATAGCCGCGCGGCCCGGCAGCGGCTCGAGCACGGAGCGTGTATACGCATTCTGGGCGTCGATCCAGGCGCGCGTCTCCGGACTCTGCTGATCTTCCAGCCACCGGTAGGGGTCGCGAATCGTGACGCCATAAACCGTTTCAGCGACGTCGTCCGTCCGCGTTTTCGGTACCGGCGCTGCAAGCGGAGCCGCAATGGCGGCTGCCAGCGTAAACAGGAGCAATTGCGATTTCAACATAAATATTAATTGTGAGACGTTACACGTCGCCAAATGTAGTACACCGGAACCCCAGCCGCAACGATGGCGAGCCCGATCAATGAGGAAACGGGCGTGGTGATGACGGTATTGATGACGAACCAGGACGCGACTGCCACAAACGCGAGGGGTGTAACCGGGTAGCCCCACATCTTGTAAGGCCGCGGCAGGTCCGGAGCCTTGCGCCGCAACACAACCACGCCAAGCACTGCCATCCCGTAAAAGATCCACGCAGCGAAGATCACGTACGAGAATAATCGCTCATAGGAGCCGCTGGTAGCCAGCACGGCGGCCCAGATGCCCTGAACAACTATTGCAATGTGCGGCGTCTCAAATCGCGGATGGACATTTCCCACAGATCGAAAAAAAAGTCCGTCCCGCGCCTGCGCGAAATAGGCGCGAGCAAACGTGAGAATCGCTCCATTCGATGCGCCGACAATCGAGAGCAGAATCGTCAGGGAAACTAGGGTCCCGCCGATTGGACCCATCGTGACTTCAGACACCCTTGCCGCTACGCGATCGGTCGCCGCTATCTCGGGAACAGTCAGGACACGCATGTATGCGAGATTCGCCGAAAGATAAATCGCGATCAGCGCCGCTGTTCCGAGGCTCAGCGCGAGCGGGAGATTGCGCTCTGGCCGCTTCACTTCCCCGGCGACGAAGCTCACGCAGTTCCAGCCTTCATACGCCCACAGGCAGGCGATCATGGCCACACCGAAGCTGCTCCAGGAGAACCCGGCGAGATTCGTTGGCGCGACCATCTCCACATGGCGCGGAGTAAGAAATGCACTCACCACGATGACCGTAAGACCGGCCAGTTTCAGAAACGTAAACACCCGTTGGACGCGGGCGCCCAGCCGCACACCGCGGTAATTCACGAGTGTCAGCACGGCGATGAGCAGAACGCTGGCCAGCTTCCCCGCCACCGGGCTCAGCGGGATGAAGTAGGAAAGATAGATGGAAAATGCAGCCGCCAGCGTAGCAATTCCGCCTGATTGCATCACGAGGAAGCTCGCCCAGCCGCTCAGAAACCCCGCCATCGGTCCGTACGCCTCGCGCAAATAGACGTACTGGCCACCGGTCGCAGGAATCATGGCTCCCAGTTCGGCATACGCCAGCGCGCCAAAGAAAGTGAGCACGCCGGTCAGACTCCACACCATGAGCATCAGTCCAGCCGACGGCAGGTTGCGCGCCACTGCGCTTGGCACCAGAAAAATCGCCGAGCCGATTACCGTGCCGATCAGGATCGCCGTGGCATCGACCAGGCCTAGCTTGCGCGGCAGTTCCGCATTTGACATGTCTGGCAAGGCTAGCGCGCGCGGTGAGGTACGCGCAAGTGCGCGCGATTATGGCTTCGGCGCTGGTGGCACCGTGGGCGCCGGCGGAGTCGTGCCGGGCACAGTCAATCCGGGCACAGGTGTGGGCTTCGGTGGCGGCTTGGGAATCCAGAACTCTGGATCGACGGCCGCAAATTCCTTCGAGACATAACTCATCCTGGGATTCAACACAAAGAGAAAGCTTTTGCTGGACTCAGTCACCGCCGCGGAGGTCTTCAGCATCGTCGCGGCGTTCTCTTCGCCCATGGTTTCCCGAATGGCCCTTCCGCGCGACGGTGCTTCATCCATGGTTTTTAGGGAAATCATCGGCGAAAAGAAAAGATAGACCGGCCCGGGCGCACCGGAAACCACCTGATAAATCACGAGTGGCTGATCGCTGTTGATTTTTCCGTAAGTGGCAGTCACGAGCCTGACGGCCTCAGCGAATTCCGCGTCGCGCGCCGGATGGAGGCGCACCATCACCACACTCAGATAACGCATCTTGGGTAGATCCTGCGCAAGCTGCTCACCGTGATAACTCAAATCTTTGCGGTACACCGCCAGCAAGCGTTGCACGGCGGAAACCAGCTCTCCGTTCTGCGCATCGTACTGGCCCAGCGACCATTTCAGCGGGATAGTCTTTTCGACAAAAGCGTCGGCCTCCTCAACTGATTCGAACGATTCGTGAGATTCGAGAAGCCAGACTTCCGATTCGCCAGACGCGGAGCTGAGCGCGAGAACGTTCGCTGGATATTTCGTACGCGCCATAGCGTGTGCCGCGAGGGTCCAGATCCGCTCGTGTGCAGCCGCTTTGCCCGGCTTGATCGACTGCCTGGAGATGCGCAGCACTTTGGGTGGCTCTGGCGGAATCTGCGCGAACGCCAACGAGGCCGCAATCAGGAAACAAACAAGCCCGCAAGTCGAGCGACCGGACATATCAAAGTGAGGGTAACAGATCGCGGTGAACTGCAATTAAACCATCTTGTCGGGCGCGTAACAGAGGGGCCCGAGCTTGCAGTCGCCACAGCGTGGCTTGCGCGCGAAGCAAAGCGCACGGCCATGGTATATCAGCTGAAGCGGAAACGTAATCCATTTTTCGTTGGGGACAATCTTCATCAGGTCGCGCTCGATCTTGACGGGATCGGCATTCTTGGTCAGGTCGAGACGCCGCGCATTGCGTTGCACGTGAGTATCCACCACCACGCCCGCGGCGATGCCAAAAGCCTGGCCAAGTACCACATTCGCAGTTTTACGCGCCACGCCGGGGATGGCCAACATCTCTTCCATTGTGCGTGGAACCTGCCCACCGTAATCCGCCAGAAGTTTTTTTGCCGCGCCGACGAGGGACTTGGCTTTGTTATTGAAAAACCCAGTCGAATGGATGTCTTTCGCCAGTACTTCTGGCCGCAAGGCCGCGAAGTCATTGATGGTCGGATATTTCTTGAACAAGCCGGGCGTGACCGAGTTGACCAGCTTGTCAGTCGATTGGGCGGAAAGGATTGTGGCTACCAGCAGCTCCCATGGCGTGCGATGGAGCAGCGGAGTCTTTACGTTGGGATACATCTCGTCCAGAAGCCGCAGAATTTCCTGGATGCGCGCCTGCCGCTCGGCGGCCGTTCGGGGACGTGAAACACGCCTGTTCTTGGCTGGTTTTGCCGCGGATGTCATGGATCTGGGTGCCATGATACCAGCAAGTGCGGCTTTTCAGTGCCTCGCGCTTACGCTTGCGACAGAACAGGCTTCGCGCTGATGCGCTGCTACGCTCGCAGATTCATGTTGAGATTTTCTTCCCGCGATAAACCGTCACCCTTGACCCCTCCGCCAGAAAGGCCGAGTCCGGTCCTTTGTTCAGCACGCTTGCAAATGCGACGCCATATAAAGCCTCCGCATCGCCCGCAAACTCGGCGTGTGTCACGTTCCAAATGCGCCAAGGCGTGTGAGCCACGTGGTACTCCACAGAACCCCCGCCAGGGCGGGCGCAATAACCCCAGTAATGTTCGGCAATGAACTGTTCCGCGGAGCGCTCGGCCATCACATGAGGCACGCCAGCAGCATGCAGCTGCAGGCGGTTCCAGATCGAGCCCAGGCGCCAGGAGTACTCAACGCTTATCGCACCATCGTCGCACGAGATCTGGTGAGACATTGGCAGGCTCCGGTAGTTTTCGTTAAAGGCCAAACGCGCCACCGCCGCAATCGCGCGCCTCGGGACAAACTCCTGGATGAATACTACGCCGCGCTTCACGACGCCATCGACCGAATGCCGCACGTAGAATCGCAAATTCACCTCATCAAAATTGCGGTGAAAAGGGACAGGAATGCCCCGGATTTTCGTGTTCAGGCAACGGAAGCCCACCAGGCTGACGAACGTCTTGCCATCGAACCAATCCAGTTCGGTGCCCAGGGGAACATATGGTGCGAGCAGCGACGGGTCCACCTCGTAATTGAGCATTGCCAGGTAGCGCCACTCACCCGTGAGAAAAACGCGCTCTTTCGGGGTTATCTGCGCCTGCCTGGTAATGTGAGGTACCGCAATCTCCTCCGCCATGCCTGCCCGTTAGTTTCTGTAACAGTTGTTCCCGCCGCAAAGCCGCTTGCCATGATGGATGCCGTGGCGTTATACTGCTTTCTTCGATGTCCCGGGCCTTCGCCAACTCGTTTAGTTACCGATTTTGGTACTTTACCAAGATCGCGTAGAGTGGCGTTGGTCAAGAAACAAGGCAGTTCGACGAAGCCAACCCACTCGAAAGAGTGGGTTTTTTGTTTTCCCAGGAGGTTACGACCATGATTATTTCGATGCGGCCCCATGCCACTCGTGAAGAGATCGATCACGTCTGTGAGCGGATTCGCGAATTCGGCTATAAGGTCCATTCGATCGAGGGTGAAGAGCGGGTAGTCATCGGCGTGGTCGGCATTGGCGACGTGACCGACTGCCTCGAATCGCTCGAAGCCACACCCGGAGTCGAGCGCGCGGTGCGCATCTCGGCGCCCTACAAATTCGTGAGCAAGGAATTCAAGAAGGAGCGCACGCAGACGCGGGTCAATGGTCTTGAAATTGGTGGCGACGAATTCATCGTCATGGCCGGGCCCTGCTCGGTCGAGTCCGAGCGGCAGATCATGGTGACCGCCGAGGAAGTGCGCAAAGCCGGCGCGCGTATACTTCGTGGCGGAGCCTTCAAGCCGCGCACGTCGCCCTACGATTTTCAAGGTATGGAGCTCGAAGGCCTGAAGCTGCTGCGGAAAGCCAAGGAGGCAACAGGTCTTGCCATTATTACCGAGGTGATGAGTGACCGCGATGCAGAGATGGTGGCCGAGTACGCCGACATCATGCAGGTGGGCGCGCGGAACATGCAGAATTTCGCACTGCTCAAGTCGCTCGGTAAGTGCGGCCGGCCCGTGCTGCTCAAGCGCGGCATGAGTTCCACCATCAAAGAGCTGCTGATGTCCGCCGAATATCTGGTGGCGCACGGCAACTCCAATGTGTTGCTCTGCGAGCGCGGCATCCGGACTTTCGAAACCGCCACGCGCAACACGTGCGACATCGCCGCCGTCCCGGTCCTCAACGAACTGACACATCTACCCGTGATTCTCGACCCAAGCCATGCCACCGGCAAGCGCAGCCTGGTACCGGCAGTGGCACGCGCCGGTGTGGCCATCGGCGCCGACGGTTTGATCGTCGAGGTGCACCCGCAGCCGGAAAAAGCCGTCAGCGATGGCGCCCAGTCGCTCACGCTCGATCAGTTCCGCGCCATGATGCAGCAGCTCAAGCCTTACATTGAGCTATGGAAGGAAGCACGCGCGGCCGAAAGTGTCGCAGCAGCCGTGTGATACTGAGTTCGTGGAACTCTCTCGCCGCCCGGGACTGGTCATCCTCGCCCTAGTGCTTTGTGGGGGCGCCGCGTGGCTGGCGCTCTGGCAACGCGAGCATTTCACGGCCGCAAGTCCCGCCGGAATGCTGCAGCGGCTGCCCGCGCAGAACGCCATCGTTCTGTTTCTCGATTTCGATGCTCTTCGCCGCGGCGGCATCGTGAAAGTGCTTTCACCATCTAGAACTTTCGAGGAACCCGACTACCAGGCCTTCGTGCGCGACACGGGCTTCGACTACCGCCGTGATCTCGACCTGGCGGCCGTCTCCTTCGGCGGGGACGATGAGTTCTTTGTCATCAAAGGCCGGTTCGACTGGAACAAACTCGCGCGCTATGCCGCGGCGCAGGGCGGAACGTGCTCCAAGGGGCTCTGTCGCATGCCCGGCAGCACACCGCAGCGGCGCATTTCGTTCTTTCTCTTGCAATCGAATTTAATGGCCCTGGCGGTGAGCACCGACGGGTTCGCAGCCGCGCAGCTCGAAAATTCGCGCAGCCAAGCGGTGCAACCGCTCGACCGGCCTGGTGATCCCGTCTGGCTCTCCATCCCTGCCGAGAGTTTGAAGACTCCCGAAAAGTTGCCTCCGGGCACGCGCTTATTCGCCACCGCCCTGGCATCTGCGGATAAGATCCTGCTGTCGCTTGGACCGCAGGAGCAACAGTTCGAAGCCAGGCTTGCCGTAACGTGCCGTTCCTCAACGGACGCTATTGTGCTCGCAGGTCAGTTGCAACACGCCACGTCGCTATTGCGCGAGACCATCGCACGCGAAAACCAGAAGCCGAATCCAACTGACCTGAGCGGCGTGCTCACGGCTGGCGTTTTCGAACAAGCCGGACGCCGCGTCGTGGGCCATTGGCCGTTGCCGCCGGTCTTTCTCGAGTCCCTCGCTGGCGGAACGCTGTAGTTGGCCGCAAACGGGCCGATGCGCCGACACATTAGATGCGCCAGCTTGCGCGTTATTCAGCGTGAGCAAAGTTAATGTTGAATTTTCCTTGCGCCCCGTTACAGATATGGCAGCTCTCGCCCAGTAGGCGTTCGAGTTTGACAACGTGTTTGACAAGGCCGGTTTCGTAACGTGACCACCGGTGCAAGCCGCGTCACGGTCAGTTCCGGATTCAGCAGACTCTGCGGTTCAGTGACCGTGTTCAGGCCGATTGGCAGGTTCTGCTCCGAGCCGCTCGGATGGCACATCCAGCATTTGCGTGTATACCCCGACGGAGCCGTCGGCAGATTGCACGGGGAAGCCTACGTCAGAGAAATCAAGGTGCCGGCCGTGCGAAGGATCAGATAACTGGAGCCCATGGCCTGCAGGTTCTCGCACGTGCGAATCCGATGGATCATCACGTTGAAATTCAACGCCTGCGCCGGTCTTGCAAGATCGGTCGCGTTCGTCGACTGAGCGCGCGTCGCGCATCGGTACGCAGGAATCATAACGATGGCCACGACCTTGGCTGTCTCTGGCCAACCGCAGGAATCGCCCGACTCTCCGTGGAAAGTAGCCCCTCGCGTAACCCACTCTACGATGCGTTCCTGCGTTTGACAACCTCCGACTTAGATGGGACCAGCGCTTCCAGTTCTCGGAGGAGGATGGGAATTTGTTTGTGTCCTTGAACCCGTCAGAATTGCTTTTCCGCCACCAGCAGGCCGGACCCCACCCAACGTTCTCACTGATCTCCCGCATGCCAGCGCTTCACGTTGGCGCAAACCCGTTCGACGATCGAGAAAGCCGACTCGATGACGTTGGTGCTGCCAAGGGCATTTCCACAGTTGTGTGGCGGAACGTGGAGCCGATGGACCGTCAGCGTTTCCTCCAATCCTTCCCCCAGGCTCCGTGCCGCGCTCGGATTCAAATCCATCAGCTCCCGATGCAGTGCGTTCAGCGCCTGCTTGGCCGCGGCGTAGTCTTCCAGCGCCTAGGCCGCATTCAGTTTCTTGGCCACCAAACGGCTTCTGTTCGTCGGTCAGATGATCCAAAACGTTGCGCCGCTTGTGGACTTGACAGCGCTGGATCGGCGCCAATTCGCCGGCATACTTTCTCACCGCAGCATGCAGCGCCTTGCCGCCATCCAGAACATACAACCTTGGCTCGGTGAGATCGAGCCCGCGGTTCATCAGGTCGTCCAGCAACTCTCCCACCACGGGGCGTTTTCCGTGGCTCCTTGCCGAATACCCAAGATCGTTTTTCGCCCGTCCTGGCTGATGCCCAGCGCCGCCACCATCTGCTGGCCGGCAAACGGCGTCGCGTCGATGAGCAGCGCGCACAACCGCACCTTGCCCGGGCGCCGCTCCATCATCTCCTTCAGCTTTTCCCGGCTGGCCTCGATGAAATGCTCGCTGATGGCGCTCTTCTCCAAGCCGTACGCTTCGGCGAACTCGCGCACCGCCCGGCCGTACTTTCTCGTGCTCAGACCGAGCATCAGTTTCTCCCACACCGTTTCCGTCAGCGGCTCGCCGCGGAGAAGTTCCTTCATAGCGGCTCTGCTATGATGTTTTGTCTACTCCATACCAATCCGTGCAGCTCGAGTCCGACCAACGGGAGGCGGTAGCGAGCTGCAAAAAGAGTCTTTGCAAAGCCGCCTTTCCCTTCTCATGGGAAAGTTT